>ERZ827168.150-NODE-150-length-116112-cov-5.196352_pt1 | contig 116112 bp, 88 predicted proteins | sample MGYA00519868_ERZ827168 | MGnify/ENA primary metagenome ERZ827168 (study PRJEB31778, sample SAMEA3449271) | human gut metagenome | biome: human gut; feature: human-associated habitat; material: faeces | place: United Kingdom | collected 2010/2012 ... | reverse complement strand
ACAAAGATGATGTCGAAGAAAATATTTTCCGCCCAAGATTGGGAGAATGTCCCTTTTGAGAATAGGGTTCCAACATCTCCTAAATTACTTCCGGCTCCAAATTCCACCTCTAATAATAAAGAGGAAGAAATAGAACGTATCATTTGCGAAATAGAACAACGTGCCGTTGACATCGCACCAGAATATAAGGATTGGGTGGAATTGAGCTTTGCCTTAATTGACGGATTCGGTGAGAACGGAAGAGAATATTACCATCGTATCAGCCGCTTCCATCCAGACTATCAAAGGGAAGAAACAGACAAGCAATATACCCGTTGCCTGCAAGCCAAAGGACAAGGTATAACAATCCGTTCGTTTTTTCATTTGGCTGGACAGGCAGGTATTCCGCTAAGTTCGGTAGGGGAGCAGGATTTATCCATTTTACCAAATAACCAAAATGGCAAAACGGGCAAATGGATAAAATCGGCAGATGAACTTCCTGCATTTCCCGAATGTGTGTTCGAGCAACTGCCGCCTTTTTTATGTGAAGTTGTCGGTAACTCCATTTCGGAGGACGACCGCGATACCATTCTGATAGGAGCGATAATATGTCTGTCGGTTTGCTTCCATAATGTCTGTGGTGTATATGATGAGCGTATTGTTTACCCCAATCTTTACTTGTTTGTTGTGGCTGATGCCGGAATGGGCAAAGGAGCGTTGACTTTATGCCGTGAGTTAGTGGCTCCCATTAACCGTAATCTGCATGAGCTTTCGCAACGGATGGAGCAGGAATACAAAGAAGCAATGAACGCCTATATTAAAAGCAAGAAGTCGGACGGTGTAACTATGCCGACCGAGCCGCCTATGCGTATGCTTATCATCCCGGCCAATAGCAGCGCAAGTTCCTTGTTGAAGATATTGGGCGATAATGACGGTGTCGGGCTGTTGTTCGAATCTGAAGGTGACACGTTAAGCCAGACATTGAAGTCGGATTACGGCAACTATTCCGATGTGCTGCGCAAGGCGTTCCACCATGAGCTGGTCAGTCTGAGCCGACGCAAGGATAGGGAGTATTGCGAAGTCAGCAATCCGAGGGTGTCTGTAGCGTTGGCCGGAACGCCCGAACAGGTAAGGCGGTTGATACCCGATGCGGAGAACGGACTGATGAGCCGATTCTGTTTTTACATCATCCGTTTTAAGCGTGGTATCAGAAATGTGTTTGCCACAAGTGATATTTCCCAATCCAAAAATACCATGTTCCGTATATTGGGCGACCGTTTCTGTCATCTGCATGAAGAGTTCGTGAATCATGGCAGCTATGCATTTTCCCTTCCCTCTGCTTTGCAGGAACAGTTCATAGAATATCTTAGCCGTGTGAATGAAGAATGTTGTGACGAAGTGGACAACCGGATGCAGGGCATAGTCAGACGGATGGGACTGATTGCTTACCGCATCATGATGGTGCTGACCGCTGTCCGCCATTTGGAGAACGTGTACAATGTGCAAGCGGATTCTAATGGTATTATCCAACTGGTTTGCCAAGAGTCCGACTATTTTGTTGCCATGAATATTTGCGATACATTGCTCTATCATGCTGTCTTTATCTATCGGAATCTGTCAGGAAATCAGAACAAACAGACTTCTTCCGCTTTACAGGAAACAGGTGTTGCCACACGGAGGAACACCCTTTATAATATATTGCCTGAAACCTTCACGAAGAAGGATTACGATGCGGCTGTTTTAGCTTTAGGTGAGAACGGCAGTACGGCTGCCAAGTGGATAGAAGCCTTCATCAGAAGTGGCAAATTGCGTCGGATTGAACAAGGTAAATATCGGAAGATTTTTTGAGTGGCCAGTTTGTGTTTTAGTGTCACTAAAACCTATGAGGCAAGCGGCACAACTGCCCACTCAAAATACTCAAAAAATCAATATCAACAAACAGTATGAATACAGAAAATAAAAAGCCCGGAGGTCGCCCGAAGCTGGCGAGTTACCAGAAGCGCACGAGATGTTTTCGCATCATGTTCAATGAAAGCGACTACATTTATATTCAGTCAAAGGCGGAACAAGCCGGACTGTCTGTCAATGAATTTTGCCATCAGGCGGCAATGGGTTGTGAGGTAACCCAACGTATCAGCCCGGAAATGGCTTCTGCCATCCGTGACTTGTTCGGCATAGCCAATAATGTCAATCAGATTGCCCATCAGATGCACATTCATGGATTGGAAGTAGTCAGGCAGCATTGTATTACCATCATTACTGAAATCAGCAGAATTATTGCACAGATAAAAAACGATAGTCATGATAGCGAACATTAAAACGAGAGTGGACTTCGGAGGCATCGTGAACTATGCCAATGACCAAAAGAACAAGAAGAAGAGTGCTACGCTGTTGGCACATGAGGGTGTTTGCACTGTCAGTAATAAGACTATTGCGGACTCTTTCCAGATACAAGCATCCATGCGCCCAAAAGTGAAAAGTCCCGTCAAGCACGTTTCTTTGGCCTTCTCACCACAAGATGCGGCTCGTTTCCCCAACGATGAGAAAGGAGATGCGCTCATGGTGGAGATTGCCCGGAAATGGATGGAGCGGATGGGGATTCGCAACACGCAATATATCATAACCCGTCACCATGACACCAAGCATCCCCATTGCCATATGGTGTTTAACCGGATAGACAACAACGGCAACCTCATTTCCGACAGTAACGAAAGAATACGCAGCACGAAAGTATGCCGTGCGCTGACGGAAGAATATGGCCTTTACCTTGCACCGAAGAACAGTAAGGCGAGAAATAAAAACAGGTTGCGGCCTCACCAATTATGGAAACTCAATCTCCGTTCCGCAACTTTGGATGCATTGGCAGAATCCCATTCATGGAAAGACTTTTTGTTTGCATTGAAAGTTCGGAATATAGACATCCGTTTTAACCGAAGTCAAGCGTCAGACAAAGTGCATGGTGTTTCTTTCAGTCAAGACGGTATCAGTTTGGCAGGTTCCACGCTTGACCGTGACTTGAGCTTTAACAGCCTTTGCACGACATTGGGTTGCTTAACGGAGGAACTGTTGCTTCAACCTCATCAGGCCATCATTTCCAGTGCTGGTGGAGGAACAAGCAACAGCCTTGGATGGCGTGATGAAAAAGACAAGAACAGCCCAAAGAATGAACCTTTTTATAAACCCCTTAAACGTGGAAGATGATGAAAGAAGATGTTATAGCCGCAAATCTCGCAAATTTGCGTCAAAGTGTGAATGAATTGAAGGAAACCGTCAATAAGCTGAATGATACTTCCCAAAATCATGTACAGATTACCCAATCAGCCGTTGACGAACGGACGGTTTACAACAGTGTGGCAAAAAGTTTCTGTAACTGCTGGAACGATGCTTTGTCGATATTAAAGAAATCTGTGAGGAAAGAGCAGCCGGACAAAGTTCCTTTTTCTAAGTGGATACCCAAACTGATAAATTTGCTCAAACAGAAGTTTAGTCTGATAGACTATCTCTATGTTCATGTTTGCGATTACAACACGAATCGCTTGAAGATAGAAGCCAATACGGAGAGAATTCTTGAACGGCAGGATGAGATACTTGCCAGAGTTAATGAATTGAGGTGTCCGCTGGCTATCATACCACCCAATGTCAATGGATTGTTTTTACGTGGTTATCACTTCAAACTCCGTTATGTGATAATTGTTGTCATTGCTATTTTTGTATGGGCTGTGGCGGCTTCATTCAGCAGCATGAAATATAAGGAGGAAGCATTCGCATATTATTCCATGTATCGGGCGGTAAAGGAACAGCATCAGTATCTGATGGAAAGAACTAGCACAAAAGTGAAAAAAAGTACGGAATAATCTGATAATCCTATGGATGTTTTGTTTTCCCGTATGAAGGTTTGGGTTCTGCCGCCATAAGATTATTGACGCTTTCTGGTATTTCGTATGTCTTGACTTTACGGTCTTCAAGATAAATGTGATTTAAGGTGTATGCCAGTGATTCCAATGTCTGCATCCGGATTTTAGGTTTCAGCTGACATTCCCATATAGTGATGCCATGCCAACCCATAGCAGCGAGTTGGCATTGCTCCTTTTTATCACGTTCCTTATTCCGTTCAATTTTCTTTTGCCAAAAGTCGATGTTAGTCTTAGGCAGGCGAAAGTATTTGCAATTCTCATAGCCATGCCAGAAACAACCGTTCACAAAGATGACCGTGCGGTATTTACGCAGCACCAAATCTGGATGACCAGGCAGACGTGGATGGTTTAGCCGATAGCGGAAGCCTCGGCAAAAAGGAACTTTCCTCAGCAATAATTTGGGTTTTGTGTTCTTGGAACGGATGGTAGCTTTGTAACAATGATGTTGTTTTTCCGTCAGTTTGTCCGTAGAGTTTTCATTTTCAATTGTAGTATATATTAGAGCTTGATGTTCAATAGTTTGTATGTTATACGGTAGAAAAGTAATGTTCAGAATTCCATTGGATTCAAAATATAAGGGTGGCTATATATGGAATCTAGCCTTCAAAAAAACAATAGAGGTTGTGGTATGTATTGTGGATATGAGTGTCATAGATAGACATAATTTTTTCTTTGCAAGCTTATTGATGTATATAGAGGATGTCTTATTTTATATTAAGCGTATATATATGATACACTTAAAGTAAAATATGCTGTGTTGAAAGTTTAATATAGAGGGATTTGAGTGTTATATCTTTGTTTTGTCGGTTCTTCTTTGGCTCTTTCAGATATTTATACTATCTTTGCACTTTATTACAAGAAGTTGTAATGCAATGAAAACAGAAGATAAGCCTATACCGATAAACCGAATAAAAGCTGTATTAGCAGAAAAACAAATTTCAGCTAAACAGCTTAGTGTCGCTGTTGGTAAAAATGAAACCACAATATCGCGATGGTGTAATAATAAAATTCAGCCGTCAGTTACACAACTTCAAGAAATAGCTCACATCCTTGATGTGGATGTGAGAGAATTATTATGTCCAACTAAGTAATTACGTATGTTTAAGGTTATATGGGATAAAGAAAATAATGGAGTTCGCCTAACGATGGCACCACCGTCCGGCGAGGCTCTAAGTGTTTGTCCACGTCCCGTATTTTGGGAAGAACTCGACTTTCTTGGACTCGATCGAATAGGTTGGAGGTACCCTCATTGTGAAGAACCACTTCTGTGGGCCTGTGATCGCCGCTATTTTTACAAAGGTGAAATGGTACTTGAAGCTAATGGAGGAGATCTATTTGAATCACATACTATTACTTTTGTTGTCAATCCTCAGCTCAATATAGAGCCAGTCAATATGCAGGCTCTGAATAAAGCCAATGAGGATCCCATTTTTCTTATCGAACACGAAGCGATGGAATTTATCAATGGGGAGTATCGCAAATATAAGGCTGCGGAAAAGGCAAAAGAGGTCAATCCAGATTTGGATTTTCAAGAATTGGCTTCAACACTATCGAAAAAGACTAAAATAGAACACGCTGTGGTAAAAGAGTCTTGTGATAGTTTTGATGTTATGCCTATTCAAGACATAGAGAAACTTGGGAAATCAGCCTTGCTAAAGAGTAAAATAGACATCTTTGTTTGCTCCTTCTCTGGAGGTAAGGATTCGCAAGTGGTTCTAGACCTTGTTACAAGAGTAATTCCCAGCGAAGATTTGGTCGTTATCTATTCTGACACTGGTTATGAATTGCCTCCGTCACTAGAACTGTACGATGAGGTGAAGACTTTTTATCATGAAAAGTATCCCGATTTACGTTTCCACGTCTCTAAGAACCACCAGGAGTTGATGTCATATTGGGATAGGATGGGAGCACCAAGCCGTGTTTTACGCTGGTGTTGTAGCATTATGAAGTCTGCTCCACTAGCTCGTCTTTTGAAAGAAATCTGCGGTGAAGACAAGCAGCCTTCTGCGATGCTTTTTGACGGGGTTCGTAACGAAGAAAGCGTTAACAGAGCTAACAGAAGCAGAATTGGCAAAAATGTGAAACATAACAATATCATCAATGTTAGCCCAATTATATCATGGAATGTTACAGAAACGTATTTGTACATTCTCCTTAAAGGACTTCCTTTTAACGCAGCATATCGTTTAGGGTTTTCAAGAGTTGGCTGTGTTATTTGTCCTTATTCGTCAAAATGGAGCGAGAATATAGCATCAAAAGTATATCCGAATTCTATTCAACCCTTTATTGACAGCATTCGCTTGTCATTAGAAAAGTCTAAAGTACATGGCATTGACAATTACATCAAGCTAGGCAAATGGAAAGAAAGAGCTGGTGGTCGTACTGTTGAATGCCACTCGGACATATCATTCATTGAAGAAGGACAAGACTTCAAAGCAACTATTTCCAACCCAAGAGAAGATATTTTAACTTGGTTTGGAGTATTGGGCGAAATTCAAGGGGACTTTGAGAACAATATTTTTTCAGGAACTCTCAACTATAAGAAGAAAAGATTAGTCAATTTTAAAATAACTTATGGCTCACAAAATATTTCAATCGTCGAAGTAAATGGGACGGAGAACGATGTGGTATTTATAAGCCACATAAAAAGGGTTCTCTATAAAGCTACTTATTGCATTCACTGCGAAGTTTGCGAAGTTGAGTGCCCGACCGGGGCTCTCTCTGTTGTTCCCACAGTTAAAATTAATAAAAACAAATGTATACATTGCTTGAAATGTATCGAGTTTGATGGCAAAGGTTGCCTTTCCGCAAGTTCGGTCAGCATCTCGAGCGGAGAAAAAACTAATAAAATGCAATCAATTAAATCCGGCATTAACCGTTACAACGACGGCATGGGACTTCGTGAAACGTGGCTAAAAAAATATTTTGCCACATATGAAACGTTTTTTGACAACGATAACCATGGTCTAAATCCACGTTATCAGATTCCTCCTTTCACTAACTGGATTCGTGAAGCAGGGATTCTCAATTTATCAGATAAATCTATTTCTCCGATTGGCAAAATAATGGCTAACGCCTTTGCAGACCATGCCGAAACTGTATGGGAAATCATCTGGGTTAATCTCACTGAAAACTCTGAGATTGCTAAATGGTTTAGTTCAACCATACCTTACGGTCGTAACGTCACAAAACATGAGCTTGAAATTATGATTCAAGACTCTTATCCTGATTTGAAGGATCGTACATTAAAAAATCCATTGAACTCTCTGTTGAATACGTTCAAAGAAAGTCCGTTGGGATCCGCTGTTGCTGTACCTACTACGATTGACCGCAAACCGGGCGTAATCCGTAAATCGCACAACGATATCTCACTCGTAACCACAGCATACTCGTTGTACCGTTACGCTGAGAAAAACGATCGTTATTTGCTAACCGTATCGGAGTTCTACAATCCTAACCAGACAGAAGGTATCGTCTGTCAGTTCGGCATAGAGCGTGAAGATTTTGAGGCAACCCTTCGTTCACTGGAACAGGAGCAAAATCAGGTACTCCGTGCCGAACTGAAGATGGGGCTTGACAATATTATCCTCCGTGATGATCTGACTTCAGAAGATATCATTAAACTTATGTTGAAATAATAGACCCGTAAATTCATGGCAACAAAATATTCAGACTTCATCCACTTGCAGGACTTCCTTCCGGTATATGACATATTGGAAGAAGGAACTTCTTCGTGGCAATCATTCATCCCAACGGCTCAGTTCAATGAGATGCTCCAACGCTCGCTCACCGCAATTACTAGTAGCGAGATAAGTAAAAGAAGAAGCATCTGGGTACGCGGTACTTTCGGCACCGGTAAAAGTCACGCAAGTGCAGTGGTCAAGCACCTGCTTTGTGATGACTATGATTCAATCAAGACATATATAGAAAATATAAATGATCCGGCGCTTAAATCCCAAGTAAGAAACCTTCGCCAAAATAAACGCTACTTCGCCGTAACACTTAAGGGCGTTCAACAAGCATATGACATTCCACGCTTCACACTGTCGCTACAGCGCGAAGTGTCAAAAGCTGTCAAGGCTGTTGCGCCAGACTTCGTAGTCAATTCTGATTTTACAGCCGCCATAAACTGGATTGAGGGGCATCGACGCATTTTTGAGGAAGAGTCATCCCCAACGCTAAAGACCTTGCCGACAACATTAATACCGCTGATGAAGCTATTACATTCCTTAAGAACTACAATCCAGGAATGTATATTACCATTGAAAATGCCATCCGTGAAACCATTGGCTCTGTTTTTGAGCAAACGGCGATTGCAGAATGGCTCGCTGAAGTTGAACAGGAAATAGAGAAGCACTGTATTGCTAACGGGCTCATCATTTTTTGGGATGAATTTACATCTGTAATGGATACATTGAAAAGCGACCGAATCAACCTTCTCCAAAATATTGCAGAGAAATCACAGCATCACAACGTATTTCTGTTCCTTATCTCGCACCGCGTAGAGTCACAAAGCACCGACAATAAGGCGAAGGACATCACGAAGATGAGTGATCGATTCGATGAAATTGATTATAAAATGGATAGTCTGAGTACATATTTGATTATGCGTCACAGCTTTACTATTCCAGATGTCGAATCGAATGAGCAGTTTAAGGCGTTCAAAAATACTGTACTTCCAAAAATCGGAGAAGTGCTTGACTTCTTAACACATGGCAATGCCGAACAGGTAAGCCATATCAAGGAACTCCTCCCAATGCATCCTTATACAGCCTTCCTTTGCTCGGAAGTATCGAACTTTATAGGTTCTTCAAATCGAAGCGTCATTAAGTTTATGCACGATGGCGACTCCGGCTTCGAAGCATTCCTCAATAACGAAAACTGTTACAATGTGGATATGCTGATGACAGCTGATACCCTGTGGGATTTCTTTTATCCCACATTTGATGCAGATCCCGCTAGTGTAGCGTTCACAGGTCTGTTCAACTCATTTGAAGACAAAGTACGTGCTCAGGGTGAAGACTATTTGCGAGTCTTTAAAGTAATTTTGCTGCTTAACGCACTATCGCCCAAGTTCAAGAAGTCAATCGAGCTGATGACCCCAAACGACAACGTGCTCCGTTGCGTGTTTGCCGGCGATCGTGCTCACGGTAAAGTTATCGACATCCTGAACTATCTCGATGAGAACAAAATTGTGGTCCGCGATATCTTTGGCGAGTTCAAAATTCGCGGCACTTCCTACAATCAGAATGAGATGAACAAACACCGCCAGGACGAACAGTCGGCCTATAAGACGTCTATTTCTGTTCTTGATTATGACACTATCAGTAAAGAAGACCTCGGTGGGTTGTTCCAAATAGGTGTTTCTGTTAAGCGAGAAACTGCCGTCCAGTTCTTCTCATGCGAGGATAGCGAGCAACTTCTTCGCAGTAGGCTGAATAAATTTACATCTGACAAGCCCAACTATATGCATATCGCGTTCTTCCTCGCCCTTTATGAAGAAAACCGTGAAAAAAAATCGACACTGCTCAACAATTTCTCAAAAGAATTTGAAAATCTGGTTATTGTGCTGGCTGAAGAAACATTCTCAACACAGTCTTATAACAAATTCATTGATGCCGTGGCCACATCTAAAGTTGCTCGTAGCCATTTCAATGAATCTGAGGCTAAGGAATTTGAGAAAGCGGCTCATGCTTTTGTTTCCAAGTGGATTACACAACTTCGACACAATACCTATAATGTCTATTTTAATGGTGAGTCTTATCGCGAAGGCACTATTGATCAACTTCCTGACCTTCTTAACAATAAACTCAGCGCCAAGATTTATAACAGGGGATTTGAGACAATGCGTTTCCCAAAAGGGGTAGTGCCTCCCATGACATTTTATAAAGACGGCAACTGTCCGAAAGTTATCCAGCAAATACTACAAGCACAAAACCGTGATCAGCTAACGTCGCACAGTAGCAGTGCCTCGCCGCTAAAATATCTTTTTGAGGAAAACGGAAATACACTTATCAAATCCGATGGAACGCTTTCGGAAAATGCTCTGAACGGACATTCGTGGCTGGTAGAAATCTATCATCATGTAGAAAAATGTATGGAGAAAGCACGCAAGGAATACGCTGATAAATTCAGTCTGCCTGTAGTGCTCGCTTCGTTCATAAAGCCACCCTATGGTATGTTCACATCCATGTTGAACTGTGCTGCTATAGCATACGCTCTCCGCCAATATAAGTCTGAGTTATTCCAAACAACTATATCTCAACCCATCTCTGACGAGGCACTCTGCACCATGGTGACCGACTTATTCAAGATGTGGAAAGACGGTAAGTCTGACTCGAATTCAAAGATGTTTCTCCGTTTTGGGTCGAAGGAAGAAAGTGACCTTACCAAGTTGCTTTATGACACATTCGACCTTGGTCACACAATTAAGGCAAAACTTGATGATGTTAAAAGTCTCGACAATGCAAAATGGTACATTCAAGAATTTTGCAAGCTGTATGCAAAACAGCCTCTGTGGACTCTTATTCATATTCCCGGTTTGTCGGAGGATTTAAAGAATGCAATACAATCCCTTATTGCAATTTTCGCTCAGGAGGCTCCTTCGGTCGAGAAAATCAAAGCGATTTATCGTGACATCAAAAATAATCATGTGGAGCTTCTAATACTTATAACCAATGTTGACAATTACGAAAAAGGATTCATAAATTTCGTTGATAGCATAGAAGGTGTCAAAATTGAGAAAGCATGGTGGAACGAGATGCTTGAAAAACTCTCGCAACTTCCCAGTGAAATTGCATTTCGCAAGGAGTCCGATGTTGAGAAAGCTATCTACCAATTCTATATCCGTAAGACTTCTGGTAACGGCGGTCAGGGGGGAGAAGATGGTAATGGCAGCGGTAATAACGGTGAAAACGGTAACAACGGTGGTAATGATGGAGACAATAATGGCGAAACTAAAGACATTGTTAAGCAGGCCAAGGAGAAAATTAAAACCACAAATATGCCTAACACCATGTGGCAAATGGCTATTCTAAACCTTCTCGAGCAGTATCCCGAAACCGCAGAATTTTTCAACAGATTATAAAAGATGGATGCAACCGACAAAGTAATAGTATTTCACTCGCTTGATGACCTTAAAGAGGCTATCAGCACCGATGTAAAGTCGCATGATGTGCTAGCGCAACGATATTGTGTGCGCTTTATTATGTTGAACTGCTTTGATGCTTTCCGAGAACTCACTAAGTTTCTTATCAGGGAACTTGGTGTGAAGAAGTTCGATCTTGAAACGCTTGCGTTAGGTCCCGACAAGACCATTGACATCGACACTCTGAGCGATGCCGTGCGGAGCTTGAAAGTTTCAAGCATTGTCACGCCCTTTTCTGAACTTGCTCGATTCTTTAAAGAGAGCGAGTTCAAGGGCTTTTTCAATGATATTATTTTGTCAGAAGATATTGCGCATCCTCAAAAGCGAATCTATATTCCCATTATCGGACTACATAACCGATTTACGGATTTTCTCAAATCCTTTGGCCGTATTGAAGAAAGCGCCCCCATTTGGCAATATTATACACCTAAGGACGACAAGGTAATGGTGTACGTCTCAAAGTTCAAAGATTACATTATCCCTGATAAGCTTAATATATGCTCTCTGACTACCATGCGTGATTGGCTCAGCTTTTGGAAGAAGCAGGCACCCAAGGATAAAATTCTTTGTGGAGCATCACCAATTCTAAACCGCTGGCAAAACGCCAAGCCGGACTCAATATTCACGTTCCAGCCCGTTGACAATTCGCATGAGTTCATCACCGATTTCCTTGAAATATCGTTGCCTATCGAATACAAGGAAGACGAACTTGAATATTGGGACGATCTGCTTCAAAGCATCGGCAAAAATGCTGCTCAGATGTTCGATTTTTCACAATATGTTGAAGATCTATTTAATCGCAAAACGATAACCGTCAATGACATTCTTTCGTTTTGGGCTGATGACGGTACACCTGCCTATGGTCGCTGGTTGCTGAAAGCTTACGCTCTTACATACCAAGAGAACGAACTGTCAGGCTATATGCGAAACATACTTCAGGAAATAGACGATTTTAAGATCGCCAACACATTGTTTGTTAACTTTACTGAGCGGATTTTCTATATGACTAATGCGGAACGTCTTCAAAACTTTGACAGTCGCAAAAACATTATGCAATCTCAGCGCGATTTGTTCCGTGCACTTGTTCCAGAGGAACATCAGTCTTGGCTCAAAGAGCATATCATTGAAATAGCTCAGAAGGATGACAGCCTTTCTCAGGCGAAACGAATTTGTACAGCCACCTTTGACTTTGAGAAAGTCCTGTTCCTCGGTTGGTATGTTCTTAGGGCAGAGAAAGACTTCGGGCTTTCTCACCTTAAAGATTTTTATCCTGACCTCACTGGATATCTTACTCCCTTTGAAGCTGTTGCGACCAAAGTTCCGGCTTCATGGGTCGCTGATTATCTGCAGCAATTCCGCAGGGCAAAAATGGCCGATAATTACACCGATGAGCTCAAAGCTATTGTGGATGAGCGTAACGCAAGTGCAGACTCTTTTTATAATTGGTACTACTCGTTTCAAGACAGTCATGACTTGCTGAGCGAAATTCAGCATAATAAAGTTTACCCAATAGATAAAATCTATTGGGTGGACGGTCTCGGCGCTGAATTTATTCCGTTCATTCACTATCTGCTCGAAAACTCACAGAGTGGTTATGAAGCCGTGCTTTCACAAATCGCGCGTACTACCATTCCATCGAATACACATCTTAACTCGTTTGATGTCAACAATCATCTTATCTTTAAACTTAATGCGCTCGACGAACTGGCGCACGAAGGCCACTATCAAAAATATGCGACCCTAGTTGCAGAGTTGGAAACTGTTAAAGCAGTTATCCACAAAATTCTTGACGATAATAAAGTAGGTAAACACACTATTGCCATCGTGTCGGATCATGGACTTAGTTCCATGTCCCGCAAGTGCGACTCACTGAAGATTGATTCCAAAACAAAGCATGAAGGCCGATATGCACCCCTTGCAGATGATTGTACGATGGTCAGCGATATCAATTTCGTGGTTCACGAAAATGAACGCGACCATAAGAAATATAAAGTCGCTCTCAGACATCAGTCGCTTGGTGTCAAACCGACACACGAGGTACATGGCGGTGCCACGCCTGAAGAAGTGCTTGTTCCATTCATTGTTATTTCCAATGATGATGCCTCGAAGTTTCTAAAATACACGATTGTACCAGTCGAGGCTAAGGTGCCCATTTCCGACAGGAAGGTCGCATTTAAGATTATTCCTGAGCCTCAGTCCTCCAAGGCCATATTCAATGGCCAAGAGATAGCTCTTATTCGCCATGGCATGCAATGGGAGGGTATCATCTCCAATGCAACCGAGGGCAAACATCACATCACGGTCATTCCTTTCAGAGGGAAACCTGTGCAATTGGAAATTGAATTCTTTGGTATGGGCTTTAGCTCAGGTCTTGATTTAGATGACTTTTAATTATGAGTGAAATTGGTGATAAAATCAGGCAGGTTTTCAGAGAATCTGCTGTCTATAAGAATCCAGCCAACAATGAAGTATTCGTTGGCCGTAATCTGCCCTCATTCGTCAAGGACTATCTGATAGCCACGCATATTGATCAGAACGGCAAACTACGTCGTGATGATCTTGTTAGATTCCTCGATGAACACATACCTCTTAATCCGAATGCTATTCGCAGCCGTCTCATGCAAGGCGATGTTATTACTCTGCTTACTCGTTTTGAGATAAGCACAAATATCGCCAAAAACAAGACACAGTTCCAAATTCCGGAAATGGGTATAAAGATGGCGGATACGGATATACCACAGTATGTTGTAGACCAAAATCCCGATGATTTGATTGACGGAGAAAAATGGGGAATTATCAAACTTGTTTATATTCCACCGCAAGATAAGGAGAAGGGGTATATTGAAATGTCGAAATATAAACCTTTCCGTCCACTCGAACGTCTCGATCTCAATTCGTTCAGAGAGTGCCGTAAGAAATTTACAACCGATGAATGGATTGATGTGCTTATTTCGGCTATGGAGTACACCCCTTCAGCCTTTTCGGGCAAAACTCAAAAACTGGAGTTTCTGGCTCGTTTGCTACCATTCATCGAACCTCGTCTAAACTTGATTGAACTAGCACCCAAGGGCACCGGTAAATCCTATGTTTTCGGTAATTTATCAAAGTTCGTTTGGCTCATTGGTGGGGGTAAAGTTTCCCGTGCCAAGCTCTTTTATGACAAGTCACGCAAGACACCGGGAATTATGTTCCATCATGACCTTGTTGCACTTGATGAGATTCAGTCTATTACTTTTACTGATCCCATGGAGATGCGTTCTATCCTTAAAAACTATCTCGAATATGGTAAGACCAACATTGATAATTTCGAATTCATGTCTGAGTGTGGCCTGATTCTTCTTGGTAATATATCTTTATCGGAAGATGGTTTCCCAATGTCCGATAACTATGTAGAAGAACTTCCAGAAGCATTTAAAGAGTCTGCTCTTCTCGACCGATTCCACGGTTTCATAGAAGGTTGGTTACTTCCACGCATTACCAATGACATGGCACTGCGCGACTGGACCTTAAACGTAGAATTCTTTTCGGAGGTCCTCCACCAACTCAGAACCGCAACGGAGTATGCCACAATTGTAAATCAATCTATCGCAGTTCCGGAGGGTGCCGATATGCGCCATCTGAAAGCCGTAAAGCGTATTGCCTCAGCCTATCTGAAGCTTCTGTTTCCACACGTTCTCAAAAAGGAGGATATGGATATTGCTGAGTTCTATACATATTGTTTGAAACCGGCTGTTCATCGTAGAGATATTATTCGTCGTCAATGTGCAAACATCGACAGTGAAAGTTCCTTTTCCAAACCCATGCCAATATTTGAATTAAAGTAATGCTGTCTAATACTGACATATCAAAGCTGAAAGAGCTATATGAATCTCTCGACAGACTGAAAGAGGCCGGGGAGGATGTTGTTGCAGAAATACGTAAAGAAATCAACAACATTGAATTGCAATATCTCAAAGAAAATGTGTTTCCGGAAATGATGAAAACTCTAAGCCGCAAGATATCTTGGTTGAGGTGCTCGGTTGATATGAGTTTGCAATTCGATGGCGAGAAGCAGCTTGATTATTCTTTCTGCAAATCCGGCTCTACAGTATTTGTCCGAGACAAATACGAATGTGGTTCCCAAGATGATAGTATTATTGAGATGCAGAAAACAGATGCTACTTATTCGGCGATTATCTCTCTGAAACCTACTTCCGCATCTGCTACAGATGCAATTGTTCGCATAGTTGAATATTCTGACAAGGCCATAGCTGTGTATGGCGATACCATGCGTTACTCTGAAAAATTCAAAGAGATAGGTGGATATTTTAATGATAGGCTGCGCGAAGGTGCTGGTTGGATTTTCTCCAAGAAGCATGAGTTGGAAGTACGCAATTTTATTAAAGACAAAATGACAGATGTATATACAGAAAATCTTTCTCCATCAAACATTGTTGTAGTTCCCGCAAAATACGAGTTAGAGCAAAGCATAGCTGTAAAAAACATCAAATGTACATTAGAAGGTTTTCGTACTTTTTTATCAATGATAAAAAATAATCACGGACGAAGCTATTCTCCATCTACGGTCAATGTGTATTGCACAGCTACTAGAAGTAATTACATGCGGAATAAGATCTTAAAATATCATCATTCCGGCTATCTCTATAATCTAACAGACCTACGAATACTATCACAACTTTATGACGATGTTCAGGCCGACTTTGAGGCTAAGAGAACAAATTCGGGTTCTCCTCAAACTATTCGTCTATATATCCAGTTCATTGAGACATACTTTTCGGATAAAAAAGAGACGGATGTCGAACCAATCCTCAAAGCAGAAATGGTTTCACCTACTGAGCCCATAAAAGAGACAGATACGCAAACTCGTGCCCCTTGGATTGTCATCAATTCTATTTCTTTTAATGATTATATAATCTCAAACGGCAACTCCACCGAAAAGTTCATCGAATTTATCAATATTGTTGGCCCGAAATTAGTGTACCAAATGAAGATTCCTTTCCGTGGTGGCTATCTTGTTGATAAGACTAGAAACCTAAAATATATCACATTTTGCAAGCCCTTAAATGGAGGCTATTGGCTCAATACTCATAGCAGTACAACAAATAAAATTGAGCTGATGAAACAGATTGGTGAATATTTGGGCACAGAGGTTACCTTCGACATAGAAGAAAAGGATGACAACGAACCAACGGCAACATCATCAGCCCATGAAATAAGGCATTCGAATAATATGGCGGCTACAGGTCGCGCAAAATATTCTCTGAACGGGGGCGAACCACAGAACAAGCGTCGAACCGTACATTCTGTCGTTTCCCTTTATATGAGATTCCATCCTAGAGTAACTTGGCGTGAAATGCTTGATGTATTTCCTAAAGAGCTTCAAGGTAGCTATGGAGTTATAAATACCGTTGAGAGCATACAATATCGCATAAAAAAAGGATTCGATGACGAGAAACGTTACTTCCTCGACCCTTCAAGTCGATTTACGACTATCGATGGGGTTGTATTTGCGGTCTGTCATCAATGGGGTAATCAGTTCGACAAATTCAGAAAATATGTTGAAGATAAACTCGGTTGGATGATTGAAGAAGTATAATAGGATACAAATTGGTTGTCTTACTTTTAATAAATTCCATGATATTTTAATATATTTGTAAGGGCAATTATTCGCACTTCACTTACTTTTGACTATAAATTTACTTAATCACACGGTTCGGATATTCATTATAATTCAGACTTTCTCAGACGATAATTTTGATGCGTTATTTTCTTTCTCTCTTCTCTCCTTAACCTTATCCAATCCCGGCATCTTCTTTGATACAGAAGTCTCACCAGCAGGAAAGTATGCCTTAAAAACCTGACATAAGAAACTCACAATATCGCAGCGTTTCTTGCCCATGTTAGAGAAAGCGGAGTAAACGTAATACATGAGTTCTTGCTGACTGCACATATCATTGGGTTGGATTGTAATTGAAGGCGGAAGAATCAAGTCATGTTCTGCAAATGCGTAGGAACTGGCAAGAATCGCCTTTTGCTCCTCTTCACTGAACATCTTGATTTTTCCGGCAAACCATTCAAGTTCGCCTTTTTGGAGTGCCTGTTGCTGCTTGCTTTGACGTTCCATCAGAATGGATACTTTCTCTTGCTCTTTTTCAGTAAGAGCTTCTTCAAGCACGCGATTCTTACGCTTTAGGACATTGTACTTTTCCATACAAGCAATGGCAATGCAGAGATAACCTACGGTTACGGTAAGTACCAGTACCGCATGAAATCGGAACTTGGACGGAAAATCCGGCAAAGTATCAATATAGTCGCAGACGACAAGAGCAACTACGAGCATAAGCGCAGCTCCGAAATACATTGTCCGGACTTTGACTTTTTGACTCGCAGGAGAAACGCCCATAAGCAAGGCTATCGCCAAAGCTGCGACCAATAAGATGGAGACCAAGATAAAGATTGTCATGTGTCACGTCCTCCCTATTATGGTTTTACGATGATACGCCAATAGCCTGCCTTGTCAGAACCTTCATGGACGAGAATGCCCCTCTCACGCAACTCTTTGATGTTCTTTTCAACTGCCCGCTTGGACACGCCAATTTTTACAGACATTGCTTCTGCTGTTATAGAAGGGTCGGAAATAACTAAGTCTATTATTTTTTGCCCTGTCCTGCTAACTCTTTTAGATGCATCCTCTCCTTTTACACCGAACCTTTTCTCCGAACTTTTTTCGTTTACACCGAACCTTTCAGCATTTACACCGAACCTTTTCTCCGAACTTTTTTCGTTTACACCGAACTTTTTCTCCGAACCTCCTCCGTTTACAGGGTACTTTTTGAGGGTACTATTTACCCTGTCGGCCACCTCTTCTACGGAGATTCTACCATTCTCGCCCCAATTCAGATTATAGAAGGTGGTGAAAAAAGAGGATGCTTCGGTTTTATAGAGAGGTTCTTTGCCGGGTAAGAAGTTGGGCAACTTCTCGGTCAGTTCACGCATCTTGCGCAGACCGGAACCACGCTTCTCCATGTAGTCGAGTTGGGTAAACATATCGGCAATGACGGGGTTGCGGCGTAAAGATGGGACATTATAGATATCACGGTCTTGGATCTGTGTGCCGTCAAGCATCGCACCAGGCGATACTAATTCCACACGGTCATCGTAGATGTCGATATGCACCTCACCGCCCATCACTGTGTAATCTCTGTGAATCAGATGGTTTACCAATCCTTCAAAAATGGCTCGGTCGGAATAGTCTGGCAGATTGAGGCGATAGTCAGGCATTTTGACCCATCCGCTCATGGTGTAGTTCTTGATGAAATCCATGCCATATTTCAGAAGCAATACAAGATTTGCCCGATGTTCCACGGAACTGATAGCATCGTCTTTATAAAGTCCTGTCCAACGGGTGCAGAAAATACGTGATTGGAATACAGTGCAATTATCCACAAACAGCAATCCTGCATTGGTCAGTTTACCGTCAGATGTGACAAGTCCGAATGACTCCAAATACTTATCATTCCATTCCTGATGAGTTTGTTCGCGAAAAGCGTTGGCAAGGATAACGAAAGAATGTTTGTTAGCATCTACTTGTGTAGGCAGCGAATCCCAGGTCATGTGCGTACCTTTTAATACCAATGAAAGAAGTTGTTGCGAATTGCACTCTACACTTTCATTACCGACTCGTGTATAAGCTGTACGTGTTCCGTCTTGATAATAATAATATGGTGTCAGCGTTCCCGCCTTTACTTTCACTTCAAGCAGGGTACGTCCTTCATGTTCGATCGGGATAAGTTGAACTTCCGGTACAGGGTCAAGTCTTGCCTTTATCATTTCACTGATAAAGTCGGCATCTGCTTGTGGATTCTCCAAACCTACAATCACTCCGTCATCGTTTACTCCATAGAACAAACTGCCACCGTCCGTATTGGCGAAAGCCGACACGGATTTGAGCCACGACTTCACTTTCTTGCGTTCCAGCATCTTCTTGAAATCGTAAGACGTACATTCTGCTATCAATGTATTGTTATGAATTTGCATCGGCTTATTGTTGGCAAGTTTATAAGACAATTTATTTATTCGAAAAAATTTTCAAATAAAAGTCCTTTATAGCACTAACACCTGTGACAGCTTCCGTGTTGTTTCCTTTTCTGACATAGATCGTATCATTATAAAGAACAGGGTCATTCTCAGATTTTAATTGAAAAACAATGATATCGTGCTCTTTGTATTTAACCATACGGAAATGCTGTGTTATATAATTTTTAACCGTTTCGTCTATTGCACTGGTGTTTTTTATTGTGTTAAGTATATCATTTTGTAATTTATCACCATCTCCTCCGTAATATTTTTTTATTTCATCTTCTACACCAGTAATATAAAAATCTGTCCCAGCAAATAACTCTCCTTTACTTGTGTTGTAGTGTTTTTTAAAACGTTCAAAGTCTTTTTCTCCTTCTGTTAAACCAACAACTACATAGCCATAAGTTTGAGGACCTTTGTTTACTTCTGCTGTCAATATTTCAATAATTTTCTGTACTAATTTGGTATTGAACTTACTATTTTCAATTAAATCATGAAAACCTGATTTGAAATCGTATTGACTTCCTTCTATTCTGGATAGTCTTAGTAAATTATCAAGTTCTAAAGTCCAATTTTCATTTAAAACATTGTTGCCTGTGGCTTCTTTAAAACAACATTTAATTATGCCTTTAATTGATTGGATTCTCTCAAACCTATCTTTAGCGTCCCATTTAGATTTAGATATACCTAATAGATGTTTTTTTGCAATTTTATCTAGCTTATTAATGAGTTGTAATTTATCACTAACACACATCTTTTCCTTTATAATAAGTTCAAAAAAAGCAAGAAAAATTACTTGATATGTTCTAACAAGACCTTCCGAGTATTCTTCAGAAAAAACCAATGTTCTAAAATCTTTTTTTGCATAATCTAATATATCTATTATAAATGAATGAATTGAAGAGAACCATTGTTGTATAGTAGTAGAACCTAAATGCTCAATTTGAGCTTCTATTTTGGTAGATAAATTGTCATTATCGGTTATTGAATATTTGTAAAGTTTATTGAGTGTATAAGAAGTGGGGGATATTTGTTCACCCATAATCATATAAGAAAGTATCCAGGCAATTAATTCTTCATCTCTTGATACACGCATATTGGGTATAGTTATAATATGCTGTTTAACCCAATAAATATCTTCCATGACGATTCCATAATTTAATCGTTTGTTAGACAAACTTATTAGTTTCATTTCATTTAATTTAAGTTGGTCATGTGGAGAAACATCTCCTCTGATTATGCAGGCTACTTTTCTTACCAATTCTGGGAACAATCCGATTGCACCCGCCTGCCTTATTTCCTGATTAGATAATTGTCTTCCATAAGAATTTATTCTTCTGAATATATCTTCAATACTTTTTTCATCTGCACTGATAAAGGAAAATGGTAAGGGGTAATTTGTGATATTAACACATAATTGTCTTTCAAGTTTAGGTGTTCTTTGAATGATTTCACCATTGTCCATCGCTGATTTGGTAGAAGAAAGAGTTTCAAGATCAAAATATCTATATTCTCCATCAAAGGTCTTTATTGGATATTCATTTTCGATAAAAGCCATTATTGCATTTAATCTTTGCATGCCATCTATTATTTCAAATGAAGCAACTCCTTCTATATTTTTATTGGCAAAGAGAAATAGGGGGACAGAATAGCACTTTTGTAAGGAATCAATGAAAGCGGCCTTTTCTTCCATTGTCCAAACTAGTTTTCTTTGATATTTACGGTTAACTATGAATTTATTTTCTATATAATATTGATAAGCCATTTGTACACTTATGGCTGTGCTTGAAATAGGGTTTCCATTCATTGTTTACAAATCATTATTAATTAATATGTATTTAAAAAGAGTATTTGTCAATCTTCCACAAAGATACGTATAATAAAACAAAATAGAGAATATTGCTCATTTTTTTGTGTGTTAGGAGGAAAAAGTATACTTTTGCGACATAGAGCTGTGGTTGCTTATGGATGCTTATTTTCGGGTTTGCATGATATTTGCAACACGTTCACGCAAGTCGCTGAGAGATATAACGTGTTGATTTTGAGGAGGTAAAGTAAAGGAATAAAATAATAGAAATGAGGCATAATCATTATAAATTATGCCTCATTTTTTATTTATATATGTCATCTATGAGTAAGGAATTTTCAAGAAAGTCAAAAGAGGATAAACCAGTAGTGGCAATATGCTACGACTTCGATAAGACTTTGTCGCCTGATGACATGCAGGCACAAGGGTATATACAATCGGTAGGATATGAAGTCGAGTCTTTTTGGAAAGAGTCGAATGGATTAGCTGAAGAAAACGACATGGATCAAAATTTGGCCTACATGTTTACAATGCTTCGGACTGCACATGGAAGATTTGTATTTAATAGAAAAGCCCTAATGGATTATGGGGCGCAAGTAAAGTTGTTCCCTGGCGTTGCCACGTGGTTTAAGAGAATGAAAGAATATGGTAGAGATAAAGGTGTAATTGTAGAACATTATATCATATCTTCCGGCTTGAAAGAAATGATTGAGGGGACGAAAGTTGCGAATGAATTCGAAAGAATATATGCCAATTCGTTTTATTATGATAAAGATGGAGTTGCTCAATGGCCGGCACAAGTTATCAATTATACAAGTAAGACACAGTTCCTGTTTAGAATAGAAAAAGGGACATTAGATATAAATGATCCGGGTGTCAATGACTATTTTGAACCAGAAAATATTAGAGTTCCTTTTAGGAATATGATTTATATAGGAGATAGTGATACAGATATTCCCTGTATGAAACTTGTTAACTCATATTCAGGACATTCTATTGGAGTCTTCAATCCAGAAACGAATGACAAAAGTAAAGTGTATAAGATGATGAAGGATAACAGAATTAAATATTTTGCACCTGCTGATTATACAGAAAATTCAGAACTGGATAAACTCGTAAAAGCAATTATAGATAGAACTGCTTCAAATGAGAAGCTTATGTCCATTCATTATCAGAATAAGAAAGAGCAAACCATTAATGATAAATAACGTGAGTTCAAATAATATTATGAACTGTAATATTACTAAAAATCGACTGATGAATAGTAAATAACGTGAGTTCGACGAATTAACATTAACATATACACACAAATTCAACCTGTATATGCAATATATTATTCAGTCACAGAAATTGTTATTACATCTACAAATTGAATTCATGTTATATAATATATACCCAAAAGAAATATCTTGAAATAATCCTTTACACTACATACTTCACAGCATATTCATAAACCTCTCCAGGCATTGGGTCTTTCAATAGCCATACTATCTGCATCGGACGGCTACCACTATAACTTTCCAACTTCACTTCTCCCAGATACACGTATCCCATTGTCCTGGTAGGATTATCGGCGGCCTTAGCCTGTTTGCGGACAAAGAGAAGCATCGTTTGTGTCTGTTCTATGTATTTTTGTCCTGTTAAAGATTCCGGACTCACCTTATTTTGCGTCTCCCAATGAAACTTACAACTGCTTTGTGCAAAGTCGTTATAATTGGTGTTTGAGCCGATTTCGCGGTCTTTTATGATATCCACAAACATTGCTTCCATCGCTACACCATTCAACACATTGCGTTCACATCCTTCCCGGTTTGATGATTTCTTTGCTATGGTTGAGGTGCCTATTGCCACTTGTATCTGCGATTTTGTATATACTCCGTGCAGTTTCAATGGCATAACATTATTTAAAGAAGAATTGTCATCCTTCTCAAGCGCGTTACAATGATCCATCAGATATGCTGTGACTTCACACACTTCATCCACGAAAATCTTATCCCCAGACAGGCTGTCAAACATATCTTGCAAGCTGTCGTACACGCCGGCTGCATCATACAAATCGTAATACAGCATCAGTGCCATTTTCTTTTCCTTATCCGTAAGCATAGATTCGCGTATGCGGAACTGACAAGATGAAAGCCTGTGTATGAACGAAAAATAAGAATGAGAGTCCGTTGACAGCCATTTCTTATTCACCGCACGTGACAGTTCAACGTTCATCCCGGACACTGATTTTCCCACTCCGGCAAGATAAAGCAACTCGTTCCACGTCGTACCATTATACAATTTCTCTATTGGGACATGCGTCAGGCGGAGGAAAGAAGACAGAGACAATGGCTCGCTATAATCCTTCGAAAAATGCTGTATCGTACTTATTATGCGATTCTTACGGAAACCATTGATATATCCTTTTATATTTTCCAGGACATAAGCCTTGGCTTTCTCCTCCAGTTGAATCTGACAGTTCAACGGAAGATGAGGAAAGTCACGTTCCACTTCCTCCCTGATGCCCAAAGACGTGCGACCAATCAGAGCCCTGAAACGGTCGGCATAATTAAACTCCGCCCTGCAGTGACCTACAAAATCAAGCACCGTAAGATGTGTCTTACCCTTGACTTTACGAAGTCCTCGACCGAACTGTTGAAGGAATATAGTCAGACTTTCTGTAGGACGAAGAAACAATATTGTGTCTATCTCCGGTATATCGACACCTTCATTAAACATATCGACTACAAAAAGATAATTGATTTTCTTCTGCACAAGACTCTTCACCTTGACGTGTCTGTCCTGCGCGTTATCCGTAACGAGATAATCAGACCTCAATCCGGCAAGCGTAAACTTAGCGTTCATGTACTTGGCATGCTCACGGTCAACGCAGAAACACAGAGCACGCACGTCGCGATAATTAGGCAGATATTCCTCTATCTTTCTGAAGATAATACCAGTACGCTGGTCATTTGCCGTATATACTTTCGACAGTTCTGCCGGAACATAATGTCCACGCTCCCAACGCACTTCTGCCAAATCCACTGTATCGGTTATGCCATAATAATGAAATGGCGACAGCAATCTGTTGTTCAACGCAGTGTCGAGACGTATTTCCGCCGAGATACGCCGGCCGAAATACACCGTGATGTCCCTTGCGTCCATTCGTTCAGGAGTGGCCGTAAGTCCAAGAAGAATCTTTGGCTTGAATTTCCTTAGAATCTTCTGATAACTGTCAGCCACAATATGATGAGCCTCATCAAACACAATATAATCGTAGTAGTCTTCGGGAAGCGACAACTGGTCGATACGGTTGTTCAGCAAATCTTTCGAAGCGAACAAGTGACTGTAAGACGCAGCCTCATGCCCGCCGTACCACATATCGCCAAAGTTAGGATCGTTCAGAACAGTCCTGAACGTAGCACACGCCTGTCGGATGATTTCCTCACGATGCACCACAAACAAAAAGTTTGCACGCTTGTTCCTCTCCCTGAACCGTTTATAGTCGAACGCTGCTATCACAGTTTTACCAGTTCCGGTAGCAGCCACAACCAGATTGTTCCAGTTGTTATTATACTTTCTTTCCTTCTCCAACTTGTCCAAGACATCATTCTGATACTCCTTTGCCTGCATCAGGTCGAGCACCGAATAGTCTATTTCCCCACCCTGATTCTCCGACATTCCTAATGCCGTTTTCAGTTTCTCGTCATCACGTCCCGGACAGAATGTCTCAAAGGCTGAGTTTTCCCAATAAGTCTCAAACGTATTGTTCACCATCGACATGATGTGCGGAAGCTCCACCTGCGTTACCTTAATATTCCATTCAAGTCCGTCGGTCAATGCAGCTTTAGAGATATTCGACGAACCGATATATGCCGTGTTGAATTTTGTATCGCGCAGAAATATATACGCCTTTGCATGAAGGCGATCAACATCACCATTATAAGATATTTTTACTTCCGTATTCGGCAATTGCGCGAGGGTCCGTATGGCTCTATACTCAGTAGCAGCCATATATGTAGATGTAATTATCTTCAGCTTCCGACCAGTTTCCGTAAGCCTTTTCAGTTCAGGCAACAACAGATTTACACCGCTTTGACGAATAAACGAAACGAGTATTCTCACCTCGTTAGACGACAATATCTCCTTTTTTAGCTCGCTCATCATATTTACCGAATAATTCGAACCCGTGAAAAGCGAACTTTGTGTGAGTGTCGTGATAGGAGTTATCTGTTTTATGTATTTCTGTATATCAGGATAGTCACATGTCGTTTTGTCTATTATACATGTCAGAATAGAGTGACTCGCATCTATCAGGTCATCCTCATAATGCTCCATCTGAAACTCCCTACCCAACTTCTTTATAATAGCATTGACAAGTCTGATGCTCCTCTCCACACCATCCTCAGTATCGACAAGGTCTGTTATGAGCTCCTGGATAATCACATACAGATAACGAGACAAATAGTTTATCGCCTCCTCTTTGCCTATCTCCTTCGTTCCTATATGATATATTTTCCTGTCACAACCGTCCAGCTTACATCTGAAAAGCTGATTTATTATCTGTTCATATATACCTGTCATATCTGTTTAGGTCACATCAATATTACAAAGGTAATCATAAAACAACATATAATACAATTTTAATTTGATTCTTTATATTTCATATCATATATAGTCATTATAATATCAACATTATTATTTTAATTACATCCTATGATTTTATAAAAATATGATGCATCTATAGCTTTCTTTAATAGGTAAAATAAATATGACATAATTACCAATAAAATATAAACAAACTCACAATGACAAAAATATTATCTATAAAATATAACAATAAATACACATAATATGATGTGTGAAACTTCACAAATACCTTTTTTCCCCCACCCCTCCCGCGCTCCTTTTTCCAAATTCTCTTTAACATTCGCTCACACTTACAATTCCGCATTTAACATTCCGTTTTCTTCATTCCAGCTCTGCGCAATGCAGTTTTTGTGCTTCGGGATGCCCGTTTTGGGCAGTCGGGAGTGTCGGATTTGTGCGGTTGTGTTGCGAAATGGGCTTTTTCGGGATGCGAAATAGGCCATTTCGGCGGGTGATATGGGCCATATCGGAGCACGAAATGGGCTTTATTGGAGTGCGAAATGGGGCATTTCGCGAGACGGAAGATTGGAGGGCGAGATGGAGTATTGCGTAAATGGTTGAGGGACAAAGGGTTGAGGATTGTTACGATTTCTGCGTTTTTTCTGACAATTTTGCGTGCGGTGCGCCGGGAGAAGGATTTTCAGAGGTTTCAGGGGGAAATATTTAACCTTGCGGACCGGATTTATGTTTTTTTATACATCCGTGTTAAGTTCTGAAAATCCTAAGTCTTGCGTTCTCATGACGTAATACCGCCCGACACTTCGCACCGGAATAAAATGCTGCTTCCTCAATAAGGACGGCTGACTGACTGTACTGTAACAGGACGAGACACGCAGGACGCACAACGGACAGGATGTATCGGACCAAAATCGGTCATCATACCGCACATGGTTTTATATATTTTATGCCTTCATGCTTCAGCCGTCTGTTTGTTTTCCATGGGCCTTTTTTATCCGATTTTTACTGGTATAGCCCGTCATACCTGCAAAAAAACTGACGAGAATACGCTCAACATAAAGTAAAAATACTGACTTAATTCTAATGACCGATTCGGGTTGAGAAGCCGCGCCGCAGTCGTTCATTACCGGCAGTGCTGCAGAACAACGCCACACGACAGCGGTTGCCGACGGCATAAAAAAAAGCCTGCCGCGACAAGAGAGCGTCGCGGCAGGCTTAAACAAATAACGTGTGATATGAAGTCAAATCATTTCACTGCCTCAACCGTATATCCGGCATCCTTCAGCAGCTGGAGCACACCCTTGGTTCCGGGCAGATGGCCTGCGCCTACGACGAAGAATGTGGGTTTGGCAGCCATGATGGCGGGCATCTTCTTAGCCCAGTCGGCGTTGCGGTTGTCTATGAGCTGTGCCAGCTCCTCGGGCGTGCTGTCGCATGTTCCGCCCAGCTTCTTGTCCATTGCAGCCTTCAAGGCGTCGAGATCCTGAGCATAGAAAGCGTCGGTCATCGACTCCATCATCTGCTCGTAGAACTCCTGATTGTCGAGCAGACACATGAGCTGCTCCACCTGACGCTTGATGTCCGAGCCCTTATAGAGCAGATCTGTCTGGAACGCCAAGGTCTCGAGACCGCCCACAGGCTCGTTGTTGTGCTTTGCCTGAGCCTGGAAATACTGGTCGAATGTGCTCGAAGGGTCATACTCGCCCATGTGCTTCTGCATGAACATGAGCACCTGCAGCTGTGTGGAGAGAGCCGCCGGCGACATCTTTCCCATCTGTGCGCCCACCTGCGGATTGCTCAGTCCGACACCCATCATCTGTGTTATTACGGCGTCGAGCTTCTTATACTGCTCTGCCGAGAGGACTGTCTTGAGGCTCTGTCCGTCGGGAAGCATCATTGCGGCCTGCATCACTTTCAGACTGTCGGGGTTGGTCATGTCGTCCCAACGCACCTCGCCATACACCTGTTCGGTGCTTGTCAGCGCGTCCTTCACGCCGGCAATCTTGTTCACAAAGCCCACGTTTGCCAGATGGTGTGTGCCGATGATGTACGAGGGCGCGGTGAGGTCCTTGCCCGATATCTTGTAGAGCAGCTGGGCATTTGCGCCCGCCACTGTGAAGACAGCCACGAGGGCTGCCGCGATGAATCTTTTAATCATAATATAAACTGTTTGGTTTGTAATGTAATGTCATATCACCATATGTGCGCACGCTTCGACTTCGGCACGTACATCTTGTCACTCTTCTTCACGTTGAAGGCGTCGTACCATGCGTCGATGTGAGGCAGTGCACCATTGACACGAGCCTGGTTGGGTGAGTGCGGATCGACTTTCAGCAGATAGTCGGTCATCTCGTCGCTGGTGTTGGCGGCCCAGACACGTCCCCATGCGAGGAAGAAGCGCTGCTCTGGAGTGAATCCGTCGATCACGGGCAGCTTCTTTGTCTTCATCAGATTGCTGAAGGCGCGGAAGGCGATGTTCAGTCCTCCGTTGTCGCCGATGTTCTCACCGAGAGTCAGCTTGCCGTTTATCTTCTTGCCCGGCTGCACCTCGTAGTTGCTGAAATACTCCTCGAGCACCTTCGTGCGCTTGTCGTAGTTGGCCTTGTCTGCAGCTGTCCACCAGTTGTTCTGGTTGCCGTTCTTGTCGAACTGGCATCCCTGGTCGTCGAATCCGTGGCTCATCTCGTGGCCTATCACGCAACCGATGGCTCCGTAGTTCACGGCGTCGTCGGCCTCAGGATCGAAGAACGGAGCCTGAAGGATGGCTGCCGGGAAGCAGATCTCGTTGGTCGTGGGGTTGTAGTAGGCATTGACTGTCTGCGGAGTCATATGCCACTCACTCTTGTCAACAGGCTTGTTCACCTTGCGGTCGATGTAATCCTTGGTCAGGAACGCGGTCACACGGGTGAGGTTGTCGTACAGAGAGAGCGACGGATCAATCTCCAGTCCGGAGTAGTCGCGCCACTTGTCAGGATAACCTATCTTGATGATGAAGTTGCTCAACTTGTCCTTTGCCTGGTCCTTTGTGGCCTGCTCCATCCACGAAGCCTCGTCTATACGCTCGGCAAGTGCGGTCTGCAGATTGTGAACAAGGTCGAGCATGCGCTGCTTGCTGCTCTCAGGGAAGTATTTCTCAACGTAGAGTTTGCCTATGGCCTCGCCCAGAACGCCGCTCACAACACCTACGGCACGCTTCCAGCGCGGACGGTCCTGCTTAACGCCGCTGAGTGTCTGATTGAACTTGAACGACGCTGCGCGGAACTCATCACTGAGACTGTTGGTCGCGCTGCTGATGACTTTTGCCTCGGCATAGGTCTTGAGGTCGTCGAGAGAAGTCTCCTCCAGTATCTTCTCAACCTCCTTTATAGGCTCCGGCTGTGCCAGATCCACCTCGGCGAACGGCGGGAAGCCCTGCGCCAAGAATATGTTTCCCCAGTCTATTCCGGGATAGTCGCTTATGAGCTGTGCATAACCAATCTTGTGATAGTTGGCGTTTACGTCGCGCAGTTTCACGTTGTCGTAGCTTGCCTTTGCTATGCGTGTCTCGATGGCGAGGAGCACATCGGTCTTCTTCTGAGCCGTCTGTTCGTCGTCGCCTACGAGCTGGAACAGGGTCTTGATGTATTCCTTATAGGCGTTGCGCACCTTAACGGTCTGCTCGTCGTCGTTCAGATAGTAGTCGCGCTCGCCCAGACCTATTCCGCCCTGCGATATTCCTACGATGTTCTGCGACGCGTTGCGCTGGTCGGCTCCCACGCTTATGCCGAACATCATTGCGCCCACGCCCTGATAGTCGAGCTGAGCCATGACGAGCTGATACTCTTTCTTGTTCTTTATAGCCTCAACTTTCGCAAGCACAGGTTTCAGAGGTGCGGCTCCCTCACGGTTCAGACGGACGCTGTCCATCATCAGGTTGTAGAGGTCGCCTATCTTCTGTCCGAGTGAACCTTTGGGCTGGCTTTTGGACGAATATTCCTCTATGAGTCCCTTGATGCGCTTCTGATTCTGTTCTTCCAAATCCACGAAGGCACCGTTTGTAGGATGTTCGGCATCGAGGGGATGAGTCTTCAGCCATCCTCCGGCTGCATACTCATAGAAATCCATGCCCGGTTTCACGTTAAGATCCATGTTGGCTTTGTCGATACCCGACGACAGGTTCTGGGCGCATGCGGCCGTCGCAATCATCGAGAACGACACCAATAATGTTTTTGTCTTCATTTTTTATATTATTAATATGTACGTTTTTATATGCTTTACGTCACTTATCTTCTGCAAAATTACATAAATATGCGTATAACAGCCGAATATGACCGTCAAAAATAACATATTATAAGTTTTCGCAATAACGCTGCCACTCGGCGTCGATATCCTTTATATCGACACCGAGCAGGCGCATGTTGCGGAACATGTCGGGCAGGATGTTCTCCATGAAGTCCTTGCGCCGGGCTTCCATAATACGGTCGCGCGCTCCGGCAGTGACAAAATATCCCAGTCCGCGTTTGTTGTATATTATACCGTCGCGTGCCAGAAAGTCGTAGGCCTTCACGGCGGTGTTGGTATTCACTTCGAGCTTCACAGCATACTCACGTACGCTGGGTATGCGCTCGTCGTCGGCATAAACGCCTGCGAGAATGTCGTCGCACAGACGGTCGGCCATCTGTATGTATATTGCTTTATCGTTGCTGAATGTCATATGTTCAAGAGTTTATTGTTGATAACCTGCATTCTTGTGAACAGTCGGAAGGACAGCCATGTAAATGCTACCATGCCTACAAGCATTACCGACATAGATAACCAGACGTTGAATTCGGGAAAGATCAGGTAGATCAGAGCCCTGATCAGCGAATAAATGACACATGCGAACAGCCAGCCATGACGGCGGAAGAGCGTGCCCATGAAGATGAATACCGACAGGTCGAACAGGTCGCCCAGACAGTAGTAGAATATGACGAACAGGCCGGGATTGATGGATGTTCCGGCAAAAATGTCCCTTAATCCTGACTGCGACACGTAGTTGCTGAAGGTAGGACCAAGCTCGTCGAACGCACTGACGCCACGCTGGGCAATGTCGGACAGCGTTGTCAGCAAAGTCACGGCATAGGAACCCATGTGCGACCGGCCGAATATGAGGTGCATGAAAAGCTGCTGAAGCAGGTCGGCCACCACAAACGACACTGCCGACATAAATATTCCGCCAAGTACAACGAGCACCACACGGCAGACATACTTCTCTGCGTTAGACGCCGGCAGCATCATGTAGGCTATACGCTGTTGTCTGGTCTGCATGTTGCGGAACATCATGCTTCCGCCCATAAGAATGACAAACCAATAGGCACCAAAGAACACGAAGGAGAAACTTCTCGACATTTTGAGCAGCACAGCGCGCTGCGTTTCGGGATCGGACGCATTTGCCATGAATATGGGCTCGCTGCCTATAGACATCATTGTCATGAAAAGCGTCATCAGCAGGGTGATGATTATCGTTGTGCGTATGGCGTAACCCCGTTCCTCCACGAAGCTCCACTTGACGAGACGCATGGTTCTCGATATATTGAAATTGCTCATATTTTCCTTGTTTTTTACATGTCCGACGTGCGGATCAGATGTTTATCCATTTGTTGTTTATCACATTGGTGCGCTTGAAGAGCCTGTACGACGCCCAGTAATTCAATGCAATGAGTGCCAATTCCATAGCAATGATGGTACATCTGTCTATTATTGTGAGCGAAACGTCGATATCATAGTTATCTATTCCATGTCCTGCGACAGCAAGGCATATCTGAATGGCCATAATCACAAGCGATGTGAGGATGAACGGATGGCGACGAAAAAATGCGCTGCCAAGGATATAGAAGCTGTGGGTCCACATAATTGCGAGCATCAGAATGATGCCGGCCATAATGCGTGAAGGCGACATATAACTTATGAATTTCATCAGATTGCCGCCTCCGAACACCGAGTCGTCACACCACAGACTTATGAAACTGGTGGTGGCGTCCCACCCCATGAGCATATTGAACAGCACTCTGAAATAGTCGGCCGCAAAAAACGACACTATCAGCACAACAGGCCAGCCTATCGTAACGTAAGTCCAGCGCGAGAGATATTTCTCCAGATTCGACGCAGGATGCATCAGAAACGAGATTGCCTGCTTCTTGTGACGTGTGTTGGCAAACATGGTGCTCGCTCCGAAATAAAGACACGTGAATCCCACCATGAAGCCGGACACGCTAAAGGCCATTGCCATTGCGAGGTCATTCTCACTTCCGTTTCCGGTTGAGAAAGTAACCATACTGAGCACGAACTCCTCGCACAGGAAGAACGCGATGGTCATAATAATACCCATGCGCAGCAGATTGCCTTTTGTATTTTCAAACGTCCATAAGAGCATCTTATGGAAACGGTTCCATTCAAACGATTTCATGATCATTTTCTCCTTTCTTTTTCTTGTCGGTTCATTTAATCATTCCCTTTGTCACGGCATTGAAGAGCAGCTCCAGGTTCACCGGCGTCTCCTCATGACGGCCGCGGTGTGCCATGACGGCGTTGCCCTGGATGGAGAACTCTGAATAGATGACGTCGTCGGTGGGTTCGCCCGGACGGCGTGCCTCGAAGACGTACTTGTCGCACACATCGCCCACGGACGAGTCGAGAGCCACTCCATTCTCGTCGAATATCACGATGTGGTCGAGCAGCGATTCTACGTCGTGCACCTGGTGGGTGGATATTATCAGCGTGCGGTCTTCGGTCATGTTGTTGGCAACCACCTTGCGGAACTGACTCTTCGAGGGTATGTCCAGTCCGTTTGTAGGCTCGTCCATGAGCAGCAGGCGTGTGCCGGCGGCAAGGGCGAAACTCATGTATGCCTTCTTCTTCTGGCCCATGGAGAGGGCGTTGAGCTTGAGCGACAGAGGCATCTCAAACTCTTTCAGGCAGTTGAGAAGCACCTCACGGCTGAACCGCGGATAGAAAGGCTCGTTTATGCGGACATATTCCTCGAGCGTGGTGCGCGGCAGATCGAACTCCTCAGGCACGAGGAATATCTCCTGAAGCATCTCTGCCGTGCGGCGGCGAGCGTCGGTTCCGTCCACCATCACCGTCCCACGCGACGGCTGGAGGAGACCGCTTATGAGATAGAGCATGGTGCTCTTGCCCATTCCGTTCTTGCCGAGCAGGCCGTAGATGCGGTTTTCCTCGAATTTCAGACTGAAGTCTTCGAATACGTTTCTCTTTGTTCCCGGATAACTGAATGTTATGTTGTTTACTGTTATCATGATTTTATCTGTTTTATGTTCTGTGTTTATGTTTCCTTAATAAATGAATTTCCGTGTCACTTTACCAAAGTGTTCTGGGCGATGAGATAATCGGTATGCGGCTGCATGATGAGCATGTTGTCGGCCAGTTCGTAGCTGTTTGCCTCGTCACACCATCTGTATGTGTTGACGGCGGTCACGTTTCCGAGCACCATGCGGTATTCCGTCTTTTCCTCAGCCATGGCGTAAGCCGAATTGGCGGCGTCCCATCTCTGGAGCTCGAGAGTATATCCGTCGGCCTCATACACGTAGTTCAGTCTGTACGACGGCTGCCACTGCTGAGCCTCAGCGTTCCACCTCAGGGCCTCCTTCGACACCAGACGGTTGTCTGAGTCGTAGAGGAAGCGGTACTGAAGTTTCTGGGAGAGATATTTTTCTGAATTGTCATACACGTTGATTGATGTCACCTTGCCGTTCTGCATTTCGGCATTATAGAGATAACGACTGTTTTCTGTACCGAGTGAATTAAGATACATTGCCATTACGGTTGCTGCTGTTATGATTGCGTCCATAGTCTTATAGTTTTTAATTTGTTGTTTATTCTTTTATTGTTTGTTTACTGTTTTAGTGTAATACTTTAATAGTACACTGCAAATGTATGCTATTTTATGATACGACGCAAGCTTTTCGGCGATTTTTTTCAGGAAAAAGTGGAAAACGGTCTTTATTTAACGTTTGTTTACTAAAAAGCGAGTCGTACGGCCATAAAAAAGCTATCGAACGGGCAGAAAACGCAGTCTGAGGTGTATTATGACAGAAACAGGAAAAAGGAAAATCGTAGGACGGTAATACACCGGGCGCCGCTCGGCTCGACAAGCGGACATAGCGTGCGGCACAGAATCGACATATAAAAAAACGAAAAACAGAAGCCGCGGATGTTAAATATTCGTCGCAATAATCCCGAAAAAACCGCGTAAAACCGAGTAAGGAAATATTTTGCGCGAAATATCGCGAAAATAAGGACTTTTGATAAGTCGTTGATATACAGACGTTTACGTTTTATCGTGATTTAAAAGGCCTCGCACCGGTTTGCGAAAGAGCCCATTTCGTGGTCCGAAATGCACCATTTCGGGTCGTGATAAAGCCTATATCGCACCCTGAAATGGGCTCTTTCGCAATGCAAAAAGGCCCGTTTCGTAAATCGGAAGCCGCGCGAACGCTCTGCGGTCAAGGCAAAACGGGCTTTTCGGTAAGCATATATCGGGTGGCATCGCTCCAGATTAAGAAAAATGGAATGTTAAATCAGGAACCTGGAAAGTGAACGGATGTTAAAGAGAATTTGCAAAAACGTGCGCTGCACGGGTGGACGAGACATCGGCTGACATGCGGACAGGAGAACACAGCACGCCACGGTTACAGGTTGTGATGAAGCCAGCGCCCGCGGAAAAGACGCACAAGGAACAGTATGCCGCGGAACGTAAGCTCGAGTGCCATGGCCGTCCACACACCCCGAAGACCATATGTCGGAGCAAGCAAAGCCGCAAGCGACAGACGCACGCACCACATGCTGAACAGATTGATGAGCACAGGTTTCAGTGTGTCGCCGGCTCCCACACATACGCAATAGACCACGATGGAGGCAGCGAACATGGGTTCGGCGAATGCCTCGATGCGCAGACTCTGTGTACCGAGGATGCGTATCTCTTCGACAGGAGTGAGAATACCCATCATCTCGGGGGCGAAAATATACATCACCGCACCCATAACCGCCATGACAGCCATGCCGAGCCCCACGGTCATGTGGGCAAAACTGCGGCACAGGTCGAGCCGCTGCGCACCCTTGGTCTGCCCGACCAGCGTCGTGGCAGCGTCGCCGATACCGTAGCCCGGCATGTAACACAGGCTCTCGACTGTTATGGCGAAGGTGTTGGCTGCAATGGCGAAATTGCCCAGCGGAGCCACAATCATGGTGCTCACTATCTGCGCGCCACTCATGAGAACCGACTGCATGGCAATGGGTGTGCCTATCTTCAGGGCGTTGCGCACATAAGACAATATCCAGCGGAAACGCTCGCGGTCGAGTCTCAGAGCCAGCATCTTGCTGCGGACAATGGCAAAATAGGCCTGCAACGATGCGGCCACAGTCACAGCGAGAGCCGTGCCTACAGCTGCACCGACCACGCCCAGTCCCATGACAAATATGAATATGTAGTTGAAAACAACGTCGAGCACACACATCAGCACACTCACTATGCTCGGAATGCGCATGTTGCCGGAACACTTGAGCATTGCACCGCAAAGATTGGAAAGCTGGAACGCCGGCACGGCGAGCGAGAAAATGAGAAAATAGAGCGAGGCGTCGTGGGCTATGTCGTCGCCTCCGCCAAGCCAGTAAGGCAACTGACGGTGAACGGCTACGGCCGAGAGCAGCACCAGAAAACTTATGATGGAGGTGCAGATGAGCGCGTGGCGGAACACCTGACGGGCCTTGGCAAAGTCGTTGGAACCTATGAAGTGGGCGGCCTGGACCGAAAATCCGAGCGACGCGGCGTTGGTGATGCTGCCCAACAGCCACGTGGTGCTCTCCACAAGACCAATGGAAGCCGAAGCCTCAGCGCCTATATGGCCCACCATCGAAGCGTCGATGAAGAACATGAGCACCGACGTCACCTGTGCGAGAATAGACGGAATACTCAGCCCCACAATAAGACTGAGTTTCTCGCTTGTACTCACCGGCCGCCCTTCGCGTATGCCGGCGAGAAGCTCGTCGCTGCTTTTCAATGAAAAAATGCGTTTCAAACCGTGTGCAAAGGTAACTCAAAAAATCCGGTAAAACGAAATTTGCCGACACATTATAAAATGATTGCTGCAACATAATAAAACGTTTGCGACGTCCGGACAAGACGACTATAAACACAAAGCGATACGATTGCAGCAATATGATGAGACTATTGCAACGACCAATAAAACGATTGTTACAATAGGACAGAATAACTGCCGGCAACAGGACAAAACGATTGCAGACATAAGAAACAGGCATAAAAAAAGATGAAGTCATGCACATGACCTCACCTCCATTAAGTTTTTAAATCCTTGTTTCCTTTTAATTAAACCTCTTTCTCGTTTTCTATGCTTTCCCTTACTTTAATGGAGGTAAACTCTTATCTTCTTCTCCTCACCTCCATACCTATTGCAGCATATGCTGCAAATAGGGTCATCTCACATGCATCAAAATCTTTCTACCTTTCTTCTACGCTTTCTTCAACTTACCTATTGAACAACCTGAACAACCTTTATAAAACCTATTACAACTAATACCCAAATCAATTATCCTTTATCTTTACCTTTTACTAATACCTTTCTTCCTGATGTTATCCCTCAATCTTAACCTTTCCGCTAATACCTTTTCTCTAATGTTATCCTTCAATCCTTAACCTTCTAATACCTTTCTTCCTTGTTATCCTCAATCTTTAACCTTAGCGTTATCCTCAATCTCTACCTCTGACCAATACCTTTTCTTACTTACTTTTTGTCTGTGTTATCCTTTTCCAATCTTTACCTCTGCCCTCCCGGACAGTGTCTCTCTCATTTTTCACTACCTATGAAGATTTATTCTCTCAAATCTGTCTCCTGTAATGTCTTTCTATATTACCTTTCCGGTAGATTTCTTTTGACGCTGCAAAATTACAAACGTTTAGAAATTTCCGCAATAGTTTTGCAATATATGTTAGCGAAAAACGCCTTATTTTTGACCTAAATCAAAGATTGTGTGCGCACACAGCGATATTTCAGGCATAAAAAAAGCGGACTTTCGCAAGTCCGCTCATATTTCAATGTCTGCCGTAAAGCAGAATAAAACGTCGTGTTATTCCTCTATCCATTCGCCGGCCTTACGCGCCTTCGACTCCGGGACATCCACTCCTGCCCTGTAATAGCTCACAAGCGTGATGTCGAACACGAGTGTGGAGTAAGCCGGAATAGATCCGTTGTCTGCATTGCCGTAGCCCAACTGATAAGGTATATACACCTTCCAGCGGTCGCCTATGTGCATGTTCATCAGCGCAGTGGTGAATCCGTCCACCGTACCTGACACCGCAAACGTGGTGGGAAGAGCCGTTGCCGGGTTGAAATTGCCGGTGAACGACTTGTCGAACACGTAGCCGTCGGGATAGGATGTTGACGGAAGCAGGCGGCCCTCATAATGCACCTTCACAGAGTCGGTGTAGAAAGGACAACCCGAACCCGTGCCGTGCTCCAGGACGTTTACCACTATATAATCGGAAGGAGCGGTAGCGCCCGACTCCACCAACGACCACTGACGGATGATCTTCCAGTCCTGATTGCCCTGTGCCGTATCAGCCTTCGCCGTGGTGTACAGGTTGTTGAAGAACTTGTCGTTGGTCGCCTTCCAGTTAGGATATTCCTCAACGTCGCTGTCGTTCTCGCTGCACGACGACAGCAGTCCGACAGGCATGAGCAGTGCCAACAAATATATAATAAGGTGTTTCTTCATTTTTTATTGCAGTTTTTTCAACAGACTGTATATGCTGACCTTATCTTCGATGATGCTGCGCAGATTGTCTATGCTCACGCGCTCCTGCTTCATGGTGTCGCGGAAACGCAGAGTGACGGTGTTGTCCTTGAGAGTGTCGTAATCAACAGTAACGCAATAAGGTGTACCTATGGCGTCCTGGCGACGGTAACGCTTGCCCACGGTGTCCTTCTCATCGTACTGGCAGTTGAAGTGGAACTTCAGATCGTCGATTATCTTGCGTGCAACTTCAGGCAGTCCGTCCTTCTTCACGAGCGGCATTACGCAGAGTTTAACAGGAGCGAGTGCCTCCGGCAGACGGAGTACGACGCGGGTCTCGCCGTTCTCGAGCTTCTCTTCGCAATATGAATGACACATTACAGAGAGGAACATACGGTCTACACCGATGGATGTCTCGATGTCGTACGGAGTATAGCTTTCGTTGGTCTGCGGGTCGAAATACTTGATGGAACGACCCGAGAACTTCTCGTGCTGCGACAGGTCGAAGTCGGTACGGCTGTGGATACCCTCAACCTCCTTGAATCCGAACGGCATCTTGAACTCGATGTCGGTTGCCGCATTGGCATAGTGAGCCAGCTTCTCGTGGTCGTGGAAACGATAGTTCTCAGCGCCGAAGCCCAGTGCCTGGTGCCACTTCATACGTGTTTCCTTCCACTTCTTGAACCATTCCATCTCTGTTCCCGGCTTAACGAAGAACTGCATTTCCATCTGTTCGAACTCACGCATACGGAAAATGAACTGACGTGCCACAATCTCGTTGCGGAACGCCTTGCCTATCTGCGCGATACCGAACGGTATCTTCATACGTCCGGTCTTCTGCACATTGAGGTAGTTCACGAATATACCCTGTGCTGTCTCCGGGCGAAGATATATCTTGCTTGTGCTGTCGGCGGTTGATCCCATCTCTGTCGAGAACATCAGATTGAACTGACGCACGTCGGTCCAGTTCTTTGTTCCGCTTATCGGATCCACGATACCCTCGTCGAGAATAATCTGCTTCAGCTCGTTCAGGTCCATGGCGTTCATGGCCACAGTATAGCGTTCGTGCAGAGCGTCGCGCTTCTTCTGATGCTCGATGACGCGCGGATTGGTCTCGCGGAACTTAGCCTCGTCGAAAGCCTCTCCGAAGCGTTTGCGCGCCTTCTCCACTTCCTTGTTTATCTTCTCCTCGTATTTTGCTATCTGGTCCTCAATGAGCACGTCTGCACGATAGCGCTTCTTGGAGTCGCGGTTGTCGATGAGCGGGTCGTTGAAAGCATCAACGTGTCCTGATGCCTTCCATATTGTAGGGTGCATGAATATGGCCGAGTCGATGCCCACGATATTCTCGTGCAGGAGCACCATACTCTTCCACCAGTATTCCTTAATATTGTTTTTCAGTTCAACACCATTCTGTCCATAATCATAGACGGCGGCCAGACCGTCGTAGATGTCGCTGCTCGGGAACACAAATCCATATTCCTTGCAATGCGATACGATTTTCTTAAAAACGTCTTCCTGTGCCATTTTTATGTTTGTTTGATTATTTTATCCTTTAAGGATGCAAAGATAACTCTTTTAGTTGGTTTATAAGCCGTTTTAAGGTTAAATGTTATGAAACACGAATTTGCGCGCACGTTTTGTCATTAAATAATACTTATTATAAGCCTTATACACATTTCGCCTGAATGTCCGGAGCAGATACAGAGCCAGACACGCACACGACACTTGTCACTCATACAAAAAGAATAAACCGAAGACAAAGCAGGTTGCGGACGAAAAGCAGAACTGCATAATTATGCAATTTATGTATAAATATACAGTTTGGTACAGACCTCAACTTCACGAGAGTGCCGATGAAATGAAAAAAAATATCTCCGGCCGCAAATACGCGAGTTATGAGCACTTACGGTAAACGGTTGTGGCACAACAGGTTATGCTTTTCCGCAATGCGAAGCCGACTTCGACGCGTTGCGAAAGAGCCCATTTCAGGTTGCGATATAGGCTCTTTCGCGTCCCGAAAAGCACCATATCATGCTCCGATAAAGCCCATTTCGCATGCCGATATGGTGCTTTTCGCAAAACGACCACGTCTGAGACGGGTGTATGAAAGTGGGTAACCGCACTGCGACAAGAAACAGAAACGGGCGAAAAAGCCTATTTCGGAGGTTTCCGATTTTCTATTTTGAGATTTTATTTTGTCAAAATTTTTTACTTCAGATTCTGTATATTTATTCATTTCCTGACACTCACCGAACCGCACGTTCCACGCATCGGGCAACCGCGTCGGCCTCACGCACAGGCGCCGCAACGCCCGTCATAAACGGCTTTTGGGCACAAATCTTTTATAAATAGGAAAAAAATCAGTAACTTTGAAGCAAAATTTGTGACGAAGTAAAATATGAGCGACGAAATAAAGGACAACGAGACGATTGATGAAGAAATGAACAGCGAGAGCGTGAACGGCGAGGACACCGCACCGGAGGAACACTCCGACTACAAGCCCGTGAACCGTTTTGACGCCTCGGCAGTGCATCACCTCAGCGGGATGTACAAGACGTGGTTTCTCGACTACGCCTCATACGTCATTCTCGAACGTGCCGTGCCCCACATAGAGGACGGTCTGAAACCTGTGCAGCGACGCATTCTGCACTCGATGAAGCGCATGGACGACGGACGCTACAACAAGGTGGCGAACATCGTGGGACACACCATGCAGTTTCATCCTCACGGCGACGCGTCAATAGGCGACGCCCTCGTGCAGCTCGGACAGAAGGACCTGCTCATCGACTGTCAGGGAAACTGGGGAAACATTCTGACGGGCGACCGTGCCGCCGCGCCACGTTACATCGAGGCACGACTGTCCAAATTCGCGCTCGACGTGGTGTTCAACCCCAAGACAACCAACTGGCAGCTGAGCTACGACGGCCGCAACCGCGAGCCAATCACGCTGCCCGTGAAGTTCCCTTTGCTTCTGGCACAGGGCGCTGAAGGCATAGCCGTGGGTCTGAGCTCCAAGATTCTGCCGCACAATCTGGTGGAGATCTGCGACGCAGCCATAAGCTATCTGCGCGGCGAGGAGTTCACGCTATATCCCGACTTCCCCACCGGCGGCTCGATAGACGTGAGCAAGTATAACGACGGTCAGCGCGGCGGACAGCTCAAGGTACGCGCCAAGATTGAGAAGATAGACAACAAGACCATCGTCATAAAGGAGATACCATACAGCAAGACCACCACAACGCTCATCGACTCCATACTCAAAGCCATAGACAAGGGCAAGATAAAGGCGCGCAAGGTGGACGACAACACTGCCGCCGAGGTGGAGATACAGGTGCATCTGGCGCCGGGCGTATCGTCCGACAAGACCATCGACGCGCTGTATGCCTTCTCCGACTGCGAGATAAACCTGTCGCCCAACTGCTGCGTGATAGAGAACAACAAGCCGTGCTTCCTCACCGTGAGCGACGTGCTGCGCCACTCGGTTGACAGCACCATGGGCCTGCTGCGCAAGGAACTCGAGATAAGGCGCGGCGAGCTTTTCGAACAGTTGTTCTTCGCTTCGCTCGAACGCATATTCATCGAGGAACGCATATACAAGGACAAAGGCTTCGAGAACGCGCCCGACATGGACGCCGCCGTGACCCATGTTGACAAGCGTCTGGAACCGTTCAAGAAGAATCTGGTGCGCGAGGTGACCCGCGACGACATACTGAAGCTCATGGAGATAAAGATGCAACGCATCCTGAAGTTCAACAAGGACAAGGCCGACGAGCTGATAGTGAAGATAAAGGACGAGATAGCAGGCATCGACCACGACCTCGCCCACATGACCGACGTCACCATACGGTGGTTCGAATACATCAAGAGCAAGTACGGTAAGGACCATCCGCGCCGCACCGAGATACGCAGTTTCGACACCATCGAGGCCGCGAAAGTGGTGGAGGCGAACGAGAAACTCTACATCAACAGACAGGAGGGTTTCATAGGTACGGGTCTGAAAAAGGACGAGTTCGTGTGCAACTGCTCCGACATAGACGACATAATCGTATTCTACAAGGACGGAAAATACAAGATAATACGTGTGGCCGACAAGATATTCGTAGGCAAGAACGTGATGCACGTGCAGGTGTTCAAGCGCAACGACCACCGCACGACGTACAATGCCGTATATCGCGACGGCAAGAACGGACCGACATACATCAAGCGTTTCAACGTAACCGCAATGACCCGCGACCGCGAGTACGACCTCACGCAGGGCACACCGGGCTCGCGCGTGCTCTATTTCTCGGCCAACCCTAACGGCGAGGCGGAGGTGATAAAGGTGACGCTCGAAGTGACCTCGAAGATGAAAAAGATATTCCTGGAGAAGGATTTCTCCGACATCGGCATCAAGTCGCGCACGGCCAAAGGCAACATCCTCACCAAACACACGGTGAACAGGATAAGCCTGAAGAGCCACGGACGCTCCACGCTCGGAGGAAGGAAGGTATGGTTCGACACCGACGTGAACAGACTGAACTACGACGGACGCGGCCGACTGCTCGGAGAGTTCAACGACGGCGACTCAATACTGGTGGTGCTCGACAACAACGAGTTCTATATCTCCAACTTCGACGCCAACAACCACTATGAGGACAACATCAAGATAATAGAGAAATGGGATCCCGACAAAGTGTGGACGGCCGTGCTCTATGACGCCGACAACGACAACTATCCTTACATCAAACGCTTCAACATGGAGGCTACGAAGCGTCACCAGAACTTCCTGGGCGACAACCCGAACAGCCGTCTCGTGCTGCTCACTGACACGCCTTATCCACGCATACGCGTGACATTCAAGCCTGCGGAGAGCCGCGACGGCAACCCCCTGCAGCGTCCGCCTATGGAAATAGACATGGAACAGTTTGTAGGCGTAAAGGGATTCAAGGCCAAAGGCAAGCGCATAAGCACATGGGATGTCGAGAACATCGAGGAGCTCGAGCCTCTGAGAGTGCCCGAGCCCGAACCTGAAGACGGCTCCGAAGGCGCCGACGCTGCCGACGAAGAGCCCGAAAACCTCGATCCTGACGCAGGCAAGAGCCAACAGCAGGTGATAGACGAGATGACTGGACAACTTAATCTGTTCGGAGATGACGACATGTAAGACCATCGTGATGGCCGCGGCAATGCTCACAGCCACCGCGGCATGGGGTCAGAGCGACACCATAACGTCGGACAAGGTGATAACAAACGCCAAGATGATAGGCATCGGGACGACCAATATTCTCGACACTTATCTGTCGCCCGAGAAATACAGGGGCACTGAGCTGCGCTACATATCGCACACTACACGCGACTCCGAGAGCAGCCGCTGGTCGCGGCAGATAGTGCATCAGGGCGACATAGCCTATACAGACAACCGCTCGGGCAACGGAACTGAGATTGCGGGAGCTTACAACTTCCAATATGCATGGCTATACAACTGGCATTTTCTTGACCGCAAGCTGAACGTGAAGGCGGGAGCAGCCATCGACGCGACCATAGGTTTCATATACAACACGCGCAACGGCAACAATCCGGCACAGGCAAGGGCCATGCTCAACATCACGCCGACAGGCAGCGCCGACTACCGTTTCACCATCGCCGGAAGACCTTTCGCCGCACGCTATGAAGTGGGAGTGCCGCTCTGCGGACTGATGTTCAGTCCCAACTACGGGCAGTCCTACTACGAGATTTTCTCACGCGGAAACTACGACCACAACGTCGTGCCTACGACATTCGTCTGCTCACCGTCCATAAGACAGATGCTTTCGCTCGACTTCAGCATCGGCCGCACCACGCTGCGGGTGGGTTATCTCTGCGACATACAGCAGGCACGGGTGAACAACCTGAAGTCGCACATCTACACGCACGCCTTTGTCATAGGATTCGTTAAACGCTTCAAACTCATAAAGATACATCCATGAAACGACTGACTTGCTTTTTTCTTTTCATGACGGCAATCGTGCCGTTCCTCACTTCTTGCGTTGACGAGGTGGAGTATGCCGACAATCCGCGCGGCAACTTCGAGGCATTGTGGCGCATGATGGACGAGCACTACTGCTTCTTCGACCTTAAAGGCAAGGAGTACGGACTCGACTGGGACGAGGTTCATAGCCGTTATTCGGTACAGATGAGCGACAATCTGTCGGAGGATCAGTTGTTCGAGATTCTCGGTAACATGCTCGGCGAGCTGCGCGACGGACACGTGAACATGTACTCGGCGTGGGATGTGGCGCGCAACTGGTCGTGGAAGGAGGACTATCCGTCCAACTACAGCGACACGCTAATCAACAAATATCTGGGCACCGACTACCGCATAGCGTCCGGAATGGAGTATCGCGTGCTCGACGACAACATAGGATACATACGCTGCGAGTCGTTCTCCTCGGCGGCGGGCGAAGGCAATCTGGACGAGATAATGCTGTTTCTCGCACCGTGCAACGGCCTCATCATCGACCTGCGCAACAACAGCGGAGGCATGCTTACGGCTTCGGAAAAGCTCGCGGCACGCTTCACCAACAAGGAGATATGCGTGGGCTACATGCAACACAAGACCGGACCGGGACATAATGATTTCTCCGACATGGTGGAACAGCGGCTCAAGCCGAGCACAGGACTGCGCTGGCAGAAGCGCGTAGTGGTACTTACTAACAGGGCTGTGTATAGTGCCGCCAACGAGTTTGTGAAGTATATGAAGTGTTGTCCGGGCGTAACCGTAGTGGGCGACAAGACCGGCGGTGGAGCAGGAATGCCCTACTCGAGCGAGCTCCCCATAGGATGGAGCGTGAGGTTCTCGGCATGTCCCATGTACGACACGGACAAGCAGAGCACTGAGTTCGGCATAGAGCCCGACTATTATGTTTCGCTCAATCAGGCCGACGTGCTGCAAGGAAAGGACACCATAATAGAATACGCGCGCCGGTTGCTCAACAACGGCACGGCGACAGACAACAAATGAGCCGCACAGACACTGTTTCCCAATAAGTGACATAGAAACCGCCGTAACACATTAGACAATCATTCACACAACAATAAAACATAAATCAGCATGAAAGCAATTAACACAGAAAAGGCACCGAAAGCCATCGGACCGTACAGCCAGGCCATTGAGGCTGGCGGAATGGTCTTTGTTTCGGGTCAGCTGCCTATCGATCCGGCAACAGGAGTATTTGCCGAGGGCGGCGTGAAAGAACAGACCAGACAGTCGCTCACAAACGCAAAGCACATTCTTGAAGAGGCAGGAACAGACTTGGCACACGTTGTCAAGACAACCGTCTTCCTCTCAGACATGGACAACTTCGCGGCAATGAACGAGGTATATGCCGAGTTCTTCAGCACACCTTTCCCTGCACGCTCTGCCGTTGCAGTGAAAACACTGCCGAAGAACGCGCTCGTTGAAGTTGAGTGCATCGCAGTGAAATAATCTTACCGACGCAATGAATGCCGGTGCGGACAACCGTACCGGCATTTTTCGTCTGCATAAACGGACACCGGTATGGAATTAAATGTTAGTCAAGCCCTACCAAACCGTTACATGTCCGAAGCGTTTCGATATATTGTCGGCCTGTCAGTATGCCGTCTTTATCGGGGACATGATGGGTTACATTGAACAAAAACAACTGCCGGAATGACGGAAAGAAGAATGAAGATGTCGGACAAACATAGAACATAATACAAAATAACTGCTTGCGGTATGGCGACATATTCATACTAAAACGCCTCTGACGAGCGCACGACAAAAATAAAGGACTGACTGCGAACATGCACAATCAGTCCACGTTATCCCAAAAACAAAGCATTGACTCACGTCAATATATCATCTCGAAGAGTTCTTTATCATTTTTAAGCGACGCATAACCACCGGCAAACGAGAAGCCTCCAGCCGCGTCGATAGCTGCCGCATACTTGCTGTAAGAGTATATTCTTCCGCCCGAGAAAGCAATCGCTCCGTCGGCCTTTATACCTTTAGGCGAAGCCTTTCCCTTCGTTCCGGAGGTCACCGTGTTGAGTTCGCCACCCGTAACGCTGATATTCCCGTCACGGTTGATACCCTTTCCTCCCTCACCGGTGCTCTTCCGGTTGAGCGTTCCTGCCGTCATCGCAAAGGTGGAGTCACACTTTATGCCGGCGCAACTGCTTGTGTCGTTGTTCTCTATGAACGGAGCGCCTGAGGTGATGACATCATATTACCGTCGAATTTCACCCCAACGGTGTAGGACACTGTCATGTTCTCCACATAATCATTGTCGTCGTAAGCGACCGCCTCTGCCGGATCACCGAGCGAAGTATAATCGAACTCTATGCCCTTAGGCACATATCCGGATTTCTCTCCGCGGTTTATTATGCCGCTGAAGTCAGTATTATCGTCCTTGCAAGCCGTGAAAACGACAAGCGACAACATTACCATAAACAACCCATACAGCCATCTCAGACATCACAATTTAATCTTATAGCTCAATCCGAGTATATGCTCGTCGGGCTCATCATCGTCTTTATCGTTGTTCACATCCTGGTAAAGATAATACAGTCCAACCCTGTGCATCTCCGTGATTTTCCATTCCGCGCCGACGATATATCGTGATTTCTCCAACGACCATGAGTTGTAGAACTCGGCACTGGCGTAAGGTTCTATCTTACATTTCGGAATGTCATATTCCACCTTCAGCCTTGAGCGCAGCACATGATGCCTCTTGCTCTTCACATTGTCGTCCTCCCACCACTCGTTGTCGAAGTCGTATCGCTCCGTGGTTTTCTCCGGACGATAGGTGAACTGCCATCTTTCGCGCAGCGACATTTTGAATCGTCCCACGTCAAGACTGCCCGTCAGCGACACGTTGAAGCGGTGGCGCAGCCCCCAATAAGACGGCCGCCAGTTGTTATATGTTCCGTCCTCGTGATAAGTTATCTTCTCTTCGTTGTTGTCGTAGAGCAAAGTGTATCCCGCCGAAAGCTTCAATCCTTTCACAATCTTATAGCTTCCGTCAACACCGAAACTCCATCTGTCGGCCGTTTTCGAATTGTTGCGGGTTCTGAACTCGCCTTCCACGCCGACGTTCCACTTCTTCCCGAAGTCCTTCTCCGCACCTACCGTTGTCCACACACCGAAATCGTTGTGCTGCGCCCTCACCTCTGCCGGTGCAAAGACAAACAGTGCGAGCAACGCCACGACCATCCGTACGCACATCAGTGACGTACTTATTTCTTTTCTCTTATCCATTCCTAAGCAGACAATTTAAGTTCATTGTTTATCGTACTGTTATCTTCATATACCCAGGATTCATAATAAATCTTCACTGTCGCAATATCCCGCAGGCAGTCTTTTTCCCCCACTTCCGCGTTGGCTATGTTCATACCGGTGCGCAGTTTCAGGTCCGTCAGCATATCACCGCAGCGTTCAGGCGTTATGAGCGCCATACGGTCATACTGTATGAGCTTTGTAGAAACATGCCTGAGCAGCACATAACTCTCAAAGAGCCATGTGGCAATGATGAATATCATGTCCGCGGCCATCAGCCCGATGCAGCTTATCGTCGTAGCCGGCGCGTTTATCACAGACACCGCTATGATGCAGAACAGACAGGTCTTCTCCCTCACCGGCATCGACACGGTGCGGTAACGGATTATTCCGAATATGGCAAACAGACCGAGCGCAAAGCCTACTTCCAGTCTCACTCCGCCCAAGAGATATATCATGAAGAATATGCTGATGCTTATGAGCATGGATGTGACACAGCTGTCGCGCCTCCGGCTCTCAGGATAATACAGGCAGTGAATCATCATCCACACCATCAACGTGTTGAATGAGAACCTCAACAACATTGCCAGTGAATGGTATCCTTCGACAAAAGGCACGCCAGACAAGTCTAATTCGTACAATTCGTTCATTTATGTTCGGAATGTTTCTCTGTTTTCGAAAATTATTTTTGTATGATAATATCCTGTGTCACGCCTTCGTACGTTCCGAACCTGATATGTCAGCGACAATGCCGGTACGCAATAAAAAAACGCAATCCTATTAATATACTCAGTTTTGTCGCAACCTCTCCATCATGCGCAGACGCCGGATGCAACGGTTATGATGCACCATGAACATATCGCACCTCTCCGTATCGAAATACACTGTGTAGTAGGAATCCATACGCTTGCCCTTTGTCTCATGCACCAGATAATCGTCGTGCGCCATTAAAAGAAATCCGGCAAGCATCTTTTTCGTCGTAATGAACTTCACATCCGTCCTGTTCATCAGGCGTATGCCGCTCATTTCGTAAAGAGTAATAGGTTCGTATGAATTTAGCAATCCGGTCACGGTAACACTTTTGTAATTATTTTGCAAATATAGTGTAATATTCTTTACAACGCAAGTAAAAAATGTTGTTATTGGATTTGATGACCATAATTTATCGTACAACGGATGGAGACAAAGAATGTTATGATTGACATAAAACGCAGTGGCACACCGCAATAACAACCCGCTCACACCACGGACACGCCCTGCTCACTACGGCAAAAATAAAATAACCGTAACGAAACATTATATTAAAAAAACGGCAATTAATTCGTGATTGACACAAAAAAAGTGTAACTTTGCAACGATTTTGCAGCCTGTATGACAATGAAGGCAACCATGAGCCGTGACCATAAAGGCATGACCACAGGACTGCAAGACCATTACAACGCGCTTGTGGCGGAATTGGTAGACGCGCCAGACTTAGGATCTGGTGGTTTAGGCCGTGTAGGTTCGAGTCCTATCAGGCGCACACGCATACGCCGGACAATATAATAATGTTGTCCGGCGTTTTCTTTTCATCTCACACAAACATATTTTTTATCAGTTAAGGATATATTTTTCAACAATCAAGGGTGTATTATTTATCCATCAAAAATATATTTTTCATCAGCCGAGGATATATTTTTCATCCATCAAGGATATATTATTCATCTGCCAAAAATATATTCTTCATTCCGGATAAATATATTTTTCGTCTTCCACACATATATTAATATACGCACGCGGAGCCCTCGCCCGTTTTCCGTAAATATACAGATGAAAGCACGCAACAGCCACCCTCGTGCCACAAGCACAGAAAAACGCGCAAGCCGACACGCCGCACATACACAAAAAGACGGCACACGCAGGTCGTCAAACAACCGCATGCGCCGTCTGTATATTTACGGGCTGAGCGTATGAAGATTATTTCTTCACGTCGCCCACCTTTATAAGATATTCTGCTATCTGCACCGCATTGAGCGCCGCACCCTTGCGTATCTGGTCGCCGCTGAGCCACAGTGTGAGACCGCAATCGTCGGCCAGGTCCTTGCGTACACGTCCTACATACACGTCGTCCTTGCCTGCTGTCTCGAGCGGCATGGGATAGACGAGGTTTGCCGGATCGTCCTTGAGCGTGCATCCCGGTGCTGCGGCGATGGCCTTCTGAGCATCCTCCACGCTGATGGGGCTCTCTGTCTCAATCCACACGCTCTCAGAGTGTGAACGGAGCGACGACACACGCACGCATGTTGCCGAGCATCTCACGTCGCTGTGCATTATCTTGCGTGTCTCGTTAAACATCTTCATCTCCTCCTTTGTATATCCGTTCTCGGTGAAGACATCAATCTGCGGAATGACGTTGTAAGCCAGCTGATGCGGGAACTTCTCCACTGTCACGGGCTTGCCCTCGACGAGTTCCTCATACTGCTGCTGCAGTTCGGCCATAGCAGCCGCGCCCGCGCCACTCGCACTCTGATAGCTCGACACGTGTATGCGCTTGATGTGGCTGAGCTTCTCAAGCGGTTTGAGCACCACCACCATCATGATTGTAGTGCAGTTAGGGTTGGCGATGATGCCGCGCGGACGGTTCAGAGCGTCCTCGGCGTTGCACTCGGGCACAACCAAAGGCACGTCGTCGCACATACGGAACGCGCTCGAATTGTCTATCATCACAGCTCCATACTTGGTGATGGTCTCGGCAAACTCTTTCGATGTGCCGCCTCCGGCCGATACGAAAGCTATGTCAACACCCTTGAAGTCGTCGTTATGCTGCAACAGTTTCACTTCGTACTCCTTACCCTTGAAACTGTATTTGCGGCCTGCCGAACGCACTGAGCCGAACAGCAACAGGTCGTCTATCGGAAAATTACGCTCTGCAAGTATGCGCAGGAACTCCTGTCCCACGGCTCCGCTTGCTCCTACAATCGCTACTTTCATACTTTATAATTTTTTGTTGTTATAATTTCCTTTCATGCCGCACACTACGGACGCAAGACCGCCACACGGCCATGCCACATTCCGAGGCGCGGTATTGCGACACCGTCATGCCGCCTGTATACGGGAAAAAGCCCCGCGACGCGCAGCCGATGCACGGCCACCGGTTACCGATGGCTCACGACGGGCGGCAAGAGAGTCCACCCTCTGCCTCACGGGCGCATGTACATATATTGTTTGCAAAGATACAACATTTCCGTCAAAATACAATTACAACAGCTTTTTTATAACATTAAAAACCGACACTGTGCCACCGACCACATGACCAAACCGACAATATGAATATTTAACATATCGTATTACGGAAACGCCTGTATCGTAATATGATTTAATTTTATTTAAGTATCACCATCTCATATTTTAACTTTTGAATTTTCTCAATCCAGCTTTCGCAACATCGAAAATAAGCCCTTATTGTCTCATTCCATACGTTCCGCACCGCGGATTTCGGATACCCGAGTTGCGAAAGAGCCCATTTCGCACTCCGAAAGAGCCTCTTTCATGGTGCAAAAGAGCCTCTTTCGGCCTCCAATAAAGCCCATTTCGCAAGCCGAAATGATGCTTTTCGCAAAACAACGGATACCCCATTGCAGAGAGTATTACATATAATTATCTGTCTATCAACATATTACATATATTCATAAAAATCGTGAAATTTCAGCCCTTCAGCCGGAAAAATCAGAAATTTTTCAAAAAACGGCCATGCCAGAGTTTTATTTTTAACATTTCAAATCCGTGAAATGTTAAAATAAATTGATAAAAAACACGCCGTAACGCGCCATAATACACTGCGCGCTAAGATGCCCAAAATCATTCCATACAACCAGTTTCCACTCCCCCGCAACCGCGCGCCGCGCATCCGCAAAACCATTCCGGCACGCTCCGCAGCAATCAAATAGCGTTCCGGCATGTCCATTTCCACATTTTTATTCGTTTATTACGCCAAATTTGATTAAGTTTGCACATTAATTAAATAATACACAGACAACATCAGCAAAATGCCCATGTCCCAGATAGCGCAATATTTTCCGATAACCGACCCTACGCTCATATTCTTTGTGGTGATGATAATCATCCTCTCGGCGCCCATCATCATGGGTAAGCTGCGCATTCCGCACATCATAGGCATGGTGCTCGCCGGAGTGCTCGTGGGCAAATACGGGCTCAACATACTGGTGCGCGACGACTCGTTCGAGCTATTCGGCAAGGTGGGACTCTACTACATCATGTTCCTCGCCTCGCTCGAGATGAACATGGACGGCATACGCAAGGACGGACAGCGGTTTCTCACTTTCGGTCTGCTGACGTTCGCGGCACCGTTCGTGCTTACCTATTTCATGAGCTCCGAACTGCTGGGATACTCACAACAGGCGTCGTTGCTGCTGGGCTGCATCATGGCGTCCAACACACTTATAGCCTATCCCATCGTGAGCCGCTACGGCCTTCAGCGCAAGAAGAGCGTGTCGCTGAGCGTCGGTTCGTCCATGATATCGCTGTTGCTGGCGCTTGTCACGCTCGCCGCCCTCGTAGCGTCGCACAGGGAGAGCACCGGTTTCTGGTTCTGGGTGTGGTTCGCGGCCAAGTTCCTGATATACATAGGGGCCATGGTTTTCATCATCCCCCGGCTCACACGCTGGTTTCTGCGTCGGTACAGCGACGCCGTGATGCAGTTCATCTTCGTCATGTCCATGCTCTTCATGAGTGCCGCCCTGAGCGAGGCCGTGGGACTTGAGGGCATCTTCGGAGCCTTCGTCGCCGGACTCATACTCAACCGCTACATACCGCACGTGTCGCCTCTGATGAACCGCATCGAGTTCATCGGCAACGCGCTGTTCATCCCCTACTTCCTCATAGGCGTGGGCATGCTCATCAACGTGCGCCTGCTCTTCGCCGGAACGGGCATCATCTGGGTGGTGCTCGCCATCACTTTCTTCGGCACGTTCGGCAAAGCCATCGCCGCATATCTGTCGGCCCGCCTGTTCCGCCTGCCGCTGTCGTCGGGCAACATGATGTTCGGACTCACCTCGGCACACGCCGCCGGCTCAATAGCCATGATAATGGTGGGAATGAAGATAGAGACGGCTCGGGGACAGGTGCTCGTGAACGACGAGATGCTCAACGCCGTGGTGATAATGATTCTCTTCACGTGCATCATATCGACGATGATGACCGAGTCGGCTGCGCAGCAGATAATAATGCGCGACAAGGATATGCCGCAGGACGACGTACAGGCCGACGACGAGCGGATACTCATACCGATGAAGTATCCCGAGTATGCCAACCGGCTGCTGAACCTTGCGCTCATGATGCGAAACCCGAAGCTGGGACGCGAGATTGTAGGGCTTAACGTGGTTTACGATGACGATGACATGCGCATAAACCAGGAGCGCGGACAACGCCTTTTGGAGAGTGTGAGCAAGTATGCGGCGGCGACCGACGTGAGGATGCAGACTCAGGTGAGAGTGGCCGCCAACATTGCCAACGGCATAAAGCACGCGTTCAAGGAGTTCCACGCCTCTGAGATTATCATCGGAATGCACATGCACAAGGATGTGTCGCAGAAGTTCTGGGGCGCGTTCCACCAGAGTCTGTTCAACGGACTGAACAATCAGATAATCATGGCGCGCATCAAACAGCCGCTGACTACCATACGCCACATACACGTGGCTGTGCCTTCAAGGGCGCAGTTCGAACCGGGATTCTACCGCTGGCTCGAACGTCTTGACCGTCTTGCGGGCAACATGGAGTGCCGTATGATGTTCCACGGACGTCCCGACACGCTCTCGCTCGTAAACAAATACACCGTGGAGCACCATCCGGACGTGAAGGCTGAATACACGTCGATGGACCATTGGAGTGAGCTTCCGAAGCTCGCCGCGAACATAAACGAGGACAACATGTTCGTGGTTGTGGCCGCACGAAAGGGCACTGTGTCATACAAGAACGCGATAGAATATCTGCCCGAGGAGCTGACGACTCATTTCTCGGGCACCAATCTCATGATCATATTCCCCGACCAGCACGGCAACGCCATGGACGAAATGACCTTCGCTCAGCCGCAACACACCGAGGACCGAAGCGCTTACGAGAGCATCGGCAAGTGGATAAACCGCATGAAGAAGTCGGGAAAGAACCGTGCCGACGGCAACGACGCGCAATGACAGCGGCTTGACAGCCACGCATCACCCGGCGACATGCACATACGACAAAAGACAAACATACTGTATTTATGATAGACATCAAGGGTATTACCAAAAGTTTCGGCTCACTGCAGGTGCTCAAAGGCATCGACCTGCACATTGACAAAGGCGAGGTGGTGAGCATAGTCGGACCCAGCGGAGCGGGCAAGACCACTCTGCTACAGATCATCGGTACGCTCGACAAGCCGGACAGCGGATCGATCGTCATAGACGGAATAGACGTAAGAAAACTCAACTCCAGACAGATAGGCGAGTTCCGCAACCGCCACATTGGTTTCGTATTCCAGTTTCACCAGCTCCTTCCGGAGTTCACGGCAATAGAAAACATCATGATTCCGGCATTCATCGGAGGCATGGGCAAGAGCGAGGCCAAGGAGCGCGCGCTCGAATTGCTGCGTTTCATGGGGTTGGAAGACCGCGCCACACACAAGCCGGCGGAGTTGTCGGGTGGCGAGAAGCAGCGCGTGGCCGTGGCAAGGGCACTGATGAACAACCCGGCGGTGATTCTTGCAGACGAGCCCAGCGGCAGTCTCGACTCAAAGAATAAGGAGGAACTGCACCGCCTGTTCTTCGAACTGCGCGACAAGTTCGGCCAGACATTCGTCATAGTGACACACGACGAGAACCTGGCCAAGATAACCGACCGCACCATAGTGATGAAGGACGGACTGCTGGAAAGCAGCTTCACCGCTGCCGAACCTGCCACAACGACAGACACTCCGAAAGACAATGACGGAGCTGAAGACTCCGACGGCGACGGGGAATGATTCTTTATATATTTCGAACTATCAAAAACAGACTGACATGATAAAGCTCGGCGACTACAACATACTGACTGTCGTTAAAGAAGTGGACTTCGGACTGTATCTTGACGGAGGCGATGAGGGCGAGATACTGCTGCCTCGTCGCTACGTGCCCGAGGGTGCCGAACCCGGCGACACGATGGAAGTGTTCATCTATCTCGACAATGAGGAGCGGCTCGTTGCCACCACAGAGATACCTCTGGCAAAGGTAGGCGACTTCGCTTATCTTGAAGTTGCGTGGGTCAACCAGTACGGAGCGTTCCTCAACTGGGGACTGATGAAAGACCTGTTCTGCCCGTTCCGCGAACAGAAAATGCGTATGTTGAAGGGCAACAAATACATAGTCCACGTGCACCTCGACGAAGAGAGCTACCGCATCATGGCGTCTGCCAAGGTGGAACATTTCCTCAGCGAGGAGATGCCACCCTATCAGCGCGGTGACGAGGTGGACATGCTGGTGTGGCAGAAGACCGACCTGGGCTTCAAGGTAATTGTGGACAACAAGTTCCAGGGCCTCATCTACGACGACCAGATTTTTGAATACATACACACAGGCGACCGCATGAAGGGCTACGTGAACACTGTCAGACCCGACGGAAAGATAGACCTCATGGTGCAGCCTTTGGGACGTCGTCGCACCACCGACTTCGCCGACACGCTGCTGGAATACATGCGTGACAACGGAGGAACGTGCCCTGTGGGCGACAAGAGCGACGCCGAGGACATAAAGGATTTGTTCCATGTGAGCAAGAAGGTGTTCAAACGGGCTGTTGGCGACCTGTATAAACGCCGGTTGATAAGCATTTCTGACAACGGATTAAAGCTGAACGACTGATGCAGGAGTGGTATGCAAGGACGGAGATGCTGTTCGGACACGAGGCCATAGAGGCGCTGGCAGCAGCGCGGGTGGCCGTGTTCGGAGTAGGCGGCGTGGGCGGTTATGCCGTCGAAGTGATGGCTCGCAGCGGTGTGGGACACTTAGATCTGATAGACAACGACACTGTGAGCATCACCAATATCAACCGTCAGATAATAGCACTCAACAGCAACGTGGGGCAATATAAGGTGGATGTGGCTCGCCAAAGGGTTCTCGACATCAATCCGCAATGCGACGTCAGAGCCATACGCATGTTCTATCTGCCCGAAGAGGCGAACAATATCGACCTGTCGGAATATGACTATGTGGTGGACTGCATCGACACAATAAAGGCCAAGATAGACATAGCGATGCGCTGCCATGAGCTCGGCATACCGGTGATAAGCAGCATGGGAGCGGCCAACAAGCTCGACCCGACGATGTTCCGGGTGACCGATCTGAGCAAGACAAGCATGGACCCGATAGCCCGTATAATGCGTAAGAAGCTGCGCAAGGCCGGCATAGAACATCTGAAAGTGGTTTACAGCGAGGAACAACCGGAGAAAATCAACTGTAACGATACGCTAGACGACAGCACCGCTACATCCAAACGCCCCGTCCCGGCAAGCAATGCCTTCGTGCCGGCAGCGGCAGGTATAATAATAGGTGGTGAGGTGGTGAAGGACATAATCGGCATAGGCAAAAAACAATAAACCCTAATGTCCGCAGCGGAAAGCTGTTTTCCTTATGATAAAAACAATCCCGGAACAGAAGCACACAGGCTTTGTTCCGGGATTGTTTTTATGTTTTGAGACTTCCGTTTAGAACTCGGCACTCTTCGGAGTACGCGGGAACGGGATGACGTCGCGTATGTTCTGCATACCTGTAACGAAGAGGATGAGACGCTCGAAACCGAGTCCGAAACCACCGTGAGGGCATGTTCCGTACTTGCGGGTGTCGAGATACCACCACATATCCTTCATCGGGATGTTGCGCTCGGTGATCTGTGTCATGAGTTTGTCGTAGCTTTCCTCACGCACACTTCCTCCAATTATCTCGCCAATCTGCGGGAACAGCACGTCGGTACCCTGTACGGTGCGGCCGTCCTCGTTCATCTTCATATAGAAAGCCTTTATTTCTTTCGGATAATCCACCATTATGACAGGCTTCTTGAAGTGCTCCTCTACGAGGAAACGCTCGTGCTCGCTCGCAAGATCCATGCCCCATGAAACCGGGAACTCGAACTTCTTGCCGTTTGCCACAGCCTCCTCGAGAATCTTGATACCCTCGGTGTAAGGCAGACGTACGAACGTGTCTTTCAACACCCCCTCAAGTCTTGCGATAAGACCTTTGTCTATCATCTTGTTGAGGAATGCGAGATCGTCCTGACAGTTGTCCAAAGCCCATTTAACACAATACTTGATGAACTCTTCCTCGAGGTCCATCAGATCGTTCATATCGATGAAAGCCACCTCAGGCTCTATCATCCAGAACTCTGCAAGATGGCGCGGAGTATTACTGTTCTCGGCGCGGAACGTCGGACCGAACGTGTATATCTGTCCCAGAGCTGTGGCTCCGAGCTCACCCTCGAGCTGTCCCGAAACGGTGAGAGATGTCATCTTTCCGAAGAAGTCATCGCTGTAGATAATCTTTCCGTCCTCGTCTTTCTTCAGATCATACAGGTTCTTTGTGGTAACCTGGAACATCTCGCCGGCACCCTCGCAGTCGCTTGCGGTGATGATAGGTGTATGGAAATAGAAGAAGCCGCGGTCGTGGAAGAACTTGTGTATGGCGATGGCCATGTTGTGACGGATGCGCATCACTGCGCCGAACGTATTGGTGCGCAGACGCATATGAGCATACTGGCGCATGTATTCGAAGCTCTGTCCTTTCTTCTGCATTGGATAGTCCGATCCGCACAGGCCGTAAATCTTAAGCTCCTTGCACTGTATTTCTGAAGCCTGACCTGCACCCTGGCTCTCTACGAGCTCACCTGTGGCGCTGATACATGCACCTGTGGTAATCTGCTTCAGCATGTTCTCATCGAACTTTGAAGGATCAACAACTATCTGTACGTTCTTAATCGTTGAGCCATCGTTCAATGCTATGAAATCAACGGCCTTGCTGCTGCGGTGTGTGCGCACCCATCCTCTGACATTGACAGTTGCGCCGAAGTCGGTGCGCTTCAGAACGTCAACAACCTTTGTTCTACGTATTGTCTCCATTTTTTCAATATGTTATAAAATGCTGTCAGCCTTTTCTGCACGTGCCTCTGTCCTCATCATGCTCACAGTGCATGAAGCGAAGACAGCGGCACGGACCGAATCGGCCGACACACCAACTGTTTATATTATTCTTTTTCAGTCTTACTATTTACTCGAAAGCGCCCATGCGCAGCATCTCAACCTCTTTCTCGGTGAGGAATCTCCAGTCGCCGCGGCGAAGGTTCTTCTTTGTCAGTCCGGCGAACTGTACGCGGTCGAGCTTCACGACATGATAGCCCAGATGCTCGAATATACGGCGCACGATGCGGTTCTTACCGCTGTGGATCTCTATTCCCACCTGACTCTTGTCCGTGTCGCTGGCATACTCGATTGCGTCTGCGTGTATCTCGCCATCCTCAAGCTCTATGCCCTCAGCTATCTGCTGCATGTCGTGAGCAGTGACATTCTTGTCGAGGAACACGTGATAGACCTTCTTCTTGAGGAACTTCGGATGAGTCAGCTTGCTGGCAAGGTCGCCATCGTTGGTAAGAAGCAGCACACCCGTGGTGTTGCGGTCGAGTCGTCCCACCGGATAGATTCGCTCCGGACACACGTTGCCCACGATGTCCATCACCGTCTTGCGGTGCTGCGGATCGTCGCTTGTTGTCACACAATCCTTCGGTTTGTTGAGAAGCACGTAAACCTTCTTCTCGAGTGTAACCACGTTATTCTGGGACTTGACTTCATCGCTGCGCTTAACCTTTGTACCGAGCTCGGTCACTACTGTTCCGTTCACCGTCACAGCTCCTGCCTCTATGTACTCATCTGCCTCACGACGGCTGCACACACCGGCATTTGCAAGATACTTGTTAAGACGTATCGGTTCGTTCGGATCGATGTGTGTCTCGCTGTATTCGATGCGCTTCTTCATGCTGTACTTAGCATTCGGATCGTAATCGGCGGTACGCTGACGATAGCCTCCCTGCTGATAGTTCTTGTTATAGCCACCGCGCTGAGGACGTGCGCCACGCTGCTGATAACCGCCCTGACGCGGCTGATAGCCACCCTGAGCGTTGTCACCGCTGTTGTAGCGAGGACGATAACCGCTCTGCTGACGCGGCTGATAGCCACCCTGAGCGTTGTCACCGCTGTTGAAGCGCGGACGGTAACCACTCTGCTGGCGAGGCTGATAGCCACCCTGAGCATTGTCACTGCTGTTGTAGCGCGGACGGTAAACGCTCTGCTGGCGGGGCTGATAGCCACTCTGAGCGCTGTCACTGCTGTTGTAGCGCGGACGATAACCGCTCTGCTGACGCGGCTGATAGCCACTCTGAGCGCTGTCACTGCTGTTGTAGCGCGGACGGTAACCACTCTGCTGACGGGGCTGATAGCTTGAATTATTATTGTTTTGCAGCAATCCGGCTCCGAAACCTTCCGGACGGAAACCGCCTTCGTCGCTGCTTGTGCGACTCGTGCTGTATGCACGCTGAACACGAATGCGCGGACGTTGCGGACGGTTGCCGCTACGATAGTCTTTCTGATAGTTTGCGGCAGCATGCTCCTGGCTCTCGCCATTCTGCTCTGAAGGCTGCCCCTGTGGTTTGTTTTCTAATTCTGAATCCATATTAATATTAATGTTTTGGCCTCACGGCTCCGGTTAATAAATTACAATTTTCTTAATTATGTAAACCTTTTATATGTAAATAATTATATTCCGATCAGATTCCAGTGTAGTTGTGCGGTGTTATGGCCATAAGCTCAGCCTTGACTTTGTCGCTCACATTGAGTGTCTTCACAAAGTCGTGGATGGTCTCTTCTGTCATCTTCTTGTTTGTGCGGGTGAGCGCTTTCAGTGCCTCGTAAGGATGAGGATAAGCCTCGCGGCGCAGTATTGTCTGTATGGCTTCTGCCACGACAGCCCATGTATTGTCGAGATCCTCGTAAATCTTCTGTTCGTTGAGAATGAGTTTGCGCAGTCCCTTCAATGTACTCTTAATGGCGATAAGACCGTGTCCGAAAGGCACGCCCACGTTGCGGAGCACCGTTGAGTCGGTGAGGTCGCGCTGCAGACGGCTGACAGGCAGTTTGGCAGCGAGGAACTGAAGTATTGCGTTTGCCACTCCGAGGTTGCCCTCACTGTTCTCGAAGTCGATAGGATTGACCTTGTGGGGCATCGCACTCGAACCAACCTCGCCGGCCTTTATCTTCTGCTTGAAGTATTCCATGGATATATACATCCAGAAATCGCGGTCGAGGTCGATGATTATCGTATTTATGCGGCGCATGGCGTCGAACACTCCGCCAAGGCAGTCGTAGTTGCTTATCTGTGTGGTATATTGTTCACGCTCCATACCGAGCTTCTCTTTTGCGAAGCGGTTGCCGAAAGCCTTCCAGTCGAACTGCGGATATGCCACGTGATGAGCGTTGTAGTTGCCCGTAGCACCACCGAACTTCACTGTCATCTTGCATGCCTTCAGCTGGTTGAGCTGTTCTGTAAGACGATATACGAACACCATGATTTCCTTACCAAGTCTTGTAGGCGACGCCGGCTGACCGTGTGTCTTTGCAAGCATCGGTACGTCTTTCCACTCCTCGGCGTAGGTATTGAGCTGGGCGATGAGTTCCTCTACGGCAGGATAATACACATGTTCGAGCGCCTCCTTGATGGAAAGCGGCACGCTGGTGTTGTTGATGTCCTGCGAAGTGAGTCCGAAATGGATGAATTCCTTATAAGCATCCAGTCCGCCTATCTTGTCGAATTCCTCCTTAATGAAATATTCCACAGCCTTGACGTCATGATTGGTCACAGCCTCGATATCCTTTACGCGCTGTGCACTCGTCTCGTTGAAGTCGGTGTAGATGCTTCGCAACCGTGCGAACAACGAATGATCGAACGATGCCAGCTGCGGCAGCGGGAGCTCGCACAAGGTTATGAAATACTCTATTTCCACGCGCACTCTGTAGCGAATGAGTGCATACTCTGAAAAGTAATCAGCCAAAGCCTCCGTTTTTCCTCTGTAACGGCCATCAATCGGGGATATGGCGGTAAGCAAATCAAGTTTCATAAATAATACCTATTATAGATTTTGCAAATTTAATAATTTAAATCGAAACATACGCAAAGATTTAAAAAACTTAGTCGTTTGTTTCTTTTATTTTATGTAGACTTAACTTTTAACGCCATTTTGAGCCGATTTATTTCACAAAACGGAAGAAAGAAGACCGTTTTCGCGTTAAATCCAAACCGGCCATCAGACAGCGCATGGTTTCATACATTTTGCGCCTCATGCCTTCATCCTTCTTTTTGTTTTATATCGGCCTCTTTTTGTTCTCTTTTTCCCGACAGGACCAATCATGCCCGCAAAAAATCCAACGAAGACCGGCTCAACATAAAGCAAAAACACCGGCCGAATACCAATAATCGGTTTTTAGTTTAATCCGAACACCGTAGCAACACATAAATTCCGTGCATCGTTCCGCGCCCGATGTCGGCTAAGAAAAAGGGAAAACGACCGACGAGCTTACGATTTTTTTTGACTTTATTTTGACAAAATATTTTCGTGAAAGAGGTGTAAACGAATGTTAAAACCAGCAAAATAAAGAGTATTTCGTACAATGCAGCATTTTGATATACCCTATCCGATAGTCAGGAAAAGCTCATTTTGCGTTCCGATAATGCCCATTTCGCAGTCCGATAAAGCCTATATTGGAGTGCGATATGGTGCTTTTTAGCCTCTGAAATGGGCCATATCGCATGACGAAATGGCCTATATTGCAATGCGATAAAAAGTCTCTAAAACGCAAATCACTGATATTCAACATATTATAAAAACCTCTCATTTTTCGCGTATTTGCGTCCGAAGGAGAGTCTGTCCGCAAATACGCGCTTATTTTATGGGGTATATCGAGAAACTGAGGCAGAAAAATCAAAATCCGGTTATAAATTGAAAGTGCCACATATCGTTTATTTTCAGAATGAGGAAACGATGTCGGTTCGATATGGGAACCGCAATCTCTCTTTTTAAACAAATTACAGATGAATTTCTGCTGAGCCCCAGAAGTCCATTCACTTTAGGATTGCGAAGTTGTATGGATACATCCTCAGGATTTCAACTAAGCCTAAAAAACTTATTCTCTTTAAAATTAAAAATCTGTATGAATACAATCTCCGGATTTCTGATGAGCCTAAAAGGTCCAGTCTTTTTAGAACTGCAAAATTGCATGAATAACCTCTTTGGATTTCCACTAAACCAAAAAAAATCATTCTTTTTAGAGTTGCAAAATTGTATGGAATATACTTTTTGGATTTCCACTGGCTCCCTATCCGTCCGCAGAAACCCGACAGGCGCATCGCTATGACTGCCCCACAACAATGCGGGCAGACCGCAATGGATACGAAAAAACCGGATGTGAGAAACACATCCGGCTGTCTTTGTGGGCGTTGACGGATTCGAACCGCCGACCCTCTGCTTGTAAGGCAGATGCTCTAAACCAGCTGAGCTAAACGCCCGTTGCTTATCTTAAAAGCGGTGCAAAGATACGCACTTTTTATGAAACCGCCAAAAACATTGGAATATATTTTATACTTTTTAACACAATATTTCTGTTTTCAACGGCTTTTCTTCAGTCAATCATAATGCCACAGACATCATCAGACAGAGCATAAGACATTGTGTATCAGCATAAAACAAACCGGCTGCGGGAGTTACAATGCCTCTCGCAGCCGGTTTCAGACTATTTATGATTTCGTATTAACGTACGACCACTTTCTTGATCGCGCCTCCGGCCTTAACGATATATACGCCCGGACGACCCAGAACGTAAACATTCATTCCGGCAGCACCGGCAGCATCAACACACTTGCGGCCGCTGACGTCATAAACATCAACATGCTCCGGCTCGTTAAGAGTGACGTGCAGGTTGCGTCCTGCCACGAATATGCCCTCAACGCTCTCAGTCTGTCCTATGCCGTCGCTTGTACCGTTGAGGTCTGCTACTGCCATATCGGTGGCCGAAGAGTAAACCTCCTGTCCGCAGAACAGACGGTAGGCAGATACGCGATAACCGAATGTCTCGTCCTTGCCCTGCTCCAGATTGGTGAAGGTGTAAGATGTGTTCTGGTTGCCCAACGCATATCCGTTAGCCTCCTCGTTGATTATCTGTGATCCGACAGCGAGCTCCTGACTTACCTTTATGTCGTCGATGAAGAACATGGAACCCTTATATGTATAGATGAGCAAAGGCATGTCAGCCTCGCCGCAATCGAACTCAACCGATGCGGTAACAGGCTCATACTCGCCTGAGAAGTAGATACGCTTGTAAACGCTCGCACCTGCCTGGATAACGAGTGAGTCTTCTTCAGCACCAAGACCGCCGCAGAATGTGATGTCAACCTTGAACTTTCCACCGTTGCCGTCGAGCTTCAGAGCAGGAGTCTGCACCATTCCGGCAGCACCGAAGCTGCCTGCGCTGGCGTTGCCACCGAGCATACCCGTAAGATACACATAATTAGAACCCAGCCATCCGGGAAGTGTTGTAAAGTCATCAAGAGATTTAGGACCGAACATTGACATAATATCACTTACCGGATTGTCCTGGGTATTGTCTGTGACTACCTTAGAGAAGTCTTCATGCAGGACGACGGTCTCCTCCGGTTCAGATACGGTGTGTATTCTGAAGTTGCGCACATAATAACCGTCTGCCTTCGGCACAGCCTGCCAGCGTGCGGTGTATTGATTTGCGCTCACTCCCTCGACAGCGCTCAGCACCGGTACGGTAAGTCCGAGAGCAGGAACGGCGTCAGACAGGGCGGAAGTATATTCGGAGTTCTTTGCTTTTACGGCGTAGCAATAGTCCTTTGCTGCGTCGAGACCTTTCACGACATAGAATGTGTCGGTCAGTTCCTTGTCAACAAACACGGGAACCGTCTCCGGCTGAACCATGTAAGATATCTGGTCGATTGCCACCATCGGGTTCTTGTCGACATCGTTCTCGTTCTTTGAGAATACGAGTGCCACGCGGTGGATGTTGTCTTCCAGACTGTTTGCTATCGAGATGAACTCACCCTCGGTGGATATTCTTTCTATGTCGATGCGTCCGAGCTCATACCACTCGTCGTTGTCGAGCATCACGTCCACCTTCAGAGTGCTCGCATTGACAGGATTGCCCGATATGTTGCGGGCATAGAACTTGAAGTCTGTCAGCTTGCCATTGATTACAGGAGTCTGCAACCAGTCGTTTGTCTCGTCCATGACGAGTGCCTGCGAGCCCTCGAATCCGTCGTTGGTGAGCTGTTTGCCTGTGCCCTGAGCCAGCACGATTCCCCATCCTTCCGGATAGTTGGGGTCGGTTATGTCCACCTTTCCGTCGGCAGTTGCCTTGATGCCGTCGAATGTCTCAGTGGTGGTAGCCTTGTCTATGTTCATCTCGTAGAGGCTGAACAGATAGCTGTCGGCATCGGCAGTAGGATTCCAGTGAGCAGTGAAACCGTCGGTTGTGAAATCTGTCGCGGCGGCAGGCGTAGGAGGAACGATGGATGTCTGCTTGCTTACCACCTTGATGTCGTCAATAAGTACGGCAGCCGAAGCCATGGCAAACTCTATTGCGCACGACTTGAACTCGCCCTTGCTGAACTTCACCGTATATTCGCTCCACTCCTTACCTATCTCGAGCTGCGAGTTTTCCAGAGTTCCCTTCTCCGAATTTATGAGCGTTACGCTCATCTTGTCGCTTTCCACATCGGCTCCGCTGAGACGTGCACGGAACGTAACCGTGAGGTCGCCTGCGTAGTTGCCCTTCGGCGTAATGAGGTAACCCGGCAGGGTCTGTGCCCCGCCGTCAGACGTAGCGAAGTTTCCCAGAACCATTGCGCATACGCCTCCGGCCTGTCTTATGGCCGCGCCGGTCCATCCGGGAGTCTTGGTGTAGCGTGAAGGAATCTCGCCCGTGAAATTGTCTGACACGTTTTTGCTGTCGGGCTCGTCCTCAGTTCCGGCTGTAAACAGGGAGAAGTCCTCGTCGAGCAACACGGTTTCCTCTTTCTCGGCATTGGCACGATGCTCATAAGAGGCCATGCCGACAGGCTTCAACTTCATCTGAGCCGTGGTCGGAAGAACCGACATTGACAGCACAAGAAGAAGTGCACTTGTTTTAAAGTAAAATTTTTTCATAACAGTGGATTAATATAATATTAGTTGCTTTATAGCCTTTTATAATTTACCCTCAGCGCGGATAAATCCATATATGACAGGAATGAACTGTCTGCCTTGAACCGACGACAAGGCAACTCACTTACTGTCGCAATATCCGAAAACTGCCATCTCTCGACAAAGAGTGGCAAACGGGCCCTTCATACCAAAGCGCAAAAATACAAAAAAATGCATAAATCAGTACTATTTGATTGTTATTTCATGATATATCATACACACGTGCCATTCATTTACACAAATGACAAGAAAAAAGGAAGTATATACCAACTCATGAAAAAGGCCCTCCGCTGATGGCGGAGAGCCTGTTACGGCAGTGCACGTACGGACTGCCAGCCGTGATTGCCGTCGTCAGCGTTCGTCCAAAGGAATATACTTTCTTTCCTCCAGTACGTTCTTGTAGGCCGGACGTATGATGCGGCGTCCCTCGAAGTTGAGTTCCTCTATGCGGTGGGCCATCCATCCCACAATACGCGACATGGCGAATATCGGGGTGTAGATCTCCTGCGGAAGCCCTATCATCTCATATATGAAACCCGAATAGAAGTCAACATTGGCACAGAGAGGCTTCTTTGTGTTGCGCTTGGCCGTCACACACTTGATGCTCTCCTGCTCGAGCAGACGCAGAAAGTTGTACTCATCCTCGCGCCCTTTCTCCTTAGCCAGTTCGCCGGCAAGTTTTTTCAACTCCACCGCACGTGGATCGCTTTTCGTATATACGGCGTGTCCAATGCCGTAGATAAGTCCGGTTCCGTCGTAGGCATCCTTGTCGAGTATGCGGTTGAGATAGGTGTCTATCTCGTCGGTGTCGGTCCAGTCGTTTATGTTCTCCTTCAGATGGTGGAACATGTTGATGGCCCTGATGTTCGCTCCTCCGTGCAACGGACCCTTGAGCGAGCCTATTCCGGCGGCTATGCTCGAATAAGTGTCGGTGCGGCTCGACGATGTCACTCTCACCGTGAACGTCGAGTTGTTACCTCCGCCGTGCTCCGCCTGTGTGATGAGCAGCATGTCGAGCATCCTGGCATCAAGCTCCGTGTAGTCGTCTTCCTTCAGCATGTAGAGGAAGTTCTCGGCAATGGAGAGGTTCTCGCGCGGATGATGGATGTGCAGCGAGCGGCCGCGCACGGTGTGGCGGTAGCTGTTGTAGGCGTAGGCCACGATGGTCGGAAACTTCGCAGTGAGCTCCACGGCCTGGCGCATAAGGTTGTCGCGCGACAGGTCGTCGGGGTTCGGGTCGAACGTGTACATCTCCAGCACCGTACGTGCGAGTATGTTCATGATGTTCGAACCCTCAAGGTCGATGATGTGGACTATCGATTTATGGTCCAGCGCCATGTTGTCGTTGATGAGCTCCTTGAAGGCTTCGAGCTCCTCACGGTCGGGGAGATTGCCGGAGAGAAGTAGGAAGGCAATCTCCTCGAATCCGAGACGCTTCTCGGCAAGTATGGGTGACATAAGGTCGTCAAGTTCATAACCGCGGTAATACAGTTTTCCTTCTGTAGGCACGAGGTTGCCGTCAGCGTCGCGCTCGTAGCCCACTACGTTTCCTATTTTCGTAAGGCCTACAAGCACACCGCTACCGTCCTCGTTTCTCAAACCGCGTTTAACTCCGTATTTCGGAAACAATTCGTTGGGTATCTTGCACGAGTTCTTCACCTCGTCAGACAGTTTATATATCAGATATTCCTTTTTCATAACCTTGGGTTTTGTTTGTTTTCTATGCCGGACGGAGCATCGTGTGTCCGTCCGCTTAAATCATAATGGGTCACAGACCGGAGGCAAGCATGCTGCCGAACGCACGTGTACCGAGCGTCTTTCCGCCCGGCATGAAACGGGCGAGGTCGGCTGTGGCGTAGCCTTCGACGAAGAGGTGCTCCATGGAAGCCGTGATGAGATCGGCAGCTTCGCCCCATCCCATATACTCGAGCATCATCACTGCCGAGAGAATGATGGAGCAAGGGTTCACCACATCCTGGCCGGCTATGTCGGGAGCAATGCCGTGTGTCGCCTCGAAGATGGCGTGTCCGCTCTTATAGTTGATGTTTGCACCGGGCGCAATGCCTATGCCTCCCACCTGCGCGGCAAGCATGTCAGACACGTAGTCGCCGTTAAGGTTCATCGTGGCAATGACACTGTAGTCGCGCGGACGCAGCAGAGCGTTCTGCAGGAAGGCGTCGCAGATGCAGTCGTTCACTACAAGACGACCGCTGCGCAGCTCCTCGCCATATTCGCGTTCGGCAAGTTCGTAGCCCCACTTCTTGAATCCTCCCTCGGTGAATTTCATTATGTTGCCCTTGTGTACGAGCGTCACCGTCTTGCGGTCGTGTGCCAACGCGTATTCAATGGCACTGCGTATGAGTCGCTCGCTTCCCTCACGCGATACGGGTTTCACACCGTATGCCGACGTGGCGGGGAATCTCACTTTGTCCACACCCATCTCTTCGGAGATGAACTTATAGAATTTCTCTGCCTCGGGCGAGCCAGCCTCCCACTCTATTCCGGCGTATATGTCCTCGGTGTTCTCGCGGAATATGCACATGTCAACGTCCTCAGGATGCTTCACCGGCGACTCTATGCCGCGGAAATAGCGCACCGGACGCTGGCACACATACAGGTCGAGCGTCTGTCGCAGGGCCACATTCAGCGAGCGCATTCCTCCACCCACGGGCGTCATCAGCGGTCCTTTTATTCCCACAAGATATTCGGTGAAAGCGTCGAGCGTGGCTTTAGGCAGCCACTCGCCGGTATTTTCATGGGCCTTGCCACCGGCAAGCACCTCCATCCATTCAATCTTACGTGTTCCGTCGTAGGCCTTTCTCACGGCCTCATCGACGACCTCCCGGCACACAGGCGACACTTCGCTGCCCACGCCGTCGCCCTCTATAAACGGTATGGTCGGCGTATCAGGTACGGCCAGACGGCCGTTTTTCATTTCGATTTTCATTGTTATTCAGTTGTTTTGGAGTTTCCTTCAATATGTGATAATCAGACGGACATTCATCCGAATGCCGGATAACGTCACGTAGTGATGGTTCATTCATGCAATCCTACGTAGTTGAGCGCGCTGCCTGCACGGAACCATTCTATCTGGGTCGCGTTATATGTGTGGCATGCCTCGAAGCTCTCGGTAGTACCGTCAGCATGTCGCAGCACAACGGTAAGCGGTTTTCCCGGCGCGAAGGTGTCTAGTCCCGTAACAGAGATGCGGTCGTCCTCGCGCACTTTATCGTAATCAGCCTTGTCCTTGAAGGTCAGAGCGAGCATGCCTTGTTTCTTCAGATTGGTCTCGTGAATGCGTGCGAAGCTCTTCGCCAATACCACACGCACGTTGAGATAGCGCGGCTCCATGGCAGCATGTTCGCGCGAACTGCCCTCTCCGTAATTGTCTTCTGCCACGACTATTGACGACAGTCCGGCTGCCTTATAGGCTTTAGCTGCAGCCGACACAGCCATTTCAGTGCCGTCGATGAGACATTTCACCCGGTTGCTCTCGCCGTTGAAAGCGTTCACCGCACCCATAAGCAGGTTGTCGGATATGTTCTGCAGATGTCCTCGATACTTCAACCACGGGCCTGCCATAGATATATGGTCGGTGGTGCATTTGCCTTTCACCTTTATCAATAAAGGCATATCACACAGATCCTTGCCGTTCCACGGCTCGAACGGAGCCAGTTTCTGCAGACGGTCTGAGTCGGGCGAGATTACAACCTGCACGTCGCTGCCGTCTGCCGGAGGCGCGATGAATCCTTCGTCCGTGGCATCGAATCCTTCAGGAGGGAACACATTGCCCTGCGGCGGGTCGAGCATAACGCTCTGTCCCGAGGCATCTGTCAGTGCGTCCGTGGCAGGATTGAAATCGAGACGGCCCGCTACGGCAAGTGCCATGGTCAGTTCCGGACTGCCGATGAATGCGTATGTGTTAGGATTTCCGTCGGCGCGACGTCTGAAGTTGCGGTTGAACGAGGTCACAATAGAGTTTTTACGTTCGTTGTCATCAGTATGTCGCTTCCATTGTCCGATGCAAGGACCGCACGCATTGGTCATTATCACCGCTCCGATGCGCCTGAAATCTTCCAGTATTCCGTCTCTTTCGGCGGTGCGGCGTATCTGTTCCGAACCCGGATTTATTATTATCTGCCCTTTAACAGGGATATTCTTCTCGTAAGCCTGGCGCGCAACCGAAGCCGCACGGCACAGGTCCTGATATGAGGAATTGGTGCACGAGCCAATCAGTCCCACCTCTACGGCAGGCGGAAATCCACATTCCTCCACCTTAGACTTCATCTGCGAGACCGGCGTGGCGGCATCCGGCGTGAACGGACCGTTAAGATGTGGCTCCACCTTACTGAGGTCTATGTCGATCACTTTGTCGTAGTATGCCTCAGGATTCGCATACACTTCGTCGTCGGCACGCAGGTTACCACTGCACGTACGAGCCATTGCGGCTATCTCCTCACGACCTGTACGGCACAGATATTCGGCTCCGTTGTCGTCGAACGGGAATATGGAGCAAGTAGCACCGAGCTCGGCTCCCATGTTACAAATGGTGGCTTTCCCCGTTGCCGACATCGACTCGAGACCGTCGCCGAAATATTCAAGTATGGCGTTCGTACCGCCCTTGACGGTCAGCATGCCGAGAATCTGCAGTATGACATCCTTCGGCGATGCCCAGCCCGACAGTTTTCCGCTCAACCGAACACCTATGAGCGTCGGCATCTTCAGTTCCCACGGCTGGCCCGTAAGCACGTCCACGGCATCCGCGCCGCCCACTCCGACAGCCACCATACCGAGTCCTCCGGCATTGGGCGTGTGCGAGTCGGTGCCCACCATCATTCCTCCAGGGAAAGCATAATTCTCGAGCACCACCTGATGTATGATGCCTGCGCCCGGTCCCCAGAATCCTATGTGATACTTGGCCGATACTGAGCACAGAAAGTCATAAACTTCCTTGTTGGCCGTCATAGCCGCCGGCAGGTCCTTGTCTGCACCGACGTCGGCCTTTATGAGGTGGTCGCAATGCACAGAAGCCGGCACCGCCACACGGTCCTTTCCGGCATTCATGAACTGCAGCAGCGCCATCTGCGCAGTCGCATCCTGCATCGCCACACGGTCGGGACGGAAATCCACATAATCGGTTCCGCGCTTATATGCCTTCAGTCCGTCCGCATCGTATAAATGAGCGTAGAGCACTTTCTCCGCATAAGTAAGCGGTTTGCCCAACGATCTTTTTACCTTTTCCACCTTATTATTATATGAAGAATAAAAATTCTTCAGCATTTCGTAATCCAATATCATCTTATCAAGAATTTGATCAGATGCAAAAATACAAAAATAATTTAGATTTGTAGCATTTTACGTGATATTGTTATCAAATTGATATTAATAAATGCATATAACTATAAAAATGTTGTATTTTTATGCAAAAACCACTATGACGAATCATAAAAATACATAAAACAAGCCGGAACAGTCATTCCCGCACAATAAAGAAACGCAGGGAAAGGATGTTCCGGCGCAACAGCATCAGTCGTTCATAATATTTTCAATCTCCAAACCGACCTCAACTATATTTGAACTCTTATAAATCACCTCACCCGTCGGAGATATTATGAAATAAGACGGTATGTCAGCTACACCGTACTCCGAATCCACCGGCCCGGCATCTTCCTTTCTTACACGAAACTGTTTCCACGTCATCATGTCGTCCAACGCCTTCAACCATTTGTCGCCATCGTCGTCCAGCGACACGCCAATCACGTTTAGCCGACCTTCATATTTGTCTTTTATCCCGCGCAACATCGGCATTCCAGCCCTGCACGGTCCGCACCATGACGCCCAGAAATCCACAATATTAACCTTGTCGCGGCTGAGTACACTCTCCAGATTAACCTCTTCTCCACCCGCCGAAACCATGCGAAGATCGGCAAAACGGCGACCTTTCACAAACTTCATATAGCGTGGCATGTCGGCAAGAAATCTTTTATAGCGCAACGTATCGGCGTTGCCCGCGAACTTGTCTGCCGTGGATTCCAGCATATCCTTCGTATAACAATAAGGCCGCTCCAGTTTTTTCAACTGCAATATGAGAGATATGGCGTACTCGGGATGGGCGTTTATGAAATCATCATTGATGCGTTCCACCGACTTTCTCTGCTCCGAAGCAATCGCCTTAAGACTGTCTGTTTCACTCTGCGGACGATTCATCGTCTCATTGCTCACCACATGATTGGTTGCTCCGAGCAGGCTTTCCGTATGCCACAGCCTGTCTTCAGCCGCCATAACCGCGTCGCGCCATTCGTTGTAACGATTCTGTTCAGTTCCGCCTCTGACAACTGCGGCGGTCTCGCTCATCATAGGCGACGCCACAGGCTCGTCATAATTCATCACACGCGGAAGACGTGTCACATCGTCAACTGCAACACTCATGTCTGCATTGTCGAGCATGACAGTGACATATCTTGCATCTCTGTCGTTGAAAAACGAAGCAGCACGCGCATTGCAGAATATGATGTAAGCAAGCGCAGGACCGTCAACATGTCCTGAAATCTCAAACGTTCCGTCCTTAACAAGCGCCTCTGCCAACGGCTGTCTGCTTAAAACCATATTATTGAATCCGTAATACTCAGGAACGTCTATGTCATAGAAAATTACTACCTTCATGCTGTCGGCCATGCCTCCAACACTTCCTTTTATACTGAAATCCCGACATTCGGCCGCGCACGATATAAACAAGGCCATGAAAAAAAGTACCAGTCTCGTCATAAAAGCAATATATATACGGTTAGTTTTCTCAAATATAAGAAATAAAGAACACACGTATATACGAGGCAGGAGAAATATAACATAAATTAAACCCAAATCGGTCATTAAACCGCAGCTGTTTCATATATTTTATGTATTCATCCTTTCAGCTGTCGTTTCGTTTTCCATTGACCTCTTTTGTCGTATTTTTCTTGACATAGCCCGCCATGCCTGCAAAAAATCCAACGGAAATATGCTCAATAAAAAGCAAAAATACTGACTTAATTCCAATGACCGATTCGGATTAAAATTGTGCAACAGAATGTGTATCAGACACACATCATTCTGTTGCACAATATATAAAAGCCACCTTACAATCTGCAGGTGACACAACACATCATAGCTCAGCCAGAAGTCCGGCGCAGGCATCCTCTATCAGATCGAGGGCATAATCGAAGTCTGAATCGTCGCCGTAGTAAGGATCGGGAATCTCGCTTACGCCTACGTGGGCCGTCATATACGAGCCGAGCATCCTCACCTTGTCCTTCTCCTCAGGCGTGGAAGCCATGGCAGTGACGGCACGCACGTTGGCGTTATCCATCACAAGGATGAGGTCGAAGCGGCTGAAATCGGCCTTGGAAAGCTGACGTGCACGGCTGTCGAACTTATAACCACGCACTGCTCCGCGCCGACGCATACGGCTGTCGGGCAACTGTCCGATGTGCCATCCGCCTATTCCGGCAGAGTCGATGAAAAACTCGTCCTCGCGTCCGGCCTTCTCCACGAGCGCCTTCATCACGCCCTCGGCCGCCGGACTGCGGCATATATTGCCGAGACAAACAAACAACAGTCTTTTCTTACTTTTCTTCATAATCGTCGTCTAATAGTGTCTGTGATTCGGGTATGGGATAGTTGGCGCTCTCCTTCACGCCGAGCGACTTCAGCTCGTTGGCCTTCTGCACAATGCTCTGGCGTCCGGTGTAAGCCTTGTTGTAGGCGTCGTCGTAGTCCTTGTGCAGAGTGTCGATGTCCTTCTTCAGCTTGTCGAACCTCTTGATGAACTCTCCCACGCGCTTTATCATCTCGTCCGCCATAGCGAAGACCTTCTTCTGACTCTCGGTCTGAGCATACTGACGCCACGCAATCTGAATCATACGGAGTATGGCCATGAGGTTCTGCTGTCCTGTGATGAACACGTGCCGGTCGAACGCCTCGCGCCAAATCTTCGGGTCGTGAGCCAATGCCAGCTGCAGAGCGCCCTCGTTCGGCACGAACATTATGACGAAGTCGATGGCGCGGCGCGGCTTTACTATGTAGCGGCTGTAGTCTTTCTTCGCGAGGTTAACGGCCTGCGTGCGCACGCTCTTCACCAGATCGTCGGCATACTTGCGCTTCAACGTCTCGTCGTCGGTGTTCACATACTGATAGTAAGCATCTATGGACATCTTCGAATCTATCACCACGTCCTCGTTGTCAGGATAATGCAGGATGACATCGGGAATCATACGCTTGCCGCTCTCGTCGTTCACAATGACGTTACCCTTGTCGTCTGTTATGGTCTGCTGCACGTCGTAGTCCACCCCACACTTGTATCCCTGCGAGTCGAGAATCTCGGTCAGCATGCGCTCGCCCCAGTTACCCTGCGCCTTGTTGCCGCCCCTTATGACGTTGGTGAGCATTGTCGCCGTGCGGTCTATCTTAGTAGTCTGGTCGCTCATGGCCTTGAGCTGTTCCGAGAGCGACGCCGTATTCTTTGCCGTCTCGCTGTTGGTGACACGTATTGCCTCCTGCAACTGCTTGAGATTGTCTCGCAGCGGTTTTGTGATGTTCTCCATACTCTCCGAGTTGTCGGCCTTCAGGCGGTCGGTGGTCTGACTCAGCACCTTTGTCGCGAGGTTGGCAAACTGCTCCTGAACGGTCTTCAGCTGCTGTTCGAACTGCTCCTGCCGCAACTGCATCTCCTTGGAATTGTGCTCACGCTCGGCCTTCAGCTCCGCCGCAACGCGCTCGGCCTCGACCCTCGCCTGCACCATCTCGCCGTTTATCCTTGCCGTCTCGGCCCTGGCACTTTCGGTCTCCGCCTTGAGCTGCGCGGCTGTCTGCTCCAGCTGCGTGGCCCTCTGCTCTGCCAGCGCGAGCCCGGTTCTGACACTTCTCACCTTCGACTGCATGAGGAAAAACACCATCGCGCAGCCTACGGCGATACCTATTATTAAATAAACAATCTCCATATATGATATATATTTAAAGTCATCTGTACCCTTCCGTGCCCTTGAACGACGCGCAAAAAAACAGTCGCAAAACAAGGCAAAACGCGGAAAGTCGCAAATATAACAAATTTTCCCGGCATAAGAGATACATTCTCCGAAAAAAATAAACGGAACCAAGGCAGACTGAAAATCATCACATTATACCTACCATAAAGTTGAAGATAAAAACCCAAATAAACCCGTTTTATTATATATTTTCACTTCAAAAGTCATAAAAAAGTACGCTGTGTGCGCACACGGTGGATTTTTTCGGAAAAAAGGTAAAAATAATTTTGGAAGTCACAAAAAAAGTCCTATCTTTGTAAACGTTATCCTGAAAACAATCTTTTTACCTTACTTAATGGAAGAGACTAATACCTATTGAAGATTTGAAGCGGTCGCCTGTGAAGGTTGTCGCTTTTTTTATGTCCTGCGGTAAGGAAGGCAAACCGTGATTGAGGACTAAGAAAAACAGAAATGAGAACTGAAAAGAACGAGGGAGAGAATTTCTAAAAAGATGTAATCAATGGATAAAAATACAGCAGACTATATAAGACTTCTTGCGGAGAGATATGAGACGGCCGACTTTCTGAAAGACGACCCGAGCCTGTTCATGCACAAGGTGGAGGGCGAGGCAGACATGGAGGTGATGGCCTTCGCGGCGTCGTGTCTGAGCTACGGATCGCGCAAGCAGTTTTTCCCGAAAATACAATACATGCTCGACCGCTCCGGCGGAAGAATGGACGAATGGGTACGCAGCGGCAGCTTTGCCGGCGACATTCCCGACGAGGACCGGTGCTACTACCGGCTCTACACGCAGCACGACATGCACCTGTTGTTGCAGACTCTGCGCGCGCTGCTGACCGAACACGGCAGTTTGGGACAGTTTGTCCGCGCCAACGCCACCGACGGCTACGGAGCCGTGAGCGCCATCTGTTCTTACTTCGCGGCGCATAACGCGAGCACGGTGATACCACGCGACACCAAGTCGGCATGCAAGCGTGTGTGCATGTTCATGCGCTGGATGGTGCGCGACGGCTCGCCTGTCGACCTGGGCCTCTGGACACGGTTCATCGACAAGCGCACGCTCATCATGCCGCTCGACACTCATGTGGTGCAGCAGTCGCAGCGTCTGGGTCTGCTCACGAGCCGCACGGCGTCGATGAGCGCGGCACGCCGACTGTCGCAAGCCATGCTCGAGGTGTTCCCGGACGACCCGCTCAAAGGCGACTTCGCCCTCTTCGGTTACGACGTGAACAACGACTGAACGGCCGGAGCGCGCCACATCTCTTTTACGGATACTCAACCTGAGTTTCAATAAAAGGGATGAACGCCGTATAAGGACAGTCCCCGGAGTTAACCCGAATCGGTCATTAGAATCCAGTCTGTATTTTTGTTTTATATTGAGCGTATTTTCATTTGATTTTTTGCAGGCATAGCGGGCTATGTCAAAAAAATCAAACAAAAAGAAGCCAATAGAAAGCAAAAAAACGACTGAAAGCATGAATGCATAAAAAATATATAAAACATGCGCGGTCTGATGACCGATTTGGGTTTAACATTTTTAGGTTAAATTTCAAGCGTGAAAAATCTCTTCGTCCGTTCACATTCCAGAAACGGAGCAACGGTAAAACGGGCTTGATTAGCCGACGGAAACGAAACCGAAGAACAATTTTCCGGACACCGCAGCCCGAAAAGCACCATTTCGCAACCTGATTAAGCCCATATCACACCACGATAAAGCCCATATCACGCTCTGATAAAGCCCGAATCGCACTCTGATTAAGTGCATTTCGCAAGGCTGAAAAAACACGGCGGACGAATGACGAGACATAAAGCGTTGTAAGACAATGATTTGCGCAAATCGCCCAAAATTCGGATTTTTACGGCCGAAGACGTGTCTATCCGAAAAAATCGCGGCTATGGAGACGAATCATTTAACATTCGACATATTATAATTCACCATACGCATACAACCACCCTCACGCTTCCGTCCTACCCACGCCCCGCTCACGACTGTGCAGGAAGTTCCAAAGGCCGTTTGCTTTTACTTTCTTTAACAAACCATATCCATAACTTACGATATTTTTCAATAAATTTGCAGAATATGAGAATAGACATTATCACTGTTTTGCCCGAAATGCTCGAGGGCTTCGTGAACGAATCGATACTCGCAAGGGCACAGAAAAAAGGACTGGCAGAGATACACCTGCACAACCTGCGCGACTACACCACGGACAAGTGGCGCCGCGTGGACGACTATCCGTACGGCGGTTTTGCCGGAATGGTGATGCAGTGCGAGCCTATCGACCGCTGCATATCGGCGCTGAAGGCTGAGCGCGACTACGACGAGGTGATATTCACTTCGCCCGACGGCGAGCGGTTCGACCAGCACGTGGCCAACGACCTCTCGATGAAGGAGAACATCATAATCCTGTGCGGCCACTACAAAGGCATCGACCAGCGGGTGCGCGACCATCTCATCACGCGCGAGATAAGCATCGGCGACTATGTGCTCACCGGTGGCGAACTGGCGGCCGCGGTCATGGCCGACGCCATAGTAAGAGTGGTGCCGGGAGTGATAGGCGACGACCAGAGTGCCCTGAGCGACTGTTTCCAGGACGACATGCTGTCTGCCCCCATCTACACCCGCCCGGCCGACTATAAGGGTTGGAAAGTGCCCGACATATTGCTTAGCGGCAACGAGGCAAAGATAAAGGAATGGGAGATGGAGCAGGCCATGGAGCGCACACGCCGCCTCAGACCTGACCTTCTGGAGAAATGAGCCACGCATAATGCCGCACACAGCCGGACGATACCGGCGAAGAACCATGATAACCTAAAAATAAGATATGAAAAAAACAAGCCTTTTCCGCACATCATTGTGTATATTCATATCGCTCTTGGTCTGCTGCGTGGCAACCGCCGCGGCAGCCAACGGCGACGACAAACCGCTGCGCGTAGCCGTGGCGGGAGTGGCTCACGGACATCTCAACGACGTACTCTCACGCATGGACAGAGGCGACTTCGAGGTGGTTGGAGTGTATGAGAAGGACGACCGCATGCGTCAGGACAACGGATTCACCCGCCGCGGCGACAAGGTTCCGTTCTTTGCCGACCTCGGCGAAATGCTCGACAAGACCCATCCCGAGGCTGTCGTGGCATACGGTCCGATATACGACCACCTGGAAGTGGTGGAGGCATGCGCGCCAAGAGGCATACACGTGATGGTGGAAAAGCCGCTGGCGGTGAATATGAAGCACGCCAAGCGCATGGCAAAGCTGGCACGCCAGTACGGCATACTGCTGCTCACCAACTATGAGACGAGCTGGTACAGCTCCAATCACGAGGCTTACAGAATGGTGAAGGACGGACAGATAGGCGACATAACGCGCATACTTGTGTACGACGGACATCAGGGGCCGATAGAGATAGGATGCGGCAAGGACTTCACCACATGGCTCACCGACCCGGTGATGAACGGCGGCGGAGCGATAACCGACTTCGGATGCTACGGCGCGAACATCGCCACATGGCTGTTCGACGGGCGCAAACCGCTGAGCGTATATGCCGTGACAAACACACAGAAACCTGACAAATATCCCGACGTTGACGACGACGCGACAATCATACTGCAATATCCCGGTGTGACGGTGCAGCTCATGCCGTCATGGAACTGGCCGATGAACCGCAAGGATATGTACATATACGGTTCGAAGGGATACATCTATCAAAGCACTCCGTCGCGCATGTCGCTCTACAAGGACGGCAAGGAGAAAGACGTGAAGACCAAACCTCTGAGCGCGCCCTACGACGACTCGTTCCGCTATCTGAAGGCTGCCGTGCGCGGAGAGATAACGGTGCAGCCGACCGACCTCGCATCGCTGGAGAACAATCTGACGGTGGTTGAGATTCTGAGTGCCGCAGTGAAGAGCGCACGCACCGGCAAACCGGTACGCCTGAAATGAACGGCGACGCGACCAACACACACGTAACACACGATTTTACGCCTGTCGCCGGAGACACGGTCCCCACTCCAGTGCAGACGACATAAACAAAAGTTGGGAGCCAAAATTAAAACCTAAATTAATTATGAGAGAATTGACAGTACTTCCACAGTTGGAATTCACAGAAGCGCTAAAAGCCTTCTGGAATAAGATAGCACAATTTCAAGGCCGTTCGCGCCGCTCCGAATTCTGGTGGACCTATCTCGCCTACTTCGTGACATCCATAATATTCTCGTTCGTGCCAATCATCGGCAACATCGTAACACTATTGTTCGGACTGGCCATCATACCGATAACATTCCGCCGTCTGCACGACACGGGACGAAGCGGATGGTGGTATGGCGTGAGCATAATAGGAAGTCTATTATTCACTGTCTATTTAATCATTCAGATAATAATAATAGGAACGACCAGCCTAAGCACAGACATGTCCGAATTTTCATCCATGTCTGATACTGAAATCATAGGAGATATGCTCGCCAGTGCAACAATATCATACATCCTCTTCGGTCTGCTTGTGGGAATTGTATATAACATCATCCTTTTGGTGTTCCTCTGCCAGGACAGCCAGAAGGAAGCAAACAAATATGGCCCGTCACCGAAATATGTTGATGTGGATGCTGACGCTTATGGACAGGACTATACGCAGACAACTTTTTAACGAATGACAGAATAGACATATTTCAGATACACCGCTGTCCATCGTACAATTACGGTGGACAGCACTCTTTTAAGAACACATACATAAATCAGAAGGCACTATGAACAGATTCGTTTCAACCCCTTCGGCCGGCTTTTCCGATTCAGTAAGATCATCGCTCGGCCGCCTTACCGACTTCAAAGGCCGCACACGCCGCTCCGAATTCTGGTGGACAATACTGGCTTACTATATATTCGTGCTTATCGTTAATTTCATACTGGGTGTTATTTTTCCATATACGGCAACGACCATAATAGGCATCATACTTAAGTTTCTCATCTTCGGTGTAACCGTGCGCCGCCTGCACGATACAGGCAAGAGCGGATGGTGGGTCGGCGCAAGCTGGATTGTGAGCGCCATCAGTTCAATATATGTCATGACAAACACCGACATAGTGATTGGCACCGACATGAACATGGAAGACATAATAAGATTTGCCAGTACGACGGAATCTAAGGGTCTGACGGCAATCAACACCATTTTAAATTTCATCGTCATAATATTCTGTCTGCTCGACAGCACGCCCGGAGCAAACCGTTACGGCGAATCGACAAAATATAAGGAAATGGAATTATAAACGGAATAGAGCTGAGCGAACGTCAGTCAGCACGGCAACGGAGAAACACGGCTTTTATTCTACATTCAGATATTTCTTGCAGAAGGCCTCGCCAAGCGCGAAGCCTTCTTCGTATAGGGCCTCCAGCTTCTTCGTGTCTCTCTCTATACGCCCCACCTCCATCGGTTTCAGCGGGCGTATGCAGGTGATGCGTCCTTCATCCTCCAGACGGTCTATCATGTCGAGCTGGCGGTTGTAAACCTCTATGCGATGGCTCAGAGCCACACGCAGACGCGGATAGTCACGGTAGATGAAGCGCGGAATCTTTATGTCGTGGCCGTCGTTGCGGTAGCCTTTGTTGCGTGTCAGCACCACCACATTGTGGCTGTAGCCCTTCTGCATGGCATGTTCAACGGGAATGCTGTCGGCTATTCCTCCGTCGAGCATCGGTTTTCCATCCACAAAGACAATCTTGCTCACATACGGCAGACTGCTCGAGGCACGCACCACATCGAGCGCACGCTGACGGTCGTGACGCTCCGACAGATATTCGGCAAGGCCCGTGCGGCAGTTGGTGGCAACCATCTCGAACTCGGTCTCGCTGTTGAAGAATGTGTCGAAGTCGAACGGTATGTAGCTGTTCGGAAACTTGTCGTAGAGCAGTTTCTGGTCGAATATGCAGCCCTGGGTGAAGAGATAGCGCAGTCCGATGTAGTCGTAGCGCGCCAGATAGTCGATGTTCGAGATGCGCGCCCGTCGCGGCTGACGGCTTATATATGACATTCCGTTGCACGCGCCGGCCGATACCGCCACGACATACGGGAAATACAAATCGTACTTCATAAACGCGTCGAGCACACCACTGGTGAAAACGCCACGCATACCACCTCCTTCAAGAACAAGCCCCGTATTTTTGTCTGTTTGCATAAAAACCGTTTAAAACACGCTGCAAAATTACACATTTTAAATATAAAAGTTGTAACTTTGCAAACAATTGATACAATTATTTATTATATGTTCGACAAACAGACCTACGTAAACCGTCGCGCCAAGCTAAAAAGTCTTGTAAAGGACGGAATAATCATACTTTTCGGAAACAACGAGTCGCCATGCAACTATCCGAGCAACGGCTATTATCCGTTCAGACAGGACTCTTCGTTCCTGTATTATTTCGGACAGAACAGAGACGGACTCGTCGGAGTGATCGACATCGACAACAACCGTGAGACAATCTTCGGCAACGACATCGACATCGAAGACATCGTATGGTATGGCAGCGTGGACAGCGTGCACGACCTCGCGGCACAGGTGGGCGTGGAGAACACTGCACCGATGCGCGCGCTGAAGAGCACCTGCAACGAGGCCCTGAAGCTGAAACGCAAGATTCACTTCCTGCCGCCTTACCGCCACGACATACAGATACAGATTTTCGATTTGCTCGGTATACATCCGGTACAACAGAAGGAAGCTGCGAGCATGGAGCTCATAAAGGCCGTGGTAAAGATGCGTTCGGCAAAGGAACCGCAGGAAATAGAGGAGCTGGAGAGAGCCGCAGAGATAGGCTATATGATGCACACCACAGCCATGAAACTCACCCGTCCGGGAGTGACAGAGAAGTTTGTAGGCGGACAGGTGGATGGAGTGGCAAACTCTTACGGCGCCAAGGTGAGCTTCGCAACCATATACAGCCAGCACGGAGAGATAATGCACGGCAATCCGTCGATGAGTGTTCTGGAGGCAGGACGCCTCGCTCTGTGCGACGCCGGAGCCGAGACCATAAACAACTACTGCTCGGACAACACGCGCACAATGCCTGTCAGCGGCAAGTTCACGCAGCGTCAGCTGGAGATTTACAGCATCGTGGAGGCTTGCCATGACTATGTGCTGGAAGTGGCAAAGCCGGGTGTGAAATACTTCGACGTCCATCTGGCAGTGTGCCGACTGATGACCGACCGGCTGAAAGAGCTCGGACTGATGAAGGGAGACACCGAAGAGGCCGTGGCAGCAGGCGCACATGCCATGTTCCTGCCGCACGGACTGGGACACATGATGGGCCTTGACGTGCACGACATGGAGAATCTCGACCAGATAAACGTGGGCTTCGACGAGGAGACACGACCCAACCTTGAGCAGTTCGGAACAAACTGCCTGCGCATGGGACGCCGCCTGGAGAAGGGCTTTGTTGTAACCGACGAGCCGGGTATATACTTCATTCCGGCACTCATCGACGACTGGAAGGCAAAAGGCCACTGCAAGGAGTTCATCAACTTCGACCTGCTTGAGACCTACAAGGACTTCGGAGGAATACGCATCGAGGACGACATCCTCGTGACAGAAGACGGCTGCCGCTTCATCGGAGCTAAGAGAATACCTTACCATCCCAAAGACGTAGAGGCATTCATGGAGAATAATCAATAAAAAACAAACTTTATTATAACAGATTATGAAGAAAATATTTACACTTGCGCTTCTTGCCATGCTGACCCTGGGAGTGAGCGCACAGGACAAGAAGGAGAACAGCAACAAGCCTGTTTTCACCGTTGTCAAGGAAAACCCAATCACAAGCATCAAGGACCAGAGCCGCAGCGGTACATGCTGGGACTACTCTACTCTTGCTTTCTTTGAGAGCGAAATACTCAAGGCTACAGGCAAGACCTACGACCTGTGCGAGTCTTTCGTAGCAAACAAGAACTACATGGACCGCGCCATCAAGGTGGTACGTCTGCACGGCGACTGCCAGTTCTCACAGGGCGGATCGGCTTACGACGTATATTATGTACTGAAAAACTACGGTATCTGCCCTGAGGACGCAATGCCGTTCCCGGGTTCTCTGTACGGTGACTCACTCAACAACTTCAACGAGTTCTTCTCACTGCTCGAGCCGTATGTTGCTGCCGTTTCAAAGAGCAAGGCCAAGACAATCTCAAATCAGTGGAAAGTCGGATTGCAGGGCATCCTCGATGCTTACCTCGGCAAATGCCCGGAGAGCTTCACATACGAAGGAAAGAAATACACTCCGAAGTCATTCGCAGCAAGCCTCGGACTGGACTGGAACAACTATGTCACCATCACAAGCTACACACATCATCCTTTCTACACCAAGTTCCCTGTAGAAGTTCAGGACAACTGGCGTAACCCGGGTTCATGGAATCTGCCGATGGAAGACATGGCACGCATCATCGACAACGCCGTTATGAACGGTTACACCGTAGCATGGGGCGGCGACGTGAGCGAGGAAGGATTCACACGCACTGGTCTGGCTTACTCTTACGACACAAAGGCTATGCAGAGCTACGCCGGAAGCGACATGGCACGCTGGCTCAAACTGTCTGCATCTAAGCGCACAAACATCATCGACTCACTCGGATGCAAGGTGCCTGAGCTCACTCCTACACAGGAGAAACGTCAGGAGCGCTTCGACAACTGGGAGCTGACAGACGACCATGGAATGCTCATCTTCGGTATCGCAAAGGATCAGAACGGCAAAGAATACTACATGGTGAAGAACTCATGGGGTGAAGCCGGTGACTACAAAGGAATCTGGTATATGTCTAAGAACTTCATCATCGCCAACACAATGGACTACATGGTGAACATCAACGCCATACCAAAGGATATCCGCAAGAAGATGGAAGACGCTGTAAAGAAAACCGGTATTGGCGAATAACAGCAGAAGAAATATAACAACATAAAAACTGCGGGGCAGAAGTCACGACACACACCGGACGGCATCGATTGTTTGAAGGTGATGCGAAAAGACTCTGACCCGCAGTTTTGTTTTCATCAGACAACTGATTTTTTGAAATAAAAGGATATTTACCGCAAGCGCGGCGCGTGTTTTCCATACCTTTTTTCACTACTGACATCAGCCTTCTTGACGAAAACTCAGACGCCGGGCTTACAATTTCTCTTGACTGTATTTTGACAAAATATTTTCGTGAAAGAGGTGTAAACAAACATTAAATCGTATAGGATAAAGGACGTTTAGGACAATGCAGCATTTTGACATACCCCATAACGTAGTCCGAAAAAGTCCGTTTCGATTTCTGATAAAGCCCATTTCGCAATGCGAAAAAGCCCATATTGAGGTGCGATATGGTGCATTTCAGCCTCTGAAATGGGCCATTTCGCATGCCGAAATGGTGCTTTTCGCAAAGCGATAGAATGCCCCTTAAATTTAAGTTATTGATATTCAATATATTATGAAAACCTCTCATAATCCGCGTATTTGCGCCCGAAGGAGACTCTGTCCGCAAATACGCGCTTATTTTTCGGGGTATATCAGAAAACCGAGGCGGAAAAATCGGAAAACGCTTACAATCTGTAAGTGCCTCATATAGCATATATTCCGGCCTACGGAAACGGCAATTATCCGGAACTGAAGCATCGGTTTTCCATTGAAACCACTCCCCCGCTTAAATTCTACTGAGCCTTCTTATTTTTATATAAAAACGTATTGCCAATACGATGTTTTCCATTTTTATTTTGTAACTTTACGGCAGTTTATGCGCGACAACCCGCACATTTCCCTAATGACAGAATAAAATAAAAACTATATAAATGCTATTCAAATGGAATTACAAGCCACCTACATCCGAAGAAAGACAAGCGGCTGAAGAATTGGGAGGGAAGCTCAACATCAGCCCCATACTTGCCGGACTGCTCATAAAGCGGGGCATCACGACAGAATCGGCGGCAAAACGTTTCTTCCATCCGCAACTCTCCGACCTCATAAATCCATTTCTGATGAAAGACATGGATGTGGCCGTTGACAGACTTAACGACGCCATGGGGCGCAAGGAGCGCATCATGGTGTACGGCGACTACGATGTTGACGGATGCACGGCTGTGGCTTTGGTCTATAAGTTTCTGTTGCAGTTCTATTCAAACATAGAATATTATATTCCCGACCGATACGAAGAAGGATACGGCGTGAGCAAAAAGGGAATAGACTATGCGCACGCCAACAACGTGAAACTGATAATAATTCTCGACTGCGGAATAAAAGCCGTCGAGGAGATAGCCTATGCCAAGAAGCTCGGCATAGACTTCATAATATGCGACCACCATGTTCCCGACGAGGAGATGCCGCCGGCTGTGGCAATACTCAACCCCAAGCGCAGCGACGACACTTATCCTTTCAAGCATCTCTGCGGGTGTGGCATAGGCTTCAAATTCATGCAGGCTTTCGCCAAGAACAACAGCATACCGTTCTCACGGCTGATTCCCCTGCTCGACCTCTGCGCCGTGAGCATTGCCGCGGACATTGTCCCCGTGACCGACGAGAACCGCATCCTGGCCTTTCACGGGCTGAAGATTCTCAACCAGAACCCGAGCACCGGACTGAAAGCAATCATAGACATCTGCGGCCTCAACAACCGCGAGATATCCATGAGCGACATTGTCTTCAAGATAGGACCGCGCATAAACGCTTCGGGAAGAATAGAGAACGGACGCGAGAGTGTTGACCTGCTCGTGGAAAAAGAGTTCTCACACGCGCTCGAGAAAGCCAAACACATAGACTGCTACAACGAGCAGCGCAAGGACATAGACAAACACATGACCGAAGAGGCCAACCAGATCGTGGCACGGTTGGAAAGCCAGCAGCACCGCTCTTCAATCGTCTTGTACGACGAGAACTGGAAGAAGGGAGTCATCGGAATAGTGGCGTCACGTCTTACCGAAATATATTTCAGACCGACGGTAGTGCTCACCCGCGACGGCGACCTGGCCACAGGCTCTGCCCGAAGCGTGACCGGCTTCGACGTGTATTCGGCAATTAAGAGCTGCCGCGACATCCTGCTGAACTTCGGCGGACATACTTATGCCGCCGGACTGACGCTGAAGTGGGACGACATACCCGAGTTCAGACGCCGTTTCCAGAAATATGTCGACAACCATATACAACCGGAACAGACCGAGGCCGTGCTCAACATCGACGCCGTGATAGACTTTAAGGACATCACCAAAAAGCTGCACAACGACCTGAAGAAGTTCTCTCCGTTCGGTCCCTGCAACCAGAAGCCCATCTTCTGCACTGTTGACGTGTACGACTACGGCACGAGCAAGGTGGTGGGAAGAGAACAGGAGCACATCAAGCTCGAGCTTGTCGATTCCAAGTCGAGCAACGTTGTAAACGGCATTGCTTTCGGACAAAGCGCGTCGGCAAGGTATATCAAGTCGAAAAGGAGCTTCGACATAGCCTATACGCTTGAGGACAACGTGTTCAAGAAAAACACAGTGCAACTGCAGATTGAAGACATACGGCCTGCCGAGGAGGACGAGAACACGCAGGCATGACGGCTTCTCCCGACTGCACGACAAAACATAACATTCTTCGTGGGCAACGTTTCTGATAAATACGTAAGCATATTACGCCAGTACTGGGGCCATTCGGACTTCAGAGGAATACAGCGTGACATCATCGGAAGCATAGGCAGCGGACACGACACGTTGGGACTGATGCCGACAGGAGGCGGCAAGTCCATAACCTTTCAGGTGCCTGCCCTTGCCGCAGAAGGCGTGTGTATCGTCATCACTCCGCTCATAGCGCTGATGAAAGACCAGGTGTATAACCTGCGCCGGCGCGGCATAATGGCGGCGGCGATATACTCGGGCATGACCCGACGGGAGATACTGCACACGCTGGAAAACTGCATTCTGGGCAGCACCAAGATTCTTTATGTGTCGCCCGAGCGCATAGCCTCAGAGCTGTTCAAGACAAAACTGCGCCACATGCACGTCAGTTTCATAACCGTTGACGAGGCCCACTGCATCAGCCAATGGGGCTACGACTTCCGCCCTTCCTACCTGCACATAGCCGACATAAGAGACATCAAGCCCGACATTCCGGTGCTCGCGCTCACCGCTACAGCCACCGGACAAGTGGTGGACGACATACAGAAGAAGCTGAAATTCACCGAGGCCAACGTGTTCCGCATGAGTTTCGAGCGCAAGAATCTGGCATATATCGTGCGCCACGCCACCGACAAGCACGAACAGATGATTCATATTCTGCGCAGCGTGGAGGGCAGCGCCATCGTGTATGTGAGGAGCCGCAAGAGAGCTTCGGAGATAAGCGACCTGCTCAATCAGAACAATGTGGAGGCGACATACTACCACGCCGGACTCGAACACTCCGTGAAGGACGAGCGGCAGAAGGAATGGCACGACGACAAGAAGCGCGTAATGGTGGCCACAAACGCCTTCGGCATGGGCATAGACAAGCCCGACGTGCGCGTGGTGATACACTTCGACTGCCCCAGCTCGCTCGAAGCCTACTTCCAGGAAGCGGGACGTGCCGGACGCGACGGGCAGAAATCGTACGCCGTGCTGCTCTACAACAACAGCGACAATTCAAAACTCCAGAAACGCATAGCCGACGAGTTTCCAGAGAAAGAATACATCCGGAGTGTTTACGACCACCTTGCCGGCTTCTTCCAGATAGCCGTGAACAGCGGGCGCGGACACGCTTTCATGTTCGACATAAGAAAATTCTGCCGCACATACAAGCTGTTTCCCATACAGACCGACGCCGCCCTGAAGATTCTCGAACGTGCGGGATACATAGAATATGACGCCGATCCGCATACCGAACCGCGCATAATGTTCCTCTTGTCACGGCAGCAGCTTTACATGCTCAACGAACTTTCACCGCTTGAGGAACGCCTCGTCACGACACTGCTGCGCAACTACGGCACGCTGTTCAACGACTATACGTACATCGACGAGGAAATGATAGCTAATCAAGCCGGACTGACAAGCCAACAGATGTACCTGCTTCTGAAAGGACTTACGCAGCAGCGCATACTGCACTTCGTGCCGCGCTGCAAGACACCCATCATAACATACACGCGCGACAGAGTGGACGGAGTGGACCTGATAATAACGCGCGACGTTTACGAAGACCGCAAGGAGCAGTTCACCAAACGCATAAACACAGTCATAAGCTACGCCACCAACGACGACGTATGCCGCAGCCGGCAACTGCTGAGATACTTCGACGAGACACGGTCGGAAGACTGCGGACAGTGCGACGTGTGTCTGGCACACAAGAAAAAGCCCAACATGAGACAACAACTGAAGGATGCCAGAGCCACGATAACCGCATTGCTCAGCGACAAGAAACAGCATCATCTGACCGAACTTCTGAAACTTCCGCTGCCTTCAGACATCCTCGACACGGCCCTGCAAGAGCTGGTTTCAGAGGAGATGATACACGTGGAAGACAGCTATATACACATTTAACCCACGCACCGACGGGAAAACACCTGCGCACCGACGGAAAACAACCGAGCAAAAACAATCTGACATCACAGACCAAGACAACAACTCAAAGAACGAAAAGCCTGTCTGACGTCATTACCACAAACAGACATGACCGACAGCCACGACAGACGACACACCACAAGCACGCTTACCGACACACGGATACGGCAAAGCCGTATGCCCGCAATAAGAAAAAGAAAATACACTGACGCCATAAACATAATATACTAAAAAGAAAACACTTTATCATTATGATGCACACCTGCAACCTTAAACCAAGATTGTTGTCCCGAATCATGCCTGTCATAGCCGGGATGATTTTACCTATGTACGCTCTTGCGTTAGAAAAACCGACTCTGGAGATAAACAAAACCAACTTCACACGCGACGCCAAATGGGACGGTTACTACTACATCGACCAGGCCAAGTTCACCTACGACGCCACCGGATCGACCAAACGCACGCTCTGCCTCTATCTTGACGGCCGCCTGATAAGCCGCACCGCACTACCCGACGCCGCATCATCCTACACACGCACCCTGCTCTACGGAGGCAACTACGAAGCCTGCATCGAGGCGTGGGACGGTGACACCAAGGCCGTGAGCGACAAGATAACGTTCACAGCCGCCAGCGCATACAGGTCACTCGACGCCGCCTATTACGTGAGGAACATCATACGCGACTATCCCCATATCATCGACATCTCATCGTTCAAAGTCCCCGTGAGCGAAGAAAGATACTTCGTCGAGAACATATGGTCGCAGGCAGGAAGCGTGTCGGTATCCAACAACGGAACGATACTTACGACCTGCAAGCTGAACTATGGCATAACAAAGGCCCAGAACCAACAGATGTGGGACTACATAGACAACACCATTGCAGCCCTGTTTCCCGACGATGCCACCGACCTGCAGAAGGGTGTCATACTCTACAGCTACTTCGGAACATACAGCAACACCGAGTATGCCGAGGCCGCACACAGCTACGACATATACGGAATAGTGGAGCGCAAGACCGTGTGCGACGGCATTGCCAAGGCCTTCGCGACATTCTGTGAGGAGGCAGGACTCAACTGCATCAAGGGCGGATCGGGTGACATAGGACACTCATGGAACGTCATCGAGATAGACGGAATATGGGGACAGACCGACATTACGTGGGACGCGCAGGACGCAGGTGACGGACGCGCCAACTTCGGAAACTTCATGTGCACCGACAACGACTTCATAGGCTCGCACACATCTAAGCAGCAGGAGATAACATGGAGCTGCAGCGGAGTATTGTTCCCCACCTGCACCTCGGCGGAATATCGCGCGGGCTACGAGTTCGGACCCGACAAACCGGGCGAGTTCTGGTATGCTCCCGACGGACGATTCTACATGAACCGCAACGGCAACACATGGCTATACAATCCGCATACATCCGAACCGCTTGAGAGACTGCTCAAGATAGACGACCTGCCACCACTTGACTATCTCGCGGGACACGTGCCGACCGATGCCTACCTCACCGTACCTGAAAAAGCAGGACTGGGCGGAGAGATATACATGGCGGCCGGAGCACCATTCAACAATAAGGTGAAGAGCTACAACATGGGCTATGAATGTGACATAACATACGACATACTGAAAGACGGCAACACCATAGCCACAATAACGGGCGCACCACTCGAGATTTCGTATTACACACCGCAGGAAACTGGCGAATACACCATCGTGGCACACATAAGCAACAAATATGGCGGGACATCATTGTCGAAGAACGTCACAGTGACCGAACGCGAAAAGAAAGAGCTCGACCTCTCGCTCTCAACCGTAAACATATATAACGGCGGTTATGAGTATGACGGCGAGTTTGTGGACGGCGATTACGACTACGTCATCACCGGATCGACAACCGAAAACCTGCTCAACTTCTACAACACAGTCAACACCAACGTGACGCTCAGAGACGTGAACATCGACCTCAGCGCACAAAGGGGCACCAACGTGACCTATTCGGCATCATACGTAAGCGCGTCTTCGGTGAACATCACTCTCGAAGGCGACAACAAACTGTATGCAGGCAACGACCGTTCGGCCATATTCATGGAGGGCGACTGCTCTGCAACAATCGACGGCGAAGGCAGTCTCTATGCCAACGGCGACTGGGCATGGGCGGCAATAACATGCGTTGACGACCAGACTCTCACCATAAACGGCGGCAACATAACAGCCGAAGGCGGCGACCACGGAGCCGGAATAGGCGGCAGCTGGGGATGCACAGGCGGCAACATCATCATCAACGGCGGAACAGTGACGGCCATCGGAGGCTTCAGTTCGGCAGGAATAGGCAGCGGCCACGACACCGACGCAGGCAGGACTCCTGTGATAAACGGCGGCTCGGTGAAGGCAAGCGGTCTCTACGCATTCGGCGGAGGCAGAGAAGGACAGGAGCTTACGCCGGTGAACAGCGACGGCCGACGACTGACACTGCACACGATGAACAACACGTGGTTTGGGTCGCTCACAGTAGAAGGCAATGAGTACGGTAGTCCTTGCGGAGCCCATCCTTCAGACAACATATACTATCTCTACTTGCCGGAATCGGGCGACGCTGTGCTCAACGGCATACCGTTCCGCATAGAAGACGGATGGCCCATAACCGACAACATAGACAGCCCGGACACAACCGACGGCCTCAACGCCACAGGTCAGGACGGAACAATAGTGCTGAACGTGGCGAAGGCGCAGAAGGTGACCATATTCTCTGCCGACGGCATGCGGATATTCAGCGCGTTCTGCAGCGAAGGCGAGCACATGGTGCACAACGTAGGCAAGGGCGTATATATCGTCAACGGCATAAAGATTGTCGTAAGATAACTTACAGAACATCATTCCAAGACATACCGGCAAAGCCTCTCCGCCACCGCGGAGGGGCTTTCTTTTTGTTCTTCAAGTCACCCATTTAATAGCAAAAGAGGAAATGTATAAATATGCAGAAATAGAAATAAGGGAATGAATAAATATACATCGTAACTCGAAAATACGCGAGTTTTTTCGTCCGACTCTTCCTTCGACCGCAAATACGCGAGTTTTGAAGGGTTTTGTTATCTGCCTGACAGACAGCGGTTTACGCAATATGGCAATTTGATGATGTGCTTACGGGTTTGCAAAAGAGCCCATTTCGTGTTGCGATATAGGCTCTTTCAGGCCCCGATATGGTGCATTTCGCGTCATGATATGGTGCATATTGCAAGCCGAAAGAGCCCATTTCGCAAGACCATCGTTTTTTTGCGTCGCTTTGATGAGGAAAAAACAGGTGCGTAAAAGGCTATTTAACGCATTGCGACAGGGTAGCGTTCGGGCTGCCTTTTTCTATTTTGCGAAAAATTTTTGTCAAAATATTTTACCGTGAAAAGCGTATAAATATGCAATTATTGTCTATTAACAGCTTTGCGGACATCGTGCCTGCCGGTACCCGAAAGACCGCTGTGGCAATAAAAAAGCGCCATGGCGAGACGTAAGTAAAAGGACATGGCTGTGCCGTATGAACGAAGATACGGAGCCGTCATAAGATTGCGGACTGACAATACGGACGGCACGGGAAGACATAGCAGAATATACGGACGTGCCGACGCATATGCAGCCCGGCATAATGACGCCTTTCACACGACGCGGAAACGCACGCGACGGGCCATAAACGAATTAAGGGCGCATCATGACGATGCACCCTTAACACTTTATTCATTCCGTTAATGTTGACCGATGAACGAATCAACGGTTGCCCATGAACAGGATTTTCTCCTTCTTTGAAGTATTGTCCTTATAAACGGTGACGCGTATCACCAGACTGCCCTTCTGCGGTTCGCCAATCTTGCGGCCGTCGATTGAATAATATTCTACGCGCTGCACTTCCTTGGCGGCGGTGTTATCGACAGACTCAATGGATGTAGCGATTGTAGAAGCCGGGTCGTAGGTCACGTTCACTGTCTTGACAAACTCGAACAGAAGGTTCTCGTTCACGGCGATGCTACCTGTTGTCGCATCGTACTCAGCCACCCAAATAGCCATCGGGTCGAGGGTCAGCGTTCCGTTCTTGACGTCGATTGTGGCGTGGATGCGTCCCATGTCGGCAGTGCCGGCATACGACATTCCGGTCGGCATGTTGGTAGCCTCATCATAATCGCAGCCTGTCAGGATGCGGTATTTGCCGTCGTTGGTATATCCGGTGAGCGTATAGTCGAGCATGGCATCGCCTGTCTCGGCGTCGAACGTACCGCTGAGGTGAACGCCATAGCCATACTGGTCGGCCTTGAGAATGTTGTAGATGTCGATACGGTTGCCGTTGATGGTCACATAGCAAGGTCTCGACTCGTTGTATTCGTCCTGACTTCCGGCAGCTCCGACGTATGATGTGTTGGCTGAAGTACCGTTGCAGCGCACGATGGTAGAGCTGTTTGAGAAAGAGCTGGTCTGGATGTTCTCATCCAGTATGGCAACGAGCATGAGGTCGTTGTCGTTCTGCCATGTGCTGTTACCGGCATATCTGTATTCTATCGGACGTGTTATCACCTCCTCGTTCTCGCTATCCCACGGACAGAGATAGACCATGTACGACTCCATGTCGAATATCGGTGTGCCAGAGGCAATGGTCATCGAACCGTTCTTCTCGTTGTATTCGGCGTCGAAGTTGAGACATCCTGCCATGTAGAAGCCGCTCATGCTGACGGTGGTGTTGTCCGACGGCGACATCTTGAACGCCTTCATCGACGAGAGGCTTGTCACTCCGTTATACTCCTGTGAGTTCAATACGAGAAAGTCGCCAGACATGTCGCTGAGCGCAGGAATCTCTGTTGTGTTTTGCGCGCAAACAGATGTTGCGGCAGCCACTGCCATGGCCAGTATAAATTTTCTTACCATTTTGATGTTTATTGAATTATTATTTTCTTAACAGTTTGTTTTGTATTCTTGCCCGACATCTTGAAGATGTATATGCCGTTTGCGGCACCCGGCAGAGCGAACGTGAGTTCCTCACCTGCCGAGGCACTGCCCGCTGCTGACGAAGCGACGCACTCGCCCTGCATATTGTAGAGCTGCATGTGTATGTCGCTATCGGCATATCCCATGACGATTCTGACGTCGTGGCCGTCACATACAATCATGTGCGGCGCATCGGCCAGTCCGGTCTCAATGCCGGTTCCGCAGAGTAAGCTCTCCTTGATGCCCTCGTAGGCGTCGAGCTTGCCGTAGCCCCACAGATAGGTTGGCAGGTTGTCGCCGGTGAAGGAGTCGCGGCGCGAGGTTTTCTGAAGTATGCTGACAACATCCTCAGGGGTCAGTCCAGGATTTGCCTGAAGCCATGTGGCAACCACTCCGGCTACAAACGGCGACGCCATGGACGTGCCCAGCATGTATCCGTATTCGTATTTGTTGCCGTTCCAGCTGATGGTGCAATACTTGACCTTGCTGCCGGTGTAGTAGCTCGACAGCGAGGAGACGATGTAGGCACCCGGAGCTGCCACCTCGGGCTTGAGGCGTCCGTCGGCCGTAGGTCCGTGGCTTGAGAATGAAGCGAGGGCATTCACCGTCTCGTCGATGTAGTGAGGAATGCCGTATTGTGTGCTGTGGTCGCACGTGACGTATGCTCCTACAGACACGATACGCTTGCCAGTACCGCCTATCTCGCCCACGGTCATGTCGTCGTTGCCGTCCTCATATCCTGCGACATTGTAGTTGCTGAACTGCGAGGTCATGTTCTCGGTCCACATGTTCACGTCGCCCTTATCGGACGATATGACGTATATGCCGCGACGATAATCGGGCGAGTTAAGATAGTCGAAGCTGAGCATGAGGTGCACTTTGCCGTTGAGCGGGTTCACTTCGCCCTCCACCGTAAGGTCGCCAGAGACGGAGTCGGTGGCAAGATTGAAATTGTAGGTGCGGTTGTCGCACTGCTCCGTGTTGAACACAGCCGGCTCATAGACCTGCTTTATAGTGTTGCCGTTGGCACGCAAGACAAACGGCACGAATTTGATATTCATTCCCTTGTCGCACCATATCTCGGCTGTTCCCGACTGCGGATAAATATATTTGAAGTCGAGGAACGTGGCGATGGTGTCAGCCTTCTCGCCTTCGAAGGTCTTTCCTACGTGGCACTTGGCACCGCCGTCGTTGCCGGCAGCTCCCACGATGATGCGTCCCGGTCCGAGCATCTCGTCCGTCAGCATGTCGAAGGTTGACGAACCGTCGCGCGGTCCGAGGTGACTGCCAAGGCTGAGGTTTACCACGCAGGGCTTATTCACCGACTTGGCATAATCGAATATGTACTTCACACCGTCGATGACGGTGGTGTTGTCGGCGTTTATCAGTTCGTTTCCGTTGAGAGATACGAGCACTATGTCGGCATCGGTAGCCACGCCATACACATTCTTATCGCCCGTATTGTCGGCTCCTGCAGCTATGCCCAGCACGTGAGTTCCGTGTGTCGAACTGTTGGTGTCGTAGGCTCTGGCAAGTATTTCGTCGGCCGTGGTGTATTCGCATCCGTAATCGAATCCCTCGGGAGCATTGCCTGATGCGTTCTGGTCCCATACTCTCTTTATGCGAAGCTCGCTCTTGTCGCGGGTGTAGAAGTTGGGATGGCCGAACTCGAAACCGTTGTCCACCACTCCCACCACGACATCCTTGCCGCGATATTCGGCAGGAAGCGATACGCCGTTCTGCACATCATCCACACGCGTATCCTTGCGGGCCTTGTCAAGACTGGAGGTTACGGGCGTACCCATCTCTATGTATCTCACGCCGTCGAGGGCCGAGAGCTTGTCGAGAGCGTCGAGCGGGATGTCGGCGGTAAGCACGTTTCCTATCACGGTTCTCACTTTCACGCCGTAATCCTTGAGCATATCGGGACTGTATCCTTCGTAAAGATGGACAAAGGCCGGTATGACAATGTTGCGGTCGGTGGCATCGGTTCTGAAACAATAAGCGCTCTTCAGCTTTCTGATGTCTGCCGAAGATGCGCTGTGTTTTACGGTCTCTACAAAATAACGAGTATATGGGGACAATTTACTTTGTCCCCATATATTAACCGACATTGCAGCAATCACTGCAGATATTAACAGTCGTTTCATTTCTATTGGCTGTTTGTCGTTTATTGAACAATAACTTTCTTGGCTGTATCGCATGCCTTTACGACGTATATGCCTGAATGCAGGGTGCGCTCATAAGCCGGGGCCGTGAACGTGTCTATCAGCATGCCGTTGCTTGAATAAACAGAAACCTTGGCTCCGTTCGGGTTGCTTATGCTGATAGTGTTCTTGCCTGTGGATACGGAAAGGCCGCTGTCGCCGGTCACGTTGTTGATACCCGTGGTGACGTCGAGGCGTATGTCGAAGAGATAAAGGAACTCATGGAACTTCGGAGAAGTGACATGGAATCCGAAATAATATACGCCGTCCTCATCCACCTTGATAGGTACAGAGTATTCGGTGACAGGATGTTCCTCGTCAACACTCGGTATTTCAGGGATGTTGAGCAGCTGTGTGTCCTGCTCCTCTGGAGTGCGTCCCTTGCCGAACGTAACTTCCATAGACTCAGGATATTCGGCATGCGAAGAATAAGCCTTGAACGACAGTGTGTAGTCAACGCCCTTCTTATAGTTGATCGGAGGTGCTATCATCCAGTCGTCAGCATCGTTGTACTGGTTGTAAACATACACTGCGCTTCTTGTGTTGGAGTCGTAACCCCAGCAATATCCGTCGCCGTTGCTGTCGATGAGAGTATAGTAGTTGAGCATATCGGCAGGACCGGTGAACATACCACCGTAAGGAGGATTGAGCGGTGTGCCGAGAATCATGTTGTTGGAATATCCCCATCCGCCTTCCTTACCGTTGTACATGGCTGTCACGGTGTAAACATAGCGGGTCATGTCTTCAGGATGTGTCTCTGTGAATGAGCACTCTTTCAGATTCTCTGCCACGGTTACCTCGTAAGGATATCTTACTACCTTGTATGTGATATTGTCCTTATCGATAGCGTTTCCGTTGATGCCTTCAGTAGGAGCATCCCATGTCAGTGTGGTTGTAAGGCCTTCGTTTGTCAGCTTTATGTTTTTAGGAGCAGCCGGAAGATCGTAGCCGGCAAAGAATGTACGGGTGATAGTCGGACCGTCGCCATACTCATTCGACACGGTCACTTTCACTGTATGGTTGTCGTTTGAGAGTGTAACGAGGTCGCTCTTGAATAATTTTCCAGGAGCCGCAGTAGCGTCAACAAGCACTTTGTCGCCTTCTGTCACCTTCACGTTCAGCTTCTCGTCGGTCAGCGGATTGCCAAGATAGCTCTCCGACGGAACCTGGAACTGGAAGTAACCGCTTACGGAGCTGTCGTCAGGAGTTACGAAATCGAAATCTGATACAATGCCCGGTGCACCGTCGTTAGGTTCTTTCAGCCATGCGCCGCTCACCTGATAGCGTCTTGTGAGATATGATACGATCGTGCCTTGAGCATTAGTCAGGTTGAGCTCTACAATCGGTGTGTACTGGCTGTCAAGCTCTATGCTGCTGCTTTCGAGAATCCAATAAACCTTGCCTGTGGCTCTGTTGATGAACATAGCCTGCTTTGTTCCGTTATTAGCCAGATAATCTTCCGGACCGATAAGGTTCTTACCGGTTATGGCTTTTACCTTTACAGCCATACCGTCGGTCTTTCTGATCTTATAAAGATACTGTCCGTAATCCTTTGTATCGATGACAACGCTGTACAACATGCCTCTGTTGTCTGATACAAGAGTCTTGAATCGCAGATTGTAGTCAAAGTCCTTGCCCACTCTCGTCATGTCGCCTGTCTCCGGATCAATCTCTACCAGATGTGAGGTTGAGTAGTCAACGACAATTCCATATATCTTGTCGTTGGTGACATCATATGCAAGCGATGTCGTGGTGCTCTGGCAGTTGTCCGGCAGTTCCTTCTCATACAGCACCTCATAAGTATTGCCGTCGAGAATTGTCCACACCGGTTTCTGCTCCGGAAGATGGGCTTCATCGCTGTAAACGTTGCAATAGATCTTGCCGTTGTGATAGACACCACCTCCTGCTACATAGCGGTTGAACAATACACTGTTGTCATCCGGCTTGAAGTTGTCGTCATATCCGAACTTATACAAACCCGGAGTCATGTCGTCCAACTGGTTTATCGGCGAGAAAGTAACGAGTCCGTACATCTCCACACCTTCCATCGCTATTCTCTGGTTATATTCCTGAGCCTCGGCGATGTTTGTATTGCAGAACATGCATAAAGCCTGCAACGCCAAACCAATAAGTATATTTTTCTTCATAATCTTGTTTTTTAGTCTTTCGTATAAGCAAAATAAGGCACTGCCCTCTCAGGCAGTGCCCGTAATGTCATATTAGTCCTTAACAACTTTCATTGACAAAGCCTTGCCGTCAGTTGTAACTGCTTTCACAATATATATGCCATTGCTCAAGCCAGCCAAAGACATGCTGCCTGCCACATTGTGTGTATTAAGAACATTCTGTCCCTGCAAGTTGTATATAGATACAGACTTGATGTCGTCGCGGAGAGACAGTGTAGAAGTAGAAGCATCGTAGTGCATGCTGCTTTCAACATTCTCCTTGATTCCGTCGCTTACTGCTTTCTCTATCTTGAAGTCGTCCAAAGCAATCATTCCTGAATTAGGAGCGTCAGCATGGAACTCGAAGTAGAAGCAATAATCCATGTCATAGTCAGGTATATACTTCACAGTGAACTTAGTCCATTCAGTAACCGGATCAGTAATACTGTGCAGAACAGGAAGCACTATGCCTGCCTCATCCTGAGTATATGCCAGAACCACGTTAGCTGTTGTCTTGTTCTCACCGTTGCCCGGCATATAGAGATAGAATGAAATCTCGTATGTCTCGCCCTCCTTCAGAGAGAAATACGGAGTGTAGAGAATCTCGTCGCGTCCGCTGAGTGTGTACTCATTAGCCACTGCTGCATATTCTCCAGAGTGTGCTGCGATGGTATTCTCAGGCATCTTAGTGATGCGGAACAGTTCTGAAGATGATGTTCTGCAACCCCACTTGTTGGTGAAGAGTGTCTGTTCATTGATGTCGATGCGGTTCTCGAAGTCCTGAGCATAAGGCAGTTCTTCTGGTTCTGCAGATGTGAACATGCGCATTACCTTCAGACTCTTTACCTGAACATTAGCGCCGTTCGGGCTTTCTACGTGTATGCCGAAGAAGTTACCTTCAGATTCAGGAGTGAATACCGTGCCGATCTCCATTACGTTATAATCGTTCATTATGACGTCGTTGTATCCGCCTATCACAACTGTCTGGTCTTCAACAGCCTGACCGTTACCACGTGTGAACGTGATATTGGCACTCTGATTGAAGTCGGTCTTGAACTCACAAGTTACATAATAAGACTTTGTCGGGTCGAGTGTAACCTCCGGTGAGATGAGCCATTCGTCCTTGCCGTTGGTTGTCATGACAGCGTCAGCGCCTGTCCAGATGTTGCCATCATTGTCACCGTCAACAACAGTCCATTCGTTGTCGCCTTCAGAGAAGTCAGCGACATAAGCGCGTTCCTTCAGATATCCGTCAGCAATGCTGCTTATCGACAGTACGCATGATGTAGCAGGACCAACCTCAGTCTCAATGCTTGGTATCAGTTTGTATATCTTCTGTCCTGAGTACTTGCTCTCGTCAGTGTACTCATACTCATAAGAAACAGCCAGACCGGTGTTCGAATCAATCGTTGCAGGATCAGGCATGGTCTCTGAATGTTCAACGATGAGCTCGTCGCCATCATAGATCTGAGTCTTGATAACAGAACCCTTCTGTATCGGGTTGCCGTCAACGTCAACAAGCGGACAGCTCCAGTTGAACACAACACTCTTCTCTGAATTGATCGGTATAACCGAGAAGTCAGTAACAGCAGCAGGTTTAACCGGAACAATTACAGCAGGTATATCGATGCTGAAATCATCGATGATTATCTCGCCACCGTCAGGTGCGTCAGTGTTTGCCTTTATGGCGAAGCAGTATTCACCAGCCTCATCAACGGTAACCTCAACACTCTTCTTAACCCAACTGAAGCTTGTGTTCTCTTCCGTCTCTATCAGCGGATCGCCTACAAATGCAGACTGTGTCTGATCGGTTGCCTTGTAAAGAGCCACCTTATTGTTTGTTCCCTGCTGCAACATATACAGCATGAAGCTTACAGTGTAAACCTTACCCGGCTCCAATGAGAATTTCGGAGTGTAAACAACCTCTTCTCTTGCCTCAGGATCGCCGCCTGCTGCAAACAGAGCGTTAGTTCCAGAATATGCCTTCGTGCCCAAGATCGAAGAGCTCTCGCGTACGTTGGCTACAGAGAAGCCGTACTGCTCACTGCTGCGATCTATCTTCCAGCCTTCAGGTGTTGTCGTGCTGCTGTCGAAGTTCTCTGAATATGGAACCTCAACTACAGGCACTTCCTTATCCTCAGTGTCGATATAGTAAATACCTACGCTCTTGATCTTCATATTGTCTGTTGTCTTGCAGTCCTGGAATCCGATGTAATAAACACCAGCCTCATCAACGCTGAACTGCGAAGTAGAAGTGCTTACATATCCGTTGTAGCGTATGTCGTCCAAAGAAAGGAGCTCTCTTGTCATGCCGTCAGCTGTCTGGCTGTTGCCGAGCCACAATTTCAGAGTGCTCTCGAAATTGGTACTTGTAGAGACACGGAATTTGATTATGTATCTCTTGCTTGGATCCAGACTAACTCCCGGAGTTATTGCCCAGTCGTTGTGTGCATCCTTGCTGCCTCTGCTGACAGACATACCGCCGTCATCATAAGTGATAGGCTGCCATGTGTTGCCACCGTCCTTGTTCTCGATAACCCAATCGCTGTAATCGGCAACGGTAGTGAATTCCTTCAATGCAACAGTCTCGCCCTGAACATCATCGAGGTTTATTTCCTTTTCAGCAGGCAGAGACTCCATTCCGTTGAGAGAAGCAACCACTCTGTATGTCACCATTCCGCCGAACTTCTCAGGATTGTATGTATATGTGTCAGCAGCTCCTGCCTCGCGGTTTTCGAGTGTAACCACCTTCACACCATTCTCATATATGTCTATGTTAAGCGGCGACAGGATGGGAGCGTCTGTCGTATCGTATGCCGGATTCTTCCAGTTAAGAGTAACATTCTTCTTGCTGAAGTTTGAGGTAACGTCGAGATTATCGACACTCTTAGGCGTTGCCTTTGAGGTCTTTGTCACGGATATCTTGTTAATGGAAACGATACCGTTAGGAGTTGCGGTAGCGATGTTGAATCCGATGTATGCCGTTGTTGTTTCGGCAGCAGTCAGACGGATTACCTTATCAGCCGAGCCGCTGTTCAGATCTATTGTTTCCGTAACGAGTGTATTGGTCATGCCCTCTGCTGTAGGAGCTGTTCCCCACTTCACGTTGAGCACGTCATTGTCGAACGCACCAGCCTGTGATACGTTGTATCTTATCAGATAGTCGCTGCCGGCCTCCATGTTCAGAGCCGGAGTGATGAGCCAGTCGTTTGCGGCACCCATTGCTGCATTGCCGTCATAAGAAGGTCCGGTGTAACCATCGACCATTCCCCATTTCACGCCGTCAGCGTTTGCATCGACAACAGTCCAGCCGTTCAGCGGATCAGCACCGGTGAAGTCGGTTGAGAAAATCTCGGTCTCCAAAGGTATCTCGCCCACGTTCTCCTCTATTGCGAAAGAATAGAGCTGCAGCGTGTTGCCGCCGCTTGCCGATGTGTTATGGAATGAGAAGTAATAATTGCCATCGGTCTGAGGAGTGAAATAAATCACTTCCTTGTTCTCGCCGCTGCTTACAAGGTTGAGCTGTTTAATCGGAGTCATCTGCGACTTGTCCGTACCCTGAGTAAGCATTATGACGTCGTAGCCCTTCGGTTCGTCCTGTACTGCCACGTCGGTAGTTATCTTATAGGCACTCCACCCTTCAATACTATCTGCGGAGAGAAGTAGTCGTCATCGTTCTGTCCTGACAAAGGCGTCTCGAGCATCGGTCCGAAGCCTGTAATAGGTGTCCATGTGTGTGAGTCTTTGTTGTTATCGACCGCAGTCCATTCGCTGTAGTCGTTAAGCAGATTCACGCTGTAAGGAGTCTCTTTCACCGGATCATCAGGAGTAACTACAGAGCCACCCTCCTCACGAATCTTGAATTCGAACAGGAATACTGTTGAGTTGAACTGCGGTGATGAATTGTGGAAAGCAAAGTAATATGTTCCGCTTTCAGGCACGGTCACCGATACACTCTGTGCAGCCGGATACTCCGAGTTGTCGTTCTGTGCCACATCCGCAAGCTTTGTGAAGGTACCCATGTCTGTGGCAGACGTACCAAGTTCCAAGCTGGCATTGCAGCCGTTGCCATTCTGCTGGCAGCAAGCATTGACCTCTACGGTGTATGTCTTTCCTGCCTCAAGATTGAACGCAGGCGACACATAATAGTCGTTGCATTCCGAAGAGTAGTCCATACCCATCATGACACTGCCATAATAGACACCCTGGATATAAGCCCAACGCGACCTATACTCCCACGTAGTGCCCGGCGTCGTACTGTTGTCCACAGCCGACCAGCCGTCCTGGCTGTCGCCGAAATTGATTTCATACGGCAACGCGCTTTGCGCCCTGCCGACATTTATTCCCACAAAGGAAACAAATGCGAAAATTAACAATAATAATCTTCTCATATAAATGATTTTATTAAGTTGATTTATATTTTCATTCATCTCTCTCATATAAAATAAGCATCCATGTCATCTGCCAATATAAAATTACGACCAGTCATGTGATGCGTCATACAAACCCACACGTAAGCGACCACGATTCGCATAATACTTAACAACGACATCATGTGATGTCTTAAAACGACATACATTACTCACCTTAGATTGCCTGGTCTTCTCTCCTCATTACTCCTCACAACAAAATAATAATGAACAGCACATCAAATATTGCCGAAAGACAAACCGGATACTCTCTTAACTTATCAATACCATAATAACATGAATAAACTACGATTTTATCACGCAATGATGATATATTATTGATGCTGCCAGTTCACATTATTCTGTTTTTCCTTTAGTCTTTTTGCAGATAACCGGTTTATGGTTGTAAACCGGTAAGCAAATTTTCATAAACAAAAAGCATTTTGGTTAAGATATTTTAATCTGACCGTAAAAGTTTTACAATGTAAAACAAAAATGACATTTATTTATCAAAAAATCCATATTTTACCCCATTTTCATTACAAATGCGCATAAAAGCATTTATTAACAATACACTTGTTCATCAGAGACACGTCCAACCTATTAACATTAAATCACGTTTCCGACTCATGTTTTCCGAACAAACCACCATGAACGCAGTTTGCCGGCGACTCAAGACTGGATCTTCGACACCGGACGGCACCATACACAAGCCCATTCACCGCCGTCTGACCACCGGCATGATATACATTATTATATTTATATACACACGTCATTCCATTTACATAAAACCAACCGTTCATCTCACCGGCCCGGACATCCGGGATGATACTGACCTGCCGTCTGCATCGCATTAACCGGTACAACTCTCGACACGGCGTATCCCGACAGCCACGCGCAACGATAATAAAGCCTCTTTCCACCGCCGCGCTACGCCACCGCGACCGGTTTTCCGGACACGCCAAACCGCAACTTCCCCAATGCGCCAAACCGATGCGCAACGGTTCTCTGTCAGCATTAAGAAAGACCGTTACGGCATTGCATAAATATGCAGAAAACGGAATGAGGAAATGAATAAATATACAGCGTAACTCGAAAATACGCGCGTTTTTTCGTCCGACCGCTCCTTCGGCCGCAAATACGCGAGTTTTGAGAGGTTTTGTTATCTGTCTGACAGACAGCGGTTTACGCTTTATGGCAATCTGAAGACGAACTTACGGGTTTGCAAAAGAGCCCATTTCGGGTTGCGATATAGGCTCTTTCAGGCCCCGATATGGTGCATTTCGTGTCCTGATATGGTGTATTTCGCAAACCGAAAGAGCCCATTTCGCAAAACCACTGTTTTTTTGCGACGTTTTGATGAAGAAAGAACCGGTGCGGAAAAGGCTTTTTCACGCATCACGACGGGGTAGCTTTCGGGCTGCATTTTTCTATTTTGCGAAAAATTTTTGTCAAAATATTTTACCGTCAAGAGCGTATAAATATACAGTTCCGAGGCGAAAAGGCCTTTATCGGAACAATGTTCTGCGATGGTCATAAGGACTATGAAAACATCTGCCTGCGTGTCCGACTCAACACTCTTGTCGCCTTATCTGCATATTACCCACGCTGTGCGCCAGCGCAGACCACGAAAATTCACTTCCGCTTGCTACTTTGAGTACATTTTCATATCTTTGTAAAATACAAGATGTGGTTCGGCAGTGACAAATACGGAAAAACTTCGTTTCTCCTCTTTGTCATTGCACTCGCCTTTCACTATCCCTTATAAAAACTGACCTCAAACCGCAATTCACACTATGGCGAGCACAATAGAATTTGTAGAGTTCGTATGTTCACAACTCTCAGAGCTGGGCAATGTGCGCCACCGCAAGATGTTCGGCGAATATATGATTTATGTCAATGAGAAGCCGGCAGTGCTGGTATGCGACGACATAGCATATATAAAGAAAATCCCTGAGGTGGCAGATATGATGGCAGAGGCAGAATGTGGCACGCCATACAACGGCGCGAAGGAGCACTACATACTGGATGTGGACCACCGGGAGCAACTGATGAGAGTGGTGGCCACGCTGGAGAAGGCTCTGCCTTATCCTAAAAAGAAAAAGAAGAAAAAGGCGTAATCATCATACCGGAATATTACATCTGTAACAACAAAACCGTATCTTCATCTCATAACATTATGGAAACACAAAGACTCATACTGCGTCCATGGCACGACGACGATGCCGCCGCGCTCTACAAATATGCCTCCGACCCGGCCGTAGGTCCTGTTGCCGGATGGCCGCCACACACGTCTGTGGACAACAGCCGCGAGATAATACGCACCGTCCTGTCGGGTCCGGAGACCTACGCCATGGTACTCAAAGAGACAGGCGAGCCCATAGGCAGCATCGGCATAATGTATGGCGACGGCCTGCACAGTGCACAGATGGGCGAAGGAGAGGCCGAGATAGGCTATTGGCTCGGCGTACCCTATTGGGGAAAGGGTCTCACGCCGGAAGCCGTAAGGCGCATACTGCGACGCTGTTTCGACGAATTGGGGCTGCGCGCAGTGTGGTGCGGCCACTACGAAGGCAACACACGGTCGAGACGAGTGATGGAAAAATGCGGATTCGTGTTTCATCACACGGAGAAAGGAAAGCCTTCGCCACTCGGAGACATACGCACCGAGCACTTCCTTAGGCTCACTGCCGGGAAATGGCACGAAAGCATACAGATTGCCGAAGAGCCTTTCGACATCAACCGATGGCTCGCCTCTTTCCGCAAGAGACTCACACAGTTGTTCGGCGATAGACTCCGCTTCCTAGGTCTGCAGGGCAGTTACGGCCGCGGCGAAGCCACACCGGAGAGCGACATCGACGTGGTGGTGATACTCGACCACGCCGGTTTCGACGACCTGCGCGCATACCGCCGGATGCTCGACAGCGACAGCCGCAGCAGCCAGATCTGCGGATTTGTGGCAGGTGAGGACGAACTGATGGGTTGGGAACGGTCCGACCTTCTGCAACTGTATCTTGACACGCGGCCCGTCATTGGCTCGCTCGAGTGTCTGCATAGTCTGTTCACCGATGCCGACATACGCCGCGCCGTACGCATCGGGGCGTGCAATCTTTATCATGCCTGCTCGCACAACTTCCTGCACGCACGCAGCTCTGACGCACTTGCCGCGCTCTACAAGGCGGCACGCTTCACCGTCCGCATGAAGCACTTCATGCAGACCGGCTCTTACGTTGCCTCCATGTCTGAACTCGACAAAGCAGCCACGCCGGCCGACAAAAGGATTCTCGACCATGGCCGCCACGCAGGTTCCATGACCGACGGCGACGCGTTCGACCTCATGAGCCGCGACCTGCTGGAGTGGAGCTCAGCGCTGATTGAAGAGACAAAGGAACAACATACATAGCTGTAAAGGCCGTAACCATAAAACCGGAGAGACATTTCTCCGTTAGCAACATACGGTACTCAGAACACGTACGACAGCCACAGGAAATCCTACCACGCATTTCTGCATCATCAAATAAAACATATATATCTTCGACATCCTGTTTCCTCATCATCATTTTCCATCCCATCCCCATTGCCGTCACGCAAGTGTTTGCCATGTGAGACAAAAGCATTATCTTTGCACCCCTGAAATATTGGGGACGCTTTAGCAGGATATACACCTGTTCATATAATAATACAAATATTCCGGTCTGAGCATAAGTATTATATGAATGTGGATTGTTCTGATTATTACGGGAGTCGGCTGACTGCCTGTTTTTTACAAATATAACATAAAAATGATGATGACAAACTTCAGAAAAGTTCTTGCCATTTTTGCGGGAAGCATCATACTGATGACTTCGTGCAGCGATATCGACGATTCTTTTTTAGGCAGTGACGACGGCACAATCGCGCTCCGGTGCTCGCGGTCTGCCGCATGGGCACTCAAGAGTCCGGCAACCGACAATGACGGGAAAGGCAGCTTCGAGCCCGGCGACCGCATAGAGATGAGCATAACCGGCGGCGGCGCGACACACAATGCCACGCTACAGTATTCAGGTTCGCAATGAATGCCGGCACTACGGCGCAGCGAGTACGGTACGGGTGAGCTGCGGCTCTCGGCCATATATCCCATACTGGCACACGACACCGGGAACGATGGTCTGCGCACTGTCAGCCTACCGACCGACCAAAGCACTGCCGAAGGACACGACTCTGCCGACATTCTCTTCGCCACCACAACCGTGAAGGAGGGTGCCGTGGCTGCCGACATGCAGTTCGGACACGCAATGCACCGCATAAAAATCAACCTGAAAGGTTCTGTTCCGGATGATCTTACTGTCGAGGTGAAGACATGTGGAGAGGGCACGATGGCTGTTTCTGACGGCAGCATGACGCTGGACGGCAGTGCCGGATATGTGTGGGCAAAACCTTATAAGACTGGAGATAACTCCTACTCCATAATCATCCTGCCACAGGACGCGCGCCCGTTCCAGAGCGGCGAGGGCCTGATACGCTTCAGAGGAGGCGGCAAGTCGGCTGTGTATGAGCTGAAATCGGACATCAACACCTTTGAAGCCGGCAAACAGACAACGCTCAACCTGACTCTGAAGATGGGCGAAGGCGGCGTAGACATCGAGTTTGCCAACCAGACAAGATGGGTGTATGGCGTGAACGGCATAGACTTTCCAGGACGCGAGAACATAAAAAGCTATCCGGTGGCCAAGACCGATTTTCCTGACGGAGAGTGGTTCAGACTGGCTTACGAGAACCTTTATCCACCCATGCCATACGAGGAACAGTATCTCACCTGGAAGGAAGGCTGCGGATGGTACGACTGCAACAAAACCTTCAACTACGACGGCGACGGCAACCTGTGTTGGGCTGCGACGGCCTCGAACCTGCTGCACTGGTGGATGGAACAGAACAAGGAATACATAGATGCGTATGACAAGACTTTCGGGCCTGAGTATGACTACATGAGCCGACCGTCTGAGTATCACCGCATGACGGCCGACAACCAGCAGCACAGTGCCGTGTTCAATTTCTTCAAGGCCTCGTTCAGAAACATCGGAGGTTGGGAATGTGGAGGCACTAACTGGTTTGTCAACGGCAACGACAATAACATCTATCCTCAAAATGCCGGCTTCCACGGATTCTTCAGCAAGGTGTTCTCCAAGAACGACAACATAGCGGAGGAAACCAAAAACATGTCGAAGGAGAACTTCAATCTGTATATGAAGAAGGCGTTCAAGGAGCACAAGGCCATCGGTTTCTCCGTATATGGATTTGCCAATCCTAATTCAGGAGTCCACGCGATGACAATATGGGGAGCCGAGTTCGACGCCAACGGTGACGTGGCGTACATCTATTTCTGCGACAACAACTCCAGTGAGGGCGAGCCAAACCATGCTTCGATAAGGAGATTCAAGGTGGTTTACGACGACTCTACAATTCCTGAGCTGTCGGGAAAGTATGCTTTTCTGATGACGTTGCCCGACAACGGAAACACCACCACATACAAGGCATCGTTCACCTCGCTCACTGTTGTGGATCTGCGCAGGGACATATGGCAAAAGTACTTCCCTGACATAAAATGAGATAGTAAACAAACAACAGCATGAAACACAACGAACAACAGCATGAACAAGAATATGACATCACATAAAAAGCAAAAGACAATGACTATGAACAGAAGCCATTCACACATCGCCAAAGCGCTCGGACTCGTTCTCCTGGGCGGTATGTTCCTGACATCGTGCACGAACGACAGTTCAGACAAAGGTTCTCAGACAAACGACATCATAACGATAAGGACAAGCGTAGCACCACAGAAGCGCACCCCGCAGCTCGACGGCGAGGGTAAAGGCAACTTCACACAGGGCGACATATTGTCTGTCTTCGTAGGCGACGGCACACGTTGCCTGGCCTCGACCGACTATGTTTTCAACACCGGCGTACTCACATGGAGCGGCCTGCACCTGCCTGAAGGTACCGCACACGTGACCTTCGCCTCATGCTATCCGAAACAGACGCTTAAAGACGACGGCACTTTCGAATTCAATACAAGCACGGCTTCGTATAAGGATCTGCTGCTTTCGAAGGCCCAACCGGTGGACGTGGGTACGAAGGACGACGTGAACCTCACGTTCGTACATGCCCTGCACCGCCTCGACATCAGTTTCACACCGGGTAGCGGATATACTGAGAATGACCTGAAAAAGCTCAGTCTGAAATGCAATGCCCGTACGACATGCGTGGTGGATGCAGTGAAGGGCGAGATAAGCAAAGTGAAAGACGACAAAGGCGACTACACATCAGCAGGCACGTCGGCCTCGTTCTTCCTCGTACCGCAGGCAACGGCCGACATCACTCTCCACATAAACATGAACGGAGAAGAACAGACAATGACTCTGAAACAGCTGCTCGAAAAGCTCGGTACACCACAGGACGACCTTGAGGGCGGCAAGAAATGCACCATCACGCTGAGCATAGGACGCGACGGAATAACCGTATCGGGAGGCTCTATAAGCGGTTGGGAAGATCAGGTTACGGTCGACGGAGAGGTGACAATAGGCTGATACGTCAGACGAAGAGACAGTCGCGACAGCGACAAATGATATTCATAAAAAGATAATCCGGCGACTCCTGGGATGTCATTCCACCGTGGAGTCGCCGGATTGTTTATAAGTTGCAGAAGAGATTTACGAAGAACGGCACGCTCAGATCGACAAGTATGCCGTGACAGATGGCTATCGGCATCACCTCCTTACCCGAACAGCGGGTGATGGAAGGCAGCAGTACATCCATCGAGTTGACGCCCGCAGCCGATATGGGAGCCAGCTTTCCGAAGTAGCGGCGTATGAGAGGAGCACCCACAAGAGCCATCATCTCGCGTATGATGTTGCTGAGCAGGGCTATCGTTCCAAGCTCGGTGGCAAGCTGCATGCCTATCGACGGCTCCTTGAACTGGGTTATCAGTATGGACGACAACGAATAATAGGCAAAGCCGCTGCCCACAGCCATACAGTCGAACACGCTCCACTGGCTGAGCAGCAGGCTCGCGACAGCCGAAAAAAGCAGCGTGCCGGTGATGGTGGCAAGCGGCACGAGCAGTATCTTCGGACTGACATGTCTGAGGCTTTCGCGCAGGCTCTTGTTGCTGCCTATGCCTATTCCCACCTGAAGCATGAGCGCATAGAGTATGCATAGCGACAAATTGTGGATGTCGAACTCGATGTCATAACATGCGCCGGCGACGCAGCCGACGATGAATATTGCTATTACGGTAATACTATTTTTCATTTCTCTCCTCTCCTTTCTTGAAAAACAAACGGTAAACAATTCGTGCGGCAACAATGCTGCCACCCATTCCGAGCACTGCAAGCACGGCGGCCTGCCAGCCGAAATGTCCCATATTCTCTATTATTACTTTGTTTGAGCCGACAGAAAGACCGAGCACAAAGAGCAACACGAAGATGGTTATCGACGTGGTTTTCTCTATGTTTTCAACCTTCTTTCCGTTGCGCAGAAAATGGCCGATGACGACACCGGCAAGCATGGTCATGATTATACTGAACATGATTTTCTTGTCTTGATTTCACTGATTATACATGTTGGTTTATCATGTCCGCCACACGGACACAGTCCGGACACGGCGACACGACGGCGCATGCCTCAAACGGAAGGCATGACAGATGGCTATTGCCTAAGAAAAAGTGAAATCAAATGAAACCGCTGAACCAATGAACATGCACGGTCTGGCTGATGTCGGTGCCCTTGTAAAGACCGGCATCACGGCGTAAACGGCGTGTCATGAATATTCTGTTGTTCATTGGATATCGTATTTTACGGCGGCAAAGGTAATGCTTTTCTGTATATTTTACAAATAAATATGCAAAAATCATTCATAAATACCGAATAATTACATAACCGATATTTGTATAATTGACATACATGGCGTAATTTTGGAGGTCGTTTCCGAACAAGAACATGAGTCAACCATACAATAAAGGAAATCTTACCGAAGGCGGAATCACGGTCACAATGCTGCGCTTTGCCCTGCCGTTGATGCTCGGCAACCTTCTGCAACAATGCTACAACATCGCCGACACGCTCATAGTGGGACGTGTGTTGGGTGCACGTGCCCTGGCCGCCGTGGGCTCGTCGTATGCCCTCATGGTGTTCATCACCTCCGTATTCATAGGACTTTGCATGGGCTGCAGCGCCCTTTTCTCCATACACTACGGCGCCCACGACCTGAAGGCATTGCGCCGCAGCCTGTTCTCTTCCATACTCATCATAGGCGCGACAACGCTTGTGCTCAACACCGTGTCGCTCGTTTTCATCAATCCCATAATCCGCATCATGCAGACACCAGCCGAGATCGAGAAGCTGACACACGACTATCTGTTCATCGTCTTTCTCGGAATGGTGCCCGTGTGTGTATATAATTTCTACGCGTTCCTGCTTCGTGCGGTAGGCAACTCGGTGGTTCCGCTGGTGTTCCTTGCCGTGTCTGTGGTGCTCAACATCGCGCTCGACCTTGCCCTTATACTCGGTCTGGGAATGGGCGTTGAGGGTGCCGCCCTTGCCACAGTCGCGGCACAGACAGTCGCGGCAGTAGGACTCTGCATATACACGCGGCGAAATTTCCCCGAGCTGAGCCTCACGCGGACCGACTGCAAGACCGACAGAGCATCGCTCAAGCGGGTTGCCTCATGGTCGTTTCTCACGTGCCTGCAACAGTCGGTGATGAATTTCGGAATACTGATGGTGCAGGGTCTGGTCAACAGCTTCGGCACAGCGGTGATGGCAGCGTTCGCCGCGGCGGTGAAGATAGACTCGTTCGCCTACATGCCCGTGCAGGATTTCGGCAACGCCTTCTCCACATTCATCGCACAGAACTTCGGCGCCGGACGTACCGACCGCATAAGACGGGGAATACGCAGCGCCATTATCGTCACCACGGTGTTCGCCCTTGCCGTGTCGGCTTTGGTGTTCTTGCTGTCGCCATGGCTCATGTCGCTGTTCGTGTCAGCCGGCGAAAGCGAAATAATAGCCATCGGCGTGGAGTATCTGCGCATCGAAGGCAGCTTCTATGTCGGCATCGGCTATCTGTTCCTTCTCTACGGACTCTATCGTGCCGTGGCCATGCCGTCGATGTCGGTTGTGCTCACCGTAGTGTCGCTCGGCACCCGTGTGGCACTGGCATACGCCCTTGCCGCCATACCGTCTATAGGATACACCGGCATATGGTGGTCGGTTCCGATAGGCTGGGCACTGGCAGATATCACCGGACTGTGGTATTACCGTCGCCGACGCGACACGATAATGGCCTTCAGCTGGAGTGTAGGGAAAGCGTAGAAAAGAACATAACGCCATGTTATGGCGTAGTAACACTTCAATATAACACCTGCTGGCACACTGATAAACATATTTCTCCATTTCACGACACGATCCATTCCAGGCAATAATATCGTATTGATGATTCATCATTTGAAACAATCTAAAGAGTACGGCATCACACTGCCGCGCTCCGAAAAAGTCTGTTCTATAAGTTCATAAAACCGTTTCAATATAATCTTAAAAACAATATCACTACAACACAACTATATATTCATCCTGCGAAAACAATACTTTCCATGTGTCGGAAACGCATCTCCTCTTCATGCGAATACATATTAACTTACGTATAAATATATCATTCGCACTGCAAAAACCATAAATATATCAATGGAAAGAGAAAGAACCACATGCTGACAACGTCTATATCACAACAGCGTTTCACGATTTTTTTAACCGGACATTGACGCAATCTGACAAATATATGCTATCTTTGAAACATCAACATACGAATGACCAGAACCTAAAACTTACACTTATATATGAACAGAATAATAGTTGTGACGGGCGGCGCAAACGGAATAGGACGCTGCATAACCGAACTTTTCGCATCGAAGGGCGACACGGTGTATTTCATCGACGCAGACCGCGACGCCACCGAGGCACAGACCGAGAGGATGCGCGGCCGCGGATGGGACGTCTGCGGATATGTAGGCGACGTGGCGGAAAAGGAGGAACTGGAGAAGTTCACTGCCATGGTGCTCGACAAACACCCCGAAGGTATACACTGCCTCATCAACAACGCGTGCCTGATGAAGGGCGGAGTGCTGAGCGGATGCTCCTACGACGACTTCATGTATGTGCAGCGTGTAGGTGTGGCAGCACCCTATTGGCTCGCCAGTCTGTTCAAGAACCATTTTCAGGGACTCGGCTCCATAGTAAACATATCGTCCACACGGGCGTTCCAGTCGCAGGCCGACACAGAGAGCTACACGGCTGCCAAAGGCGGCATAACGGCACTCACACACGGGTTGGCGGTGAGCCTTGCGGGCGTGGCGAGAGTGAACTCCATTGCTCCGGGATGGATAGACACCGGCGCATGGCACTCCGACAGCTACGCACCGCAATACAGTCACGGCGACACGGCGCAGCATCCGTCGGGCCGTGTGGGCGAACCCGGCGACATAGCACGCGTGGTGGAGTTTCTGTGCGACCCGCGAAACTCGTTCATCAACGGTGAGAACATAACGGTGGACGGCGGAATGAGCCGGCTGATGATATATCACGATGACTACGGATGGACCTACGACGACGGCAAGGAAGGTAAACCAGACGACGCCGACAGACAATAGTCCACACCGCGCAATACCGAGACAATACACCGACAAAACAAGAAAATATGAAACGAATCAGAATAACAGTGATGAGAAAGGTGTGTCACCGCGACCTCATGGAGCGGTATGAAAACCCTATAGAGCACGCCTGCGACATGGAGGAAGGCCAGGTGTTCATAGCCGAAGGATGGCAGAAGCCCGAAGGACTGTGCGAGAGCGCCTGGCAGAGCATGTCGCCCTTCGTCATGGCTCTGGCTCACGGAGGCGGCGACTTCTACGACGGTTGGATGAAAAACAAACATTCGGCCATGATATCGTGCAACGACGGATTCCGTCCGGTGAGCTTCCTCATAGAGGTGGTGGAATGATGCCGCCACGCATATAATATAATAATGTATATAAAGAGAAAGGAGAAATATATCATGTTGGCATATACTTACATCGAGAAAGGGCACTTCGAAATGAGAGAAAAAACCGTGCCCGAACTGAAAGATCCTCGCGACGCCATTGTGCGCGTGACGCTTGGAAGCATCTGCACGAGCGACCTGCACATCAAACACGGCAGTGTGCCGCGGGCTGTACCGGGCATAACCGTAGGCCACGAGATGGTGGGCATAGTGGAAAAAACCGGCGAGGAGGTGAAGAATGTGAAACCGGGCGACCGCGTGACGGTGAACGTGGAGACCTACTGCGGCGAATGTTTCTTCTGCCGAAAGGGCTACGTGAACAACTGCGAAGACCCCGACGGAGGCTGGGCACTGGGATGTCGCATCGACGGAGGGCAGGCGGAGTATGTTCGTGTGCCGCACGCTGACCAGGGACTGAACCGCATACCCGACGGCGTGAGCGACGAACAGGCTCTCTTCACGGGCGACATTCTCGCCACAGGATTCTGGGCTGCGCGCATATCGGAGATAACTCCGGACGACACGGTGCTCATCATCGGTGCCGGACCGACGGGCATCTGCACCCTGCTGTGCGTCATGCTGAAGACGCCACGGCGCATCATCGTGTGTGAGAAGTCGGAAGAGCGTGCGGCATTCGTACGCAGTCACTATCCCGACGTGCTCGTCACCGGACCGGACGATTGCCTGGAGTTTGTCAGAAAGAACAGCAGTCACGGCGGTGCAGACGTGGTGATTGAGGTGGCGGGGGCCGACGACACGTTCCGCCTTGCATGGCAATGCGCGCGTCCCAACGCCATTGTTACGGTGGTGGCTCTGTACGACCGTCCGCAGACGCTACCCCTGCCCGACATGTACGGCAAGAATCTCACGTTCAAGACAGGCGGCGTTGACGGCTGCGATTGCGAGGAGATACTGTGCCTAATAGCCGAGGGCAAGATTGACACCACACCGCTCATCACCCACCGTTTCGGCCTGTCGCAGATAGAAGAGGCCTACAGCGTGTTTGAAAACCGGCTGGACGGGGTGATAAAAGTGGCCGTGAGCAACGACCAAAAACACGATAACGGATAAACAAAACAACAATACCCGCCCACCCTTCTGAAGAAAACAGGACGTGGCAAGACGCAAAGAACAATCAGAATAAAACAGAACAAATCATGAGAAAGAACTTCGGAACAAAGACATGGCTCTATCCCATGCCCGTATTCATCGTAGCAGCTTACGACGAGGAAGGCCGCCCGAACGTGATGAACGCCGCATGGGGAGGCATTAACACCGACGACACAATAGGTCTGTGCCTGTCGGAAGGCCACAAGACAACACAGAACATTCTCGCCACAAAGGCATTCACGGTAAGCATGGGCACGGCCGACACCGTGGCGCAGTGCGACTACGTAGGCATAGTTTCGGGCAACAAGGAGCCTGACAAGTTTGCAAAGGCAGGCTTCCACGCCGTGAAGTCCGAATTTGTCAACGCTCCACTGATAGCCGAACTGCCCATGACGCTGGAGTGCGAACTGCTGACCTACGACAAAGAGAGCTGCTACATGACGGGCCGTATAGTGAACATCTCGGCCGACGAGGCGGTGATAGGCGACGACGGAAAGATTGATGTATTCAAGCTGAAACCCATCACCTACGACCCGATACACCACAACTATATTGCCCTTGGCGAGAAAGCAGGCAACGCTTTCTCCGACGGTAAGGCTTTGAAGTAAACGCTGCGGCCTTCGTGCGGGACGATAATTGTCGCCCTGCACGAAGGTCACGGCTCATTTTTCCTTATCACCGAAAAACTTTTTCCTGTAATACGAACCTGCCGTATAGAGCGCGGCGGCCGGATTGTTGCCCGTCACGCGGTCCTTGGTAACAAGAGTTGTGACGTAAGCGTCGGAGTATTTGTAGAACAGACTGTCGTGGCCCACACAAAGACCAATCACCACATTGAGGTCGGTGTGGACTTCGTTGAGCAGCCGCGCCTGCAGTATGGGGTTGCACATCGCCGCACCTATGCTCTCACACTCGGCCGGAATGCCCATCGAGGTCTTCGGTTTGCCGGCCACCTTGCATATCACCGAGTAGGCCTCGAAGCCATTTGCCCGGAGTATGCGGGCGAAGATGCGCGCCTCGTTTATCAGTCCTATGCAGTTGGCAATGCCTATGCGGTGAGCCCCTATCTTGCGGGCGAACTCCATTATTTCCTGCACACGTGTCCAGCGGCAGTAACCTTCATACTCCACTTCGGCACTGGCAACCATCACTTCACGGTTGCGTCCTTCGTCGTAACGTTCGAGTGCCCACTGCATGTCTTCCTCTTTCAGATTGGTGGTGAGGCAGAAGTCGGGATAAGTGCGGTTCTTGTACTTGCAGTTCTGCGTGCCGCAGTCCACGCAACTGTGTGTCATTTCCTTCTCCATATTTTCTCTTTTTTCTATTGTTGCCGGCCTTTCGTGCCGTACGTTGCCATGTGCCGGCCGGCGCGGCAGCGGCATACGGCAGCCTTCATCATGCAAAGATACATCTATTATTCATACTTTTCACCGGTCCGGCAGTGTTTTACACTGACATACCATCCTGTTTTTCACTTCCCCACCGCATTGTCCGGACATAACGGCCAAGGCCACGTGCAACCGTCACATACATGTTCCGACTGCCTCAGAAGGCCCGCTCCGCCACATGTATGCGCCACCGCATCATGACGGTTGCGCCATACCCGATTTGACATAATGTGCTAAAACATATTAAAATAGTATATACCCATATTTGCGTATTGAAAAAATCGATATATTTGCGGCTGTATTCGCGCATGCAGAAATATCTGTTACAACAGAAGACAACGAAGCGACAAGTACAAGACTACGTATTCATTCAGAAGTTTATTAACTGTTTCACAAACCAATTCATCTCAAACCAAAACTATTATGAACAAGATTTTGTCAGCAGCCGCCATGCTCGCACTGGTTGCATGCGGCCCGAAAAGCGGAATCAACGGTGCAGACTTAGTAGGAAACTGGATTGAAGTAATGCCGGGAAGTCCGCACATCGTACAGGGAATGACACTCAACGAGGACGGCAGCGCCGCATCCATCGGCATGGCTACATTGCTCTATGAGAAATGGCAACAGGCCGACGGAAAGATTGTTCTGAGCGGAAAAAGCATCGGAAACGGGCAGACTATTGAGTTTGACGATACATTCAACATAGTGAAACATACAGCTGACACTCTCATATTAGGCAAGAACGAGACATTCAGACTGACATACGTGAAGACGGAAGACCCGAACGGAGTGAAACCATTCAACGTTCTCGACTCCCTGAAACAGAATCCTGACGCCGGAAAAGTTGTGACAGAGGTTTATAAAGGTACGCTTCCCGCCGCTTCGTGTCCGGGAATAGAATACACCGTAAACATATCCCACCAGGAACACAGCGGCGACGGTGTGTTCCATGCCACACTCAATTATCTTGAAGCAGAGGAAGGCCAGGACCGCAGCTATGAGGTTTACGGCAGACAGTACACACTGAAAGGCGACAAGGCCGACAAGAATTCCACCGTCATACAGCTCATATCCTTCGACGGAAAAGAGACAATGAACTTCCGCAAACTCGACGGTAAGATACAGATGCTCGATAAAGAAATGGCACCGATCGATTCAAAACTGAACTACACACTCACCCTTCAGAAATAAGCAGAGGGGCGCATACGTCTCATAAACGGCAGACCGCAATCCGGCATATACAGCAGAAACGGATTGTGGTCTGTCTTTTTTTATTATACGTGAAAGTGCTTACCACCTTACGCATCTGCATTCCGCCCATCCGCAAATGCCTCGGTTTTCATTTACATCTTTCACCGACCGGTTTAACGTAAACGGCCTGTCAGCTGCCCGCACAGTGGTTTTCCCACGTACACCATACGCTTCTTCATGCCGTAAAAATGTTCTACCGGACAAAAAAGAGCCCCGGTAGAAAATCAATGTGGATTGATACCGTTATGTAAGCCTGCCTTTACTGTCCCGGATAAGTGTTGTCCGTCTCTGTCCGGATGAACCCGGAAAGCGCTCTTTCAGATTGTAAGCATGTTGCGGTTTTTCCGTCTGAGTTTTCTGTTCTACCCCGTTTATTTTTCGCGAATTTGCGAGCTGACTCTCCTTCGGACGCAAATTCGCGAAAAATAAGAGCCTTATGCAAACAACTGTATGCCAACAACTTACATCCGACAGTGATTTTTTCATCGTACGAAATGCACCGTTTCAGCCTCCGATATGGCCTGTTTCAGGGCCTGATATGCGCAATATCGCACCATGATACGGACCATATCGGAGGCTGAAACGGGCATAACCGGAACGTCATACGGATTGTTCCTGACTACCTGACTGGGTATATGAAAAGACGGTATAAGCCGAAACAGGCTTTGATACGACGGATTTAACATTTCTTTACATCTATTTTCCGAATTTATTTTGTCAAAAAAAAGTCAAGAAAAACTGTAAGTCCGCCGCCCGGGTTTTCTTTTAAAAAGCCGGAATCGGGCGCTATTATAAACACCAGAAACCCTCACATGTTGTGCGGCGATGGTCAGGCGGTTGAGCCAACACTTATTGCCCTTCACGTGATACCCGCACGGTCCGTGCCAATACAAGCTGTAAGGACGGTTCGCCGACTTCAGTAATGATTTACTAATAAAACCAAGTCCTCACCGAATTTCTGCCGGGACCATAAAAAATCAATGGTTTGAAAATAAATGACAATCAAAAGGCTGTATTATAAAAATATATGTATATTTGCTCCGTGAAGTTACGAAAAGAGTGTAATTTATTGGAAATGAGCGTAGGTTAAATGCTCATGATAGTAATAGGTTACGAATTAGTTAGTTATCTACTGCATTATCCTTCTGCGCGTTGCGTAACCTTCAAAGAAC
>ERZ827168.147-NODE-147-length-116412-cov-7.819435_pt1 | contig 116412 bp, 106 predicted proteins | sample MGYA00519868_ERZ827168 | MGnify/ENA primary metagenome ERZ827168 (study PRJEB31778, sample SAMEA3449271) | human gut metagenome | biome: human gut; feature: human-associated habitat; material: faeces | place: United Kingdom | collected 2010/2012 ... | reverse complement strand
CGCCGACTTTAAGGTCATAAAAATAACCGGATACTGCTGCTGGTGTTTGAGGATTTCTTCGCCGCACTCTGCTATTTTCAGCCCGTCAAAGAGGTAGCCGTTATCGACTTTCTCGCCTTTTTCAGTAATTTCATCCTCAAAGAAGCGGCGGATCATAAACTGATTGAGCGTTTTGCCGAAGCGCCGCGGACGGGTAAACAAGGTAACCATCGCTTCGCTTTCAATCAATTTCTGTATCATCAGGGTTTTATCCACAAAATACCCGTTTTTATCGATAATTCTTTTAAAATCTTCCACGCCGATGGCGATTTTCTTTTTTGCTGTATCGCTCATTTCTTTACACTCCCTTCGGAAAGTCTGCGTTTTCTGTCTGTTCCATACATACATCTATAGTATACTTGATTTTCGGAAAAGAAACAACAAGAAATACACTGCAGGAACTCAAGTCTCATCAACCGATAGAGTTCCGTATCGCACAGGAAGCTGTTTTCAAGCAATATCATCCTGCTGCCGATTTTGATATTGGTCGCAGACGGATTAACAGATAAACGAGGGCACAGAAAAACAAATGAAGAAGTGGAAGAGGTTCGAACAGAAGCACTTGCTGCGGAAATGCCAGCACAATACCCAATTCCTGAAAACAAGCGAATTCAGAATGACAGCTCTTGAAATTTCAGTAAAAAAAATTAAGTTAGAATCATTTTTCTAACTTAATTATAAACTCTTGCATTATTTTTCCTGCAGCAACGCAAGCTCCTCCTCGCTCATCTCACGGCATTCGCCCTCCGCAAGGTCTTCAGGAAGCGTGAGTCTGCCCATCCCGAGGCGCTTCAGCTCCACCACTTCGGCACCGAAGCAGCCAAACATGCGCTTAATCTGGTGATAGCGCCCTTCCCGCAGCGTAACCTCCGCTGTTTTTTCTCCTGTCTTTATCAAATCAGCGGCTTTGCACACGCCGTCATTCAGCATCACGCCTTCTGAGAAACCAAGCCGCATTTCCTCCGTGACCGGAATGTCAAGCTCGACATGATAACGCTTCGGTACATGTTTTTTCGGTGCCAGAATATTATGTGCCAGCACTCCGTCATCTGTAATAATCATCAGACCTGTTGTATCACGATCCAGCCTGCCTGCCGGAAAAAGATCCCGCCCGCGGTATTCCTGCGGCACCAGCTCCAAAACAGTCGGATGTTCTCTGTCCTCAGTCGCCGACACATAGCCCTTCGGCTTATTCAATACCAAATATAGATTTCGTTTAAATTCCAAAGGTTTTCCGTCGACCGTAAGCAGCATGGTCATCGGATCGGCTTTTTCCGACGAGGAAGATACAATCCTGCCGTCCACAGCGATGCGCCTTTTTGCAATCAGAGCCTTAACCTCTTTCCTCGAATACTGCCCTTGCGAGGCAATGATTTTATCAATTCTTTCCAAAAGTTTTCTACCGTCCTTTACTTTGTCGGCGTCCGATAGAACCGGCCGTTTACCTGATCCGTCTTTATTACGTTTATGAACGCGTGCTCGTCGATTTCTTTGATTGCCGCAATTACCTTGTCGACCTGCTCTCTGCCAACCACTGAATACAGGATATGCCTCTCCGCACCCTCGTAGCAGCCGTTCCCTTCAATCAGCGTCGCATCGTGATGCGTGAGCTCGCGTATTTTGCCGTATACAGCCATCGGCTGATCCGTGATTATGAACAAAGTATCCTTCTGATACCGCTTAAACATGATGGATATGACTTGTGTTGTCGTGTACTGGAAAATAATCGAGTACAAGGCTTTGTCAAATCCGAACAGGATTCCCGCAGTCGTCAAAATAATCGCATTTCCCAGCAGCACATAATTCCATACGTCCACCCCTTTTTTCTCGGAAAAATAAATGGCGATGAAATCCGTTCCGCCGCCGCTTGCGCCGCTGATGAGTGCTATGCTGATCGCCGCCCCTTGGATAATCCCTCCGAAAATCGAAATCAGCAGGATGTCATATGTAATCGTAACCGCCGGAAACACGTCCGTCAGAAAACTCGATAAAAACACCAGATAGAAAGAGTAAATGGTAAATCTCTTTCCTATGTATTTAAAACCGATGTACGCCGGTATCAGATTGACCGGCATGTAAATTGCCGAATATGGGACGGTTACATTGAAAAATTCACTTAAAATCTGCTGAACAAGCAGTGCCAGTCCGCTGAATCCGCCCGGAAAGAGTCCTCCCGTCCGCACGAAGCTTTTCAGGTTAAAAGCGATAATCGCCGAAGCGATGGTCAGACTCAGGAACATTATAATTTCATTTTTTACTCTACTCTTGCTCTCAAGCTTCATCTTTTTCCTCTCCGCCTTCCTATTCTATGCCTCTTCTTGCGGAATCTTACACACGTCTACCCATCCGTCCGCCTTCGAATATCGGAAGAGCTCTTCCATGTTGAATTCAATTGCACTGTTCGAGCTTCCGCATGCCGGAAAAACGGTGTCAAATCGTTTCATCGATTCGTCGCAGTACACCTTCACCTTCGGATTTTCAATCGCAAAAGCGCATACACCCCCGATGGCATGACCCGTGTATTCCACAACTTCCTCCGGCGACAGCATCTTTGCTTTAAAGCCGAATGTATCTTTGAATTTTCTGTTGTCAATCTTGGTGTCCCCCGCAGTCTGAATCAGGATGCAGCCGTCTTCGTGATCTTTGAAAGAAAGCGTTTTGCAGATTCTTGCACCTTCCACTCCGACAGCTTGTGCCGCAAGTTCAACCGTTGCGCTGGAAACTTCAAATTCCATGATTCTGTCCTCAATTCCGTACTGTTTGAAATATTCTCTTACCTTCTCTATTGCCATAGTATTTCCCCTCCGTTGACATTTTCTTACGAACCTTATTATATCATGTAGAATTTTTAAGTCAAATGTTACAAAATATTTACAGCAATCTCGTCTTTTTTTGTGTGGCTCGACAAATATTTTTTTGTTTTGTTATTTATATTGACATTTTTCGTCATTTTTGTTAAAGTTATAAATGTTATTTATTGTTAAAAAACTATTTATCATTTAGGAGGACTTATTAATGGAGAACAATCGCAGTTCATGGGGCAGCAATCTCGGTTTCCTTATGGCAGCTATCGGCTCGGCCGTTGGTCTTGGAAACATCTGGGGCTTCCCGTATAAGATGGGCAGATCGGGTGGATTTACTTTCCTTATCGCTTATCTTCTGCTTGCGGTTTTCGTTGGTTTTGTAATCATGACTTCTGAGCTTGCGCTCGGACGTAAGACAAAACTCGGACCTGTAGGCGCTTACAATCAAATTTCAAAGAAATTCAAATGGATTGGCTGGCTTGCCGTAATCGCACCTTTCCTTATCATGAGTTTCTATACGGTTCTCGGCGGTTACTGCATGCAGTATCTTTCACTGAACCTTGCCGAACTCAGCTTCGGACTTCAGAACCTCTTCGGCATCAGCCTTGAAGGCGGCTCAACATTCGGTGCTATGCTCACCAATCCGTTCGGATGCGCGATATTTACACTTCTGTTCATCGCAATCTGCTACTTTATCAATAAGGGTGAAGTCTCCGACGGTATTGAAAAATTCAACAAAATCGGTATGCCGGCATTATTCGTAATGCTTGTTATCGTAATCATCCGTGCCCTCACACTCCCGGGTGCTGAAGAAGGACTTAAGTTCATGTTCAAACCGGGATATGCCGTTGAAGCAGGCTTCATAGAAGAAGCACCATCCCTGCTGAATGTTTTCGCAACAGCCGGCGGTCAGATGTTCTTCTCACTTTCCCTTGCAATGGGTGCAATGATTACATATGGTTCCTACCTCAGCAAATATGAGAATCTCAAGAAAAACTCCGTTGTTATCGTAGTTGCGGATACAACGATCGCTTTGATGGCAGGTCTTGCTGTTATCCCTGCGGCTGTTGCAAACGGTATTGCAAACGGAATTGCTTATGCGGATATTTCCCTCAGCGGCCCTAAGCTCCTGTTCGTAACACTTCAGGATGTATTCGCTGAAATGGGCTCCATCGGACCCCTGTTCGGTATCATTTTCTACCTGCTGGTTCTGATTGCTGCAATTTCTTCCGCGATCTCGCTTATAGAGGTTATTTCTGCATTCTTCATGGATGACGCTGCAAAGAAAGGCAAAGAACTCAAGAGAGAAAAAGTTGTATTCCGGGTCTGCATTGCAATTACAATCGAAGCACTGCTCGTAGCAATCGACGGTCTGGGCGCTTCCGGGATCTTCAAGTTCTGGGGTACAGATGCTTGGAATGACTGTTTCCTTGATTTCATGGATTGTTGGTCAGAAGGCGTTGCAATGCCGTTGGGTGCTATGCTCATGGCTGTAATGGTTGGTTGGGAGTTAAAAGTTACTCCTATCCTTGAAGAAATCGACATAGGCAGCAAGAAGAGTTCCGCGTTTGATACTTTCTACAAAGCATGCATCAAGTTCATCACTCCGATTGCGATGGCATTTATCTTCGCAGGTTCCGTTTCCGGCTTCTTTACAAAAGCTCAGATCGGATCTCTCAATTCTGAAATGCTCGGATACATCCTTGGTGCTATCGTCCTGGTTGTATTCTTCATCGTTGCAAACACGGGTAAGAAAGAGCGGCTTTAATCGCTGCATATAACAATAAAAAAAGAAACAAAACAGGCAGTCAAGCGATTGTCTGTTTTGTTTTGCTGTAAATGCACAAGGCGGCGTTTTAAAATAAGCTGAATATCAGAAGCATCACAAGTCCCGGTATGCCGAGCACGCCCGCGGTCAAAGCATTCAGCACATTGAGCGGGATGGCAATTCCAAGTCCGGTGCCCGCCGTGTTAATCAGCACGATGGCGGCTCCCGCGATCAAACTGCTCGCCAAAAGTTTCAAAACAAGTTTTATCGGCCACACAAAGAGCTTGCCGACGATAAAAATCAATATGATTACTCCCGCATATGTAAGTAGTACTCCGATTTGCAGTCCCATGCCGCGCCCCCTTCTATACTCAATAAAATATGCGTGCTTGGAATAAAATAGAATAAAAATTCCTATAATAGTAATAAATAAGTGCGAAAGGTGTATGATTTATGAAGCTTAAACTTTCCCGACCGATGCAATCTGAAGATGAAATGCTTTACATGTCAATAAAAAACGCCCGCTGCGAACTTGACACTGCAGTGGACATTTTCAATGAACTAACCGATAATACAGCCGTTGATTATGCTGCGTATAATATTTTGGCTGCAAGAGCAAAGTATTCGTACCTCTTGCAGCTTGCAAAAGCAAAAGACCTGTCACTTTAAAGTTCCCTTCGGCCCTCCATGGCCTTGAGCAAGGTGACCTCGTCTGCATATTCGAGGTCACCGCCAACGGGAATTCCGTGTGCGATTCTGCTCACCTTGATTCCGCTCGGTTTGACAAGGCGCGCAATATACATGGCGGTGGCTTCCCCCTCAATGTTCGGGTTCGTTGCAATAATCAATTCTTTTATGTCGTTTGCCTGAAGCCTCTTCAATAATGACATAAGATTAATATCCTCAGGCCCGATTCCTTCCATTGGAGAAATCACACCGTGCAGGACATGATAAAGTCCGTTGTATTCTCTTATGCGTTCCATTGCCATGACATCTTTCGGGCTTTCGACCACGCAGATCGTGTCGGCTTTCCGGCTCTTGTCACTGCAAATGGCACACGGATCCTCATCCGTGAGGTTGCCACATACGGAACAATATTTCATTTCTTTTTTGGCTGTGAGAATGGCACTCGCAAGCTGCTCTGCTTCCTTATCCTCCAAAGAAAGAATATAAAAAGAAAGCCGCTGTGCCGTTTTCGTGCCGATTCCCGGAAGTTTTGACATCTCGTTTATGAGTCTTGCTAAAGGTTTGGGATATTGTCTCATTTTTTACTCCGTTCGATAAACCCAAGGCTGTCCGCTGTGCGTTTACAGACCCGGTATCCCAAGTCCGCCTGTGAGTTTGCTCATTTCGCTGTTTGATATTTCTTCAATCTGGCGGATTCCTTCATTTACCGCAACTATAATAAGATCCTGAAGCATCTCAACATCGTCCGGGTCAACAACTTCCGGCTTGACTTCAAGTCTGGTGATTTCTTTTTTGCCGTTTACGACCGCCGTTACCGCTCCGCCGCCGGCTGTTGTGGTAACTTCCTTTTCTTCGATTTCAGCCTGAAGAGCCTCCATCTGTCTCTGCATTTGCTGCATCTGCTGGAGCTGTTTCTGCATTCCTCCGCCCATGCTGCCCATTCCCGGTTTTGACGGCTTCTTGCCGGCTCTCATTCCTTTTCCCATTTATTTCGTCCTCCGTTTTAATCTATTTCTACTTCTATGCCCAGAATTTCGCTTGCTTTTCGGGCAAGTTCGCTGTTATCTTCTTTGGTCTCATCGACCGCTTTCTCCTGCTTGTGGTCAATTTCCGGTTCAAGGCAGCAGACCATCTGTACAGGATGTCCAAGTTTATCTGCCATGATTCTTTCAATCAGGTCACGCTTTTGTTCCGTGAACTTCTTTGTAAAATCATTGTTCGCAAGAACGGTAAAGTTTTTATCGCCAAGGTGATAAAGTCTCGTTCCTTTTCGAATCAAATTAAAGCTGCCTGCTTCATCTTCTCCCTCTTCAAAAACCTGATGCCAAAGCATTTCGTTTTCCTTGTTTTCACTTGTCTGAATCGTCTGCACAGGTTCCGCCGGTCTTGCTGATACGGCCTGCATCACAGGTTTTGCCTGTGCCGACTGCATTGCAAGTCTTGCCGGTGCTCTTCTTGTCTCTTGCTTCGATGCGGTCTTTTCCGATACCCCGGAGGCTATATTCACAAGTGCAAGCTCAAGCAGAATCCTCGGCTGCGTGGACCATCTTGCCTCATTTATGGCTTTGGAAAGCTTGAGAATCGCATCGTTTATTTCGTCCATCGAAATATGGTCACTCTGCTGCTTGATCCGCAGAATATTCTCTGCAGACATATTCAAAAGATCCTCAGGGTTCTTCACGAACTTCGCAATCATAAGGTTACGGTAATACGCCGTCCAGTCGCGCATGAGACTTCTGACATCTTTTCCGTCTGCCAAAGCTTCATCAACCAAAAGCAGTGCCTCCGAAATATTTCTGAGTGAGACCTTCTCGGTAAGTTCGATGAAAAAATCTTCTCCTGCCGTTCCTATATACTCAAGCACATCCTCGCGTGATATGTTTTTCTCTCCGGATGCAAGCACCTGATCCAATATGCTCAGCCCATCTCTCACCGAACCATCTGCGCAGTTTGCCACAAGTCTGAGCGCTCCGTCGGAAATTTCGACGCCTCTGTCGCTGCAGATTCGCTTCATGCCGTCCATAATAAGGCTTTGAGGAACGCGCTTGAAATCAAATTTGAGGCATCTTGAGAGAATGGTTGCCGGGAGTTTCTGCGGCTCCGTCGTTGCAAGTATGAACATTACATTTTCGGGCGGTTCCTCAAGAGTCTTGAGCAATGCATTGAATGCTCCGGTCGAAAGCATATGTACTTCGTCGATTATGTATACTTTTCTGCGGCCGATTGCGGGCGGATACTTGACACTCTCCCTGAGTTCACGTATATTCTCAACACCGTTGTTTGAGGCGGCGTCAATTTCGATTACATCCATGAAATTGCCTTGGCTTATCGCTTTGCAGTTTGCACACTCACCGCACGGTCTGCCCTCGACATCCGGGGATGTGCAGTTTACACCCTTTGCAAGAATTCGCGCCGTCGTAGTCTTTCCTGTTCCGCGCGTACCGCAAAACAGGTAGGCATGTCCTACCGTGTCCGAGGCAATCTGATGTCTCAGAATTTTTACGATATGTTCCTGACCCAGGATTTCGTCGAAGACTTCCGGTCTTTCGGCTCTGTAAAGTGCAGTATACATAAATTCCTCCCATTATCGAAAAAATTGCCCTTAAAGAGCCGCGCGAGGCGTTGGAGAAGGCTGATCTGCGGCACATAAGAACTTCCGCTTATTGCTGCTTCCTTCCGGACCTGACAAGGTTCACGGCATCCCATTGCGCAGGACCCAAACCATGCCAGGCGAAGCTCTTTAAAGGCAATTTTTCTTACATCATTGTAACACAGAACGGCGTTTGGGTCAATAGTCGGAATTGCACCAAGGTTTCTGATGATAGGAAAACAGGCTTTCCAGTTTTGCAAGACAATCCGGACTGCTTATCTCCGCTCCGCCGAGCCGAACCATAGCCGAAATGTCCGCAGAGCCCATCAGAACGGACGCAAAGGTTCCCTGTCTGAGTTTTACGACAGCATCCGCCTCATCGCCGCCCGCAGTCTCCCACGTACCGTTTTCAAAAGCAACGGTGATCGTTTCTTCCTCATGCTCCAGTTCTTTTTCATATTGGAATTTCACCGTAAATTTTTCGCCGCTCTCCGCAGAGAATTCTCTGTATCGCGTATCAGCGATAAACTTTTCGGGGTTTATAATCTTAAACATGGTTCCGACCGCTGCAATATTCGTCTGAAGAAATCCAAAATCTATGTAATTCTTGGAAATGTCCTGTGGGTCTTCGAGAAGATGTACGAAATCCGGTTCACCGGTTCGCAGGATCACCGTCTGGCAGAGGTCTGCCTGATTTCGGATGAAGCCAAGCATTTCTCTCAAAATCCTGCCGTTTTCATAGACCATTTCCTCAACCGACATGCACATCTGCGTATAGTTCACATCGCTCGCCTCACGATAACGCCATGCGAGATAGCCTCGCAGACGTCCGTCCTCTTCATATCCGATTCGGAAAACCTGAGAGTCATCCTGCATTCCGCGGATTTCCTCCTCAAACTTATCCACCATGCCGTGGTTTGCCCGTACAAATGCTTTGTGGCATTCCAAAACAGCCGGAAGCTCCTCAAGACTCAGGAAGCGCAGATGCTCCGCTCCCGCTCCATCCGTCTTCGGCAGGCCCATCGTCGGAATATGATACTCCTCGATTCTGCCGCCGAAGCCATATCCCATTCTTCTGTAGAACGGAATGTTGAACGGAAGCAGCATCGTAACCGCAGCGCCCTCTTCGCAGGCGATTTTTTCAAACTCGCGTATCATGGCAAGTGCAACACCCTGTTTCTTATACAGTGGATGCACACCGAGAGCCATCAGTCCGCAGGCCGGATGCATTTTGCCGAAAAGGTTAAGCGAGAAATGCACGACCTTCATGATCGCGATTACCTTATTCCCTTCGAGCATACCCATGTGGATGACTTCTTTGTTTTGCGTTATCTCAAGTGTCGCCTTTTTTCTGTACTTTTCGCGGCATTCATCGTCGAGATCCTTGTATGCCGGGTATGCGTTGAGATAGACATCAAGGTAGCCGTCTACATCAGCAACGGTCAGTTTTCGGATTGTTCTGTTTGTGTTTGTATTCATTCTTCACCTCCGGAAAGCCATTCCATTATTGTGTTTTCATCTATGATTTCAATCCCAAGCTCGCGGGCTTTCTTGTTCTTGCCCGAGGTTGAGTTGATATCGTTGTTGATTAAATAGGATGTTTTGGCACTTACCGAGCCTGCCACCCTGCCTCCTGCTTTCTCTATTTCGGCTTTGAGTGCCTCGCGGTTCTCGTAATGTGCAAGCGAGCCCGTAATGACAAAGGTCTTTCCCGCAAGAGCCGTTCCCAGCTTCTCAAAGCTTTCGTCAAGATGTACCTCTTTCAAAAGGTCGTCAACCATCTTCCGCTTATCAGGGTCCGCAAAAAAAGCAAGAAAAGCATCCGCCATGATTTCACCGACTCCATCAATCGTAAGCAGCTCCTCCTTAGTAAGGGTCTCGACGCGCTCCCATTTATTCTCGCAAAAACGCGCAATCAGACGGGCGTTTGCCGTACCGATGTTCGGAATTCCAAGGCTGTACAAAAAACGCGCCAAATCGGTATTTCTTGCCTTCTCGACGGAGTTCTTGAGATTGCGGAAGGATTTCTCACCGAAACCTTCCATTTTCACGATTCCCTGCTTATATTCCTCAACATGGAAAAGATCCGAAAGTTCCCTGATAAATCCGCGTGCGATGAGCTTTTCTATCGTCATCTCCGAAAGCCCCTCAATATTCATCGCGTCTCTCGAAACAAAATGCGTAAAGTTCTTAATCTGCTTCGCAAGGCATGCAGGATTCGGGCATACAAGGGTTTCCACCCCGTTCTCAGCCTTTATCTGCGTATATGCACCGCATACGGGGCAGTTTTCCGGAATTTTAACATTATTCGATCTTGTAAGATTCTCGGCAATCTGCGGGATAATCATGTTTGCTTTGTATACCGTTATCGTATCGCCGATTCCGAGTGCAAGCTCGCGCATGACACTGATGTTATGAACCGAAGCGCGGCTCACGGTCGTGCCTTCAAGCTCCACCGGCTCAAAAATCGCAACCGGGTTGATAAGTCCCGTCCGCGAAGCACTCCACTCGATTTCTCTGAGTGTGGTTTCTTTGATTTCGTCCTGCCATTTAAAAGCAATCGAGTCGCGCGGAAACTTCGCAGTTTCTCCAAGCGATCGTCCGTATTCTATGTCATTATAGCTCAGAACAAGACCGTCCGAAGGCACCGGATTGTCCGCAATCTTTGCCTCAAAGGCACTGACCGCATCCGAAATCGTCTTTGCATTCACGCTGACATGCTCCACAACCTGAAAGCCTCGTTCCGCCAGCCAGTCAAACTGCTCGTTTCTTGTCTTAAATTCCACTCCGTCCGCAGACACAAGTGAAAAGGCAAAAAACTGCACATGTCTCTGCGCGGTAATTTCATTATTCAGCTGACGCACCGAACCTGAGCAGAGATTCCTCGGATTCTTGTACTTCGCGCCTTCATCCGTAATTTCGTCGTTTATCTTCTCAAAATCCGCATAAGAAATAACTGCCTCGCCTCTGAGCACAAGCTCCCCCTTGAAGTCAATTGCAAGCGGAAGATTCTCAAACGTTCTTGCATTTGAAGTAATCACCTCTCCGATTTCGCCATTTCCACGCGTTACCGCCTTCGCTAGTTTTCCCTCTTCATAGGTCAGCACGATTGTCAGCCCGTCGAGTTTCCATGAAAGCATGCCCTCCTGCGAGCCAAGCCATGCAGCAAGCGCGCCGACATCCTTGGTCTTATCCAGGGAAAGCATTTTCTTCGGGTGTTTTTCCTTCGGAAGGTCCGAAAGAACCTCATAGCCGACACGAATCGTCGGGCTGTTCGAAAGCGTAATTCCCGTCTTTCGTTCGAGTTCCTCCAGCTCATCGTAGAGCCTGTCATACTCGTAATTAGGCATGATTTCTCTGCTTTCCTGATAATATGCTTTCGCCGCCTCGTTCAACAGACGAATCAGCTCTTTCATTCTTTCCATTCTTCGTTCTCCGTTATATCTTTTTCAAAGGGGCGATTCCCTTTGCCATCTTCTTGCGTCCCGCTTCATCAAACAGGATTGTAACCGTTTTGTCATCCGTCTCTATGACCATGCCGCTTCCGAATTTCGCATGTGAAACGCGGTCGCCCGGATGAAACGCTTCGCTAAGCGTGCCTCCTGCGTTCTGTTTGACGGCCTGCTTTGCGTATTTGAGGGGATCATATCCTGCAGCCTTTTCTCTTGCCGCAGTTCCAAACGGGCTGTATGCCGCAGCCGCAAACCCATCAAAACTCCCCGTGCTCACACCTGCCCGGTTTTCGGTCCTTCGTCCTGCAACAAACACGGTATCGCCCGCCTCATCCAACAGCGAGTTATCAACTTCTCTGAGGAAGGTTGATTCTCTCGTATAGTCACCACGGCCATACATAACCCTGTAAGCCGCACTCGTAAGAAAGAGTTTTTCTTTTGCCCTGGTCATGCCTACATAGCAAAGCCTGCGTTCCTCTTCCATTCCGGACTCGCTGTCCATCGCCCGATGTCCCGGAAACAGCCCGTCTTCAAGACCCGGAAGGAATACAACCGGAAACTCAAGTCCTTTGGCGCTGTGCATTGTCATCAGCGTGACCTTGCCTGCCGATTCGTCGTATTTATCCGCATCGCTGTCCGTCGCAACCTTCTCAAGAAATTCTTCCAGGCTCGCCGGCTCGTCTGCCTTCGCCTTCTCCTCTTCATAATCGTAAATAAACGATTTGAAGTCCATGAGGTTCTCGATTCTTCCCTCTGCCTCAAGCGTGTTTTCACTTTCGAGGGCTTTCATATAGCCTGTCCGAACAAGGAGGTTGTCGTAGATATCCGAAACCCTTAGGTTTTCCTTTTCCTGTCTGCAAAGAAGAAGAACCTGCATCATGGCGCGTACCGGTTCTGCCGCTTTTGAAGGAAGGCTGTACAAAACCTCTTCATCCGTCAAAGCCTCAAACAGCGATTGTCCTCTGGCTCTCGCCAATGCCTCCAGTTTTCCGAGCGTCGTGGCACCGATGCCGCGTTTCGGTTCATTGATGATGCGCTTAAGTGCCAAATCGTCCGCCGGATTCACGACGAGTCTCATATAACAAATCATATCCTTGGTTTCTTTGCGGTCATAAAAACTGAACCCCGACAAAATCTGATACGGAATCCCTCTGCGCTTCAAAGCGTCCTCAAAGAGTCTTGACTGCGCATTCGTTCGGTAGAGAACCGCAAAATCATCATAGGAACGCGTTCTTCCCTTCAAAAGGTCGATTTCCTGCGCTATGTAATATGCTTCTTCCTTATCCGAGTCGCATCGTCTATATATGATTTTGTCTCCCTCTTCCTTGGAAGTCCACAGTTTCTTCTGTTTCCTGCCGCGGTTGTTCCTGATTACGGAATGTGCTGCCGCCAAGATGTTTCCGTACGAACGGTAATTTTGCTCAAGCTTGATTACCTTTGCATCCGGAAAGTCCTTCTCAAAGTCCAAAATATTCTGAATATCAGCACCTCTCCACTGATAAATGCACTGATCATCGTCGCCCACCACACAAAGGTTGCGGCTTGCGCTTGCGAGAAGCCGGATAATTTCATATTGCAGCCGGTTCGTATCCTGATATTCGTCAACCATGATATATCGGAAGGTTGACAGGTATTCTTCGAGTGCTTCGGGGTTTTCCTTCAGCACATGAAAGGCATTGAGCAGCAAATCATCGAAGTCCATCGCATTGTTTTTCTTGAGCTCCTTCTGATATGCGCTGTATACATTATAGATTATCTTATTCTTAAATTCTCCGCCGTTAATCTCAAGATAGGCTTCCGGGTCGATGTCGGCTTCTTTCTGTTTGCTTATCACAGCGGAAAGATATGCCTGCGGAAAAAGCTTTGCATCAACATTCTGCTCTTTCATTATGTTCTTAATCAGCGTTTTCTGGTCTACCGTGTCATATATCACAAAATTCTTGTCGTATCCGACCGTCTCTGCGTATTTCCTCAAAATCCGAAGACTCATCGCATGAAATGTCAAAATCCACATACCCGGGCAGTGTCCGACCAGTTTCTCAACGCGCTCTCTCATCTCGCCTGCCGCCTTGTTGGTAAACGTCACTGCCAGTATAGCGTATGGGCTTACTCCGTTTTCAATCAGATATGCAATTCTGTGCGTCATCGTTGCTGTCTTACCGCTTCCTGCCCCCGCCAGAATAAGCAAAGGCCCGTCCAGATGTCTTACCGCTTCCTGCTGCTCCGGATTTAAGTGTTCCAAATTCATATATTATGTCTCCTTGCGTCTTTCGTATAGATTAGTATACCACAGAACCGACAATCTTGGAATCTTCTGCGAAAAATTAATCATTTAATCGCATTCTATGACACTGAGCTGTCTGATTTCTGCCATACGGCTCCGAACCATGCCCACTGCTTCAAGTCTGCTCGCCGCCCCCATCTTTCGCAGCAAATTATGAATATGCGTCTTCACCGTATTTTCGCTTATAAAAAGTTTCTCTGCAATCTCACCGTTGCCGCTCCCCTCAAAAATCTCCGTCAAAATCTCGGTTTCCCGCTCGGTAAGCGCAAATTCGTTCCTGATTGACAGGAAGGCCGGTGCAAAATCCTCTTCCGTGCAAGTTTCCCAATCCGAAATTTCAGTTTTCAAATTCTGCATTTTCCACAGAATGATGCTGAGGGTAAGCCCTCCTATGAGAGCCCAAATGCCTATATTGATGTTCTCAATAATCAGGTTAGAACTAATCCCAAGCTCATACACCACATACTCCACCAACAGCAGCATCGTAATCCCCATGCTGTACATCACATATATCCCGTTTTCGTCCTCGGATTTTACTCCGATCTTCAGGCAGCCTGCCATATCCGCAAGCAGCATGAGTATCAGAAACCCGTTGAAATATTTCATAATCGCATACTCCGTCATAAGCGGTGAAATCGCAATGCCCCAAACCGTTATATAGGATACAAAAAAATATCGATTCAGCTTTTTTATCACCATCCCGATTCGGCTCTCGCAAATTTTCTGCTGCGCCTCCAGCCAGAAAAACACACATACATTGCATATCATATCGCACACGAAGAAAAAATGCTTCGTTTCCGCCATCTTGGTGATTATATTGAAGTAAAACAAAAACATATGCAGTACGGTCGCGAGCAGCAGTGCTCCGATAAAATATTCCAGTTTTTCAAAAAATTTGTTTTCTTTCTTTATTCTCTTCCTGTATATCAGCAGTATTACCAGTGATGCTGTAATCAGGGGAATCGTAAATACATACACAAATAAAATCACACTTTCCATTTTTTCTCCTCCTTTGGCTTTATTATAAAACATCCTATGAAAGCAAAGGAGAATATAATCCGCTTTTTTGCGTTTTTTTAACCCCGATCTCCGCGTGTTCCGACAAATTTCGACAATCTTCGCATCCTTACAAAAAATCAAAACACCGGAGAGACCCCGGCGTTCTGATTCTTCATTCATTTACTTAATATTTATAAGAAGGACTTATGCCTCTTATATACTTTCTTATGCTTCGAGAGCTTTGAGTGCAGCCTGCTTTTCAGCTTCTCTTTCGTCCAAGACCTTCTGATATTCTTCATCCGTCAGCTTAGTCATTGTGATTCCTGTGTATCCGAAGAATACGGAAACGACAGGATTCAGCCAGTTAAGAATTGCATATGGGATGTAGCTGGAGTCCACACCGAGGAACTTTCTCATTGTAGCACCGCAAGTGTTCCATGAGAAGAAGTTGGATGTAATTGTACCGGCGTCTTCCAGACATCTTGAAAGGTTTTCCGGACGAAGTCTCATATCTTCGAAGGATTCCTTGAACATTCTGCCAGGGAGTACGAGTGCTAAGTACTGGTCGCAGCAGATTGCATTTGTAATGATGCACATTAATTCTGTGGAAAGTACGAGTCCGCCTCTGCCCTTAACAATCTTAAGGAATACAGCAGCCACCTGAGCCATCATGCCTGTGCAGTCAACGATACCGCCGAAGCACATTGCAGCGAGAATGATGGAGATTGTCCACATCATGCCCTGCATGCCGGAAGATGATAACAGGTCAGCTAATTTAGTGATAACCGGAGAGGCATCTTCTGGAACGATTCCGAGTGTAATACCATTGTTGAGGATTGAGAACATATTGTTGATAACTTTATCTTCCAGTACGGTTTCAATCGCAACGTGGTTGTAGAACATAAGAGGAACACCAAGAAGTGCGCCTGCTACCAGGGAAGGAATTGCCGGAAGCTTCATAGCTACAGCAACGATTACGAACAGTGGTGGAATTAATGTAAGCAGACCGATGTTGGAAGCACCTTCAATGTAGTGAAGGATTCCCTGCATTACCGTCATATCCGGTTCGTTGTTGGATGCATGCATGAATCCCATTACCGCATATGCTACTAAAGCGATAACTAAGGAAGTACCGGTTGTATAAACCATGTGCTTGATGTGTCCGAACAGAGTTGCGCCGGCCATTGCCGGTGCAAGGTTTGTTGTATCGGATAATGGGGACATCTTGTCTCCGAAGTATGCACCGGATACTACAGCACCTGCTGTCATTGGAGCAGGGAATCCGAGAGCAGCGCCGACACCCATAAGAGCAACACCCATGGAACCTGCTGTGGACCATGAAGAACCTGTTGCGAGCGATACGATGGAGCAAAGGATACAAGCTGTAACTAGGAATACCTTCGGGCTGATGATCTTAATACCGTAGTACATCATGGAAGGGATGGTACCTGCTGCCATCCAGGAAGCGATGATTGCACCGAGGATAGCAAGGATTAAGATAGCCTGCATGGATCTGTTAATGGAAGCAAGGATACCCTGTTCAAGGTAAGCCCATTTCCATCCGTTTGCACAAGCGATAATGCCTGCGAAACCTGCTGCTAAAATAAGTGCGATGTGAGGTTCTCCACCGGTGTCCTTAATAATGGACCACATAAGGAAACCTACCATTGCGAGCATAACCAGAAGGGTCTGCCACATAGGAATTTTTTTACCCATAAAAATAAGTCCTCCTATAAATAAATAAGTATGAATGAATTTGCACGGCAGAAGCACCGTACGACACGATAATACATTTTTCACGCGTTCTTCACAATTACCCAAGCGGTTAAACCGGCCTAAACTTTTGGGTAAATCTCAAGAAAAAGCGGTCCACCCATAAGGGCGAGCCGCTTTCAGTTACGTATTTACCGTTTCTTGCTAGTTATAGCAGTTACAGAAGATAATTACCAGTAACAAGAAGAAGAATAATAAGCTGGTATCTACGCAGCCGTCTCCAACAAGACCACAATTATTTGACATAAGTTTCACCTGCATCTTTCATAATATTTTGAACTTCATTCATATTCAGTTGTAGTATACAATATGAGTCAGATGCAAAAAGTGTTCTCTAAAGTTTAAAGATTTATTTCTTTCGGTCTTGCGATATCTCCTCCGGACAGCACATCGTCATACATCGCTCTTGCACCGCCGATGAATTTCGGTCTGGTTCTGGCGCATACAATCGGTGCTTCACCGATTTTTTTAATGCTGAGTCTGACAGGAACCGCAACTTTTTTGAGCTGCATTCCGATCAAAGTGTTTCCGATATCGATTCCTGCGTCCGCTTTGATTTCTTCCACCGCAACCGGTTCTTCAGCTCTGTGATACATTGTGGTGGCAAAAGACCCTCCTGCATGCGGATGCGGAACCACATTTACGATTTCCGTCCCCGGAAGAAGTGCCTTTTTCTCGACAATAACCGCGCGGTTCAGGTGTTCACAGCACTGTGCCGCAAGGAAGATTCCCTTTGGCTTAAGTACGGACATAATTCCTTCATAAACGGCTTCCGCCGCATTTATGTCGGAACCCTTTCCTATCCTTTGTCCCATAACCTCGCTTGAACTGCAGCCTACGACGAAAATGTCGCCTTTTTTCAGCCTTGCAGCCTTGATAAGCTCCTCGGCTGCCTGTCCTGCCTGCTCTTTTATTTCTTCATAAGTGATACTCATTTTATCGCCTCCCATGCGAATCAGAATTAAATTTCCCAGCTGTTAAGATAATGAACTTGCTCCGGTGTGAGTGTGTCGATTTCAATGTCCCACGCTTCGAGCCTTCTTCTCGCAACCACATCATCGATTTCATCGGAAACATCGATTACATCGTTTTTAAGCGTTTTGTAATGATCTCGGATGTACATGGCCGACAAAGCCTGCACTGCGAAGCTCATATCCATAATTTCCGCAGGATGTCCGTCCGCTGCGGCGATGTTTGCAAGTCTTCCTTCCGCGATGACATTTACCCACCTGCCGTTTGCAAGCTGATATCCCATGATGTTTTCGCGCATTTCTTTCTTTGCGATGCAAGCCTTCTCAAGACCTGCCATATCGATTTCAACATTGAAGTGGCCGGCATTCGCAAGAATCGCTCCGTCCTTCATATTGAGCATATGATCCACCGTGATTGTCCATGCACAGCCCGTTGCTGTTACGAAAATGTCACCAAGCGGTGCTGCCTGCTCCATCTTCATTACGGAGAATCCGTCCATGCGGGCTTCTATCGCCTTTACCGGGTCGATTTCGGTTACGATTACCTGTGCGCCGAGTGCTGCAGCTCTCATTGCGATTCCTCTTGAACACCATCCATAGCCAATCACAACAACCGTCTTTGAAGCAATGATTAAGTTCGTGTTTCTCATAATGCTGTCCCATGTGGACTGCCCGGTTCCGTAGCGGTTGTCAAACAGATGCTTACAGTCCGCGTCGTTTACGGCAACCATCGGGAATTTCAGCACGCCTTCCTTTGCCATAGCCTTCAGGCGGATGATGCCACTGGTCGTCTCCTCGCAGCCGCCCCAAACTTCTTCCGCCAGATCCGGGCGTTTTCCGTGAACACAGCTTACAAGATCCGCACCGTCGTCGATGATGATGTTCGGCTTGTGCTCCAGGCACATTTCGATATGTCTCTCGTATTCTTCCGGTGTTGCTGCGTGATATGCGTAAACCTTGATTCCACTGTCTGCAAGTGCCGCAGCAATTTCATCCTTCGTGCTGAGCGGATTGGAGCCTGTTACTGACATCTGCGCCCCGCCTGCCGCAAGAACTTTGCATAAGTATGCGGTCTTTGCTTCAAGATGCACCGAAAGTGAAATCTTGATACCTTCAAACGGCTTTGTCTTGATGAATTCGTCTTCCATACCCCTTAAAATCGGCATATGATTTCTGACCCATTCAATTTTCTGATGTCCGGCAGGAGCCAGCGACAAATCTCTGATTTCGTAATCTTTCATTTTTTCCTCCGTATTGTTCTGTGATTTATTCAACCGTAACCGACTTCGCCAGATTCTTCGGCTTATCGATATTGCATCCTCTTTCTTTTGCCACGTAATATGAGAAAAGCTGCAACGGCACAACGCTCAGGAGCGGTGTGATTTCATCCCGGCAATCCGGAATGTAAATAACTTCATTGCTCTGTGCTTCGATTTCCCTGTGACCCTCCTTTGCGATGGAAAGCACGTGTGCGCCTCTGGCTTTAATCTCCTGAATATTCGAAAGCATTTTTTCGTAGAGATAATCCTGCGTATCCAGACACAAAACCAAAGTTCCCGGTTCGATAAGCGCAATGGTTCCGTGCTTCAGTTCCCCTGCCGCAATGGCAAAGGAGTTTATATAAGAGATTTCCTTTAATTTCAGCGAGCCTTCATATGCAACAGCGGAGTCCAGTCCTCTTCCGATGAAGAAAACCTGATCGCGGTTGTAGAGAATCTTTGCAAGGGCTTCGATTTCTCTCACATCTCTGAGATATTCCGCAAGTTTGCCCGGAACCTCTTTCAAGTCATCCATAAATTCACGATAGAATTCTTCCGTTATTGTTCCTCTTGTAAGCCCCATGTAAAGGCCGAGGATATACATACATGTGAGCTGCGTGGTATATGCTTTTGTTGAGGCAACCGCAATTTCCGGGCCCGCCCAAGTATAGAAAACATCGTCAGATTCTCTTGCTACGGAGCTTCCCACTACGTTTACGACGCTGAGAATTCTTGCCCCCTTGGATTTTGCCTCCCTCAGTGCCGCCAATGTGTCAAGGGTCTCGCCCGACTGACTGATTGCGATAAACAAAGTTTTCTCATCTACAAGCGGCTCTCTGTATCGGAATTCCGACGCCACATCAACCTCAACCGGAATCTTCGCAAATTTCTCGATTACTTTCTTGCCGACAAGTCCCGCGTGGTAAGCGGTTCCACATGCAACGATGTAAATTCTCGAAAACCCATCAAGTTCTTCCTTCGTAAGCGAAATACCGTCCAGCTTAATCAGGCCGTTTTCATCCAGCCTGCGGTTAAGTGTTTCGCTGATTGCTTTCGGCTGTTCATGGATTTCCTTCAGCATGAAATGGCTGTAGCCTTCTTTTTCCGCAGCGTCCGCATCCCATGTAACGTGGAAGACATCTCTTTGTACCGGATTTCGCTCTTCATCGTATATTTTGATTTCATCTGCGGTCACAACGACCATCTCGCCGTTTTCAATCAGATAAATTTCTTTGCAATGTTTCATCAGTGCCGGAATATCGGAGGCAATGAAATTCTCGCCCTTGCCGATTCCTGCAATCAGCGGCGCATCTTTACGGACTGCAACGATTTTGTTCGGGTCTTTGCTCGACACGACAACAAGCGCATATGCCCCTCTCATTTCAAGAGTTGCTGCATACACAGCATCCTCAAGCGTCGAATAATTTTTCATGTGTGCCGCAATCAAATGTGCGATGACTTCACTATCGGTTTCCGATTTGAATTTTACATTGTATTCCACGATAAGCCTTTGCTTAATTTCCACGAAATTTTCAATTATTCCGTTGTGGACAATGGCCACCGTGCCGTCTTCGCTTGCATGCGGATGTGCATTCACATCCGACGGTGCACCGTGCGTGGCCCATCTCGTATGACCAATTCCGGTGTGGCTGTCAAAGCAGATGCCTCTTGCCATTTCTTGCTTCAAAAGCTCTTCAAGATTTGCGATTTCCCCGACTTTCTTGCGTATGTCAATGCTGCCGTTTCTCACAAGCGCAATTCCCGCAGAGTCATATCCTCTGTATTCCAGCCTTTTGAGACCGTCCATAATGATGGTTCTCGCATCGTTTTTTCCTACATATCCTACAATACCGCACATATTCTCTATCTCCTAAATTTCTTTTCAATCAAGGCTGCAAGATCTTCGGCAAGGTTTGCGATTAAATCCGTGTCGTCACCTTCTAGCATTACACGCACAAGTGGTTCCGTTCCCGAAGGCCGGATCAAAACTCTGCCGTTCCCCTCCATTTTGGCTTCAATTGCCGCAATCGCCATTGCAACCTCTTCATCCTTCATGTATGTTTTCTTGTAATCGTTGTTTATCTTTGCGTTGACCAAAACCTGAGGATAAATCTGTATTTCATCCGCAAGTTCCGATATTTTCCTGCCCGAAGCAAGAACTGCTTTTACGAGCTGCAGCGAAGACAAAATGCCGTCCCCCGTCGTCGTGTGTTCGAGGAAAATAATATGCCCCGACTGTTCCCCGCCTATGACACAGCCGGTCTTAAGCATCTGTTCCAGTACATACCGGTCTCCGACTCCGGTAACATCCACGCTGATTCCTTCTGCCTCCATCGCCTTGTGAAAGCCGATGTTGCTCATAACCGTAACCGTTACCTTGTCATCCTTTAATCTGCCTTCTGCTTTCAGCATTTTCGCGCAGATTGCGATGGTCTTATCGCCATCGAGCACCCTGCCGCGCTCATCAACGACGATGAGTCTGTCTGCATCTCCGTCAAAGGCAAGCCCGATATCCGCATGGTGCGCAAGCACCGCCGCCTGCAGTTTTTCCGGATGTGTCGATCCGCATGCATCGTTTATATTCGTTCCGTCCGGCCGGTCACCGATTGCCACCACTTCCGCACCGAGTGCTTCGTATACCTTCGGCGCCACCTGATAGGAGGCTCCGTTTGCGCAGTCAAGCACCACCTTCCTGCCATCAAGCCTGAAATCAGCGGTTTCAATCAGATGCTTCGCATAGAGTTCAATCGAGTTTCCCTCCGCTTCGAGGCATTTGCCGATTTCCTCACCCGTGATGTGGCTGTTCACATCCACGCTGCTTATGATTAAATCTTCAATCTTTTCCTCAAGCAAATCATCGAGTTTGAAGCCGTCACCGTTAAAAAATTTAATTCCGTTGTACTCGAAAGTGTTGTGGGAGGCGCTGATTACGATTCCTGCATCTGCGCCGTAATGCCTTGCCAAATACGCAACAGCCGGTGTCGGAATGACCCCGGCTTTGATAACATTGCCGCCGACCGCCAGAATTCCCGCAGTCAGTGCGTTTTCAAGCATATCCCCGGACACCCTCGTGTCCTTTCCGATTACGATTACAGGTCTTGCTGCGTTCTTTTTGAGAACGAAAGTACCTGCCTTTCCTAAATTAAATGCCAGTTCCGGCGTCAATTCTTTATTTGCGATCCCTCTTACGCCATCCGTTCCGAAGAGTCTGCCCATTTACGTCCTCCTATGATACAGGTGTTTTTATTGTTCTGCATTAATAGTTATATTTATCTCGCCCGGTGTATATTCCATGTCTGCGTACGCTTTGCTGCAGGTACATGTGAGACTCACCTTGTGACTTCCCGCTTCAAGTCCTTCGACATCCGCCGCCAGAACAAAATCTTCCGCACCGATTGCTTTCATTGCGTCGGATTTGGCGGTCACCGTTACTTTAATTTTGACATCTTCCACGGTTGCCGGCATATTTTCGCTTACGCCTCGTATTTCGACATCATTTTCACTGAATGTAAAAGTCTTCGTCTCCATGCCTTTCACACTTGCCTTAAGATAAAGGTTTTCAGACTCCGTTGCCGCATTCACACCCGAAGGCAGAATCGGAACGAGTTTAATCTTCGTGTCCTCGTACACATTCCTGAGGTCAACCGTCTGGCAGGTAATGTTTTCAATGCTGGAAAGCACATTGTCGCTGCCCTTGATCGTTATGGTCTTCGGAACCGAAACACTTCTCTGAAAACCTGCGGATTCAAGACCCTCAACCGGAACCGTAAGATCCACTGTCTTTTTCTTAAACAAGAGTGCCGTTATCGAAACATTGTCCTTGCTCGGCTTCACATCTTCAATGGTATTTCCGTCCGAATCAACCGCGGTAAGCGGAACTGTAAACGACTTCATTTCCGTTCCGACTTTCGATGCGTCCAAAACGGCATCAAGGGAAACGATGCGATCCACTAAGGTTTTCGCACCTTTCACCGAAACAACATCATCGCTTAACTGGAGTATGTTCGGCTCTGTGTCGTCACCTTCAATATTTGCAATGACCGGGGTAACCGGTTTTTCCGCCGTTACAAGGTCGTCAATCGACACTGTTATTTTCGGTATGCTTACATTTTCTATTGAAACATCATCAGGTGCTGATATATAGAGCTTAATTTTGTGTGCCCCCTTCTTGAGTCCCTCGACATCAGCCGTTACGCTGAATTCGGAATCTTTTATCTTTCCAAGGGAAGCACGCTGACACGAATAAGTAATGTTCACCTTATCGTAGTCTGTCGACAAAAGCACCAGATTGTTCGCCTCAAGAACATCCTCATTCAGTATTTTAATCGGTACGCCCTTTACGGTTTCCGTGGAGGATTGATTGACATCCACCAAAACATAGGCCCACAAAACAATGGCAACAATCAGGGCGAGCACTAAATTTACTTTGTTACTTTTTAACATTTTTACCCCCTTTGAGTGCCTTGCTGATTCTGTCGGAAAGCTTCTGCTCCGTTTCCCCTTCAAAATACAGGTTGAGCAGTTTCTTTTCGATGGTCTTGCCGTCAAGGAATCTTGTGAGTTTTCCGTTCTGGGCAATCGAAATGATGCCGGTCTCCTCGGACACGATTATAACAAGCGCGTCCGAATTTTCGGTAATGCCGATACCCGCCCTGTGTCTGGTTCCAAGCTCCTTGTTCAGTTCTTTGTTCTGAGTAAGCGGCAGAACGCACCCCGCCGCGTACAATTTATCGCCTCTTACAATCACAGCCCCATCGTGAAGCGGAGTTCCCTCATAGAAAATCGTGCCTATCATCTGTGCCGTAATCTGTGAGTCGATTACCGTACCTGTTTCCACGATATCATTGAGCGAAATTTCTCTTTCTATGACAATAAGCGCACCTGTCCTGCTTGCGGACATCGAATCGACGGCCTCCACAAACTGACCCACAATGCGCTTGGCTTCTTCCTTATCAACTTCGCCGAATATATTGGTGATTCGGCTTCTTCCCAAATACTCCAACGCTCTCCTGAGTTCAGGCTGGAATATAACCACAATTGCCACAAGCCCTGCACTGATGAGGCCTGACAAAAGCCAATGCAAAGTATACAAATGCATCCACTTCGAAAGCACGGTGGCAACCACGAGAAGCAAAAGTCCCTTCGCGAGCTGCTCGGCTCTGGTTTCCCTGATAAATCCCAATAATTTGTATACTAAAAATGTAATAATCGCTATGTCCAAAACATCCGTAATTCCAACACTGGAAACTATGTTTTTGAAAACGTTTTCCACAATGTCCATAAAAATATCCTTTCACACTTGCTTCTTCTATTCTACTTGAAAAATGTATCATTTTCAAGAGCGATGTGTGATTTTCTTTTGTCATTTCGCATCCCCGCCGCATATAAATAATGGAATGAAACAATATAAACGGAGGTGTTTCTATGGCATCAGTTTTTCTCAGCCCCTCGACGCAGGAATACAATCAGTTTGTTACGGGCGGAAGCGAGGAATATTACACGAATCTTATTACAGACGCAATGGTTCCTTACCTCAGAGCCGCCGGCATTGATTTTACTCGAAATAATCCCGGTGGTACGGTCATTGATTCCATAAATGCGTCAAATGCGGGGAATTATGATTTTCATCTGGCGATTCACACCAACGCCGCTCCCGAAAACCTTTCGGGCAGGATTCAAGGCCCTAATGTCTACTATTATCGTGACAGCGCACAGGGCAGAGCCGCAGCCGAAATTTTTGCAAACAATCTTAAGTTGATTTATCCGTATCCCGAACTCGTAAAAATCGTTCCGACCACAACTCTCGTCGAACTTCGCCGCACGAAAGCCCCTGCGGTTCTCGTGGAGGTCGCCTACCATGACAATGTGGACGATGCGAACTGGATTACTTCGAACATCGAGTCGATTGCCGAAAATCTTTCACTTTCCCTGGCGGATGTTCTGGGCGTTCCTTTCATAGAGATTTGACATCGGCACGGAAAGATGTAATAATTGTTCTTGAACATAATACTATATTGCAGATTTTAAACGGAGATTAACATGGATAAAAATACAGATAAACTGGCCGCATTGTTTGCCGAAGTCTTTTCCGAAGATTCCCTTGTAAAAGTCATCTTTTCCGGAAAGCGCAGAAAGTCACTGGAATACGGCAAAGTTACCCTGCGTCCGATGCAAATCGGCGGCAGATTAAAATACCAGGCGGAATATACTTACCCTAAGAAAGTAACACATTCCAATCTCGATGCAGCCGATGCACGCAGCCTTGCGCTGCACCTGATCTGTGAGGAATTCAAGCAGGCGAATATTTTTGCCCGGGACAGTGAAATTCAGGTTCTCGCCGCAAAACCGGAAACACCGCGGATTACACGCAAGGCCTTGACAGTGCCGGCTGCGGCGGCTTCGGCCGCCGTCGCGGCTGTGCCCGCAGCCACCTTGGCCCACAACCGCACGAAAAATTATGTACTGCCTGTGGGCGTTCCCTGTGATTTTCTGATCCGCCTTGGGATTATGGGCGAAGACGGAACCGTATTCCCGCGCAGCTACAACAAATTCCGTCAGATTAACCGTTACCTTGAAATCGTGGAGGATGTCTTCCCATACCTGCCTAAGGACAAGACCTTGAAAATCATCGATTTCGGCTGCGGCAAGGCATATCTGACCTTCGCGCTTTATCACTATTTAAAAGTCATGAAGCAGCGGAATGTGGAAATCATCGGGCTGGATCTGAAGGAAGATGTCATTGACTTCTGCAGCGGTGTCGCCTCCGACCTCGGCTGCGATGGATTGAAGTTTTTGAAAGGTGACATCGCAGACTATACAGACGAGCATGCGGACATGGTCGTAACGCTGCACGCCTGCGACACCGCAACCGATTACGCACTGATTAACGCGGTTGCGTGGAACACCAAGGTCATCCTCAGCGTTCCGTGCTGCCAGCATGAATTGTTTAAGCAAATAAAAAACGACTTCCATAAGCCGATTCTCAAACACGGCATTTTGAAGGATCGTTTCACCGAATATCTGACCGATGGGCTTCGCGGTTTGAAACTCGAGTCCTGCGGCTACGATGTTGCGATGATTGAGTTCACATCGCTTGAGCACACTGCCCGCAACATCATGATTAAGGCGGTAAAAACAAATGCTGCCGGGGCCTACGCGAAGAAAAAGCGTGAAGCCGCCGAGCAGCAATACCGGGCATTATGTGATTTTTATCAGGTCGCACCGACCATCGGCAGACTCGGCGGATGATGATTCGTCCGCCGGTTCCTGTCTCCGGCGCACAAGCTTGTGCACCAGACGGTTCAGGTCGTTCACCCTGCGGATTACCACATAAGTATTCTCTTCCCTGTGCATGAGCCACCTCACCGCCGCGGAAAAAGTCCACGCTGCTGATCGTATAGTGGTATTCGATTCCGAACATATCCGACACCTTCGCCGAAAGCCGGTTCTTGATGTCGTTCATATGCGCTTCGAGCATCCGAGGATTGCTGCGGAAGCTTTCCGCAAACTCGGCTGCCTCCTGCTTGATTTCGGCAAAGAATTCGTTCAGTTCCTTGAACATTGCGTCAAACTCTCTTGCCGGCATCTTCAGAGCCGTGCGGTAAAGGTCAATCTGCGAAAGCGCACTCGTTGCAATGTCCCTCATCTTGAGTTTTGCGGAGTGTTCGATGATTTCCTGCACTGTCGTTTGGCAGTCTGCCTCAATCGCATCTTTAAGCGCCTGCACACCCTCCGATGTCCTTGCGCTTACCGGGAAAAGCTGAATATTGTCAACGCCCATCAGCTTGCAGATCAGCGTTCTGCAGTATTGAAGATATTCTTCGAGGTCGGATCTGTCAATTGAGTCGATTTTGTTCACGGCGAAATAGAACTTCGCCGCATATTCCTTTGCGTTCTTCAAAAAGTCAATTTCGATCTGGTTAATCGGGCTGTCCACGGAAAGCATGAAAATCACCGCGTCGCTTTCCTTCACATAGGAATATGCCGCGTCGGAATTTTTCTGATGCACGGAGCCTACGCCCGGCGTGTCCACAAAGGTCAGCCCTTTCTTTAAGAATGGGGACGGGCAGTAAAGGGCGACTTTTGAAACGCCCAGATGGTTGTCGTTATTTTCCTGTTCGTTGATGAAGGACGACATTTCGTCGAAGCTGATTTCTTTAATCACGCCGTTGTCGAAATGCACGGTCGCGGCTTTGTCGCCGTATTCAATCGTCGTGACAACCGCCGTTACCGGAACGATGCCGACCGGAAGGATTTTGTCCTCCAAAATTGCGTTCACAAGCGTGCTTTTGCCGCGCTTAAACTGGCCGATGACAGAAATCGTAATCTCCTGATTTTCAAGCTTTTCAATCAGCTCCTCCGTTCTTTCGAGTTCACCTTTTGTGATTTCGTATTTTGAAAAGACATCCGCGGTATCCTTTACGATTTCAAGGATTGGACGCTTTTCCTTTTTTTCCTCGGAGCGGACCTGAATGCACTCGAGGTGACATTCTTCGCTCTCATACGGGCAGTTTACACATTTTTCGTTGTTAGCAAATGCCATAATTTTCTCCTAATTCTCCTAATTTATTATACTGTCTTTCTATTTATCCGCGTAAAACATGCATCCCGCACATGCCGGGTCTGCCGCACGCTTTTCTTCGCTGCACCACAGCGGTTTTAAGATAAGGTTCGGACGGATTCTGTCGCCGGAAAGCGATTTCAGTGCCGCAATCTGGCAGAGGGTTCCCACAAATTCCACATGCTGACCTGCCTTCGCATCACGCATTGTCTTACGGTAGAGCTTAGGCATATCCCTGTCTGCATATTCCTCGCTGTATTCGTAATATTCCTCAAAATCCGGAAGTTCCACCGGATTAAACAGCGGGCAGAAAAGCACGCATGCGTTGCATCTGTTGCATCCGTCTTCGAGAACACATGCGATGGATTTTGGGCTTTCGTCCCCACGCTCATTCATTTTTACGCATCTTTCCTTGCACGCAACCACACAGGCCGCGCAGCCGTTACAATTTTTCACTCTGTCTGTTAACTGCATCTCATGCCTCCGATATATATACTTTCATCTGTGCCATACTATGAAACTAAAATAAGGTGCGCATAATCGCACACCTTTTATAATACTACATTTTTCGCTTTGTTTCAAGTTTTGTTTATAAAAGTGCAGCGGCCCGTTGCACTTTCGGTGTTCTAACTCACAATATTATAATACGCCTTCGACGTAATCCGGTACACAATCACATACAGCACCGCGAATGCCGCGAAGCTGATACCCGTAGTCAGCATGAAGAACTTCGCGTTCGTCAGGCTGAAGAGAGAAAGGACTCTCTGCACCATCGGGAATGCGAATGCCATGTGCAGTCCCGCAAACAGAAGCGGCAGGAAGAATACCGTAAGCACCTGTGAGTTGATGCTCTTTCGGATTTCTCCCTTCGTCATTCCGACCTTCTGCATGATTGCGAATTTGTTCTGATCCTCGTACCCCTCCGAAATCTGCTTGTAATAGATAATCAAAACCGCCGCAAAGATGAATACGATGCTCAGCACGATTGCAAGGAAGAAGAGCGCTCCGTATGTCGCATAAAAATCCGCCCGGTTACCGGCATAGCTTTCGCTAAAATGGGAAATCTGCGATATGCCGTGATCGAGGAATGCCGCACTCATCCCGCCGATAAATTCATCCCGGAATGCTTCCTGTTCTTCCAATGTCATTCCGTTTGTATCGAAATTGTAAACCATCATTTTGCTCATAGGGCTCTCGCCGTTCCGATCTTCCGGAAGCAAATCAGCAAGTTCCCCGGCAATTCTGTCAAAATCAGCGGTTATCACCGTAATTGCCTGCAGCATTTCATCCGCTACAAGGCTGTCCGTCGCATCGAAATCAACAACTTCCTTTACCCGGAATGTTTTCAGACCGTCTATGCTGACGGTATCCGAATCAAAATCCGCACGATGCGGATAAACCAGTACCTCGTCTGCGGCAAGCCGAACGCTTTCGCCCATCATCTTGTTGTAGTCTTTAAGAGGAACGATCATGACTCTTGTGTATTTCGCATCCATATCCCAGTCGGCATCTACGGATGCAGGCTTGAGGAAGTTATTCTCTTTGCCCTCCGCTAAGACATAAGTCGAAACGCATCTGAAGTTTTGTACGTTCTGTGGCTCTACCCCTTTTTCTTCCGCAAGGCCGCGAATGATTCCGGTATACCTTTCAAAAGCCGCATCCGAAAGTTCATCTGTATTTTCCACCCAAAATCTGTCGTTGATGTCTCTCGGATAACGTTCGTGGAGCGAGTCTTCCGTACCAAAATAAAGGCTCGTGGTTGAGGAAAGCATGACAAGCACCATCGTTGCAAGGATGCAGATAGATGCAAGTCCCGCACCGTTGCGCTTCATGCGGTAAGCCATTGTAGACGTTGAAACAAAGTGATTTGCCTTATAATAATACTTCTTGCTGCTCTGCAGAATTTTGCAAATCAGTACCATGCCCGAAATGAAAATCATGTAAGTCGCGACGATAACCATGAGCACTGCCACGAAAAACCATATCATTGCATCCAGCGGGGTTGTGATGGAAACCGCAAGGTAATACGCTGCTGCAAGAAGCACGAATCCGCCGACGCCCAATATCCAATTTGCCTTCGGGGGTTTTTCTCCGTAATTTTCGGACTGCAGAAGTGCCATCGCCGTGCTGAATTTTACCTGTCGTACCGCATTCAGCAGAAGCAGCATAAAAATACCCGCAAACGCAAGCACCGTATAGATAAGAGCCACTGCGCTTACCGTAACGACATAGGTGGTGTCAACCGCCAAGACTTTCAGAAGCATGAGCTCCGCAAGTTTTGAAAAGGCGATGCCGCATGCAAGCCCGATTGTTACCGAAACAATGAAGGTAATGAACGTCTCCCATATAAGAATCCGGCAAATGTTGCCTTTGCTCATTCCAAGCATATTGTAAAGTCCGAATTCCTTTCTTCTTCTCCGCATCAAAAACGAGTTTGTGTAGAACAGAAAGATTACCGAGAAAAATGCAATTACAATACTTCCCAGATTCAGTGTTACCGTGGTCGTAGTGCCGCCGCGCACATTTTCCAGCATCCCTGAGGTTGCAAGATACAATATGACATACAGCATCATGACCATTCCCGTACAAGTAAGGATATACGGAAGATACATTTTTTTGTTTTTTTTCATTCCGTCGCAAGCAAGACTGTAATAAAAACCCCTTCTCATTATCTGTCACCGCCCGTCGCCAAAATGGTAAGCGTCTGCGATATTTTCTGATACAGCGCCTGTTCGGAATCTTCGCCCCTGTAAATTTGATGGAATACCTCTCCGTCCTTGATGAACAAAACTCTCGATGCGGAGCTTGCCGCTTTTACGGAGTGTGTTACCATGAGAATGGTCTGTCCGCCGGCATTAATCTCCTTGAAAAGCTCCAAAAGTTCATCTGAGGATTTGGAATCCAGTGCCCCTGTCGGCTCGTCCGCCAAAATAATCTTCGGGGCGGTTATAATCGCTCTTGCAACAGCCGCACGCTGTTTTTGTCCCCCGGATACCTCATACGGATATTTTCTGAGGAGTTCTCTGAGCCCCAAACGCCTTGCAATCGGCGTGAGTTTTTCCTTCATCTCCTCGTACTTTTTCCCCTGAAGCACGAGCGGGAGATAGATGTTGTCCTCAATCGAAAATGTGTCTAAAAGATTAAAATCCTGAAAAACGAATCCGAGATTGTCTCTTCGGAAGGAAGCAACCTGTGATTCTCTGATTGCGGAAACATCCGCCCCGTCCAAAATTACCCTTCCGGCAGTCGGCTTATCCAGCGCCGCCAGTATATTGAGCAAAGTAGTTTTACCTGACCCTGATTCTCCCATGATTGCTACGAACTCACCCTCCTCAACGGTGAAATTCACATTTCTGAGAGCCTCTACCTTGTTTCCCCCAAAACGTGTCTGATATATTTTTTTTAATCCGCTGACTTCCAGCATACTCATATCAAAATCCCCCCTATTTCTTTAATTACAGGTACATTATACAAAAAAGGAGAAACACAATCCATTTCCTTGGCTTACATTTCCCCTCACATTTCTTACAAAAATGTCACTATTCGTCTTTCAGTTTGTATTGGTTCAAATCCAGAATTATTCTGGTGCCTTTTCCGACTTCCGACTCCGCCTGTATGCCTATGTTCAGGTTTCCGCAGATTCGTCTGCATAGATACAGTCCGATTCCGCTTGCGCTCCCGTCGGTTCTTCCGTTATATCCGGTATAGCCTTTTTCGAAAATTCTCGGCAGATCCTCTTCGGCAATTCCGATTCCGGTATCTTCGATCACCAATATCTTAGGTTCTTTGAAATAAATCTTAATTCCGCCTGTTTCGGTATACTTGAGTGAGTTTGAAATAATCTGTCCGATGACGAATCCCAGCCACTTGGAATCACTGACAACCGTAACGTCCTCAGGTTCATATTCGAGGGAAAGCTTCCTTCCGATAAATTCGGAGGCAAATTTTTTCACGGAGTTTTTTATAACCTCGTCCATATTGCACTCTTTAAATACATAGTCCGTGTACTCCGAATCAAGTCTCAGATACACAAGTACCATATCGACATACTGCTCAATGCGGAAAAGATCCGCCGAAAGCCTGCGGGAAAGTGTGCTGTCCTCACCTTGAAACGCTAGTTTCATCGAAAAAATCGGCGTCTTAATCTGGTGCGCCCATACGGTGTAATAGTCCATCATGTTTTCATATTTGCGCTCTGATTCGCTGACATAATTCCGGTACTCATTTCCTAGCCGGCGGATTGCATTTTGATAATCGCGAACCTCCTCGCTGTGAGCCTCCGGCATGCTGTCAATTACGGAAAGCGTGATTTTGTCAAGGTTAGCACGCTCGTTTTTCCTCGATTTCGCAATTGCACAATCCGTTACAAGCACAAGCAGTCCAAGGAAAAGGCACAACAAAACTGGGTATAGGAGAGCCTTTGCCGGCACATTCATGAGCAGTAAGGTAAAGGAAAAGAGCCCTATCAGCATCACTGTCAGAAGGATATATTTCATTCGTTCCTTTAAATACATCTTAAAAAAATTCATCATTCCACTATGTATCCCACTCCGTGTTTTGTCTTTATAAAATCATTCAGGCCTGCAGTGTCGAGTTTTTTTCTGAGTCTGTTTACATTAACCGTCAATGTGTTTTCATCTACAAAAATATCCGTCTCCCAAAGGCATTCCATAAGCCGTTCGCGGCTGACCACCCTGCCTCTGTTCTCCATGAGACAGAGCATGATTCGGTATTCGTTTTTGGTAAGTTCGATTCTCTGATCATTGTATGTGAGCGTGTTGTCTCCCGTATTGAGAATTGCGCCGCAATGCTCGATGATGGGATTGCCCTGCGAAAAGTTGTACGCCCTCCGAAGAAGTGCTTGAACTTTGGCTATGAGAACGTTTTGCTCGAACGGCTTGGGTATAAAATCATCCGCCCCCATATTCATGGCCATTACGATGTTCATGTTGTCCGCTGCCGACGAAATAAAAATGATCGGCACCTGGGAAATCTTACGGATCTCGCTGCACCAGTGATACCCGTTAAAGAACGGAAGCGTGATATCCAACAGCACAATATGCGGCTGAAACTCCGCAAATTCCTTTAACACATTCGTAAAGTCGCTGCAGATTCTTACTTCCATTTCCCACATCAATGCCTGTTTCTGTATGGCTTCTGCAATCCCCCGTTCGTCCTCTATTATGAATAATCTATACATTATATTACCGTTTTCTCCTATGCTTTGTATTTTTCCTGTTTTCAGTATATCACATTTTGCTTGTTAAAATAAAAACTTTTCTTGATATTCCACATTTTTTTGGTACACTACTATTGGGGTAAATTTAACATGGATTTAAACTTGATTTAACATTTAATTCACAATATGCGGAGATAAAGCCTGAAAAGGCTGGGAAGGCGAACATATGAATGTATTTGATTTTATATCTCTCTTCGGCGGACTTGCTCTCTTCTTGTACGGCATGCGCCTGATGGGAGACGGACTGCAGCAGGGTTCCTCCGGTGCACTCAAAAAATTTATGGAAAAAGTGGCAAACAATCCGCTTACCGGTTTTCTGCTCGGTCTTTTGGTTACCGCGGTTATTCAGAGTTCCACGGCAACCATCGTACTGACATCCGGACTTGTCGGAGCGGGAATTCTTTCTCTTCGTCAATCCATCGGCATCATTCTCGGTGCCAATGTCGGAACTACGGTTACCGGACAGATTATCCGGCTTCTCGACATCGACGGCGACGCAGCATCATGGCTCAATATGTTCAAACCATCAACACTCGCCCCGGTTTCAGCAATCATCGGAATTGTCGTTATCATGGCACTCAGCTCCACAAAATCGGATATCATCGGCAAAGTCGCTATGGGATTCGGTATTCTTTTTACCGGTCTTCTCAACATGACAGCGGCCGTTGCACCACTTTCAGAATCTGAAACTTTTGCAAGACTTTTCATTCAGATGGCGGATGTCCCTGTTCTTGGATTTTTGGTGGGAACGGGGGCTGCCTTCCTCATTCAGAGTTCATCCGCAACCATCGGTATTTTGCAGGCACTGTCTGTGACGGGTGCTTTGACCTTCAGTTCCGTATATGCGATAATCATAGGCGTAAATATGGGAGACTGCATCACGACCGCCATCGTTTGTTCCATCGGTTCCAAGGCCGATGCAAAGCGGACAGGCCTCATTCATATTTTCTTTAATATATCCGCTTCCATTTTAGTCATTGCCGCTGTTATGATTCTTCACGGCACCGGCGCACTTGATGGAATTTGGAACGCGCGGATTACCTCGGGTGGCATCGCAAACGCACATACATTGTTCCGATTATTTGCTGCAATCGTTCTTCTTCCCGTTTCTCTGCAGTTTGAAAAACTTGCAAAATTTGTTATCAAAGATAATAAATATCCGGAAGAGGACATTGATGCTGAAATTCAGCAGCTTGACGAAAAGCTTTTTGCATCTCCGGCGCTTGCACTTTCCAGCATCAGCGGTGTCATTTCAAAAATGGCTTCTCTTGCCGTTTCCGGAGTAAAGGTTTCAATCAGAACCATTCGGCATTATGATAAAGAGGCCATCGACGAAATCAATAAAAACGAAGATTATATTGATATGCTGGCGGACAAAGTTGACAATTATATGATTCATTTTTCCCCGCATGTTCCGAAAGGTGCAAACAGCAACCTTCTGAATTACTATATTCAGTGTTTCTCTGAATTTGAACGAATCGGTGATTATGCGACAAACATCACCGAAACGGCTTCCGAAATAACGGAGAAGGAAATCGTTTTCTCACCGATTGCTCATCAAGAGCTTGCAGTTTTGGGTGAAGCAATCGCACAGGTGCTGGATTATTCTTATAAGGCTTTTACAAAACTTGATGTTGTTTCCGCAAAAAAAATAGAGCCGATTGAAGAGGTCATCGATGACCTCGTTTCCCAGCTCCGTTCGAATCACATCGACCGATTCCACAGCGGCGACTGCACGGTTCACGGCGGCATTACCTTCCTGGATATTTTGGTGAATATCGAACGTATTTCCGACCAGTGTTCCAACATCGGCATCAACACCCTTTCCCTGATGGAACCGCAGACGGTGCAGAATCAGCATGATTACACGAAGTACCTTCACAGCGGTCAGGATGCTGATTTCAACGAACTTTACCGCAAATACCATGACAAATATTTCAGTCTGCTTAGTGCACCTGATTATGACGATAATTTCTAATCGCAAAAGCCCGGGGTCTGGCAGCCTCGGGCTTTTGTTTTCACATTTTACCTATTTAAAATTCCCATAAATTCTTCGCCGGTAATCGTTTCTTTTTCATACAGATACTTCGATATTTCCTCAAGTTTTTCCATATTATCATTGAGGATTTTCTTTGCCTTTTCGTGTTCGGTGCGAATAAGATCCGAAACCTTCTTGTCAATTTTTGCCTGGGTTTCCGCCGAGCATGCAAGTGAGGTATCGCCTCCGAGATACTGATTCGTTACGGTTTCCATGGCCACCATGTCAAACTCGTCGCTCATGCCGTACCGCGTGATCATCGCACGTGCCAGTTTGGTTGCCTGCTCAATATCATTGGAAGCACCTGTTGATACTGTGCCGAATTTCACTTCTTCCGCCGCTCGGCCGCCTGTGAGAGTTGCAATCTTGTTTTCCAGTTCTTCTTTGGTCATCAGATAGTGATTGCCCTCTTCGACCTGCATGGTATATCCCAGTGCTCCCGAAGTTCGCGGAATAATGGTAATCTTCTGCACCGGGGCGGAATTGGTCTGTTTTGCCGCAACGAGTGCATGTCCGACCTCATGGTATGCAACCCGCCACTTTTCGTCGTCGGTCAGGATTGCATTCTTCTTTTGGTATCCCGCAATGACAACCTCGATACTTTCTTCCATGTCGGCCTGTGTAACCGCGTCGCGTCCGTCTCTGACCGCACGGAGTGCTGCTTCGTTTACGATATTGGCAAGTTCCGCACCGGAAGCACCTGATGCCATTCTCGCGACCTTCTGATAGTCAATATTTCCGGCGGTTTTTACTTTTTTCGCATGTACCTTCAAAATTTCTTCTCTTCCTTTTAAATCAGGAAGTTCAACAGGCACACGCCTGTCGAATCTGCCCGGTCTTGTAAGTGCCGGGTCAAGTGATTCAGGTCTGTTTGTTGCCGCAAGAATAATGACACCATTGTTGCCCTCGAATCCATCCATCTCTGTGAGGAGCTGATTCAGGGTCTGCTCCCTTTCATCGTTGCCCGAGAACTGACCGTCACGCTTCTTACCGATTGCATCGATTTCGTCAATAAAAACGATGCAAGGTGCCTTTTCTTTTGCCTGCTTGAATAAGTCACGCACTTTGGACGCGCCCATTCCGACGAACATCTCCACAAATTCCGAACCGGACATGGAGAAGAAAGGAACATTGGATTCTCCGGCTACGGCTTTTGCAAGAAGGGTTTTACCGGTTCCCGGAGGACCCACAAGCAGAATGCCTTTTGGCATTGAGGCTCCGATTTCCTTATATCTGTTCGGATTATGCAGGTATTCAACAATTTCCGTGAGGTTTTCTTTTGCTTCATCCTCACCCGCTACATCGGAAAATTTAATTCCATCCGACGATTTGATATACACCTTCGCATTGGATTTTCCCATGCCGAAAATCATGGAGTTTCCGCCGTTCTTGCCCATCATTTTTTTGGACATATACTGTCCGAGTGCTACAAACAGGAAAATCGGCAAAATCCATGTCAAAAGCACGCTTACAAGCGGTGACATCTGCTGCACAATTTCACTTGAGAATTTCGCGCCCGAGTCATACAGCCGCTGCGTCCTGTCAGGGTCATCCATCAAACCCGTTTTATAAATCTTGGTATTGTCCTTATTTGTAAATATAATCTGATTGCTTTGTATTTCAACCTGTCCGATTTTTCCTTTTTCGGTCATCGACATGAATGTTCCGTAGTCGACCTCTTTTACTTGCTGCTCTATAATATAAGGGTAAACAAAGGCGTTGAACAGCATGATTACAATCAGGACTATGAGATAGTAATATGCTAAATTTTTCTTCGGTTTCTTCACCTCATGCATACAATTTCCTCCTTAAAATGTGATATAGATTATATTACCACATTTCTTTTGTTTCTTCCACAAAGCTTTCTTGGCAAATTGTGAAATTTTCGTGAAAATGTTAAAATATTTTTTTAATTATACAATCTCCATTTTCCATCGAAGCACGAAGCGGAAGCAGCAAGCCATATACGATCATCTTAATACGTTCAATATCGATGCTTCCATCGGGTCCGTCCATCGTTACAATCAAATTTTTCGGTTCGTAAATTCCGCTCCTGTAGTACAATTGCATTTTGCGTTGGTCATGCTCAAAATATTTTTCATCACCATACATGCCTTTGTGTTCCCAATACATAATACACTCTTTTCCCAAAACAATCGTGAAGTCGGGGTATATCGTTTTCTTATCACCCTTTTCATCTGTCAATTCCAGTGGACGTTCGTAATAGTATTCCAGACCGGCGGTTTCCAAAATCTCTGATATCATAACCTCCGTCTTTGAGCGGACATAAAGGCCGAAAGAGGTTCTATGTATCAGTTCCTCCCGTTTATATGGATTTTGGGACTGCGTGACATTCTTTTTATGCGTCGGAGCAGCTTCCCCTTCATAATATCGGTATGCTTTGGGAAGCCTGGCGTTGAGCGACGCAAAATCCGTGGGCACATACTTATCAATAAACTCTTTTTGCAGTTTAATGTTATTATTTATTACTGCTTTGCTTTCTTCGATGAAGCGTGCACGTCTTATTCGGTTGACCTCACCCATCTTATCCGGTTTTACATAGGTCGGTTTGCTTTCGCCTCTTTTTTTGATGTAATAATACTTCTTTCCGTTTTCAATCTTTAAGGTTAAGGTCTGTTCCTGCGAATTAACCCTTAATTTTGTGATTTTCCGAAGCATGTCCTCGTCATATTTTAGGCTTGTTTTTATCATATCAATTACGCTCATAAGTTCCTCCTTTGCTTTGCATATTTTACCATAAAATGCTTTATTTGTAAATATAAAAATTGGTAATTTATGGATTCATTCAATTTTTACATTTTTTTGCCGTTTTAAGGTGTTTTATATAATGCATTCTCCCCTTTTGGCTTATTCTTTGATTTTAATCTTCCCCTTGCGTTCTTGTGGCTACCATATGTAGTATGTCGGATTTTGCATCTACCAAATATGGAATCAAGGATTTTTGTCCTCTGCCGCATAATTCAGTCAAATCCAAAAAAATGTGCCAAAAATAAAATTCGACTATATTTTTTGCTGCAAAAGGCCGTTTTAATGTAAATTTGGCCTGCACGGCCCGAGGAGGATGCCAAACGGAGACCAAAGCCGGGCCTGCACGGCCCCTATGCTATAAAAAAAGCACCCAGTATTACCTGAGTGCGTGTCTGCGTGGTTGCGGGGGCCGGATTTGAACCAACGACCTCCGGGTTATGAGCCCGACGAGCTACCAACTGCTCTACCCCGCGATATCAATTATAGTATATTCCAAGTCTTTATAAATTATTCCTGCAGACTTCCATATGCATCCAAAAAATGAATTGGTGCCGGAGACCGGGGTCGAACCGGTACGATCGGTAAGGATCGCAGGATTTTAAGTCCTGTGCGTCTGCCAATTCCGCCACTCCGGCAGATAATTTATAAAGTCTCGAAAAAGCTGAAAAAAATTGGCTCCGAGGGAGGGGCTCACGCTTGCTGCGCAAGCTGAATCCGCTTCGCTCGTGCTCCGCACGGCTTCGCGCAGAAAGCTTCACCGGAGCTTTCTGCCCTCTCGGGTTCTCGCCCTCTATGGGCATTTTTAAAAAAATTGGCTCCGAGGGAGGGGCTCGAACCCTCGACCTTGCGGTTAACAGCCGCCTGCTCCACCATTGAGCTACCTCGGAACACCTTCGTGTCAGCACATATTCCATTACCGACAACAATAGAAATTATACTCTATTGTGTCGGCATTGTCAAGACTTTTTGCAATTATTTTTTCACATTTTGCCTAACTTTTTTACCGGATGCTTATTTACGTACCACACCGGCTTTTTCAAGTGCGAGAACAATAACGGGTATTATTACAATCTGCAGGATGATTCCCGGCACGGCATTGATAAAAGCCCCTGCTGCAAACATCTGCCATGTGAAAGACGTGCCCATCGCTCCGTATAAAATCATGGAGACAATGCCCCATACGATTCGCCCGCCGACCATTGCGGTGATAAGGGAAACATAAATGCTCCATGTTTTTTTCGGGAGTCTGCGGTAGATTGCCGATGCAATCAGACCGTATGCCGCAAGTTCAAATGTCATAGAGAATGTAATCGGACCCATCGGCGGCATTCCCCAGATTGAGGAGCGAAGAAGCGGTGCCGCCGCACCCACACCGCCAGCCCATTTCCAGCTGCACAAAAAAGCACAAAGCAGAACCGGAATGTGCATCGGGCACAGCATGTTTCCGATTTCTTTTATCTGTCCTGTCAGGAACGGGAGAAGGAGGGCAAGCGCAAGGCAAAGGGCTGCCATTACCATTTCTCTCGTTTTTTCACTGTTTTTCGTTGCCATAATAAAAATCCTCCGTTTTCAAAAAATAAAAGATACACCTTTTCCATCCGAATTTTCTTCCGGAAAAAACGTACCTTCTGGTTACAAATTAATTATCAAATACTTTCTTTTGATTTATGCAATTCCCGCAATTTGACGTATCGTCTCGATTGCTTCTGCAATCAGGGAAGATGTGGACCTGCTGCCCACTCCGACTATTATATTATTACATTTGTTCACAGGAATCAAGACTTTTTTTGCGGGACTGCTTCCGATTGCTTCCGCCATTTTCGGTGTAATCTCCCCGAGCAGGGAATCGGCTATGACAATCCCGATCGGACCGACGATGATATCCGCACTGCGAACCGCAACTACAACGGAATTTTCGCCGGTAGCGCCGCTGTCCGCACCTGCTTTGAGCATGCTTGCGGTAGCCAGCGTGTTGGTGCCTACAGCGGTGATTGCGGCATTCGGAATCATCTTCCTGACAGCCTCAACCATCTGTTTTCCTACCATTCCGCCCTGGCCGTCCACTACGAGAACATTCAGTTCAGCTTCGTTCCCGGTTGTTTTTCTTCTTTCCATAATATCCTGTCCTTTTCGATATTTTCCTTTACAAGGCCGATTTTCTTCGTATATTTTTCGACCTTCTCCGTATTTCCTGCCTTTTCGTAAAGCTTGACCAGTTCTTCCATGCTCTCAATGTTGCTCGGAGCGTATTTCAGAACCTCCGTAAAACATGTGATTGCCTCATCGACTTCGTCAAGCTCGCCGTATGCGGTCCCCAGATAGAACCAAAGCGGCCACCAGGAGGCGAACTCGCCCTCTTTGTACGGAGAAAGAGCTGCAATTCCTTCTTCGTATCGGCCGGAAATAACGAGGTTATAGCCTTTTTCAATCTCAACCGGTTTCTCAAGGGTGGCAAGCCTTTCTGCAATCTCCTTGCGGATATCCTTGATTTCGTCGTTGTCTGCGGCATCCTCCGTCAGCTTCATGTACTCGTCCCATGTCAGTTTTGCCTTTACATACAGCCCCATGTTTATGTATGCATAACCCAGGAAATAATATGCGTCCGCAAGCTTCGGATTCTTAAGCGTTGCAACCTCAAACGCTTCAAGAGCTTCCGCTTTAAAGCGGCCGACAAATTCTTCCGCTTCCTCCGAGGCTTCCAAAGTCTCTGCCGCAGCCTCGTATGCGTCCTTACATGCACGGCCGTAGCAATAGTATGCGTTCGCATTGTCCGGCTCAATCTGCATTGCCGCACGGAACAGAATGCAGGCATAGTCATACGATTGCTTCGATGCCGCCGTTTCCACGCCTTCAGCGATGAGGGCGTCCGCAAAACGCACTTCAAAAGTTCTCGTTATGTATGCAATATAATTTTCTTTGTATTTGAATTCCGGGTCGCAGCCGATTACAAATGCCATGCACTTGGCAATCGTGAGCGTGGAAATGCTTCCGAGTTCATTCTTTTTCAGCGGAATAGGCACCCCGGTGAGAATGTCTGCGATTCCGGCTTTTTCAAGATAGGCATCCGAAAGTTCATCAAAAACAATTTCCTCAAGGCGCGGTCTCAAATACTGTCCTATTCTGTCTTTTTCCTCTAAATTCATCATTTTATAATCCAACCTTTTCTTAAAAATCTCTTTAAATTTTCAGGGTTCATATTTTGTTCGGCATCCCGCAAAAGTCTTGCATGCGCTCTTTCTTCAAGCCTTACCAAGCCTGTCTTTGCGGCGGCATAGCTTGCAAAAGCATACAAAATTCTGTATTGATCGTCTTTTTTCCGGTCTCTGTTTTGAAAGCCTGCCTCGTAGTAATAGTCCGCCAGCATTTCATAAAATTCGAATGCTCCGAGTCCGATTTCGTCAATCAGATATTCGACGGTGTTCGAAAAGCCTCCGCGGTTATAAAAAATATCCAGCATATTTTCAATCATTTTAAGGTGTGCAAGTTCCTGTGCGCTTATATCATCGGTTGCAATCACCTCGTAAGGTGCTCGGTCTCTTGCCACAATCCCGTATTTGACCGCCTGCGTTTCCATAGGCGTACCCTTCAGAACTTTGAGAAATCCCAGCTGCATGGCATCCGCCTTGAGCGAATAAACTTTGTCAAACGAGCGTTTAAATAGTGCGTAGCTTTCATGCGGAAGCCCGGCTATGAGGTCTACATGCGTGTATATGTTCCCTAAAGCAACCAGTTTTTCCGTGTTGAAAAGAAGCGGATACACGTTTTCTTTGCGTCCCACTGCCGCAAGAGTCTCAGGGTTTGCGGACTGCACGCCGATTTCCATTTGAAAAAGCCCTTTTCGCGCTGTCGCAAGGAGTCCGAGCGTCCCCTCATCCAGTAGATCTGCACAGATCTCAAAGTGAAAATTCGTCACTCCGTTATCGTTTTCTATGAGATACTTGAATATTTCATAAGCTCTGTCTCTGTCATAGTTGAACGTTCGGTCAATAAATTTCACCTGCATAACCTGCTTATACAGAAAATATCCGAGATCTGATTTTACACGATCCATAGCAAGCGGGCGCACGCGTTTTTCCGTCGACGAAAGACAATACGCGCAGCCGAACGGGCAGCCTCTAGAAGACTCGTAATAAACAACCCGGTCGCTTTCGCAGTCCAGCATTGAATACGGAAAAGGAACCAAATTGAAATCCAGGGGTTCAATCACATCGTTGACGAAGATTTTTCCCGATTGCCTGTAAATCAGGCCCGGAACAGTATCGAACGGCCGCTTGGGATCCCGGATTACTTCCATGAAACGGTAGAAGGAATACTCTCCTTCCCCGCAGAGGATAAAATCCGCCCATGTATTTTCCTGCATGAATGTGGCCCCGCCAAAGCTTACCTCCGGACCGCCGAGCACGATTTTGATATCCGGCACTGCCTTTTTCAGGTCGGCTGCCAAAACCTTGATCTGTTCAATATTCCAAATGTAGCAAGAAAAGCAAACCATATCATAGTTTGCTCTTACAAGTTCCGTATAGATGTAATTCGGATCGTTGTTGATCGTAAATTCTCTTACATCAAGATCGCTGTATTCATCCGCCGTGACGGTATACAGATACTTGAGCGCAAGATTTGAATGTACATATTTTGAATTTAATGTTGTTAATAATACTCTCATTTCACCAAAGCACATAAAATCATCAGACTATAACATTCTGAATCTCTCGTCCTTCAAAAGCCCTTTGTCTTCCATGCATCTTTTCAGCGATGCAATCATTGCATCGTTATCCATCGGCAGACTGCCTCTGAGTGATACATAGTTGGATGCATGATTGCTTCGGAATACGCACGGTTTCGAAGGTCTTGCGTATTTAAGCATCAGGCATGTCTCAGCCAGGACCTCCTCCGGTGTGAGAAGCTTAAATTTACCCTGCCGGTAATCTTCCAGCAGAGGCGCCGGCGGCTCAAGCATGAGCGTAAGAAGGCTTACATAGGATGCATTCATTTCGCTGATCATCGTTCCTGTCTCAATTGCATGCTCTTCCCAAAGTTCGGGACCTGCAAGTCCGCTTATAAAGGTAACCGATGCCTTGATTCCTGCGTTCTCAAGCCGTTTTACGCTTTCGATGAGCTGCTCTCTGGTCTCACCCTTGTTTACCATGTCGAGAACCTTTTGGCTTCCGGATTCCGCTCCCATATATACCATTTCCAAACCGTGTCTGCGAAGTTCTTCAAGCTCTTCCCGGCTCTTTCTCAAAACGTCCGACGCGCGTCCGTAGGTTGTTACTCTTTCACACTCCGGAAAATTCTTTTCGATATACTCAAGAATCGTAAGCAGCTTATGGTTTGCAAGGCAAAGCGCATCGCCGTCACAGAGGAAAATTCTCTCAACTCTGCGGTACTGCTTTCTTGCCCACGCAAGATCCTCGAGTACTTCCTCCGGTTTTCTTACTTTGAACTGCTTCGCCTTGAACATATTGCAAAATGTGCATTTGTTATGTGAACATCCGATTGTGACCTGCACGAGCAAGCTGTACGCTTCGCTCGGCGGTCTGTAAATGTCTCCAACGTATCTCATCGGTTCTCCTCTCCTGTGGTGCTACATTCTTTCCGGTGCCTGCATTCCGAGCAGTGCCAGTCCGTTTTTAATTGCAGTCTTTGCAGCGATTACGAGGGCAAGTTTTGCAACCTTTTCTTCTTCGTTATCCACAAGAATGTGTTCGTCGTGGTAGAATCTGTTAAAGCTCTGTGCAAGGTCAACAATGTGTCTTGTCACGATGGAAGGTTCATACTTTTCTCCTGCCTCAACAACAACCTGCGGGAACTTGTAAATTAATTTTGCAAGTTCGTATGCACTCGGGCTTGTGATATATTTCGGGTCAACCTTTCCGGAAGCAGCCTTTGCCGTAAGCTCCTCGCCTGCGTTTCTGAGTATGCTTGCGGCTCTTGCATAGGTGTACTGTACATAAGGACCTGTTTCTCCGTTGAAGTCAAGAACCTTTTTCCATGAGAAAACATAGTCCTTGATTCTGTTATTGGAAAGTTCATTGAATACAACCGCACCGATTCCAACCTGTTTTGCGGTTTCTTCGATATTGTCCGTTGCAACGCCCTTTTCCTTTATGATGTCGCGCGTTTCATCAATCGCTCTGTTGAGTACATCTTCAAGGAAGACAACTCTTCCCTCACGCGTTGACATAGTTCCTTCTTCGAGGCTTACAAGGCCGAAAGGAACATGAATGATGTCTTTTGCCCATTCAAATCCCATGAGTTCAAGAATTTTCTTGAGCTGCTGGAAATGCAGGTTCTGCTGGGAAGCAACGACATAAATATTCTTATAAAAATCATAAGTGTCTTTTCTGTATTTTGCACATGCGATGTCACGGGTGATATACAGCGTTGAACCATCCGATTTAAGAATCGGAGCCGGAGTGAGACCGTAAGGTTCAAGGTCAACGATCATTGCGCCCTTGGATTCTACCAAAAGATTCTTTTTCTTCAGGTCTTCCACGATTGCCGGCATCTTGTCGGAGTAGAAAGACTCGCCCGCATAGGAGTCATAGCTGATTCCGAGCATGTCGTATACTCTTGTGAATTCTTTCAAAGATTCATCTCTGAACCACTGCCAAAGTTCCACTTCTTCCTTTTCTCCGTGTTCCAGCTTCGCAAAAGTTGCTCTTGCTTCGTCATCAAGTTCCGGATGGTTTTCAACCTCAACATGGAATTTGGTGTAGTAGCTGAGCAGGGTTTTAATCGGTTCATCGATGACATCCTGTTTGTTTCCCCAGTGTCTGTAAGCAACGATCATTTTGCCGAACTGTGTGCCATAGTCTCCGAGGTGATTGATACGGGTAACGTTGTATCCCATTGCATCATAAATCTTGTAAAGGGAATTTCCGATCACCGTGCTTCTGATGTGGCCGATGTGGAACGGCTTTGCAATGTTAGGGGAGGAATATTCCACGATTACAGGTTTTCCTTCTCCTACGTTGGTCTTGCCGTAGTCAGCACCTTTTTCAAGGACATCTTCCACAACATCTTTTACGAGTTCTTCCTTGGAAATGAACATATTTACGTACGCATTTACTTGTTCTACCTTTTCAAACATGCCATTTTCTGCAATTTTCTCTGCGATGCCTTTTGCGATGAGCGGCGGCGCTTTGCGGAGTGTTTTAGCAAGTTTGAAGCAAGGGAACGCATAGTCCCCCATCTTTGAATCCTGTGGAACTTCAATTATTTCGCGGATTTCGGATACTTCCAGATCACTTACCTGTTCCGCAATTAACTTAGCAATTTCACTCTTAAAATCTACCATTTTATTGTCTCCTTTTCCGTTATTACTTCTATTCCCTGCGCCTTGAGCATGGAGGTGAAAACTCCGTTTCCGTCCACCAGCCTGCCGCTGAATGTTCCGTCATATATTTTGCCTGATCCGCAGGATGGACTGTTCGCCTTGAGAATTGCACCTTCAATCGGCTCATTCCTAAGTGCCGCCATCTGCATGCACACCTTAAAGGATATCTCCGCACCCTTTAAGAACTTGTCGGTTACATCTTCACCTTCCTTGTTCATAATCCGATTTCCGACTTTCTCTGCAGGTGGTCTCGGTGCCTGCAGGTTTCCTGCACTTTCGGGGCAGACCACGATATATTCATGCGTCCGGCAGAATTCGACAACCGCTTCACATCGGTTGTTTCCGCCGTTGTATTTACAGTCATGCCCCAGAAGACACCCGCTTATAATATACATTTCTACTCCTTTAATTTAACAATGGTGACGCCGTCTCCGCCTTCATTGTAGGCACCTTTTCGGTACGATGCCACCAGCTTGTGTTTCTTGAAGCTTCGCCGCAGCCCTTCTTTGAGGACTCCTGTACCGTTTCCGTGTATGACGGTAACTTCTTTAAGGCCTGCCATGTAAGCATCGTCGATGTATTTGTCCACATTCATGAGGGCTTCTTCCAGGTTCTGTCCCTGAACATTGACGGACATGGATATGGTCTGCGCCTTCATGCGATACATATTCGCATATCCGCGGTTTTTTTGCTTCTTCTTGCTTCCGTCGTTTATGAGCATCAAATCCGCGAGGTTCACATTTATCTTCATGATGCCGACTTTGACCGTCAGGTCGCCCTTGTCGTCAGGCAGTGTAAGAACCTCGCCGTTTTGGTCGAGGGTCAGTATCTTAACGCGGTCTCCGACTGCAAGTTCATCCGGCTCAATCGGGTTGGCGTTGGTCTGCTTCTCAAGCCCGTCCGCATATCGGTTCTCACTTTCCTTGATGCGTTTTTTACTTTTTTCCAGTCTTCCGATTCGTTCACCGAGACTCTGAATTTTGGAAAGTTCTTTAAGTTCTTTTTGAACTTCGGCGGCCGTCTGTTTTGCCTCTTTTATGATTGCCCTCGCTTCTTCCTTCGCGTCCTTTATGGCCTTACTTTCGCGTTTTTCAAGTTCAAGCTGCCTTTGATCGAGTTCTTCTCGCTGTTTTTTTATTTCATACGCAAGTCTTTCCGCCTCGTCACGCTCTTCGCGGGCTTTTTTCTTATCTTCTTCAATCGCCGAAAGCACATCCTCGAATTCAAGATCACCTTTTTCAATCAGATCGTTTGCCCTATCGATAATTTCCGAAGGCAGCCCAAGTTTCCTTGAAATCTCAAAAGCGTTCGATTTGCCCGGAACTCCAATGGAAAGACGATAAGTCGGACTCAATGTCTCGACATCAAATTCCATGGACGCATTCTCAACACCCGGAGTTGCGATGGCATATTTCTTAAGCTCATTGTAGTGCGTGGTCGCAATCGTGTGTGCACCTTGTGCCGCCAGCCTTTCCAAAATGGAGATTGCAAGTGCCGCACCCTCTGTGGGGTCTGTGCCGGCACCCAGTTCATCGAGCAGGACAAGGCTTCCCATTCTTGCCTTTCCTACAAGATACACCGTATTCTTCATGTGCGAAGAAAATGTGCTCAAGCTCTGTTCAATGCTTTGCTCGTCTCCGATGTCCGCAAAAATATTCTTGTAAATCGGCATGCTGCTAGTTGCTGCAGCGGGAATATGCAGTCCGCTCTGCACCATCATCGCCAAAAGTCCGACGGTTTTGAGCGTAACCGTCTTGCCTCCGGTGTTCGGCCCCGTAATTACAAGCGTGCGGTATTCCTTGCCGATTGAGACATTGATCGGCACAACCTTTTTCGCATCAATGAGCGGATGCCGCGCCAGTTTCAGGTCCAAAATTCCTTCGTCGTTAATCTGCGGCTCCTCGCCGTGCATACACGCGGAAAGCTTCCCTTTTGCAAAAATAACATCTAGTTCTATCAAAATTTTCTGATTGTTCAGCAAATCGTGAAAATGCTCGGCGACTGCCGACGAAAGTTCTCCCAAAATCCTTTCGATTTCAGCTCTCTCCGCCAGTTCCAGTTCGCGCAGCTCATTGTTGAGATTCACCACTGCCTGCGGTTCCACAAACAGCGTGGCTCCGCTCGATGACTGGTCGTGAATGATTCCCGGAACCTTCGCTCTGTGCTCAGCCTTGACCGGAACTACATATCGTCCGTCGCGCATTGTAACGATTGCGTCTTGAAGGAGCGATTTGTTGTCCGATGAATTCAGTATATGATTCAACTTGCTTCTGATTGCCTCGTTTTGGCGTGCAATGCTTCGACGAATATTTTTTAATTCGGCGGAAGCGCTGTCTGCCATCTCATCTTCGGATAATATGCATCGGTCGATCCTGTCCGCAAGCTCGCGAAAAACAACCAACAAATCGGACATTCCTCTGATTACGGGGATATCCTCAATATCATTTTTCAGAAAAGGCACTACATTGCCCGTAACCTTCATATTATACAGCACTTGAAGGAGCTGGCGCATCGTCAGGGTTCCGCCCTTTCTCGCAAAATGCAGAGAATTCGAGATGTCATAAATCTCGCCGAGCGGGAGTGCTCCTTTCTTGACTATGACCTGCACAGCTTCGCTCGTCTCTTCAAGCCCGTCTCTGATGCGGTGAATTTCCGTTTCGGGCAAAAGAGCCGCAAGTCTTTCCTTAGCCATCTGTGAGGAAGCCTGTGCCTTGAGCATATCAATTATTTTGTTGTACTCTAAAACCTTCAGTGCTTTTTTGTTCATGTATTCCTCTGTAATTTCTCGAGTTCGTTTTTCAGCCGGACGTTTTCCATCTGCAAATCGAAATAGGAATTTTCGAATTCGCTGCATTTTTCTTCCAGTTTGCGGTATTTTTCCTCGCTCTGCCTACGCTCCTCAGCGGACTTTGCCGCCTCTTCCTTGTACTGCATGAAGCTTCTCTTTGCTTCATCCCACATCTTCATGTAATGCTCGGAATCCTTCTCCGTCTGGCGGGCCTTGGCCTCAAGCTCGGAAATCTTCGTTTTTGCCTCAAAATATTCATCGGCAATATTAACAGCGGCAAGGACTGCAAGCGATCCCTGCGGTCCTGCCGTAAAGTATTTCGAAATTTCGCGCATTTTTTCGTCAACATACGCTGCGATTTTTATGATGGTTTTTTCGTCTCTTTCTCCGGAGATTGTATAATCCTGCCCATAAATTCTGACGCAGGCTTTTCTGTCTTCCATCCTAATTCCTCCGCCTACATTTCTCTGAGGTTGATATTGAGCTCCCTCTTCAATGCATCAAGGACTTTTGCATGTGCAATCTGCACGTCTTCGTCCTTGAGAGTTTTGTCTGCGTGTCTGTATGTCAGCGTGAACGCAACGCTCTTCTTGCCCGGTCCTACTTGTGCTCCTCTGTAAATATCGAAAAGCTTGATTCCCGTCAGAATTTCGGCACCTGCACCCCAGATTACCTTCTCGATTTCGCCGACTGTCATGTCTTCATCGACAACCAGTGCGATATCTCTTGTCATTGCCGGATATTTCGGAAGCGGATTGTATTGTTTTATCGTATTCGAAAGTTCAACCATTGTTCCGAAGAAAAGTTCCGCACAGTATGCTCTTACACCAATTCCGTACTTTTCGGCTACATCCGGGTGAACTTCTCCCATAATGCCCAGTTCCACTTCTTCTTCCGCCGGACCGTTTTCAAGCTCTGCTATATGGCGTGCGATAATTCTTGCGCATCTTCCCGGATGATATACGCCGTATTCGCTCTCGGCAACAAATTCGAGATCTCTGATTCCGAGCTTGTAAAGAAGCTCTTCAACGATGCCTTTCAGTGTGAAGAAGTCTTCGTCCTTGCCGTATAAACCAATCGACATGTTATCGCTCTCAAACGGAAGTCCGAGCTGATTTGCCATGAAGGTATTGCCGATTTCGTAGGCTCTCATGCCTTCCAGGTTCCTGGAATAATTTCTACCCATAACTTCCAGCATCTGCGGTGTGAGAATCGTTCTCATCACGGATGTGTCCTCTCCGAGCGGATTGAGAATTTTCACAAAATCTCTCTCCCATGAATCCTCTTCAATTCCTACATTATCCACACCCTTAGGGCTTACAAACGAATAAGTCTGGATTTCGTTTGCTCCCATCGCGCACATTACATCTCTTGCAATATCTTTGATATCTCTGTCATAGGACTGACTTGCTTCGTTGTTTCCTTTTGGAATCGTAACCGGAAGATTATCGTATCCGTAAAGTCTTGCAACTTCCTCCACGATGTCTTCTTCGATTTCGATATCCTGTCTTACAGTCGGCGCCGTTACATACATATCGTCGCCTTCCCCTTCGACTTTCATTTCGAGGCTTTCCAGATATCCGACCATCTGCTCTCTGGAGATTTCAATTCCGAGAACGTGGTTGATTCTGGAGACTCTTGCGTGAACGGTCTTTGCTTCTGCTTTTTCCGGATAAATATCCACGCTTCCGCCCACTACGGTTCCTGCTCCGATCATTTCAATCAGCTTGCACACTCTGTCAGCAGCCTTTTCGCAGAGGTTCGGGTCGATTCCCTTTTCGTATCTTCCGGAAGCCTCCGTTCTGAGCGTGAGTCTCTTGGAAGTCGTTCTTACGCTGTTTGCATCGAAGTTCGCGGATTCGATTACGATTGTCTTCGTATCTGCAGTGATTTCGGAGTTAAGACCTCCCATAACACCTGCGACCGCTACCGGCTTCTCCGCGTCGTTAATCATCAGCATTCTGTCATCCAGCGTTCTTTCGTTACCGTCAAGCGTAACGAACTTTTCGCCTTCGGCTGCCGTATCAACGATAATCTTATGTCCTGCGAGACTTTCGATGTCAAAAGCATGCATCGGCTGACCGTATTCAAGCATTACGAAGTTCGTAATGTCAACAATATTGTTGATCGGTCTCATTCCTGCATGAATCAATCTTCTCTGCAGCCACCAAGGAGAGTCTTCCACCTTAACGTCCTTCACGATTCTTGCAACATATCTCCTGCAAAGCGGTGACTTTACATCAACGCTGATATAGTCTGCCGCATTTCCTTCTTCATGCCCGCATACTGTTTCCGGATATTCAAGCTTTGTGCCGAATGTCGCTGCGGCTTCTCTTGCCATGCCAATCATGGAAAGGCAGTCCGGCCGGTTCGGTGTGATTTCGAAATCGATAATCGCATCTTTCAGTTTCATCGTCTCCGCAAAATCAGTTCCCACCGGGTATTCTTTCTCAAGAATCCAGATTCCGTCTCTCTGGTTTACCGGCACAACCTTATCCTCGAATCCAAGTTCGCCGAAGGAACAAAGCATCCCGTTTGATTCCACTCCTCTGAGCTTGCCTCTGGTGATTTCCGTGCCGCCTTCCTGCTTTGGCTGTCCGTGAATCGGACCCGGTATTCTGCTTCCGTGAAGTGCTACCGGAACATAGGCACCTTCAAAGACATTCGGCGCTCCCGTTACAATCTGAACAGGTTCTGCTTCCCCGATATCGAGCTGGCATACCACAAGCTTGTCGGCATCCGGGTGCTTGTCTATTTTTACGATTTTGCCCACTACAACCTTGTGCATGTCCTCTCCGACCATTTCCAATGTTTCCAGGTTGGATCCCGACATGATCATGCGGTCGCAGAATTCCTCGGGGCTTACATTAACTTCTGTATAATCTTTTAACCATTCTAAAGATACTATCATTTCTAAACCTCCTTCGCACTACTTGAACTGTTCGATGAATCTCATGTCGTTTTCATAGAGAAGTCTGATGTCATCTATGCCATACTTGAGCATAGCGATTCTCTCAACGCCCATGCCGAATGCAAAGCCGGTATATTTTTCTGTATCCACACCGCCTACTTTGAGTACATTCGGATGCACCATGCCGCATCCGAGGATTTCAATCCAACCGCTTCCCTTGCATACTCTGCAGCCCTTGCCGCCGCACTTGAAGCAGGAAACATCCATTTCTGCGGAAGGTTCCGTGAATGGGAAGTGGTGAGGTCTGAATTTGGTTCTTACTTCTGAGCCGAACATCTGCTTTGCGAAACTGTCAAGCACTCCCTTAAGGTCAGCCATCGTGATTCCTTCGTCAACAACAAGGCCCTCTACCTGATGGAACATCGGGGAATGGGTTGCGTCAGGCGTATCACAGCGGAAGCATCTTCCCGGTGCAAAAACGCGGATTGGCGGTTTCTGGTTAAGCAATGTTCTTACCTGTACCGGCGAAGTCTGTGTTCTGAGCAGAACCTCGTCGTTGATGTAGAAAGTATCTGTCCAGTCTCTGGCTGGATGATTCGGTCCCGCATTCAAAGCGTCGAAGTTGTTGAATACGGTTTCAACCTCCGGACCTTCCGCAAGGGAGAATCCCATGGATTTGAACACCTTTGAGATTTCTTCAATCGTAATCGTAATCGGGTGCTTGGTTCCCAAGTGCTGAAGCTTGCCCGGTTCGGTAACGTCTATCTTTTCCATCTTGAATTTTGCTTCCTTTGCCTTGTTCTTTAACTGCTCAAAAGAAGCATCCAGCATTTTCTCGATTTCACTGCGAACCTGATTTGCCGCCATGCCGAATTCTTTTCTCTCTTCCGGGTCCATTTTGCCCATGGATTTAAGCATTTCGGTGAGTTCGCCCTTCTTGCCGAGAACCTTGATTCTTACATCTTCAGCATCCTGGATTGTATCGATTGCTTTGAGTCTTTCTCTGGAATTTTCAAGAATTTTCTCGAGTCTTGCTTTTCTCTCTTCCATCTTTTCTAAAATTGTATCCTGCATATTTCTAACCTTTCTTACCTCTTACTGCTTCGTACATCAGGATTCCCGCCGCCACTGACGCGTTCAGGGATTCAATGTTTCCGTGCATTGGTATTTTTATTTTTACATCTGAGCTTTCGATGATTTCTTTGCAGATTCCGTTCCCCTCGTTTCCTATCACGAGTGCAATATTGTCTGTCAGGTCCTCATCGAAATAGCAGCGTTCCGTATCAAAACAGGTCGCTACGAGTTTCTTGCCGGCTGCCCTGGTAAATTCCACAAGCTCTGAATTGGAGTCCATGAAAACAACCGGCATTCGAAAGAGTGAACCGGTCGCCGCCCTTACCACCTTAGGTGAAAAAATATCCGCGGTGCCTTTCATGACCACCGCAAGGCGGTATCCCGCCGCGTCCGCTGTTCTCAGGATTGTTCCGATGTTTCCCGGATCCTGCAGCCTGTCGAGAACCACGAAATTCCCCGATGCACTCGCAAAATCCCCGGCATCCGTTTCCGGCTTGGCAACGATTGCAAGCACTCCCTGGCTCGTCTCCGTCTGTGCCAAGCGGTCGAACAACTTCTCGTCAAGGACGAATGCCTTGTCTTCCAATTCGGCCGGGACTTTATTGTAACCGCGTCTGACAAGGAGTGTCTCGATGCTGCAGCCCGTCTTCAAGGCTTCTTCAATCAGGTTTTCACCCTCTATCAGATATCTGCCCAGCTTATCTCTGTATTTCTTAAGCGAAAGCTGCTCGCAGGTCTTGTATATTCTGTTGTCCTTGGATGTTATCTCTCTCATAAGCAGTCTTTCGTTTCAGCCTTTCGTTTTAACAAAAGCCGGCTTGCACCGGCTCGTTTTGATTAAAGGAATGATGGGATTTCAAACCTGGATGTTCCCTTTTCCTCTTCCTCTTTCTTTAGGATGTCCTGCAGAGTCACTTCCTTGCCGTCAATGCCTTCGACTTTCCCGAAGATGTCACGGTCACCGGCAGATTCTCCGGTCAATCCGGTCGTTGCCTCGCCTTTATTCTCTCTTGCACCGTCAACCGGTTCGGAATGTTTAACCGGAAATTCGAGTCCCTCCGCAAAGCCGGTAGCAATAACGGTAATCGCAATTTCGTTTTCCATCGCTTCGTCCACTGCCGCTCCGAAGATGAGGATGCAGTCTCTGTCTGCCTGCTCTTCGACCAGATTTGCAATTTCGCTTACTTCAAGCATTCCGAGGTCGTATCCACCAGCAACATAAAGGAGAATTGCCTTCGCCCCGCTGATGGTCGTTTCAAGAAGCGGGCTTTCGATTGCCAACTTAACGGCATCCTGTGCCCTGTTCTCGCCTGTTCCGCGTCCCACGCCCATATGTGCAACGCCTCTGTCTGTCATTACGGATTTAACATCGGCAAAGTCAACATTAATAAGCGCATAATCGGAGATCAAGTCTGAGATACCCTGCACGCCCTGTTTCAGCACATTGTCAGCCATCTCAAAGGCTTGTACCATCGTTGTGTTTCTCTGACTGTTGTCAACAAGTTTGTCGTTCGGTACGATTACAAGTGAATCCACATATTTTCTGAGGAAGTTGATTCCAAGTTCTGCCTGTCTTCTTCTCTTGGCTCCCTCAAAGGTAAACGGTTTGGTTACAACACCAACCGTGAGTATTCCCATATCCTTCGCAGCCTTGGCAATGATCGGTGCAGCTCCCGTTCCGGTTCCGCCGCCCATGCCGGCTGTGATGAACACCATATCCGCTCCGTCAAGCTGAGCGGTAATCTCGTCGAGTGTTTCCTCTGCAGCCTTCTGGCCAACCTCTGGATTCGCTCCGGCTCCGAGTCCTCTCGTAAGTTTTTCGCCAATCTGAATCTTCGTCTGAGCCAGACATCTGTTCAGGGCCTGTCTATCTGTATTAACAGCGATAAAGTCAACTCCCTTAAGTTCGGCTTCCACCATGCGGTTTACTGCGTTGCATCCGCCGCCGCCGACACCAATGACTTTTATCACCGCAGCTTTTTCCATGTTTGTTTCAAACTGTAGCATTGTCGTTTGTACCTCCTCAAAGTATCCCAATCATATTTTCCATTGTATCATATTTTTATATGCATTGCACTCTTTTTCCTAATTTTTTAGCCGTTTTTTTAGCCAAAAATCAGTCGATTTTCGGCGTAAATGAGATATTGCTGTCTCCGCTTATTTTTATGATGCCTCTTTCGATTTTTCGGTCAAAAAGTTCCTCCGTGACAATCTGCAATTTGCCCTCTTTTACAGCTTCCGTAATATGCTCCGGAGTCCCCGTGCACATAAGGCTGTCCAAGATGTAAGCCTTCATCGTCGACTTGCCGATGGAAATCCTCTTGAAAAACATACTGTTACGGTCCGACTCGTTAAGAAGCTCAAGCACCTGTCTAAAAAGGACTTTTTCTTCGACTTCGATTACTTCTCCCACTTCGAGTTTGCTTATCGTCAGCCCGCTCAAAACTGTCACTTTCGGATCAACCTCCGTTTTTCGCAAAACGGTTCCGTTTGCGTCAATTACAACATACTTCTCCCCGTATACGATGGCTCCTATCTGTTTGCGCTCGCTGAGTTCTATTGAAATGGTGTCCGGCAGGACTCTTCTCACCTTAACATCCGACATGTATGCATCTTTCTCAAGCCTTGCCTTGATATCGGAGCAGTCCGTCCCCCAAAAAATATTCCCTCCGGTTTTGCAGTTACCCATGGTGAGTATTTCCTCATTGAGGTAATATGCGTTCCCTTTCACCGTAAATTTATCTACCGTAAAAATCGGTGAGTTCAGGAAAAAAAACAATCCTGCCAGCACCAACACCGCAATCAGCAGCTTAACAAACGGGTTTATTCTTTTTTTCCTGCTCTTCGTCCTTTTTTCTTTCAATGAGACCACCCAGGCTCCTTATGCCTTTATCAAAATCTTCATACCCTCTGGATATGTGTTCAATGTGTTTTATCTCGCTCCGCCCTTGCGCCATAAGTCCCGCAAGGGTGAGTGCGGCACCGCCTCTGAGATCCAACGCGGCAACTTCTGTGCCTGACAAAAACGATACCCCTTTTATTATAGCATTTTTTCCGCAGATTTCAATATTTGCGCCCATTTTAACAAGTTCTTTTTTGTGGGTGAATCGGCTCTCAAAAATTTCCTCTCTTATGGTGCATAGCCCCTCTGCACAGGTGAGCAGTGTCATCAGCTGTGGCTGGCAGTCCGTCGGGAACCCCGGGTACGGCTGGGTAACCACAAATCCCGGGCTTTTCAGTTTTCTCGGTGCGCTTACTTCCATAATGTTTTCGTATGATTTGATCGAGGTTCCCATGCGTTCCAAAACGTTTATTACCGATTTCAAAACTTCCGGACGGATGTTGCGAAAGGTCGCTTTGCCACCCGTCCCCGCAACCGCCATCATGTACGTAGCCGCCTCGATTCTGTCTTCCATTATGAAATACATTGTATCTTGACGATGCAGGCATTCGCCACCTTTTATGAAGATTGTGTCGCTGCCCGCACCATGCACTTGAAAGCCGCAGGTCTTAAGAAATGACGCAAAATCAACGATTTCCGGCTCTGTTGCACAGTTTTTGATGATCGTATCGTGTCGACCTCCGAGTGCTGCCATTATGAGGTTTTCGGTTGCCCCGACGCTCGGATAAGGAAGTGTGACTGTTCCTCCGCAGCATCTTCCCTTGCACCTAACCTCTTCCCCCAGGGTTTCAATTTCAAAGCCCAGTTCATCAAGTCCGTTGATATGTATGTCAATCGGCCGTTTTCCTATCCGGCAGCCGCCCGGCTTGTAAATGCATGCCTCGCCGCACCTTGTAAGCAGACTCCCAAGCAGAAAAACAGACGAACGCATTCCCTGCATCATTTCTTTTGAAATTTTGCTTTCGGAAATGTTCCTGCTGTCTATGACGATACAGGAATCTTTCCACCTCGTGCCTGCCCCGAGCGACTGCAGAATTTCTTCCATGGCAAACACATCTCCGATTCTCGGGCAATCATAAAGCTCGTAAACGCCCGCCTTGCACACGGTCGCAGCCATAATCGGAAGCACCGAATTCTTCGCACCCCTGATTCTATATTCACCCCGCAAGGGAACTCCGCCGTCAATTATGTATTTATCCAAAAAAATACACCTCCCAACTATATTGATTATAGTATGTGAAAAGTGTATCCGGAGTGTATGTTCAAATATAAAATGCCGTATAGAGAGGCAGGATTTTTTTCACTGAAAAAAGACAGCCCTTTAAAGAGCTGCCTGAATTTCGTCATATATGATGTCCAGTGCCTTCATCGGTGCACAGGCTCTTGCCGCACGCCCCATTTTCTCTGCAATTTCCGGGTTGTTTTTCAGGTGCATAACCTCTTTTATCAACCCTTCGGACGTGAGGTCTTTTTCCTCGATCAGGATTGCACCGCCTCTGTCGGCAACCGCTTTTGCATTGTAATACTGGTGATTGCCCGTCACATTCGGAGACGGAATAAGGATGCAGGCTCTGCCGCATACCGTAGTCTCCGCCACAGACAATGCACCCGCGCGGCTGATGATGAGATCGCTTGCCGCAAGATAGTTTTCCATATCGTCAATATAATCTTTGATCAGAATATTGTCTTTAAGAACGATGCCGCGTTCTTCTGCTTTTTTGATGATGCTGTCATAGTACCACTTGCCGGTTCCGAAGACCATTCTCATCTTTTCGTGGCCGTTCACAACCTGCATCAGCTCGAAAGCAACTTCATTGATTTTCTCCGCTCCGAGGCTGCCCCCAAAGGAAAAGACGATAAAGTCATCTTGCGGAAATCCGAGTTTTTTGCGTGCGTCTGTCTTGTTCAGGCTGAAAAAGCTTTTGCGCACGGGATTGCCCGCCTCAACCATCTTGGAAGGATCCTTAAAATATTTCGCAGCATCTGAAAAGCCCAAAAAAACTTTGTTCACATATTTCTCAAGTGTCCTGTTTGCAAGTCCCGGGAAGGCATTCTGCTCGTGCAGGAAGGTCCTGGCCCCGAAGCGTTTCCCCGCAATGATTACAGGGAAGCAGACATATCCGCCGGTTCCGATTACGACGTCGGGCTTGAATTTTCTCATTACCCGGTTTGCTTCCAGTACTCCCTTTGCCACCCGCGCACCTGTTTTGATCAGCTGCCACGGGCTTGATTTGTCAAGCCATCTTGCATCCACAAGTTCCATCGGATACCCTGTTTTGGGAACCACATCTTTTTCGATGCCCTCTTCGTTTCCCACATAGAGAATTTCGGTCTCCGGATCCATTTCTTTGAATTTATCCGCAATCGCAAGGGCCGGATAAATGTGCCCGCCCGTGCCTCCGCCAGTTACTATTACTCGCATGTTTACTCCTAAAAATTACAAATTCGATGATTTTGATATATTAATCAGGATTCCCATTGCCGCCATAAAAATCAGCAATGCGTTTCCGCCATAGCTTATAAACGGCAGGATAATTCCCGTCGGCGGCATGCACGATGTCACAACCGCAATATTTACAACTACCTGTATTCCGACCATCATGATAATTCCCGCCGCAAGCATCATTCCTGTGTAATCCGCCGCATTCATTGCAACATGGCATCCGCGCCAAATCAGCAGAAGGTACACAGCCACAAGGCAGAAAATTCCCACAAAACCAAGTTCCTCACCTATAATTGCGAGAATGAAGTCATTCTGTGCAAACGGCAGATATAGGTTTTTCTGAACACTATTGCCAAGTCCCAAACCCGTAAGACCGCCGGTTCCGAGTGCAAGCAGCGACTGAACCACCTGCCAGCCGTTTCCAAGTGCGTCGGCAAACGGGTCACGAAAGCTCATAAACCGAGCTTTTCGGTATCCGTCCGGATCCATGAATATGAACGCAAAACCCGCAGCAAGTGCGGAAACACCCAAAATTGCTACATGACTCCACTTTATGCCTGCCACAAGCAGCATTCCGCCTGCAATCAACACAACCGTAAATGCGGTTGACATGTTCGGCTGCGCCATAATAAGACCGCCGTAAACACCCGCTACACCGACAATCGGCAGGACACCCTTCCAAAAGTTTGTACTCCATTTCGGATGCCGTGAAAAATATCCGGTTGTAAACAAGATCATTCCAACTTTTGCAAGTTCTCCCGGCATGATTGTAATCGGCCCGAGCCGAATCCAGCGCACCGAACCGTAGGCTTCCTCGCCAATCGGGGTCAGAACCAGAACCAGCAGAATCGCGCAGATTACCGGCACAATAATCCAAAGCCTTGCCCAAAAATGATAATCCACCTTCGCACAAAACCACATAGCTGCCGTACTTACCGCAAGCCAGACAAGCTGCCTTTTGAGGAAGTAATATGGGTTGTAATTGTTAGTACCCGAAGGATAATAGCTCGCACTGAAAATCATGATTGTCCCGAATATTACGAGAACGGCTACAATCAGCGCAATCGACAAATCCCCGGTTTTTCTGTTGGTCTGAAGAAGTTTTTTCATATTCCCAGCCTCATTACACACTCCTTGAAATGTTTGCCTCTCTGTTCGAAATTATCATACATATCCCAGCTTGCGCAGGCAGGCGAAAGGAGAACGGTATCCCCCGGCTCCGCAGCCGCAAACGCAATCTTTACGCATTCGTCCATATCCCTGCCGAACACATAATCACTGTATCCGAGGTGCTGAGCCGTATCTGCGATAATTTTTCCGTCACGTCCTATCAGCACAAGTTTCTTGACCTTGCCGTCAAAATTCTTAATCAGTTCGTCAAATTCCTGGCCCTTGCCGTCACCGCCTGCAATCAGGATAATGTTGCCTTTAATCGCCCTGAGTGCGATAATTGCCGCATCGACATTGGTGCCTTTGGAATCGTTATAGAATTTTACTCCATTAAGCTCGCCGGCGAATTCAATTCTGTGTTCAACTCCTCCGAATGAGACGAGAGTCTCCGCAATCGTATTCCTATCGATTCCCGCAAAGTAACAGATTGCAGCCGCAGCAAGGCAGTTCTCGACATTATGATCTCCGATTATCTTCAAATCGTTTCTGCTGCATAATTCGATAAGCTTGCCTTCTTCGTTTCGGATCACGAGCATTTCACCTTTGAGGTACGCTCCAAAGTCAAGTTCTTCCTTTCTTGAAAACGGCACAATCTTCGCCTTGCAGCCCTTGGTCAGTGCAAAGCAGGCTTTATCATCATAGTTTGCCACGCAATAGCCGTTTTCGTCCTGGTTACGGAAAATTGCAGCTTTTGCCTGTCCGTATGCCTCCATCGTATGATGCCTGTTGAGGTGGTCCGGTGTAAGATTCAGTATTGCCGATACCATCGGCTTGAAATATCTCGTGGTCTGAAGCTGGAAACTGCTCGTTTCGGTAACGAGCCAGTCATCCTCGTCAGACTCGAGTGCTTTTGAAATAACTGCCACCCCGATGTTTCCCACAACGAAGGTCTTGCGTTTTGCATTCTTAAAAATCTCACCGACAAGCGTCGTTGTGGTGGTCTTGCCGTTTGTGCCCGTTATCGCAATGAAGGTCCCCCTTGCGATTCTGTATGCGATTTCAAGTTCTCCGATGATTTCGGCTCCGCCGGCTTCTGCCTCTCTTATAAACGGAAGTTCCGGATTCACGCCCGGGCTCAGAATCAGCATATCAAAATTTTCGACATGCTCCGGAATCTCGTGAAAATAACACGAAACCCCTTTGCCTTCAAGAAACGTAAGGAGCTGACCGTCAACTGCCTCTGCTTCCTTTGAATCCTGCACGGAAACATCCGCACCGAGTTTCAGCATCGCCTGAACTGCGGCGATTCCCGACTTACCAAGGCCTACAACCAAAACCCTCTTACCTTTTATATTTTCCAAATTCAAGTTATTCATAATACGCCTCTTAAATATTCTTTATAACGATTGCCAGGATGCAGAACAGCAGAGCCGCAGCCCAGAACATCATGACTACATTTTTTTCCTTCATGCCGCAAAGCTCGAAATGGTGATGCAGCGGTGCCATCTTGAAAATTCTCTTATGTGTTTTCTTGTAATAGCTTACCTGTATAACCACCGATAATGCCTCAAACACATACACAAGCCCCGCGATTGCAACCAAAAATTCCATCTTCATCATAACCGCGCCGGCAGCAAGCATTCCGCCGAGTGCCATCGAGCCCGTATCGCCCATGAAAATCTTTGCCGGGTTCTTGTTGAACATGAGAAATCCCAGGCACGCCCCGGAAAGTGCTCCGTATATCACAGGTTCGGTAATAAAGTTCGGGAAATTGTATATCCCCAGAATTACCATGCAGAAACTTACGAGAGCCGTAACCCCGGATGCGAGTCCGTCAAGTCCGTCTGTAAGATTCACGGCATTGCTGAATGCGATCATCACAAAGATGATAAACGGGATATAGAGTATGCCGAAATCCAGGTATACATCCGCAAACGGAATCCACACGAAGCTTCCTCCGATTGCCGCAAAACCCGTGTTGAAATAAGCGAACACCGCAAACGCAGCCGAAAATACAAACTGAAGCACAATCTTCTGCTTCGGGCTGATGCCGTCATTATTCTTTTTGATTGCCTTTTCATAATCATCAATAAAGCCGATGAGGCCGAAGAGCACCATTACGACCAGTATGGCAATTAGGCTTTTGTAATCGCTCGATTTCCCTGCCACGGTTACGGAAACCATGACCGCCGATAAAATTGTCGCGAAAACAATTGCAATTCCGCCCATGCTCGGCGTTCCGGTCTTGGAAAGATGTGATTTCGGTCCCTCCTCCCTCACAAACTGTCTGAACTGCTTTTTTTCCAAAAACGGAATCAGCATCTTTGTAAAAACAGCACCGAGAATCCATGCCGCAACAAGTGCGATTATCGGAATAAGTATTCTGTCCATGTTTTGCAAGCTCCTATCTTGTTTCTTTATCTTTCAGTATTTCTTTAACGATTTCTTCCATTTCCATGCCGCGCGATGCTTTTACCAATACCACATCGCCTGCCGCAAGCAGCGTGTCAAGCTTCGGCATCAGCTCCTGCTTATCTTTGCAATACAGCACCCTGTCGTCGGGAAGAAAGCTTACCGCTCCCTCTGCGTAACCCTTTGCAAATTCGCCCACGGCTATTACATAGTCAAGCCCCGTCCTGCCCGCGAATCTTCCGACTTCGGCATGCGCTGCTTCGGTTTCGCTTCCGAGTTCGTACATATCGCCTATGATTGCGATTTTTCTCTTTCCCTCGGTATTGGCAAGCGTGGTAATTGCAGACATCACGGACGCCGGACAGGCATTGTATGTGTCGTCTATGACTTTGATGCCGTCTTTTTCCTTGATGTTCAGCCTTTTCTCGGTAAGCTGCGCCTCCGAAAGGCCTTTCACCGATGTCTCAATGCCGATACCCATCTGCTCGCCTGCCGCAATTGCGAGCGTGGCGTTTAATGCGTTATGCGCACCGGGCACATTTAAATTCACGATATACGATTTATCATTATGGATTAAAGTATATTTTATACCTTTATCGCCGAAATCGCAAATGTCTCTTACAACATATTCGTTCTGCTCATCCGTTCCCACCGTTATCAGCTTATACGGGCCTGCCACATTCTCTCTGCAAAGCATGTCACAGTCGCCGTTTACGATAAGCATGCAATCCTCGTCAAAGCATGAGGTGACTTCCATCTTTGCTTCGAGAATGCCTTCCCTGCTTCCGAGGTTTTCGATATGCGAAATTCCGATATTGGTTATCAATGCAATATCCGGCTCGGCAATCCGTGCAAGCGTCTCAATCTGTCCGAAATTGTCCATCCCCATTTCAAGAACTGCCGCCTCTGTGTCGGGCGCAAATTCCAATATGCTGAGCGGAAGACCGAACCAGTTGTTAAAGTTCTTGATGTTTCTGCCCGTTTTGTATTTCATGGATGCGATGTAATACATCATATCCCTTGTGCTCGTCTTTCCGACGCTGCCGGTTACGGCAACCTTGTGCTTAATCGGAAGCGTGCTGAGATAATATGCCGCCAAATCCTGCAAGGCTTTCGTGGTGTTCTCCACCAAAATCGCATCCGGCTGCATGCCGTCGGACAAAAAGGCCCTTTTCGGAATCTTCTCCGGCTCGGAGACAATGACCGAACGACATCCTCTCTCAAACACCTGTACAAGATAATCATGCCCGTTGTTTTTTTCGCCGATCAGCGGAAAAAACAAATCACCAGGCTTCGCAAGCCTTGAATCGGTGCAGACTTTAAGTACCGATCCGTCTCCGCTTCCGCATATCAATCTGCCCTTTACAGCCGATACAACCTCGGCAATCGTAAATTCTCTCATTTTTCTCTCCCAATTATTTCTGTAATGATTTCTCTGTCGTCAAAATGCTTTTTTTCGCTGCCTATGATCTGATAGGTTTCGTGACCTTTGCCGCATACCGCAATGATATCGCCGCTTTGTGCCTGTTTTATCACCCATTCCAGCGCTTGTTTTCTATCAGCAATTATAACATACTTTCCGGCTGTTTTCGCGACAGCCTCTGCAATTTCGTCGATTATTTTTTCCGGCGGCTCGTTTCGCGGATTATCCGAAGTTATGACCGTAAGATCCGCACGATTTCCCGCTGCAAGCCCCATTTCCGTTCTTCTCTTGTGATCCCGCTCTCCGCCGCAGCCAAACACCGCGATAAGTCGTTTTGGATTATATTCCCGCATCGCCTCAAGAAAGCTGTTCATGGCAACTCCGTTGTGCGCATAATCCAGCGCGACCGTGTAATCCGCATAGGTTGGGATGAGTTCTGCGCGGCCCCTTATCTTTATATCCTCAAGTGCCTCGCGCATGCAGGAAGATTCAATGCCCAGAAGGCTTGCCGCCGTCATTGCCGCCAATGCATTGTAAATATTGAATCTGCCGGGCAGGGGCAGCCTGATTTTTTCTCCGTGAAAAACAAATTCCGTCCCCAGCACGGAACCGTCACGAAAAACATGAATATCTTTTGCCTCCGAAAGTCCGAAGAAAACCTCTCCCGCGATTCCCGAATGCTCTGTCATACGAGCTGCATATTTGCTGTCCGCATTCAGAACCGCAAGACGTGACTGCCGAAAAAGCCGGCTCTTGCACTCCGCATATTCTTCGAAATTCTTATGCTCACCCTCGCCGATATGGTCGAGGCTCAGATTTGTAAAAATCCCGATGTCAAATTCAATCCCATCGGTTCTGTGCTGCTTCAGTGCCTGCGATGACACTTCCGTAACGACTGCACGGCAATCCGAATCGGCCATCTCACGGAGCATCTCATATATCTCGAACGACTGAGGCGTGGTGTTTTCTGCTTCCCGATAATGCCCTTCGAACCCCTGTTTCACGGTTCCGATAATTCCGGTTTTAATTCCCGCTTTTTCCAGTATCGCCTTGAGCATGAACGAAGTTCCGGTCTTTCCTTTGGTTCCGGTTATGCCGATCATCGTAAGCCCTTCGTCGGGCTTCCCGAAAAAATTCCTCGACGCGGCCGCAAGTGTCTGCCTTGCATCCTTTACTTTAAGTACCGTTGCTCCGTCGGGAAAATTCCCGTTGCTGTCTTCGACCACAAAGATTCTTACACCTTTTTCGGCTGCTTTTTCTGTAAATTGATGCCCATCTGTTTTCTCGCCCCGTATTGCGAAAAACACTGCATCCGGGCTGCTTTTGTCTGAATGGTAAATCAAAGTCCCCGCTTCTTTATCCAAAGTGCCGCAGACTGTGTCAAAGTCCACGCCTTTCAGTAAAGCTTCAAGTCTCATGGCTTCCCCATTCTCTTTATTTTATGATTGTTTTGATTTCCTACTCCTTGTATACATATACGACGGAATTTTTCTTGACTTTTGTGCCCGCCTTTGGATATTGGTCCACAACGATGAACTCGTCGTCATTCTTAGCTGACTTCGGTCTGCTGTATTTCAAATCTTTGCCTCCGATAATTCCGGCAGCCTCGCTGAATTCCTTGCCGACGACATTCGGCACGGTTGTATATCCGCTTTGGAGAGCTTTTTTCTCCGCACTGCTGTATTTCGGTGTGACATTCAGATAGCGGAGTGCATCCGTGAGGATATCCTTTGCAATCGGAGCTGCGACCATCGAGCCGTAGTAGGAGCCCTTCGGACTGTCCACAACCACCAGAATCGAAATTTTCGGATCGTCCATCGGTGCCATGCCGATGAAAGAGCTGTAGTAGTACTTTCCGTATTTTCCCGTTCCGGCGTCAATCTTGTTTGCCGTTCCTGTTTTTCCTCCGACACGGCAGCCCGCAATCCTTGCATTTCCGCCGCCGCCTTCGTCTACTACATACTGCATTATGCTTCTCATTTTCTTGGCTGTTGCTGAGGAGATAACCTTGCGGACCACGGTAGGTTCGTAGGATTCCACAACCTTGCCCTCGCTGTCCGTAAGGGCTTTTACATATCGCGGCTGCAGAAGCACGCCATCATTTCCGATGGCATTTACCGCCGTAAGCAGCTGAATCGGCGTCAGCGAAATTCCCTGCCCGTAGCCGATCGTCGCAAGTTCAACCGGGCCGACATTATCTATGTTCTGTACGATTGCTCCCGATTCTCCAGGATAGTCGATGCCGGTCTTGTCGGTGATACCGTACAAATCAAGGTATTTGTAAAATCTGGTCTTGCCCATCAGCGACGCAACCTTTGCAAGCGCAGGGTTGCAAGAATTTCCGACAGCTTGGCGTATCGTCTGCGTGCCGTGTGCACCGTGCGTCCAGCAGTGAAGTCTCACGCCGGCAACGGTAAAGCTTCCCGAGCAATGGAAAGTCGTGTTGTCGTTGATTACTTTTTCCTCAATTGCGGAGGAAGAGGTTATCAGCTTAAAGGTGGAACCCGGTTCGTAAGTATCACTCACAAGCGGATTTCTCCAAAGGCTGAAAAGGTATTTGTTCTTATCGTCTGCAGACATTTTGTCATATTTTTTCTTGTCTTTTGCGAGAGGCTCCGTTGCATTGTTTGGGTCATAACCCGGAGTCGTTGCACTTGCCAGCACATCTCCGGTCTTCGGATCCATTACAAGGCACATGATGCGGTCCGCTTTTGTCTTTTTCATGCCTTTTTCGAGAGCCTTTTCAACATAATATTGAATTGCTTCGTCAAGGGTCATTACAACATTCAGTCCGTCCTGTGCTTCGTAGTATTCCTCGGCACCCTTCACAAGTTCATTGCCCAAAAGATCGGTGTTCTTTACCCATCTTCCGGATACTCCGCTCAGATACTGGTCATACTGCAGTTCAATCCCCGTACGTCCCATGTTATCGTCGTTGACACTTCCCAGCACTTGGGACGCAAAATTGCCGAGCGGATAATACCTCTTCGTGTCTTCGGAAAGCTCGATTCCCGAAATTTTGAGCTTACGGAGCTTATCTGCAGTCTCTTTGTCAAGATATTTTGCAATTCTTACAAGAGCCTGATTTTTCTTCATGTTTTCATAGACTTCATCGGAGTCCTTATCGATGATTCCTGCGATTTCTCCTGCAAAAGCCTTGATTTCGCTGTCGGGTCTTGTCTTACCTTCTTTGAGTTTGATCTGCGGTGGTCTCGCCCACAGCGTATAACAGGTCGTGCTCGTCGCAAGTTCCTTTCCGTTTCTGTCGTATATCGTGCCGCGCTTTGCTTCTATCGGCGTGTCCTTTGTCTGCTGGTCAATCGCCTTCTGGCTCAGCTCTTCGGCATCAACGATTTGTATCCATGCCACTCTGAACACAAGCGCAATCAAGAGCAATGCAATAATTGCAAAACCCAATGCGATTCTTCTTCTGTTTTTTACCGTTACTTGTGCTCTCATGTTCCTCCCTCAAACAGAAAGCCAGACTTCATGTTGGTATTAAGTTGTCTGGCTCCTTTTCATTTATGAAATTATATTATTTTGTTTGCTTATTTATTCTTTGTAAGCTTTTTCTTTGATTCTGTCAACCAAGTCATCCGGCGCGGACTTTGACGTATCCACATAGATGCACTGCTGCGATTTCGGATATTGCATCTTCAGTTCTCCGGTTGCATATTCCTCAATCAGTTCAATGCTGTTGGCGCTTTCAATCTTGATGTCAAGCATCGAAATCTCGTTTTGCAGCAGGACATTCTGCTTGTTTATCTTGTTTATTTCATATTTAATCTCAGTCGCTTTCGCACTCATCCAGATGGTGGATATGAGCACCGCGCCTGCGAAAATGAGCAGCAAAACCGCCCGTCTCAGCATCTTATGTGTGATGACGGCTGTATCTGCCTGTTGTGCTTTGGTTTCAAGTTCCGGTCGCTGACGCGTTCTTTTTACTTTCGGTGCGGCAGAATTTGTTTCCGGCACAGGATATGCCCACTGTCCCGGCTGATAGGCTTGTCCCAAAGTCGAGTATTCAGATGTGTAAGCTCTGTTGATAGCTGCCATCTCGTCTCCTCGTCAATTTATCACTTCTTCTGTGCAATACGTAGTTTTGCGCTTCTTGCCCTTGGATTTCTTTCGATTTCCTCCGGGGAAGGCAGAATCGGCTTGTTCGCCTTTTTTTCAATGTCTCCCACCTTGCCGCAGACACAAACCGGAAATTCCTTTGGACAGGTGCAAGGATTTATCCTCTTTGCGATAATTTCCTTCACGATTCGGTCTTCCAATGAGTGGAAAGTTATGATGCAGAGGCGTCCGCCCGGTGCCAGCACATCACAGAACTCAGATACCGCCTTTTCAAGCTGTCCAAGTTCATCATTCACTTCAATTCTTATTGCCTGAAAGGTTCTCTTCGCCGGATGCGGCCCGTCCCTTCTGGCCGCCGCGGGAATTGCCGCCTTGATTATGTCCACAAGCTGTGCCGTGGTTTCAATCGGTCTTTCCTTTCGTGCTTTTACTATGAAATCGGCAATTCTGGATGCCCATCTTTCCTCGCCGTATTTCGTTATGATTCGTTTCAGCTCCGCGGCATCGTATCCGTTGACCACATCGTATGCCGTAAAGTCATCGTCCTGACTCATCCGCATGTCCAAAGGAGCGTCCTGCATGTACGAAAAACCTCTCTCCGGATTGTCAAGTTGAAACGATGAAACCCCCAAATCCAAAAGTGCTCCGTCTATTTTCTCAATTCCCAGTTCATCAAGAACATCCTTAATGTCCGAGTAATTGCTTTGAACAAAGTATTTGCGGCATTTGTACGCAGACAGTCTTTTCTCCGCTGCGTCAAGTGCATCCCTGTCACGATCGATGCCGATCAAAGTTCCCCCCTCGGAAAGGCGTTCGCAGATTCCGCTGCTGTGTCCACCGCCCCCCAGCGTGCCGTCCACATAGATTCCGTCGGGACGAATATCTAATCCTTCCATACATTCTTCAAACAGAACGGATGTGTGTTTAAATTCCATCAGAAATTATATTCCTCCAATGCTTTCGAAAAATCTGCAGGATCCATCTTGTTGTCATTGTCCGGTGCATCCCAGGTTTCTTTGCTCCAAATCTCTATTTTCGTCATTGCACCCATGGTAACCAGCTCTTTCTCTATGCCGGCATACGCCTTGAGTTCCTGTGGAATCACGATTCTTCCCTGTTTGTCAAATTCACATTCCGCAGCGTTTGCACAGAAATGCCTTATGAACATTCTCACTTTCGGATCGGATTCCGGTAATTTCGCAATTTTCTCCATTTGACTCTGCCAGCTCTGGGTTGTGTAAATATACAAACATTTGTCAAGACCCTTGGTCAAAACACATCTTTCACCGAGGCCGGCGCGCATCTTGGAAGGCACGATCATTCTGTTTTTTTCATCTATTGAGTTATATACGGTTCCCATAAACATGAATCATACGCCTCCTTCCGTCGGTATATCTTAAAGGCAATACACCTATTTTATGATACTACATCCAATATACACCACTTTTAACCACTTTTCAATAGTAAATGTGATTTTTTTGTGTTTTTTCCACCACAGGTTCCCCTTTTCTCACCCAATGGATGTCCGAAGCATATACATATAACATAAAGAAAGAAAAGAGGTATCTAAAATATGGCTTGTTCATGTAACAGAACGGACGCCGCTTCGGCAGGCAATGTTCAAAACAGAGTTTTTTTAAATAAAATATTTTTTGAAACCAGGGAAGATTCCTGTCCGCTGATCTTTGATCTGCAGGCGGACGAAGAGAACTTCACGCAGACGCTGAATATCCGCAGCACAAATTCCTGCGGATGCAATTCCGGGTGTGGATGCAATTCCGGGTGCGGATGCAATTCCGGGTGTGGATGCAGTTCGGGATGCGGATGCTGCGGCGGCATAAACTGTGACAGCAGATTCACCGTGACAAACAGCTGCGTGACCGTCAATGCACTCAGCCTTTCCCCTTCTTCGGAATTTGATGCAGACGATGTGACAGTAGACGGTTTTGAAGTAACAGGACTCGAATTCGAGGACGGAAGATATGTCGCGGATCTGAGCGGCATTATGCCGGAAATCACAAAATGCCCTTGTGCACCTGTTGACAGACATATCTGCGGTGGCTGCGGCACGGCAAGGAATTGCCCGGAAGCTTGTGACAACAACGGGCATTTTATTCTTGTGGAGACCGAAGGTCCCTGGACGGCTCTCATTACAATCGTGCTGGAAGGCTTCGTAACGACAAACGGAAGAAGCTGCGACTTTAAGCTCACTTGCAAATCCAATGCAAACATCCCGGTAACATTTACCGGAAGCAATAATTTCGCTGTAAACTGCGCCGAAATTCCGTGCCAGGCTCGAGGTGTTTCCCCTATTCTGGTATTCGACTTCGACGCATGCGCGGTTCTGCTGAATCCGGAAATTACTGTAAATGATTCCACATCCGGCTGTGCAGATGCTTTCAATCTTACAATTGAAGGTGATCTCGTCGTTACACCGAATATGTTCCTGCAGGTTATCCGCCCTTCACTCTTTGCTCTTAATGCCACGGAAGTTGCCGTTGCATGCGACGATGTGGGGCAGTGCGATGAATGGAATGCAGTCAAAAACACCATAGGCTGCGGATGTTCTTCCAATGACAATTCGGATTCGAACAGCTGTCGCAGAAACAGCGTAAGCCGCCGTACTGTATCGGGCATCGCTTGTCAATGCTGTGATACCAATGGTTATCGCTTCTAACTGATGCTCCGCCTTGAAAGGCAAAAAGAAAACCCCGCAGATGCGGGGCTACATAACGCTGATCACATATATTTCTTATTATTCTTACCGATACGGTTCTTGTATTTGTTCTTACGGTGACTGAAAATCGTTGATTTTCGAGGGTTTACATCTCTGATTGTTTTCATTATCAAAGCGATTGCCACTCCTATAACCGCCGCTACAAGCAAAACCGCAGCAATTGCTGCAACGATTTCATGCGGCTGCAATACCCCGTCGAAAACAATGTTCAGTTTTTCCATCAAAAAAGTAACCATGTTCCTACCTCTTAAATCATTTTCATCTGACAATTGCATTTTTTCTCTTTTGACTCTCATACTATATCATATTTTAGAAAAAAATGCAAAGTATAATATATCCTGCCGCATGCATAATAACTGTACCGCGTCTCTTTCGGCAATGGCGCGGTTTCCGAGATCCGCACTGCGGATTTTATTCATAGATCATTCCCTTTCCTTCTGCGAAAGGGATACATATCCAGTTATGTGATTTTCGGGCTGATTTTTGTGAGAACGATTTCCGCTTCCACATTCAGTTCGCCGTCTGCCTTTTCCGTCTTAAAAATATATTTGATTTCTGCCGGAACGCCGTATTCTTTTGCATCGGCATCCGAAACAGGAATTGCATCCGTTGCGATGACCTTCAGGCAGTCGCCGAGCGGTGCTTCCTTGCTGTAGTGAATTCGCACAAAACTCACCCGGTGCGTGCCCGCCGCAAGTTCCGGTATAAAGTCGCAAAGCACATCCAGATAGTAGGTGTTGTTCATGTGACCGTTGTAATCCAAATCGCTGTAGCTAACCGTTTTGCTGCCCACCGTGTGCATGAACTGTGCGGTTTCTTTCGTGATTTTAAATTTATCTTTTATCAGAAGTCTGTGTTCTCCCATCCAGTAATTCGAAAAATCTGCGTCGCTGACCTTGAGGATTTTGCGGCTTTGCGTATCGACAAGACTCCACTGCGTGTCGGCAATCGCCACCATCCGGTCTCCTTCTGTCAAGGTATAGTTTCTGAGAAAAGTAGCTCTCGTGCTCTCGCAGGGCCAGGAACTTGCAGTCAGACTTTCGTCAAGAAAAACCTCTTCGGGTATTGCAAGATCTACGCGCGCAAGCATGAGCGCTTTTCCCTCATCGAGCAGATCCGAGTAGGAAGGCTTCTGATTTTCCATCTGATGGCATGCAGATTCCTGCATGAGCTGCCATATGCCCGAAGCTTTTCCGATTTTATTTTGATCCACCCGGTATGTGTCGAGATAACATTTTTCGGTATACTGTTTTTTGTTTACCGCTTCTTTCACTGTATTTTCCCCCTGTTCCGCTTTAGAATGTGGCATCAACTGCCTTCATAAAAGCATTTCTCATTCCGTTTTCTTCCAGTGCCGCAACGCCCTTGATGGTTACACCGCCCGGAGAGCATACCTGGTCTTTGAGTATCCCCGGATGCATTCCCGATTCCTGCTGAAGCTTTGCAGTCCCTTCCATAACTCCGGAAGCCAAAGCATACGCCTGCTCGCGCGTCAGTCCGTGTTTAACCGCCGCATCGCCCAACGCTTCTATCACCATTGCGATGAATGCAGGGCCGCACCCCGCCAAAGCGTTAGCCGCACCGATTGAAGGCGTCGGCAGCTTCATATATTTTCCCAAACTTCCGAACAATTCTTCCGCAAACGCTGCCTGCTCTTCTGAAAAGCTGTTTTTCTCTTCGACAAGCAAAATCCCGCTGCACACGGAAACAGGAGTATTCGGTATCATATACTGATAATGTGCACCATCCGGCAGATATTCCTGCGCCTTTTCAAAATCCCATCCGTAAGCAATGCTTAAGATTGCTTTGTTTTGCAGCGCCTGTCTGTTTTCACCGATAACGCCGGCAATCTGATAGGGTTTGCATGCCAAAACCACAAGGTCCGCATTTTCAATCACTTCCTCTTCAGACGCACATGCCCGGAAGCCGATTCGTTTTGCATTTTCGTGCAGGCGTTCCTGATGCGGCGCAAAAGCAAATATCTCTTCTCCTATGATTTTTCCGCCCTTTATCATTCCCACGGCAAGTGCCTGCGCCATGTTGCCCATTCCGATAAAACCGATTGTACGCATTTTGTTTTCTCTCCTTTATCTGATGTCAAGTTCGACCGGACAATGGTCGGACCCGGCTACTTCCGTATGAATTTTAGCATCCGAAAGACGCTCCTTTAGTTCTTCGGACACGAGAAAATAGTCAATTCTCCACCCGGAATTCCGTTCTCTTGCCTTGAATCTATACGACCACCACGAATAAATCTCTGTAGCATCCGGGTAAAAATACCGGAAGGTATCAATAAATCCGCTATCCAGAAGTTCGGTCATTTTGCCGCGTTCTTCGTCTGTAAACCCTGCGTTTCTGCGGTTTGTTTTTGGGTTTTTCAGGTCGATTTCTTTGTGTGCGACATTCATGTCTCCGGTCACGATTACAGGCTTGCTCTCCTTGAGCTTCAGCAGATATTCACGAAAAGCATCTTCCCATGTCATCCGATAGTCAAGCCTTGCAAGTTCGTTCTGCGAGTTTGGTGTGTACACATCGACCATGAAAAAATCATCAAACTCCAGCGTTATCACGCGCCCCTCCCGGTCGTGCTCATCTATACCGATTCCGTATGTCACATTTTTCGGCTCCTTTTTCGTAAAGATCGCCGTCCCGGAGTAGCCTTTTTTTTCGGCATAATTCCAGTATTGGTGATATCCCGGTAAATTCATATCGATCTGCCCCTCTTGCAGTTTGGTTTCCTGCAGGCAGAAAATATCCGCATCCGCTTTATTGAAAAATTCCATGAAGTTCTTTCCCATAATCGCGCGCAGACCGTTTACATTCCATGAAATCAGTTTCATTCTCTCGGTCCTCCTTGGTCTTCCTTCACTTCCGCTATTGTCGGAAGTCCTCTGGCAGCCATCAGTTCCTCACCCCAGTCGCTGAGCCCTTCGAGTATTGGCATCAGCTTGTCACAAAGCTCCGTCGTCGCATATTCGACTTTAATTGGCACTTCCATATACACCTTCCGGGTTACCAGTCCTTCTTCCTCCAGTTCCCTCAACGAAGCCGCAAGCACCGTATTTGATATTTTGTCCATTTTTCGTCTCAGTTCGTTATATCTGAGCGTTCCTTTGTTGTTCAGTGCACATATAATCTGCATCTTCCATTTACCGCCTATAATTGACATTGCATAGTTCAGCGGACATTTTTCAAGACAAGGACAGTCGTAATGAGTTTCTATCATTTATGTTCCTCCTGCAGTAAGTTTTTTCTTACTTACTCATCTTTTTTTGCGTTATTGCAAGCGTTTATGGTTGGTAATATAATTATATCAGGTAAGAAAAAAAGAGCAAGTTTATTTTGTGAAATTATACGGAGGATTTTTATGGATATTTACTTACAAGGATTGACGATTGGTCTGGCATATTGTGCGCCGATAGGTCTTCAGAATTTGTTTCTCATCAACACAGCCCTCACACAGCGTCGAAGCCGCGTATATTTAACCGTTTTGATTATCATTTTCTTTGATATCACTCTGGGTATGGCATGCTTTTTTGGCATAGGTGCTATCATGAGTGCCTCCCCAATCTTGGAAATGATTATTTTAGGTATAGGAAGTTTAATTGTAATCTGGATAGGACAAGGACTCGTCCGTGCTCACGATACCATGGACAGCAATACAAAGGTCGATATTCCGATTGCAAAAGTAATTACGACCGCATGTGTTGTTACCTGGTTTAACCCGCAGGCTCTGATTGACGGTTCGATGATGCTGGGTGCCTTTAAAGCAACGCTTCCTGCCGGAACCGATTTTCTCTTCGCAGGCGGCTTTGCAAGTGCTTCTGTTATTTGGTTCACTTCCGTTGCAACCATCGTTTCATTATTCAGTGCCAAATTCAATGACAAAGCACTGCGTATTATCAACATTATCTGCGGTGTCGTCATCATCTTCTACGGTCTCAAACTCCTGTGGAGCTTCATCCAGATGATTCTGCCTTATTTCGGATAGAAGCGCAGTCATTGTAAAAAAATCGGTTGTTTTATTCAAACGACCGATTTTTGTGTTCTGTAAAGATATGACGGCGACTGTAAATTTATAGGTTCATGCGAAAATTACATTTTTTTGTGTTTTTCGGACGTTTGATGTAACGATCCATTCCATCAATTTACAGTTGGCTTTCGCATCTGTGTGAGGTATCACTATATGTAGTGCCTCACGCCATGCTCATACAAAATATGGATTTACACATTTATCTATTCACTTCTATGCACGGCCTTCCCCCAAGGGAAATGTACTAAAAGTAAAATTCGACTATATTTTTTGCACCAAAAAGGCGTTTTAATGTAATTTTCGCTTGCACGACGAAAGCACTATTCCCACTTGAAGAATTTGACCGCCTGCATACCTTCTTCACAGCCCCGAAATTCTTCTCTATATCAAAAAAAACCTCATAAAGAGGTTTTCTTTGTCTTGGTCGGGATGACAGGATTCGAACCTGCGGCCTTTGCGTCCCGAACGCAACGCTCTACCAAGCTGAGCCACATCCCGAAAATAGGAAGCTGCTGACCTACGACCTCATCCATGATAGCACTTTTTACACACAATTTCAAGATGTTTTATGGAATTATTTTATATTTTTTTATTTGTAATTGTGGTACAATGAGAAGCAAATTACACGAGATTGGAGCAAAAATGAGCACAACCTATACCACGGGGCAAATCGCAAGGCTCGCCGGTCTGCACCCCAACACCGTAAGAAAGTACGAAGAGTGGAAACTGATTCAAAAGCCACAGAGAAAAGAAAACGGATACCGCATCTATACCGAAAATGATATGAACCGTCTGCGGATTATTTTCGGAAGATTGCAGCTTGTCTTGTAAAAGTCCGTTCCGATTGCAAAATACGCATCTCCGAGTTCATCCGCCAGAAGTGCACCCATTACCTTATTATCTTTGTCGTAGCTTCCGTTTTGCTCAATATGTCCGTTGTGTTCGGCTATGAAAATGCAGTCATTGCCGCGAACCTTTTCCTGATCGAGTACCCACATCGCATTCTCTGCCATCAGGCGGTCACGAAGTGAGATATATCCTGCATTGTCATTCGCTTCACCGCTTATTTCAAGGTTTTGGATCATGATATCCGCAAAATGCAGTGCCTGTGCATCTTGAGCAGGAAGTTGTTCTCTTACCCCTTTGATTATTTTTTTGAGTTCCTTGGATGAGTATTCCTGCTTATAGGAATACTTGTCCTCATCCCAAACTGCTTCTAGTTCGGAGGTGTCAAGTCCCGCTTCCTGTACCGCCTCAAGCAGATAACGGTAGTTGTTTGCATATCACTGCATGTCGAAGCCGTAAAAACGCAGGCCCTCACCTTTTGGGGCCGTTTCGTTATAGCTTCGCATCCAAGAAATCAAATCCTCTGCGGCGATGAAAAGTAAGGATATTACGATAATTAAGCCGATGTGTTTTTTCTTTATACCTCCGCATACACCGCAGAGTACGGAATTGGTGGTTGACTTATATAATCTTTTACTCCTTTTCTTTCGTTTATTCTTCCCCCTCCTGCCTTCCTTTTCTCTCATTAAACCTTTTAAGAATTTTGAAGAACAAATCGAATAATTGCGTTCTAAGGGATTAATAGTTAACGACCCCGTTTATGCTTGCAAAGCCTTAAAAGGTTACACGTGCGTAAGTAATTTTGCCAGAGAAGTGCATTTCAAACAGTTTGAAGCTGATTTAATTGCGGCCCGCAAAGACAACAAGAATGAAGCATTTGTTAAGCATCACAACAGCAAATATTCGGGCGTACTTCCTGTTTGGGCCATGGTTGAAACCTTATCTTTTTGAATCGCAAGGATATGAACGAAATCAAATTGGCAACAGGCTCTTTTTCCGATTAATAATCATTGCACGCCCGTCGCCTTTACGCTTCACCCTAGCACTTATCGAAGAAAGGATTTTGCTATGAAACAGAGGCACATTAGCCGTCAAATTTTGCTATGTGCCCCTTTTTATGATTTCTTATTATGGGATTTCTTTTATATTAATAGGTGCCTTCCATGATGAGGTTTGGAAGCCATAACGCCATCTGCGGAACATAAGTTGTCAGAATCAGCGTCGGCAAATATGCAAATAGGATTATAATCACGCAATGCTTGAGCATGTCTTTTGTGTTTACTTTGCAGATTCTTCCTCCGAGGTAAAGGAATGGAGCCGTAGGCGGCGTAATATTACCCATTCCGAGGTTTACGCCCAGAATTGCTGCCATGTGATATGGGCTCACTCCCAGGGATATAGCAATCGGGATGAGGATTGGCGTGCAAAGCAGCGTGCCTGAAACATCGTCCATAATCATTCCGATAATTACAAGGAATATATTAATCATTACTAAAATGACATACTTATCATCGCTTATTGCCAATAAGAGATTAAGCACTTTTCCCGGCAGATTTTCCATAATCAAAATGCGGCTCATTACCATGATGGTTGAAAGCATTACCATGATAACACCTGTCGTCGTAGCGGTTTCCACGAATACCTGCTTCAGTCCTTTAATCTTAACGCCCTTATAAACCCAAATACTTACCGGCAGAGCGTAGATAACGGAAATTGCCGCAGCTTCCGACGGAGTCATATAACCGCCGTAAATACCACCTAAAATGATAATCGGCATTACAAGAGCGGGAGCTGCTGAGAAAGTACGCTTTCTCGCCATGACCCATCTCTGATGTCTGGGAACTTCTTCGTCAAGAATCATTTCAACGCCTGCTTTATGCGACTCTCTTCTTGCCATTACAACACCTACAATTGCAATTAAAATGGTAAGAAGAATTCCCGGAAGTACCGTTGAAAGGAAACAAGCAAGTACCGAAAGTTGTCCCGACCATGCATACAAAATCTGTATGGAGCTTGGCGGTATCAGCATTCCGATAGGTGCTGCGCATGCAAGTACTGCAGCTGCAACGCCCATAGGGTAGTTTCTTTCTCGCATTTTCGGTGCAAGTATCGAACCGATACAGGAAAGGGTTGCCGCGCCGCTTCCGCAAATCGAGCCGAAAACAGCACATGCAACGGATGCAACTGCACAAAGCGCACCTTTTGTTCTCCCACAGAAAATTTCAATAAAGCTGATAAGTGCTCCGCCAATCTTTCCCTTTTCCATGATTCCGCCTGCCATGATGAAAAGCGGAATTGCGAAAAGAACAACGCCGTTCAGCTTGCTGTATGCTGTAGGCATCAGAAAAGCCGGATCGTAACCGAGTGAAAGGGTAAACCAAATCGTTGCCGCACCGAAGGAAAATACAATCGGCACACCTACAACTACTAAAACTACAAGTATGATAAAACCAATAATTAATTCCATTTATATTCCCTCCTCTGCTGTACCTCCGGCGCGAGCGTCGTCGTCATTCTTGGAGGATAATAACTTGATTAAGTGATACAGTTCGTAAAGTGTCATCATACCGAACCCAATCAAAAGCGGAACTTGGCAGATAACAAGAGGAATTTTAAGTCCTGTCGAAGTTGGCCACTGCGCGATATTTCTCATCAGATAGCCAAAGCTCCATACCGTAAATACTGCAGATATTACAATGCTAACTATGTAAACAAATGCATTGAGTCCCTTGAGAACTTTTTCGTTCTTTACATAGGTATTTAGGATGTCACCTTTGATATGGCTACCTTCATAGCTGCCATATACACCGCCAATCCAATACAGCCACATTGCAATTAATGTTATAATTTCTTCCTGTCCGAAGAAGTCTATTCCAAGGACATATCTCGTAAATACGCCGATTGCAACGATACAGGCAGCAACAAAGCTTGTAATCACCAATATATATTCTTCAATTGCGACAATGAACTTCCAAAAGCCCATTTCCTCAATCGGTTTTCTGTTTTTCATTTTTCCCCTCCTAAAGATAATCTGTACCGAAGCACCGCATTCTGCGGTCGATGTCCGGCAGGCTGCAGTGCTCCGATACAAATTCTCAATGGAAACTTATATTGCGCTCTCCTTTGTTTCATTAAGCGAGAAGCTTATTATAAAGTTCATCTCCGAGAATGTCTTTGTATTTCGGCCATACGGTTTCTTTGAAGTGTGCCGCAACCTTCTGAATTTCTTCTTCGCTTGGAACTTCAACCGTAATACCTGCTGCATCCATATCCTTCATTGCCTGATCATCGAGTTTTTGTCTGTCGTTTGCAACCGTAACTGCTTCTGCTTGGAAAGCTTCGTTGATAATCTTCTGATATTCCTCCGGCAGAGCACTGAATTTGTCATTATTCATGATACCTACAATGAGCTCAAGGATGTATTTGTTATCAACATAGTACTTTAAAACATCTCCGAAGCTTGTCTTGTTAACATATGCCGAACCACCGATCCAGCCGTCAGCCACCCCTGTCTGAAGTGCGGAATACAGGTCAGAGTAAGCAATTGTTGTAGTGTTGTATCCCATAGCCTTTGCGGTCCAGATATAGGAGTCCATTGCCGGCACTCTTAAAAGTTCTTTATGCGCAATCGTGTAATCGGTTGCGTTTTCGATTTTCTTCGTTGCTCCGATTCCCATGAAACCGTCGTTGAAAATGCAGAGCGGGTGCAGTCCTGCGTCATTTAAAACACCTTCAAGAAGGCCGTAATATTCAGAGCCGGATGAGAATTTTTCAACAGATTCATCGTAGCTCGATACAAGATAAGGAATTGTAAGCATCTCGAGCCTTGAATCATAGGTCGTGGAAAGTGTAATGCAGGCCATATCAATCGTTCCCATCATAACTTCTTCGTAAACCTGCTGATAGTCCCCCAGCTGTGAGGACGGATAAATTGTAATGTTTATATGCCCGTTTGTCTTTTCTTTGATTGTGTCCGCAGCTCTCTGCGCCGCCTGTGTGTCAGCGTGATCTGTAGGATATGACATCGCTAATTTGAAATTATAAGTCTGTTCGGTATCGCCTTGCGCTCCGCTGTCGCCACATCCGACACAGAATGTGAAAACTAATGCTACCATGCATAATACGCTTAATACTTTCTTTCCCATTTTTTTCTCCTTTCTTTCATACATAAATGGATATTGGTGAACACATTCGCTACAATTCTTAACCTTTTACACAAATTAGAGCGGAAGAACTGTTCCCAAATCCTTTTCCAATGCGATATCGTAAAGCAGTTTTGCAGTTGCTACATCTGCAAGACCTGTTCCGATGTTAACTGTCAAAATCTTTTCTTCATGTGAAGTACGTCCCGGAACCTTACCTGTTACAGCATCGCCAAGTTCGAAAGGAATTTCCTTGAAAGTTCTGAAGAATCCCATATCTTTGAATCCCTTGAACTGACCCTGGTCATCTGTAAATGCCTTCGCAAATGTTCCTTCCGAGCAAGTTTCAGGCTTGAATAATACGAGGTCATCTACCGGAAGAGCTGTGCAGCCTTCTTTAATCATGTCGCCTGTGATGAATTCGATGCCCGGTTCAACAGAACACGGAACGCAGGAAAGAAGGAGATCGCATCCGATTACAGCATCTTCTCTCTTGTCAACGACTTCGAAGTTTACCTCCGGATAAATTTCGGACATTTCCTTGATGTATGCTTCTACTGCTTCTTTGCTCTGGTCGAAAACTTTAATTGTCTTGATGTTTTTCATAACTGCCATTAAGCCATGAACCTGAATTCTGCCTTGAACGCCTGTACCGATTAACCCTACGATTTCACTGTCAGGGTTTGCCAAAACCTTAGCAGTAAGACCTGTAACCGCACCGGTTCTTACAGTTGTCATCCATACACAGTCCATAATAGCAAGCGGAATTCCTGTTTCAACATCTGTGAGCATATACAGACCGCTGATATACGGATAGCCTAATTTTCTTGCGTTTTCATATCCACTTACGATTTTAACGCCTGCGCAGTTCATGGAAGAAATATATGCCGGCATTGTGTGAACGAAATCTCCCGGGAATTCTTTAACGGTATGAAGTGCAATCTTGGAAGGCATCTGTGTATTGCCTTTGCTCTTTTCCGTGTACATTTTTTCCATCAGATCGATCATCTGTTCCATTGTGATGTTTAAATCAACAATCTGCTGCTGGCTTAAGTACAATAAATCTTTACCTCTTTCTAATTTCATTTCAATCTTCTCCCTTCAGTGTTTAACTATTAAGTATCGGATAGCCTTTCCCGGCGTTCTCCGTTTTATTAATATATTTAGCAAATTGTGTGCCAACCGTTAAACATTGAAATTCCAATGTTTTTCATCACTTCTTTTTTTATATGTCAGTTAATAATTACACTTTTTTCTTTCCTTTTGGTGCTGACGGGAGCTTTTTTAAATTTACATTCTATGTTAGATTACTCGCAAACATTGAAATTATTGACTTTATCTCCTTCCTTTGAATCTCTTTTCGGATGAAAAAAAGTGTAAGTATATACTGTCATGTTTTTTTATACTTACACTTTTCTTTTCCCTGTTATTCAATTTTCAGCCTGTCCATCTTCTGATAAAGGAGCGGCCTTGCAATTTTCAGCATTTCGGCTGCCTTTTTCTTATTTCCGTCAGCTCTTATCAAGGCTTCCTTGATAACGGCGATTTCTGCCTGCCGCTTTGCCTCTTCAATCGGACTCTCTCTATCAAAGTCGAAATAGCTGCTTAGTGTGGTCGCTGTCCCTCCTCGACCTGATGCAGAATTGTCCGCGATCGATGTAATCTGTATGGAATCACTATCCACTAAATTGTTGTTTGCCGCTCCCATGGCACGCTCGATTACATTCTTAAGTTCCCGCACATTTCCCGGCCAGTCATATTTTTGGAGTTTCACGACGGCTGCATCTGTAATTCCCGTGACATTTGTGCCTAGCGTCATATTATATTCTCTGATAAAATACTCCGCAAGCAGCCGGATATCCTCTTTCCGCTCACGCAGCGACGGAACATTGATTCTGACAACCTCCAGCCTATAGAAAAGATCCTTTCGGAAGGTCTTTTCTTTTACCATTTCTTCCAGTTTTTCATTCGTGGCACTGATAATCCGAACATTAATCTGTATAGAATGGTTATTTCCGATTCTTTCGATTTCACGTTCCTGCAGGACTCGCAAAAGTTTCGGCTGCATTTCCAGTGGCAGCGTTTCGATTTCATCGATAAACAAAGTTCCGTTGTCCGCTTCTTCGAAGCGTCCTTTCTTTCCGCTTTTGACCGCACCGGTAAAAGAGCCTGCCTCATATCCGAACAATTCAGATTCAATCAAACTCGGCGGCAGGTTCGTAATATTCAGCTTAACGAATTTATTAGATCGGCGTTTCGACAGATCATGTATGGAATGTGCCACCAGCTCCTTTCCGGTGCCGGTTTCACCGGTAATCAAAACAGTTGAACTCGTCTTGGCAGCATTCTTAATATCAGCCTTCAGTTTCTTTATCTGCTCCGACTGTCCAACGATATCTTCTATCGAATACTTGGTCATACGGTATTCCTTGAGTTCTTCGCTGTAATACTTGATTTTATCATCCAGTTCGCCGTACATCCGCACAAACTGCTCGAATTCCTTCAGCTCCTGAAAAATGTCATAAGTCATCAGTCCAACCCGTTTTCCGTCCTGACGGAGAACATAATGCACGCTCGCCTCCACATTATCCTTTGAGGTGACATTTCCCTGATAGAACGCAATGGTATCCCTCTCATTTTCCATGTTTTCAATCATATGCGTGTACGGGAAAAACTCTTTTATATGCTTTCCTATCATCTGCTCACGCGTACAGCTCTTGTATTTCAGCATTTTTTCATTGGCATAGGTGATTTTACCGCCGTTGTCTATGCAAAGCAGCCCAGGAATGCATTCCAGCATCATTTCCATGAATTCTTTATCTACTGTCATTTTCATTCTCCATATCGTTAATAACTGCCATATCTTTTTAATAGATTATCATGTTAACAGCTTTTTAGCAAGGAAAAGAGAAAAAAGGTACACCAAAACCTCGTCAGCCTTTCCTTCCTCCGACGAGTTTTTTCATGGATTATTCTTATTGCAACGCATATAATTATGCGATAATTCCCCCGTAAAAAATCATTACAAAGCCAGCTGCGCTTGTAATATCAAACAGGATTCTATATATCTTCCGATCTTTTACGGAAAAATTCTTCAGCATTACCACAATGTCTGAAAGCATCACTGAAACGGCTCCGATGCAAAGAACGCACGCCGCACTGTAAGAAGAGAGGCTCGCAGCTCCAGCTTCAAAGGCTATTATCATATCAATTCCGCACCCTCCAAGGCATCCGGCGACAACTGCCGAAGCTCCGAGGAGCACTCGGAACCCTTCATGCGCGAACGAAAAAAGCATCCGTGAAGTCCAAAGCACAATCGCGCCCAAAAGAAGTGCGAAGGTCACCGCATAAACACAGTTGTGTACAACAAAACCGCCTCTCAGACAGATATACTCATAAATCAAAAATATTTGTGCCAGTATTTCCCAAGCAACTGCACCTAAAAAAAACACTTCTTTTTTTTCTCTCTCTTTTTTATATGCAAAATGTACGAAGGCATTGCCTGCGGCAATTGCTGTAGCACCTGCAATCAGTCCGTAGGTCATAGTCATTACGCGTCCTCTTTTCTGTCCTTATACCGTTTGGATGCAAGTCAGCTGCATCGACAGCAATTCTGCTTCGATGCAGCTTCCTCTTATTATTATGGGTTTTACATTCCAAAGAGTTTCGGCATAAACATCTTTGGAAGGGTTGTCGCGATTGCAGGAATAAATGTTGTAAGCAAAAGCACCGGTATGTAAGCGAAAATGATAAAAATCAAAATTGGCTTGAGCATCTGATCTGTCTTTGCCTTGCACACACGTCCCGACATATAAAGCATTGGAGCGGTCGGAGGAGTTACATTACCCATTCCGAGGTTTACGCCCAGGATTGCCGCAAAGTGGACTGGATGAACCCCTATGGATGTCACGATTGGAACCAGAAGCGGCGTACATAACAGAATGCCCGATACATCGTCCATCAGCATGCCTATGATAACCATGAAGAGGTTTACAAGCAGCAGAATCAAGATATAATTGTCTGTCAGACCCAGCAGAGCATTTGCAATCTGCGTCGGAATATTTTCCATAACAAGTATTTTAGAGAAAATCATTACCATAAAAAACATTACCATTACCGTACCTGTGGAGCACGATGTATCAACAAGGGTTTCCTTGAGACCTTTGAGTGTCATTCCTTTGTAGATAAACATTGCAACCGGAATCGCATATAAGCATGAAATTGCTGCAGATTCGGTCGGTGTCATAATTCCTGAATAAATACCTCCAAGGATGATTACAGGCATCAGCAGTGCCGGAATCGCATGAACTGCATCTTTTCCGGATTTTCTGAAAAACTCATCTTTCGAAAGTTTCGGCGCTACCTTAATATCCATTTTTTTCGTGCAGAAATAGTTTACTACACTCAGAAGAATTACTAAAATAATGCCCGGTATAATTGTTGATAAGAAGCATGCAAGTACAGATTGTCCGCTCGACCATGCATACAGAATCTGCGCTGAAGAAGGCGGAATCAGAAGGCCCAGCGGGCAGGCTGCTGCCAGCAGGGCTGCCGTATATCCCTTCGGATATCCTACTTCTGTAAGTCTTGGTTCCATCATCGAGCCGATGCAGGAAAGTGTCGCCGCAGCAGAACCGGAAATTGCACCGAATACCGCACAGGTAACTACGGATACGGTTCCGAGGCCGGATTTTGAACGCCCGAGGAAAATCTGTACGAATCCGATGAGTGCCCCGCCGATTTTTCCTTTTTCCATAATTCCGCCTGCCAGTATAAACAGCGGAATTGCCAGCAATACTACAGAATTCAGCTGCCCGTATCCCGCTGCCAAAAGGAAGTCCGGGGTATATCCGTATCCGACTGTAAGCCACATGAAAGCACATGCAAATGCAAACGGAAGAGGAATTCCAATAATTAATGTAACGATTAAAGTCAATACACCTATAAATGCTACCATTTATTTTTCCTCCTTTCCATGCTGATGAGTTTCTGCTTCATAAGCCGCAGCTTCCGCAGCTCTTCTCGCTTCCATTTCTTCTTTGTCAGGAAGTCCTGTGTTCGGATACTTTTCCATCAAACTTCTAGGGAAAAAGTCATAATCGTTCGGCTCCGAGAAATATCCGATTCTTCTAAAGTTCACAAAGTTTTTAATTAAATAATATACATGATAGAATTCCATCAATACCAGTCCTAAAAGGATTGCAATTCTCGGGATAAACAACGGAATGCTGAGTGCTGTCGTCGACGGCATTCTTACGATTGCATCGGTAAGATACGGAATTGCCCATGTAATCAGGACGAAATTTACAATTACAAGCACCGCCTGTGCCAGCAGAGAAAGCAAATCTTTTCTTCTGATGTTTTTTGCCAGTGATGCAACAATGTCGGCCTTAATGTGGCTGTTTTCATAGGAACCGTAAGCTGCCCCCATAAAGTAAAGCCAAAAGGCAAAGATCAGTATGATTTCGTCAGAACCATACCAGTTTTTGGTGAGGAAATAACGCATGATTGTCGATATAATGATGACACCTGAACATCCGACGCTGCATATAATCATGAGCCACTCTATCAAACATTTCAGTATTTTCCAGAAACCGGTATTTTCGAATTGTGTTCCGAATTTTGTTTCCATGATAAACCTCTTTTTCTTCTTTAAAAAGACAGTCTGCGCAGTTTACAGCTGCGCAGACCCAGTTTTAAATATTTACAGCCTTATTCTTCAAGAGCTGCAACTAATTCTTTAAGAGTGTCTTCACCGATATTCTTATAGAGTTTCGGCCAAGTTTCTTTCTGAATCTTTTCTACGCATGCAGCCATTTCTGCATCTGTTAAGTTGATAATTTCTACGCCGTATTCTTCCAAACCCTTAAGAGCTTCTTCATCTAATGTCTTCGCAGTTTCGAAGGACTCTGCGGATGCTGCTGTGAATGCTTCTTCAATGGCCTTAACGTATTCTGCCGGCATTTTGTCAGCAACGCTCTGGGACATGAAGAAACCGATATTTTCTGCGAAGCAGTTATATGCTACATAGTACTTAATAACATCTTTGAAGTCAGAATAGTTGAGCTGCGGAGTTCCGCCGATCCAACCGTCACATACACCTGTCTGCATGGAAGTGTATAAATCAGAATACGGAATTGTAACAGCATTGTAGCCTAAATCTTCTGTAACGAGATTGTAAACTTCGATTGCCGGAGCTCTAACCTTCATATTCTTATTGATTGTAGGATCGCCATAGTTTTCAGGATAGTCCGTGAATCCCATACCAATTAAGCCTTCTACATACATGCCGAGAAGCTTAACACCCTGCTTGGCATGTACGTCTCTGTATTTATCGAGGAAGTAGGAGCCTTCTCCGAATGCCTTGGAAAGCTGCGAATAATCGGAGAACATGTACGGTACGAAGTTCATTTCGATTTTTGGATCATATTCTGACGGGCAAGGGATTAATGCTAAATCAACTGCGCCTCTGCCAAGGTCTTCGTAAGTCAAAGTATAATCGCCAAGCTGTGAAGATGGATATACCTTGATTTTTACAGCGCCGTCTGTCGCTTCTTCTACTGCTGCCACAGCTTTTTCGATAGCTGCATATCCCGCATGTTCTGTGTTGTAGTGAGTTGCGAGACGAAGTTCGTAAGTTTCACCATCACCGCCGGAAGTGCCACCGCAGGAAGCCAGTGTGAACACCATGATGAGGCAAAGAATGACTGCAAATAATTTCTTCATTTTCTTTCTCCTTTGTCTTTTTATGAGTAATAACTGCCTATTAAACCGATTGCTCGGATTATTTCTCACCTGTCTTTACATACTTAATGATTTCATCTCTTGTCATGCCTACAAGTCCCATATCATCAGCTGTAAGTCCTTCTGCTCTCCAGTCTTTTTCGTGAATTACATTGTAAATATCAATACATGAATTGGTCATCGGTGTCGGCACGCCTAAAACTTCCGCAACGGATGCCCAAGGAACAAGCCCGTACGGACAGTCTTCTGTCAGATATCTGTTAAACAAATCATTCGGTCCTGAAATCGGAGTTAGTGCAATGTCGCCATGGCCTGCCATGTAAAGCTGCTCCCAAGTGTAAGCTCTTTCAGGCATTCCACCGAAGTCTTCCATCGGATGAAGGTTGTATCCAAGCTCATCACCGATTGCTTTTCTTTCGTTGTCCAATACCATATTCAGCTTACATGCGGACGGAGTCCATCCATGCTGATACAGATAGAAGTTTACTTCAGGGCTTTCAATCCGGGATACATTGAAGAGGCAAGGGCCTGTATGCCATGCAGGATTTACGATGGAAAGACCGGACTCCAGTACGGATTCATATACGCGCTGGAATGGGAAAAGAGCATCTACAAGAATGTCGTGCCACTGTTCTTTCGCATCTGCCGGGAAATATGCGATGTTCATGTCTGTTCTGCCGAAGCATGTAACAACCCCCGGTTCCAAAATACGAGCGTCATAAGGAAGGTTGTTTGCGTCTGCCAATACCGGACATTCCGCATCTCCGAAAACCTTCTTGATTACAAGTGCTGCAAATGCTCCCGGGAAAGTAACGATAATCTGTTCTTTCTTAACATGTCCCTTTAAAGCTTCTGCATAATGCTCATGTGCAAAAGCCGGAGTAACAAGGAGAATAATCTCCGCATCCTTTACTGCTTCTGCGATGTCATCCGTTACTAAGTCAAGCTTTGCGACACCGTCTACAGCACCCGGAGTTTTACCCTTTGCGATAACTGTCTGTGTGTCGAATACCTTCTGCATATTGTGTTTATATTCAGGGAATTCGAACATTTTAACCGTATGACCTTTCAGCTTCATATCCGCTGCCATACAATGTGCGCCGTTTCCGCCGCCTAATACTGCGATTTTTCTTGAAATCATATCCGTTCCTCCTATAAGATGCTTGATTTATTTTCAATAATATTTTAACAAGCCTCCAAAAGAAAAACATCATGCCTTCCATACGAATTTTATCACGAATCTGCACTTTTTTTTGTGCTTTTTGTCAGATAAATCTTTCGCATCTCAAACATGATGTAAAAAATGATTGTTTTCAATTGTATAATGGGATTATTTCCTTCGTTTCAGTCTGGAGATTCGCAGGCACAGATAAATGGAAATCGTGCTCTTGAAATCGTGCAAATCAATGCCGCAGTTTTCTTTGATTTTCTCAAAGCGATAGGTGAGCGTATTTTTATGTATTCCCAGCCTTCTTGCGGTCTCTGCGAAGTTGAACATGGACTCGCACCATGTAATAATAAGCTCTTCGAATAACTCCGCATTCTTATCGTTCAAAATTCCTTTGATTCGGCGCTCCAGCCTTTTGCCCTTGTAATATTCCGCTGCCTCTATGAGCATTCTTTCCAAAGGCACATCGATAATTCTTACAATGCTTTTGTCCGTGCTTCCCGAAAGTGTAGTCGCAAGGAGCATTTCCGCCCTTTCATAGCTTGCCTTAAGTTCTGAAACGGAAGAACTTGCTTTGCTCAGCGCAATATGAATCAGTTCTTTTTCGCTTTCTAAAATTTCATTCTGCATCCCTTTGCATTTTGCGGTGAGAACTTCGTCCGTAAGTTTTCCTATTTCCCTTTCCACTGCCGCAAAAATCAAGTATTTTTCATAAGCCGCATCAATTACAACGATAATGTCCTGCCGGTCATGGAACTGTCTTTTTATTGCTCGGTAAACCTTTGTGGAATACATATCCCGCGTCGCGTCGCCTTCTTTTGCAGATTTGCTTTTGCTCACGATAATCGGGATTCGCGGTTTTGTCAGGTTGAATCCCAAAAGTATTCCTTGGTTAATAATAGCAGATTTTGCAGTCTCGTCCCCATTATAAGTGATGATCATTGTTGCGAGCATCTGCAGGTTTGAATGTCTTATATGAGCCGACTCTGCCTCAATTCGGTCTTTTAGCATGATTTCAGCAACCATCTTTACCAGCATTCCGTATTTTTCGACTTCCTCTGAGTCTCCTCTGATGCCGATGGAGCCTACGACTTCGTCATGAATTGCAATTGGCATGGTAATGCCCGGATAGGTTCCTCTCAGTTTGCGGCATTCTGTGGGACCGTGTTTTTTTTTCATTCCCGACGCCATAACCTCAATTGATGCTTCGTGAATGTCATTCAATCTGTCAATATTATCTTTGTCTGCTCCTATAATGACAGCTTTTTTATCCGTAATAATAATCGGATATCCGGTAACTCGCATCGTTATTGATGCAATTTCTTCTGCTACATACTTCAGCATTTCACTCCTCCGCTAAACATTCCTCTCCTAGTTGCAAATATTTAAATAGGAAAACTTATCAATACCGTGGTTCCTTTGGCGGAGCTTTGCAGCGAATAAGTTCCGTGCAGTTTATCGTGGGTAAGGCCCTTTACGATATCCAGCCCGAAACCTGAACGATTCTTCGTCTCTTTTTCACTTTGCTTACTGCACTCTTCACCGTCGTTGAAGACGATAATCGTCGCCTGATTTTCACCGACAACCAGTCTTACTGAAATCCTGCCACGCTCTCTGCTTTTCAGTCCGTGTTTCATCGCATTGACCATCAGTTCATTGACAATCATCGATACCGCCTGCGCCTTTTCGAAGGACAGCTCCATGTTCATTCCTTCAAAATCAAAACTTATCTGCTTTTCGTTTCCCTCGTGAATCTGTTCAAACAAGCGTACCTGTTTTTCAAGGACCTCGCAAATGTCCACCTTTTCTGCCAAAGCGGTCATCATGATTTCGTGCATTGCCGCAAGGGAATTGATTCTGGATATATTGTCGCTTAAAATTTCTCTTGTCTCGGTATTTTGGCTTCTTCTGCGCTGCATATTGAGAATGCTTGATATCGTCTGCAGGTTATTTTTGATTCTGTGGTGGGTTTCCTGCAGCAAAATATTATAGTCCTGCGGGGTTGCATTGATATCCGCAACACCCCCGCGTATGAGCTCCTGTGATGACAACATTTCTGTTACATTTGCCATATGTGTCAGTTTATTATTCAGCCGAGCATTATCTGTAACATCAGATTCCTGAATAAAAACAGCGATAACTCTGCCGTTATCGCCGAAAATCGGCGAAGTCCGCTGCTGCACCTTTACATTTTCCTGTGAAATGCCGTAAGCATCCTTCATACCCACACCTGTTTCTCGGGTATAAAACACAGTCGGTTCTTTTTGGCGCAGAACTTTTTCGCCTTCAATATTTCTTTTATATAAGGATTTTTCCGGTCTGCCGTGGCTGATTACAATCCCCTCTTTATCGGAAAGAAAGCAGTCCACAAAAATATCACTCTGGGTCAGTCTCGCAAAATCTGCCACAGTTCGGTCTATTTCTCTCAGTTTTTCAAGTTCCGCCGCGGTAAGAGCAATGTTCTCCTTAACAAATTTGTAATCCATATTTCCATATGCGGGCGGCGTCTTCGCCGCCCTACTTTCTTAAATTTTTATATGAAATATTATATCTTAATTACATCTCGTCTGCAAGATTGCGATTTACATAACCGCTCTGAAGATTTCTTCTCTCGGACTTGGTATTACAACGGAATTCAGCAGCATTCCATTGCTTCCGCCTGCTGCTGCGCCTGCTTTGCAGGCTTCTGTAACGGCTGCAACTTCTCCTGTGAGGGTTACAAAGGATTTACCGCCGATTCCGGTTCCGAGTCTGACTTCAATCAGATTTACATCTGCAGCCTTAACAGCGGCATCTGCGCCCATGATTGCGCTCGTTACGCTGAAAAATTCAAGAACGCCAAGCGCATTCCTATCCTGCGCCGGTGTTGCAAGGTTGATTGCCTGGATTACCTGTGGGTGGACTCTCGGAATAACTGTTTTTTCAATTACATTGGCCTCACCGATTTTAGCGCCTGCCTGAACCGAGGAATTCACAGCCGCAACCTCACCGCATACGAGTACATGGTACTTACCCGGGCAGCTTGGTCTTGCGCTGATAAGCTCAACCTCCGCAGCCTTCAGCATCGCATCGGCCGCTTCCACACCCTTGGCAATACTGTTTAATTCTAAAAATCCTATTGTTTCGTAATTCATATCCTACTACCTCCCTCAGTTCCTTTCGATAACAATTTTCGTGTCATCTGCATAGGTCACCGTTCCATCAATCGATGCATGGATGTTCGCGCCCATCTGTCCCTGCGGCATCGCTGCAATCAGCTGTCCGCATTTTACGGAATCACCGCAGCTTACAATAGGCTCTGCGGCTGCACCGATGTGCATTCTTGTGGAAATCTGAACTTTAGAAGGCTTTACCTCCACAGTTTCCCTTATATCGTAGTCATAGTATTTATCTACTGCCATGCGCGCCGCAATTCGTTTTGAGGGAACCTTGCGGTTTTCTCTGGCAGGATGTGCTTCCCACTCGGTCTGCTCCGGTTTCTGATACCTCACTTTGTTCTGACCGTAGATAGTCTTCAGCATCTTATTAATACGCCTAGGCTGAAGTCCCATCGGGCAGGCATATTCTTCACATACGCCGCATTCCGAGCAAATCAAAGCCTGTTTTACATCTTCGTCTTCCAAGATTGCCTCGATGTCCGAATTATATGCGAGCTTTCGCATTATCTTATGAGGCTGCAGCGGATGTCCGAGCATATGTCTGGTGCAGAGCTCCGTGCAGAAGCTGCACTGAATGCAGGCGGCTCTTCCGACTCTGAGCATCGTTTCAACACTTGTATTTCTTCTGTTTGAAAGATGTGAGGCTTCATCCAGCACTATGATTCCGGATGTCGTCTTGGTAACATATTCATCTGCAATTTGCTCTGCGCCGACTCTTCTTCCCATCAAAGGTCCGCCGAGTATCACGGTATATCTTCCCGGAATCGGATTTCCGCAGTCGATAATTTCTTGAATCGATGTTCCTACCGGAGCAGAAACAATCTTCGGATTTGCCACCTCGCCGGTCAGCGTGATAATCTTCTGTGTGAGCGGAATTCCCTTCAACGCATCTGAAATCGCCGCAACCGTTCCGACATTGGATACAACGGCGCTTACCGCTGCCGGGATTGCCGAAGGCGGTATCACGCGTCCCGTCACTTCATAAACCATAATCTGCTCATCGCCCGCAGGATAGAAGTTTTCAAGCTCATGAAGCTTCACATCCGAATTTCTCTTTTCGATTGCCGCATTGAGACATGCAATTTCTTCATGATAATGGCCTTTCAGTGCAATTACCTTATGAGATGCTTTCAGATGCTCACCGATGATTTCAACCGTTTCAATAATGTCCTCTGCCCTGCTTCGCATGGTATATCGGTCTGTGCGAAGCAGCGGTTCGCATTCTGCCGCATTAACAATAAAATACTCTACCTCTGTTTTCAGCTTCACATGCGTCGGAAAGCCAGCGCCTCCACAGCCAACAACCCCTGCTTCAAAAATCTTATCTAAAATGTTCATCTACCTTTCCCCCTTATTTGTTTCTGTCGACCTCAAGGGAGTCGATAATTCCTACAATGGCTGCATCGATAGGAATATCATCACGGCCAAATGTTTTTCTCGCCGTACTGCCTGTGACTACCAGAACTCTTTCGCCGATTCCCGCGCCCACAACATCTGCAGCAACAAAGGTTTCCTTGAAATTTGCTTCGCCGTAGGTGTCGGTTTGCTCTACAACCATCAGCTTTGATCCGTCAAGGCTTTCTTCTTTTTTGGTTGCCCATACATGGCCCACAACTTTACATATAATCATTGCTTCTCCTAAATATACATCAGCGTTATCTTCTCTTTGTTAACATAGTCCTTTGCCGGAGCGGACAGTATGGCATTCTTAGGTACCGAAAGGTTTACGGCATTTGTGTTTTTCAAAGCTTTTCGAATATCCTCTTCCGTGATAAAATGCTTCTTCAGCGCGGTACCGGCTTCCGCCTTCGGCGCTTCCTGTCTGTTCAGCGAAGCCACACTGCAGGCCGTCTTATCAAGCGCATTAATCACACCGGTATTTCCGTTTTTGAACATGCACGCATTCGCTTCGTCGAAATCAATGTGCATTGCAAGCCCTGCTTCATCCGAAACCCGGATTACAACACCGTCAAAGGTTATCGGCCTCATTGTCCTCATTGACACCGAAACTTCCTGCCCGTCCGAGAATCCCCATTGATTCGCCTGTGCGGGTGTCATATGAATGTGATTTTTTGCTACGATCGTGCTGTTCTTGGCTGCTATGGATTCCTTTTCGGTAGCGATGATAATGCCAGCGGCTCCGCTAAGATCACCTGACATTCTCAGTGGTGCATCAACCCCTAAAAATCGCGCGTCCGAAAGGCTGAGTTCAACCTGTGTTTCCTTGCGTGCCGGACCTAAAACCGCAACATTGCGGTAGACATTTTTCGGTCCGATAAGTGTAACCCGCTCTTCGCTTGCAAACTGTCCAATCTGCGAAAGATTTTTCTTCGGTGTAAGCTTATAGCCCTTCCCGAAAAGTCTTTCAATGTCCTGCTGCGAAAGGTGTACATGTCTGCCCGATGCTTCCACTAAAACTTCAACATCGTTTTGACCTGTTTTTTTCGGCGGCATCGTTTGATATCCTGACACAACCTCTTTCACAATATTTTTTATTACTTCTTCATTTATCAAATCATGTTGCATTACGATTCTCTCCCTTCTGCCAAGCATTCGAGGTACATGATGTACAACGCGCTGCTTAAGCGATTTAAAGCCCTGAGTATATCCGCTCTGGAAATTTTTTCACCGGTACCTGTCGTATCGCAAAACGCATTGATGGCTGCAATTTCAACCTCTCTGGACATCGCTCTGAGTAAATTCAGTTCTACCGGCAATTTCCCCATCTTGTATGACGGAGCAATATGCCCGATTCCGAAGTACTGTGTCGGATGCTGCGAAACATATCTGAGCTCGTGTTCATTAAGCCCCAGAAGGGTAATTTTATCATCCAGCTTTTCTTCCAAAAGTTCGGAAACCATTATTTTTCTCGCATAGTCGTTGATTTCCTGAAGCATGTTTACCATGTTCTGGCATCTCAACTCTTCTGCTAAGATTTGTGTTTCCAAAACCTTTGCCTGGAAAGTATCGATTTTTCCTCGTAAAATGATACGCGGATGGTTTTTAAGGACAAGCCGCTTGGCGTCAAGATTGGTCATGTGCTCCGGTTTTTTCGGTTTTGACTTTGCATCCTTATCAATAATCGTGATTCCGTTTTGTTCGGCATAGTCCTTTGCTTCCTGACTGATAAACATTGTGAAGTCCGCCCGAAACTCTTTTACAATCATTTCTTTCGTGGCATTTTCTATATCTTTTGCCTTAATAATCTGCATCAGTCATTCTCCTTCAACTAATAAAGTTTGTGCTTAGGGTTTTACCCTGCATAGAATTTTACTTTAAGGTTGGAAGGATGTATTCAACTTCGTTGTGCGGTCTTGGAATTACATGTACAGATATGAGTTCGCCGACTCTGTCTGCTGCTGCTCCACCTGCTTCGGTTGCTGCCTTTACTGCACCTACATCGCCTCTTACCATAACGGTTACAAGGCCACCGCCGACATGTACTTTACCGATTAAGGATACGTTTGCAGCCTTTACCATTGCATCTGCTGCTTCGATGGATCCTACTAAACCTTTGGTTTCTACCATTCCTAATGCCATTTTTACATTGTTTTCCATTTTGTTTCTCCTTTATTCACTCTTATCTGTTAGCTAAAATTGATCTTAATACTTCTTTTGTAATCTCTTCAATCTGATTCTTTGTCAGCTCAGCTTCGCCGCATGGCTTGTGCTGCGGTTGACTGCAGGAAGCTGCTCCGCTTGGACTTGTCTGAAGCTGTGCGACTTCTCTTCTGAGATCTGCAAGCTCCATCGTACCGTATGCAACTCTTCGGATATTAAGCAAATTCATCGGTCCGATATTATCGGAGGATGCCGAGCCGCCGACTGCACCGCAGCCGAGCGTAAGTGCAGGCTGAAGGCCTGTAAGCGCACCTACTCCGCCAAGCGCTGCCGCTACATTTACAAGTACTCTGGATACCGGTTTGCGAAGTCCGAACTGTCTGATAATTTCTTCATCGCTTGAGTGAATTGTCATCGTATGACCGGTTCCTTCATTTTCTAAAATTTCTATAGATTTGTCACATGCTTCTTCCCAGTTCTTTACAGTAAAGAAGGCAAGAATCGGACAAAGCTTTTCTCTGGAATAAGGATTGTCCTTTCCAATCTTTGTGGTTTCGGCAACCAGAATGAGCGTGTCATTCGGAATATCTATGCTTGCCATCTTTGCGATTACCTGTGCTGATTTTCCTACAATTGCCGGGTTCATTGTATTGTTGGCTCTCATGATGAATTTTCCTACTTTTTCAATTTCATCCGGCCTCATAAAGTAGCAGTGCTGCCTCTTCATCTCCGCAACGACCTGGTCTTTTATGCATTCCTGCGTAATAACCGACTGCTCTGAAGCGCAGATTGTTCCGTTGTCAAAAGTCTTTGATTCAACGATTCTGCGTACCGCTGTCGGAATGTCTGCGGACTTTTCAATAAAGGCCGGTCCGTTTCCGGGGCCGACGCCGAGTGCCGGATTACCCGAGGAGTATGCCGCATGTACCATCGCTTCTCCGCCTGTCGCCAAAATCAGTCCTGTATCTTTATGCTTCATGAGTGTGTCCGTCGCCTGCATGGTCGGAGTCTGAACCACCTGCACGATGTTGTCGGGTGCTCCGCACTCCTTGCACGCTTTTTGTATAATTTTGACTGTCTCGAAAATACAATTTTTTGCGCTCGGATGAGGAGATATAATGATGGCATTCCCCGCCTTCAAAGAAATCAGGGATTTATACATTACTGTTGACGTAGGGTTTGTCGATGGAATCAGGGCGACAACCACTCCCACGGGAACCGCTACTTCGAAGAAGCGTCCGGCTCTGTCCTCCCGTATAATTCCTACGGTCTTCAGATTTTCCATCGCTTCGTAAGTCATCTTTGAACCCAAAAGGTTCTTGAGGATCTTGTCCTCCCACTTGCCAAATCCCGTTTCTTCCTGCGCAAGCTTTGCAAGCGGCTCGGCATTTCTGACACAGCTTTCGCATATGTGCTTTGTGAGCTTATCAATCTCAGCCTGAGACCAATTTGCAAGCTGTTTCTGCGCCACTTTGGCATTTTTAATTAAGTCTCTCGCTTCCTGTATGGAACGTAAATCTTTATCGTATTCCAAATTTCCACCTCCCAAATATTTTCAAAATATGATATGTTTATCCTTTGTTGTAACTGTTTTACTCTTCGGTTTTAAAAGACTTTCGGTGTATCCGCAATCCTTTCAACCGTTCTGGCAAATGCCTCACATGCCGCCTTACATGCCGCCTGGTCACCAACCAACAGCCCTCCCGCAAAGTTTGTTTCCGTCGGCGGTCCGTAAAACACCTTCATCTCAACCTCTGCCGACTTGAGAGCTTCATCTAGACCGCAGATTGCTTCGTTCGGCGGTGCAATCAGATATGCCATCGGTGTTCCCTCCGGTATGCCTGCGACCGATGAAAGATAACTTCCGGTTCTGGATATCGTGTGTGCAAAGTACGGAATGGAGCCTGAATCATTCGCCGAATAGAAGAACGCATCGTTTTCTACATACTCGCTGAACGCTGCAATCCCTGCTTTCACCTCGGCAGGTGTGGTTCCTGCAAGAATCCCGATAAATTCTCCGGCAAGCTCTGTAGATGCATTTCCCGAACCTGCGTACATCGAATGTGCATAAGTGACGATTACATCCGCCTTCTTGGTTGCTTCGTCAATTGCCGCATACGAAATATCGTCAATGTCCGATGTCATGATTCCTAAAGACCTGTATCCTTCCGGAACTTTCAGGGCTTTCAGCAGGAACGGATCTGCGTTTGGAATTTCCTGAATGCTCAGGACCGTCGCCTGAATTCTATCACCTTTCAACGCTATCCCTCCTTACAGAACCAGGTCAACGCCGCTTGAGCGGGTTGCCAGCATCTTCTCGATAATTTCCACAAGATATGCCCCTGCCTCTACCGGCTGAATTCCGTTTTTATGTATATTTGAAACAACGGTTCTGCGAGATTCCGGCATGCCTACCTCAGCCTTATATGCCATATACGCCGACATACTGTCTGCTGCTGCAAGACCCGGGCGCTCACCTAAAAGCACTACCGTTACATCCGCTCCGGTGATTTCAGAAATCACATCCATCGTAGGAACTCTGCCGAATTTCACGAAGAACGGTGTCCCGACCGAAACGCCTCTCTCCTTTAGTCCGTCCATCAATACCGGAAGAATTTCTCTGATATTCTCATCGATAGCTGAATTGGAAAGCCCATCCGATACATAAATCTGAACCTGCGGATTCATTACACAATTCTGTTTGATGAAATCGACGGATTCCTGTGGAAGCTTCCTTCCTAAGTCCGGTCTAGTAAGATGTTCGTTGATTTCTCTCGCCTGCGACTGAATAACCGGAAGATTCATCTGCTTCAGTATGTTTTCATCCGCGGCTTTCATTACCGCATCCTTTGCCATCGCATGGTCTGCGCGAAGCGAAATCAGCGATTTCGTGTTCAGACGCGGACCGGATCGGCCTATGCCTACCCTTGCGGTGGTCGCCTTTCTCATAGCGTTGATTGCAAGCTGATTTTCAGGATCAGCAATCTGTATTGAATCTTTATATTCTTTGCTTGCAATGTCGAGAAGACCGCTACCCAAATCCGTATCGCCATAATTTGCGGAAGATCCTGTATCCATCAGGCCCGTTTCCTTTAAAGCCTTCACAACCTCAGCGGTTATCAGTTCAACTAATTGCCTATTGTCCACAAAGTCTCCTCCTTTCTATCTTCTCATAAAGATTGATGGATCTCCGGCATACTTCGTCAGTTTGCCGTTTTCCATAATTCCCATTTTTTCACACCATTCTTCAAACGGTTTAATCGGACGCAGCCCGAGCAGTTCCCGCAGCGCAGCCGTATCATGGTAAGCGTTGGTCTGATAGTTCAGCATGATATCGTCGCCGCTTGGCACGCCCAAAATATAGTTGACGCCGGCTGCCGAAAGCAAAATGGAAAGATTCTCTATGTCATTCTGATCGGCATCCATATGATTCGTATAGCAACAGTCACACCCCATCGGAATGCCTGACAGCTTACCCATAAAGTGGTCTTCGAGTCCCGCTCTGATAACCTGTCTGGAATCATACAAATACTCAGGTCCGATAAATCCTACTACAGTGTTGACCATAAACGGCTTGAAATGCTTCGCGAATCCGTAGCACCTTGCCTCCATCGTCACCTGATCTGTATCAAAATGTGCGTCCGACGAAAGCTCCGACCCCTGTCCTGTCTCGAAATAAAGGAGATTATCACCTTTGCCGGTTCCTTTATTTTTAAGGATTTCATACGCTTCGTTTACCGTTGCACTGCTGAAGCCGAATGCTGAGTTGCCTTTTTCTGAGCCCGCGATAGACTGGAAAATCATATCTGCCGGAGCGCCCTGCTTTACAGCTTCAATCTGCGTTGTTATATGTGCAAGCACGCAGGTCTGGGTCGGAATTTCAAATTCGTTTTTTACTTCGTCGAAGAGTTCCAAAACCTGCTTGCAGGAACCGACCGTGTTGTTTACCGGATTCAGTCCCAAAACCGCATCGCCTGTTCCGTAGCTCAGTCCTTCATACAGCGATGCTCGGATTCCGTCAATTCCGTCAACCGTGTGATTCGGTTGCAGTCTCGTTGACAAACATCCTCTGAGCCCGATGGTTGTGTTGCAGGTAGCTGGTACTCTGATTTTTCCGGCTCCGTACACCAAATCAAGATTTGACATCAGCTTTGCTACAGCCGCCACAACCTCCGAGGTCAAGCCGTTTGAAAGTTTTTTAATATCTTCTTCTGTTGTTTTTTCCGACAAAAGATATTCTCTGAGTTCCGCAATGGACCAGTTCTTAATTTTGCCGTACATAATGTCACAGCAGTCATCCTGAATAATTCTTGTGACTTCGTCTTCTTCATATGGAACTGCAGGATTGTTTCTCACATCGGATACAAGCAACTCTGACAAAACTTCCTTCGCCGCGATTCTCTCAGAAACGGATTTTGCTGAAAGCCCCGCCATTTCGTCGCCGGATTTTTTCTCATTGGCTTTTGCCATAACCTCTTTCACCGATTTGAATTGGTATGTAGTTCCACCCAATACTGTTTTTAGTCTCAAGGTCACACCTCCGTACATTTTTTGCTTTAACTGAATATTAATGTTTTAATTACGATCGGCACCGCGATGCCGTTTAAAATCGGTTTTCCTATATCTATGTAATCGCCCGAACCCATTTTAATTTTATCCAAGCAAAGCACGCATTTTTCGGTTTTAATATATCGTTTGAGGACCTGGCCGAGCGCCTTCGCCATATCGTTTTCACAAAGGATTATCATCGGCGTGCCGCCGGCAAGACACATTTCATTGATTTCGATTAAGGATTGGGAAAGGTTCTTGATATCATCATAGCTTGCCTTTTGCTTTCCCTTTATGCATATTCCGATGCGTTCGTTCTGCGATTGTCCTATAAACCAGCCGAGTTCTTCTCTGGCGATATGTGTATCGCATTTATAAAGTGCTTTCTCTGCTCTTTCACCGATTTTGAAAACCGGCAGATTTTTAATCGGAAAAATTTCATCGCTGTAAGATATCGTTGAGCCGCTTACTTCCGTAGTATAAATTCCTGCGCCAACAACCGTTGCTCTTATGGTTTCCTTTGGCTCTATCACTTCATACGGCTCGCTCGGAAGCTTTTCTCGCAGTGCCTTGGCTATGCATGGTCCAAGGTCGTCATAGCGGTACATGTCTTCTTCATTGCCGTAGAAGCAGTCCGCAACTCCGCCGGAAAACGATATATACTGAACCGGATAGGGCAGAGTGAGCCTCTTTGAATTCTTCGTGGTTGCAATTCTCGTAAAGCTGTAATGCTCCTGATGAAGCGCATCCAGAATTACATCTGCCAGCAAGTCTCCTGCTAGAGCAAGTTTGTTGTCATCCACCGTCATTCCCGGAATTACCTGTATATTGCGTTCCTTGCCGACATCGTTGAAGTGCCTGGAAACATAGGTTATTTCTCGGGCTTTGTTATACTTAATGAGCCTTCCGCCGACATCAATGCAGGTCTGTCCAACCAAATCGCCGCAGTTGAATACTGAAATATTCGTGGTGCCGCCTCCGATGTCCAGATTTGCAGTTACGCAGCCGTATGTTTTTGAAAAAGCTTCCGACCCTGCGCCTCTTCCTGCGATAATGGATTCCAGATCCGGTCCCGCCGTTGCCACCACGAAGTCTCCTGCGAATTCCGAAAGCTTATCTGTAATCAATCTGGCATTTTCTTTCAGAGCCGACTCTCCGGTTATAATCACCGCTCCGCTGTCTACATCTTCGGGGCGTATTCCGGCGGACGCATACTCCTTTTCAATAATTCTTTTTATCTCTTCACCGTCAAGCGTTTCCTGATCAAGCAGCGGTGTCAGATAAACAGGGCTTCGATATATAATTTGTTTGGATGTCAGTTCGACATTCGGAGCCATATACACCATGGCCGTGTTTTCGACTGCCAGTCTGCTCACGATCATACTTGTGGTGGTTGTTCCGATATCAATTCCGACGGACAATATCCGGTTGTCGTCTTTCATAACTGCTCTTCCTCCGCTTGCTGCTTCAAAAATAAAAAGCGCAAATCAAACCGTATTTCAGGTTTTCTTTGCGCCTCTTTGCACTCGCTCACGTCGTTGTGAACTTATAAAAATGTAAAAGTATAATCTTTAATGAAGCATGCTTTCTGTTTCGATAATAATTTTCGCAACTTCTACGATGGTTTTTCGCTTATTCATGCTGATTGTCCTGAGATACTTGTAAGCCTCGTCTTCGGAAATCGAATTGTTCTGAATCAAAATGCCCTTCGCCTTCTCGATGATTTTGCGTTCTTCAAGCTTTTTCTCTTGGCCTTCAACCGTTTTCTTAAGCTCTCTAAACTCCTTCAGTCTTTTAACTGCAATTTCTATGGTAGGCGTCAGTGACTTTTCATCTACCGGTTTCACCAAATAGCCCAAAGCTCCGAACTTGCCTGCTTTATCCACGAACTGTTTGTCGTTGTAAGCGGTAAGCATGATAATTGCAATATCATTTCCTGCCCCGCCGATAAGCTTGGCTGCCGTAAGCCCGTCCATTACCGGCATCTTGACATCCAAAAGAACCACATCCGGCTTCAAATCTGCGCACAGCTCCACAGCATCAATGCCGTCAGCTGCCTCGCCAACCACTTCGTACCCCTGGAATTCCAAAGCCTCTCTGATATCTAATCTGGTAATTACATCATCATCGGCGATGACCACTCTTGTCTTCATATCTTACCTTTCTTTCCTCAGGTCCTAAATCTTAACAAAAAAAGCTTATGCAAAACGAATCACATAAGCTTCAATGCTCTTTTTCAATGCACCCCGTTGTGCATCGTCTATAGGTTACACTAATTTGAAAATTTTGTCAAGTGTTTATCAATCATTTTTTACTGCGATTTTTACTGCCAGTCCGCAGGGTAAGTAACATAGACATATCTGGTGAAATCAGGTGTTTGGAAATGTATGTGCGAATTCTTCGGTATGAAAATAATCTCGCCCGGACCTGCCTTTACAATTCTCCCGTCAATTTCAATTTCAAGCGTACCATCGAGAACAATATCGTATTCATCATAGGTGAGCGTCCATTCAAATGAGGTGTGATTAAGTTCCATGATTCCGCATCCCATGTTCGGCGCCTCCTCAAGCGTCGTGACATCCTTCAGCGCGACGCCCTGCTGCTCAAAAGGCTCACACCTAACCGTGCTTTGCGCTATCTTAAGAATTCCCGACGGATCCTTCACCTTCGTAAAGCCTTCATCCGTCTCGACCGTCTGCCCCGGATACAGCTTGTCTCCAAGTTTTTCGTTTACAACTCTCTCAACTATTTTTTTTATCGTTTTTTCGTCCATCATTTTTCCTTGCCTCTTTCTTCCTTCGCGCGCTTCTTTTCTCTGCGTTTTTCTTCCTTCGCCTGCTGCTTTTCGATATATTTTTCTCTTCTGGCTTCTATCGTCGGAGCTGCCTTTTCATTTACCTTTTCTTCGTACTTCGTCTTACTCTCCATGAATGCCTGCTTAAACTGTCCCTGTCTTTCACTGTACTGCTTTGATGCCTCCGCATCATCATAGACACCGACCGCATTATATGCTTTAAGCATTGCAATCCCGTAAATCAACATGCCGACTGCAGCTGCCACGGTCAAAACCGGTGAGAACCTTCCGAAAATGGTTTCGCTTGCCGTACTGTTCACAGCTGTAACATTGACAAGATAATACAGCAAAAAACTAATCGCCATGTTCGCACCCAGCTTGTTGTATCTTAAATACAGCCCCGTCATCATAGCCGCAATGCCAATCACCACGCAAAACGCAAAACTCCCTCTTTCAAAGTCATATGCGCATTGAGAAAGGCTGAAGATCGCACAACCGGCAATCATTACAAATTCTTCCTTTTTGCCGGGTTTCGGGAAAGAGCAGGCCCCCAATGCTCGGAATACTGCCTCTGCTGCAACTGCGGCGGAAAGCGCCTCTGTCAAAAGCCACCCATTTGCGGTAATATTTTCGCCGAAAGCCATGTCAATCGGATAGTAGTTTCCGATAACCATGAGAAAGACAAGTGAACACACTATGTAAAGACATTTTTTATCGTATATGCGCACCTCGAAGCACATTTCGTAGTCAGATATTTTCAAATATCCAAGAAATCCTGCGCCCATCGCGATGTTTACTAAAATTATCATTTGCTGCTGCGCTTCTATGTACTTGCCGTACAAAACAGCCCCAATCATCAGCATCAGATATACCGCTGTCGCCGCCGTATAGACAAGCAGACCGTTTTTTCCTTGCTTCATCTTTTCTGTTCTCCCTGTGCAAAATATGTTTTAGTGAATTTTACAACTTTTTATTTACGATTGCAATGTTTTTTTGTTCCGGATGCGGTTTCCAAACGAATGCTTGCAATTCAAAAAGGGTGACCTTGCGGTCACCCAATTCGTGTCTTTATGAAATTTTTCTTTGGTTTTTGTCTCAAGTTTAACGCGCGGTTTCGAGTAAACCGTAGTCTTCGTCGTTTCTCTTGTAAACAACGTTTACATTGTCAGTCTCTGCATCAAGGAATACGAAGAAATTGTGCTGCAGCATTTCCATCTGCATGATTGCTTCTTCCGTAGTCATCGGCGCAAGCTCGAATTTCTTGGTCTTTACAAGTTCGCCGTTTTCTGTGGTTTCCACTTCAGGAAGCATTTCGAATCTAACGGATTCCTTTGATTTGTTTCTTTTCATCAGTTTGCCTTTGTACTTGGTAAGCTGTTTCAAAAGCTTGTCGGCAACAATGTCAATACAATCAAATACATCCTGTGATACATCTTCCGCTCTGAAAATCGTTCCCTTGGTTGCGATGGTTGCTTCCATCTTAACTTTGGACTTCTCAGGGTGAATAATCACCTTTGCCTGAATGTCGTCAGCAAAGTACTTACCCAGCTTTTCGAATTTTTTGTCAATTGCGTCTTGAATTTTTTCGCTGATTGCAATGTTCTTTCCTGTTACGATAATCTTCATAATGGTGACCTCCTCTTGTGTTTCTATGGTCTTATTATACCACATGTTGTATGAAGTTGAACAGTCTTTTTTCGAAAACTGCGTGAATATTTTGACACAAAACGACCGCCTGCCTGACCTGGTCTTTGCCCCCACACTTGCCTTTACCCGATTTTCGGAGGACTTACTTCTAAGGTACGCCATGATCACCGCCCGATCTCCTGCGCGACGGCTTACGTGGATCCTTTTGCCCGCACCTGGCTTGGATTTTCAACCACAGACGCAGACGGTCCTTTTTATTTTAGTCTTAACTTTCTCAATGTGCAAGCACTTTTTTTCCGGAGCTTTCGGCATCGTCAAAAACACCTTCCGCCTGCTTGCTCCCCGTTGCCATAACAAATACATGGACCTCCAATGCGCCGGCTTCTTTCAGAATCTGCGCACAGTGATTTATCGTAGCCCCCGTCGTATAGATATCGTCTATCAGCAAAATACGGCTGCCGTTGATATTCCGGGCCTTTCGAGAGTTTACACGGAAAACTCCCATCAGATTCATGGCTCGATCGGCAGGCGACAGACTGCGCTGTGCCTCGGTTTCCTTAACACGTTTTAGGATATCCGGCTCGTGCCGCATTCCACTCTGCTCACAAAAATATTTTGCAATTTTTTCCGCTTGATTGAATCCTCTTTTCTTAAGCTTTCCCTCGCTGATCGGCACACCCGTCACAAAATCGCAATGAAGCAGTTCCGCAGCCCTGGGGTCGGTACATACCCTGTCCGCTGCAATCTGCCCGAGCACGCGGGCCACATAGCTGTGACCGTTGTATTTGAGCTCAAAAATCAGTCTTCTGCTGTAAAGTCCATACTTAAAACAGGCCCTGACGGAATCGACATACTCCGAATTTCCTATGTAATCGGGCTGCCTGCTTAAGTCAACCTCTATATTTCCCCATTCGATATGCCTGATGCAGTGGTCGCAGAGGCAGTACTTTCGCGTACGGTCAATGAAGTTGCCGCATACAATGCAGTACAGGTTCTGCGGATAAACAAAATCCATCAGAGCATCCATTAACTTTTTTCTTCCCATTTCCATACCCTTTTTTCCTACATCAGCCCGCACATGCCGACGATTCGTGCCTTAAGGCCGGAGTTTCGGCTCTTGCTGCGGTTGTTGTCAACCATTCCATTCATATACTGCGGATTTCCAACGATGACAACATCCTCTTTTCCTCTTGTGACTGCCGTGTACAGAAGACTTCGCGTCGCCAGAACCGGCGGAAACCAGCTCATCGGCAGGATTACGACCGGAAACTCGCTGCCCTGGCTCTTGTGCACGGTAATCGCATACGCAAGTTCCAGCTCATCAAGCTGAATGTACGGATATTCCACCCATCTGGTGTCATCATACACAACCGTAACGGTTTTCATTTCTTTATCGACCGCCGCAACAGTTCCGATTTCACCGTTAAAAACTCCTTTGCCCAATGCTTTCTCATTGCCCGCAGCTTTATACTCGATTTGATAGTCGTTCTTATTTTGCATCACACGGTCGCCGACCCGAAAGACGGTACTTCCGAACTTAAGCTCGTCCTTTTCCGCGGACGGCGGGTTAAAGGTCTTCTGGAGATGCTCGTTTAAACTTATGCTTCCGATGAGTCCTTTTTTTGTCGGGGTCAGCACCTGCAGACGCTCCTTTGGAATCTCGGAGGAAATATCAACAATCTTTCGCAGGATTTCCTCATGTTTGTCCGCTTTTACCAAGCGGAAATCCTCTCCGAATTTCGGATAATCGCCGCTGTTGATTCTGTGAGCGTTTATAACGATTCCGCTTTGCTCGCTCTGTCTGTATATATGCGTGAGCGCCGATGTAAAGAAAAATTCACTGTCAATCAAATCTGCAAGCACATTTCCCGCTCCCACAGACGGAAGCTGGTCCGCATCGCCTACAAGAATAAGGCGGGTTCCGGGTTTGAGTGCATTGCAGAGGGCTTCGGCAAGAAGCAAGTCCAGCATCGATGCCTCGTCGATAATTACAACATCCTGCGTAAGCGGTTTTTCGGCGTTTCTTCCGAATGCCATGTACCGCGTCTCTTCATCGTAAAAAAACTCAAGAAGCCTGTGCACGGTGCAGGCAAAATGCCCGCTGGTCTCCATTACTCGCTTCGCCGCTCTCCCCGTAGGTGCCGCAACCGCAGCCTTCAGCCCGCTTCCTTCAACAATCGAAATCAACGTATTGATGATTGTGGTCTTTCCTGTACCCGGTCCGCCCGTAATGATTGACACTCCGCTCAGCAGCGCATTGCGGACAGCCTCTTTCTGCTCGGACGAAAGTTCAACTGCCGATTGTGCCTCTGTCTTTGCAATCAGTGCCTCGATATTGCCGCCCACCGGTTTCAGCCCGCCCTGCGGATTCTCAAGCCTTGCGAGCTTCCCTGCCACGCTGCATTCCGCCTTATAGTAGCCATAAAAATACACCGCCCGCACACCGTTCACATCGGCAAGCTGCAGCCGCCCGTCAAAAACCATATCCTCCGTAACATCTTCCACAAGTTCGCTGTTTATCTGAAGATTTTCTGCGGTTTCCCGGCACAAATCCTTATAAAAGGCAAACGAATGTCCCTCCGAAGCATATTTTTTCATAAGAATGGCAATCCCCGCTTCGACTCGATATCGGTTTTCGTCGCCGAAGCCGAGCGTTTTCGCGATGGCATCCACCTTCGCAAATCCCATTCTCGGAAACTCCTCGAGCAGCCAGTACGGGTTGTCCTCCGTCAATCCTATCGCTGATTCGCCCACAAGGTCAAAAATCTTGACAATATAATAGTTCGACAGCCCGATTGAGCGTAAAAATAAGGTCACCTCAGGGGTGACCTCTCTTATCTTAGCCATGATACTCCTCTGCCCCAAGCGGCAATTTTGTTTCTCTTATATTTCTTGGCAACCTTCAGCAGTTCTTCACGCGTATTCTGCTTCGGTCTGACATGGGTGGATTCCGTAAGCATTACGAGCATCTTTTCGACATTTGTTTCGTCACAGATTCCTGCTTCGATTAAATCGTTTGCATCAACGGCAAGATCCTCAACGAAAATAACCTCGTTGTTTTTCTTGATTTCGCCGAGCATATACATCTTACTTCGGATCTTGGTTTCTGAGTCGTAATCGAATGCCAATCTCTGCGCTTTCTCAAGGTTCAAAAGATATTCGTATCTTTCCATGCTTCTGTCATAGATGAATTTCTTGAGATCCTGTGGCTGTGCAGTGAAGTACAGCTTCGGCATATCATGCACGGCATCCACAAGGTGCTGGTGCGTTTCTTCATCAAAGTTGAGTTTGTCGATGGAAGGCATGGAACGTTTTTTGTGAATGGTCGAGTAAAAAAGACCCAGTCTTCTTTCCGGAACCTGCTTCGTCTTCTCAATTCCTTCACAAAGTGCCATCAGGTCGCTCTTCTCTCTGCGCGTCAGTCTGCTGAACTGCTGCTCGCCGAGGATTACCCGAAGAAGTCCCGTATTCATGAGCATGTTAAGTCCCTTGCCTGCATGAGGAGCTGCCATGATATCCGTGAATTCATCTCTGATTTTTTCCGGTTTAACCGTTTCAAGAAGGCTGTAGTTCGCCACGATCGCTTCGTATACACTCTTATGTAAGTCGAATCCGAACTGTGCTGCATAGCGGATTGCCTTCATCATGCGAATCGGCTCTTTGCGGAAGGACTCGCTTGCTTCGCCGACCGTCTTAATGATTTTCTTGCGAACATCTTCTCTTCCTTCATAAGGATCAACAATCGGCTTAACGCCCGCGTATGGATTCATTGCAATGGCGTCTATCGTGAAATCTCTTCTTGCCAGATCCTCTTCAACATTGTCCGTGAAGAGATTCTCGTCATCCCCTGAAGACTCGCTCGCATTTTTGGTTCTGTAAGTGGAAATATCAATGATATAACCTTCCTCACCGATAACTTCGCCCTTTTCGTTGCAGATTTCATCAATCAGTTCTTCTCTCAGCACACTGTACTTCGTGCTGAGAATTTTTGCTTCAGGGAAAAGTTCCGTAAGCTCTTCAAAGCCTGCTTTCGTGATTACATCCCAGCTGTAGGTTTTCTCTCCCATCATGGAATCAATCACACATTCTCCTGTCACATAGTTTTCAAAACCTGCATCCCCTAAAGTCTTCATTATCTTGGTGACTTCCTTAGGTACCTTAATCATTTCTTTCCTCCTTAGATTCTTTTGATTTATTCAAAATTGTGCCTGTCGGCTTATACAGTTTCCGGTTGTCAAGCGTTCTTACTTTGTCACTGAATTCTCCCTCGGCGGTTGCCTCAAGTGCCGCTTCCATGTCAAACATTCTCGCATCCAGAATGTCGAGGTAGTGCAGCAGTTCCGCTTCAGGGAACAGCGGTTTCTTCGGGCTTCCGAATTCCGGTTCGTAGTGATGCGCAAGTATCATATGTTCCAGCATGATGGCCTTTTCTCTCGGAAATCCAAGCTCAAGCGTCATGCGGTCAATCGTCTTGACCCCCTGAATAATGTGTCCGAGCATCTGCCCTTCAAACGAATATCCTGTTGCGATTCCGTCGGATTCCGCCACGATTTCGTTGAGCTTTTCCATATCGTGCAAAATCACTCCCGTCGTTACCAAATCGCGGTTCAGATTCGTATACACCTCGCAGGCACGTTCTCCTGTCATAAGCATGCGCTTCATATGATACAAGAGCCCTCCGAGCTGCGCGTGATGGTTCTTCTGTGCGGCCGGATAATACATCAGCTTCTCCTTGTTTTCGCTGAGAAACTTCAGGCATATCGCTTTAAGATCCTTGTCGGCGATTGCTTCTGCCCTTCCCAAAATATAATCATACATCTTGTGAGGGTCTTCCGGAGCCGCCTTCACATAGTCCTGCATATCAATCTCGTCATTCTCGTTTGCCGGCCTGATTCTCATAACACGCATCTGGAGCTGCCCCGCCCATTCGGTTATGAGTGCCTTCACCTTGACGATGTCCTTCTCTTTGATTGTCAGAATCGACTCGATTTCTTTGTCGGTGATATCCCATTTTTTTGCGGTTACTTCGCCGTATTTATCGCCAAGCGTAAGATCCCAATACTGTTTTCCGTTGGAACCTGTCTTGATGGCGGTAGCTTTCACCATGAAGAAGTCAATGACTTCGCTGTCTTTCCTTAAATCTTTTATATATACTTTTTTCATTTGACCGTCCTTTTCCTATTGCACCGCATGCATACGCAAACAATTAATCTACATTATATACCAAAATCTGCTTTTTCGCAAGATTTTTAGCATTTTAGCTGTTCAAATACGTCGCAAGTGCGGTGGCAACCGTCTTGCCGGTGGTTTTCGATGTGAGCTCCGCGCTCAGGTGAATGATGTTTCTCCCGCAAAACTCAATCTTTGCTTTGCTCAGCAAAACTTCTTTCAGTCTTTTTGCAAGCAAATCATTATCCGTCGTAAAATCAGAAAAAGACATATTACATCCTCCGTTTTCGTATCATTGGTTTAATTTACATTATATACCAAAACGATAGATTCTGCAACATGTCTTTCCTTTATTCTTTGTTTGTTTTTTTCCGATTCCGGTTTTACTCGGCAGCTTCCTCAAGGAGCACGGATGCCTTGAACAAGTCTCCGTCTATGGTGATTTCGAATACGCCGTCCATCAGGCGTACCAAATCCTTTGCAATTGCAAGTCCAAGTCCGCTTCCTTCCGTATTTCTCGACGCATCTCCGCGCGTAAAGCGTTCCATCAATTCCTCTTCGGAAATATTCAGTGCATCTTCGGAAATGTTCTTCACTTCGAAAAGCACTTTGCTGTTTTTACGGCCGATGTTCACATAAACGCGGCTGTTTTCGAGTGCATATTTGGAAACATTCCCAAGCAGATTTTCAATCACTCTCCACAAAAGCTGACCGTCTGCCATGACTTTCGGACCGCCCGTACTCTCAATCTCGCTGCCCTCCGCAGCACTTGCGGCGATGCACGCATTGGTAACGATCACATCAAGTCCGCGTGCTTTGAGCCTTGCATCCATTTCGCCGAGGCTCTGGCTTACCAGGGAACCGAGGTCGATTGCTTCTTTATTTACAGGAATCGCTCCGCTGGAAGCCTTTGCAGCCTCAAAGAGTTCCTCGGTCAGAACCTTCAGGCGTTCGGTCTTTTCGTCGAGAATCTTCAGATAGCCCGGCGCGTTCGGGCTTTCCAGCCCTTCTTTTTTCAAAAGGTCGATATAGGATACCATCGATGTCAACGGTGTCTTTAAATCGTGCGAAACATTGGAAATCAGGTCGGTTTTCATTCTCTGCGTCTTGAGTTCGTTTTGAACTGCCGCCTCGGAAGCGTCCGAAATGCAGTTCAAATCTTCCGCGAGCATATCCAGTTCCGTATCCGGAGCACCGTTTTTGTCCCTGTCAACGGATATCTTGTATAAAAGGTTACCCTCTTTGACCTCAGTTACACCTCTCCTGATTTCCTGGAATTTTCTGACCTTCTTCGGTACAAAGATAAAGATAAGAATGAAGTCCAGGATTGCTCCGACCCATGTCATTGCAAGGAACACCATGCCAATCAAAATTCCCACATATTTCAGCAGGAAATTGTCGGTCGTCTTTATCGCATGCACCACTGCTGCGATTCCGTTCCCGATTGCCTTAAAAATGTTCCCGAGCAAAGATTTTTCCCAGAACTTCCGCGATTTGATTTTTTTGACCATCGCCACAAGACAGATGATCGTCAATGCGATTGCAATCGTCATTCCGGCAATGCACAGCACAAATATCGTCGTATTGTTCGGTCCGAAGCAATACAAATCTTCGTTGACCGGCACATACAGACTCGGCAGTGCTTTGATTCCCGGCCACATCATCACCATCGGATAGGCAAGCATAACCGCCGCAGTTGCCGCGCAGCAGAAAAGTGCAAGCTGAACCTCCGACCAGATGCGGTCGAACCAATTGAGATGGATTGTTCCATCCTCCTCGCGACTGAATCTTCCGGAAAAAACGCACAGAAGCACAGTACCCGCAAGAAACAGTATGCCAAGTCCCGTCAATACCAAAATCATGCTGCTCAGAAAATCATCCTGCGCCTTCGGCGACTGGAAATACACCGTCCATGGGCTTACCATAATCCAGTCGAGTGCTTCCTTTGCTTCGGCATTCGTAATTTCCGTATCCGTTCCAATCCATTGATTATATAAAGTCGCATAATTATTCATGCTTGCAACCGATACCGCAAGGCTTCCGGCTATGCCTGTCACCACGCCGACGATTACGGTAAACACCCATAAAAATCCGTCGAATATTTTCAGCTTGTCACGCTTTGCTTTCGGCTTCATTCTTTCTTCGATAATCATATCTTCGTCCATCATAACCCCTCCTCGTTTTAAATCTTTTCAATTTTATAGCCGATCCCCCAAACGACTTTCAGATACTGCGGATTTTTCGGATCAATTTCAATCTTTTCCCGGATTCTCCGGATATGTACCGCCACGGTGTTCTCCGCACTGTATGCAGGCTCGTTCCAGACCGCCTCGTAAATCTGCTCAATGCTGAAAACTTTCCCGGCATTTGATGTCAAAAACTTCAGAATCCCGTATTCGGTCGGCGTCACCGGAATCTGCTCCCCGTCCAGCGTCACGGATTTCTGCTCGTCGTCAATCACCAGTCCCCCTGTGGTGCAGATGCTGCTGCGGCCTTCGTTCTGTCCCGAAAGGCTGCCAAGCCGTACATAACGCCTCAGCTGCGATTTGACTCTGGCAATCAGCTCCAGCGGGTTAAAAGGCTTCGTCACATAATCGTCCGCCCCAACATTCAGCCCCGTGATTTTGTCGTAATCCTCGGACTTTGCAGAAAGCATGATAATCGGAATGTTCTTCTCTTCTCTGAGCTTCATGGTCGCCTGCACGCCGTCCATTTTTGGCATCATGATGTCCATGATAATCAAATGAATCATTTCCTTCCTTGCGATTTCCAAAGCCTGAATCCCATCGTATGCCTTAAAGACATGATATCCTTCGTTTCTGAGATAAATTTCGATAGCGCCTGCGATTTCCTTATCATCGTCGCAGACCAGAATGTTGATTTGATTTTGATCCATTGTTCTCTCCGTCCCCTTCTCGTTATACTATAAAGGGCATTTATTACAAATGCCCTCACGAGTTTCTTACGAAAATATTACAAAACAGTTACGCCTCGGTTATGCCTCGTATTCGAAGCAGTCCATGAATCTGAGTTTGAACGCATTGAGTGCGTGCAGGCGGTCGATTCTTGCTTTTGTTTCCGCATCGTCGATTTCGCCCGTGCGGATATAGTGGTCAAGCACTGCATAAGTGAATCCGAGGTTTTCTTCGTCGGTCTTCGGCTGCAGGCCGTCAATCGGAGTCTTGTCCACAAACATCGCAGGCAGCCCCAGTTCTCTTCCGATTGCTTTTACTTCCTGCACCGTCAGCTTGCTGAGCGGACTGAAGTCTCCGGCACCGTCGCCGTACCTTGTCGCATAGCCGACCCAGTCCTCCGAAAGGTTGCAGGTATTTGCCACGCGTCCGTTAAACGACTGCGAAACCGCATAGGTTGCCGCCATTCTAAGGCGCGGCGGCAGATTGGTAATCGTCTGCGTCTGAATCGCATCTTCTCCCGCTGCCTTTTTGATTTGTGAAATCAGACCGTTGAAGCAGTCCTCAATATTGATTACATAGTGCTTGATTCCCAAATGTTCCACAAGTGCAAGCGACACATCGATATCGAACTGCTCGCCCTTCGGGAGAAGCACGCCGATGACCCTGTCCTTTCCGAGTGCTTCTACACAAAGCGCCGCCACAACCGAGCTGTCCTTGCCGCCCGAGATTGCCACAATCGCGTTGCAGCCCTTTCCGTTTACCTCAAACCAGTCTCTGATCCATTTTATAATATCCTCTTTTACCTTTTTTGCGTCAAATGCCATGTTATGCCTCCAAAATAGTGTGTACTGTAATAATATGCTGATATTATATCTTACTTTTGTTGTTTTTGCAATCAATCGACCTTGTTTTTTATTCCTGAATTTGCTATAATGGAAAGGCTGCAATGAGAAATCAGAGCGGGCTGCAAGCCCGAAATCCGTCTCACAACTGACTTATAGGAAAAAACTTTAAGAAAATTGTAACCTTTTCCATTGCAAAATTGATTTACTAATGAAAGGAGAGCCGAAGGGATGAGTGATACTTTTGTTCAGAACGAAAGTATTGAGACCTTAATTCATCGTTATAAAAGCACAATTTACGGCGTGGCCCTGTCGTATACGAGCAACCGAGCGGATGCGGACGACATCTTCCAAGAAGTTTTCCTCATCTACTATAAAGTGAATCCACGGTTTAATGACGAGGAGCATCGAAAAGCATGGCTTATCCGAACAACGATTAACTGTTCTTTAAGAGTTGTGCAGAGCACTTATCACAAGCGCGTGATTCCTATGGATCAAAACGAGATGAATGAAGGCTCATTTCAATTTCGTACCAAGGAGGAGAATGCTGTTTACTTAGCGTTGCAGCAGCTCCCGGAGAAATACAGAACCGTTCTCCAGCTCTTTTATTTTGCGGACATGTCCGTTGAATCGATTGGGGATGCCTTGAATTTGAAGGTCAGCACCGTGAAGGTTCAGCTCATGAGAGGCCGCGAAATGATGAAAAATAAACTGAAGGAGGAAGATTATCATGGTTGACGAATTCTTTCGCGACATGGATGACTTCGCATCAAGCGACATAATCTATAGCATGAGAGAACAGATGACCCCATCTGATGAGGTCGTTTCGTCTTTGCTTGCCAAGATTGCCGAATGCGATGCTTCCCCTGAACGCTTTGAAAACTCAGTACCGTTTGAGGCTGTGGTCAAGAAGAGCCTCGGCCGCAAACCTTTGGTTAAATACGCAACGGTTGCTGCGGCAAGTGTCATCGTGCTGGTTTCTGCTTTCGCTGTATTCGGAAACGGCAGTCCGTCCGACATCGGTAATTTAATCGATAACGTCGTTCCGGGAAATGTGATTACAACGCCTGACCCGGCGGCTCGGGATAACCCGCCTCTCACAGACGGTGACAATTCGGGCAAGGATACTCCGTCCAAGCAGACCGACAAGATGCAGAAAGATAACAGTTCAAAACCTGCCGCTGACAACAAAACAACGAATACCGATTCCGCCAAGTCCGGCAAGCCGGTAAACACAGGCTTCGACGATTCCACCGCTCCGGCTCCGAATGACAATTCAACGCCGGCCGTAGGAAAGGATGGAAACGGTGATGTTGATTTCAACAGAGAAATCCTTGCTGAGGAATCTGTTTCCCACCTTGCGATTTCCGGCGGCAACTATGTAGTGGAAACATCTTCAACATCGCTTACAACCACTTCCGAGATTAAGTCCATTTCGCTCGCTATCCCGGAGACTTCAACAACCAATGAGGCGGTTGTTCAGGCTCAGGTTAAGAGGCTCAGAAATGTTTCTTCGGATCTTATGGTTGCTGTAGATGTAGACGGATTCAAGCAGAGTCTGCTTTATCTGAATGAATCTTATACACCATCCTCGCTGGAACAATTCATTGCCGACGCGGGACTTGACACGGATGTTTCGTATTCCAAATATGTCTACTGCAAAGGAGAAAACATCGGATACTCTTCTTATCATAAGTTCAGTGTTCCGGACATCAGGGAATATGTAGATAACTACATCTTCTCAAATGACAATTCTCCATTATGTGGCAGCAAAGCTTATAACAATGCCGGCGTTCATGTAACCTTCAAATCGAAATCCAATCCTACATGTTCGTCAATTGACTTCGGTGTGAGTGACAATGGCTATCTTCTCGTAAAGATGAACGCCAGCAAATCATTTGTATTCTACATCGGAGCTGATAACGCATCGAACTTCATCGCAAGCGTTACCGGGGAATAATGAAAGCCTTTTTGAAAATGACCCAGAATTGGGTCATTTTTTTATTATCAAAATCATTTTCGGGTCATTCTTGTGCCGTTTTTGAGTCAAATATCGCTTTTTTATTATTTTTAAGGCTGTTTCGAGGATTTTTTTCGAGTTGGCACGCTTCTTGCTTATAATATTTGCACAAAAGAAAAAAATATAATTTAAAAAATAACAATTCTATAGGAGGTAACGAGATGATTACAAAGAAAGATTTTTTAGACTACGCATTTGAAAGCGCAATCACATCCATGAACTACAACTCCCTTCAGGCTATGTCCGGTGACATCGCTGAAGAGGTTATCGCAACAGGTATGCAGGCATATGCAAAAGACCAGGGCCTGACTTTCACAGACGAAGAAGTTCACGCAACAATCGTTGCCGGAATTGAAAGTCTGAACAATGCAGGCGCAGATTTCAAGCTCCAGACTTGGATGATGAAATAAAGAAAGAAACTCCTAAATTAAATAAGTATGAATAAATAAAGAATGAATGAATGTAAAAAACGGAGCCACCGGCTCCGTTTTTTACAAATTATATTTCACTTTCTTTCGTGCAAGGGTTGTCTGCGGCAAGTTCAGGAAATCGGCCGCTTTTCGCGTTGTGCCCTCCTTCTTGAGAGCATATTCTATCAGCTTCTTTTCCTGCCTTTCTATAATTTGATTGAAGTCCAGCGATTCTTCTCTCTTGAATTCCTTGCGGATGTCTATGACACTCTCGTCATAAACATTTTCGTTGAGCAGATCGTCAACCAAATCCGCTTCGATTGTATTTTCTCTCCCGCAAATATATAGCCGGTGAACCGTATTTTCGAGTTCCCTCACATTTCCCGGCCAGTGGTATTCTTCGAGTTTCCGGTACGCCTCCGGGCTGAAATCTTTATCCACCCCATACTTCAGGCTGTATTTCTTTATGAAATCCTTTGCAAGGCAGTAGACATCTTCTTTTCGCTTCCTGAGAGGCGGGATCTCAATCTGGCAGATGTTCAGCCTATAGAAAAGATCCTCTCTGAACTTTCCTTCGTCTACCAGTTTCTTAAGCGGTATGTTGTTCGCACAGATAACGCGAACATTTACATGCTTCGCCTGCGTACCGCCCACACGATAAAACGTGTTTTCCTGAAGCACGCGCAGGAGTTTAGACTGCATGGACAAAGGCAGAGAACCGATTTCGTCAAGGAAGAGGGTGCCGTTGTTGGCCATTTCAAAGTAACCTTCTTTTCCGGTCGATGACGCCCCGGTAAACGATCCCTTTTCATACCCGAAAAATTCCGACTCTGCGAGGTTTTCTTGTATCGTTGCGCAGTTTATCTTAATACACGGTTTTGACTTCCTCGGACTGTTTTGGTGGATTAAATCGAAAATTCTTTCTTTGCCTACCCCCGTCTCCCCTTGTATGATTACATTGCAATCATATTTGGCTATGTTTAGGGCATCCGCAACCAACTCTTCCGTTACCGGGCTCATAAACAAGAATCCGTCTATCTGTCTGGCAGCCTTCTGCCCGTGTTCTTCTTCACAGCTTACTCTGAGTTTGATCTTGCGCTTGTTTTTTTCAAAATATTCATCGAGCTTCTTGAGTATCGGCTCGGCATCCTGAACCAGTCCGAGCGCAATGCTGTATGTATTTTCATATACGCTGTCCAGTGCATAGTTGACTACTCCCTTTTTCCCGAGGCTCTCGGTAATCAGAAGCGCCTGTGAATAGTTATTGTCTACATTGGTATGGCAGATAAGACCACCGCTTCTTACCATGAGAGCTGCCACACTCTCACAGTTTTTGATATTCTCAAGATTGATAATCACATCCATCTGATTCATTTCACCTTCCCCCAAGATGCGGGCTGCAGTTTCGATTGGATGGCTCATCGGGTCGAAATAAATATGATCTATCAGTGGGCTCAGAACGTCCAGCAAAACTTTTTCTTTCATATTGGCGGAGCATGTGCATCCGTTTTCCACAAGCAGGGATATTTCAGCATCAGGCACACAGTTTTTCATCTGCTGTGCAAAAAGCGCAATTTCAACAAGGCTGACACTGATAATGAGCACCTTCTTTATATCCATGTCCTTGACAATCTCACTGAGTCCAAAGAAGGTTCCCTCTTCATCAATGGCTCTTCTCAGGTATCGTTTTCGATTTTCCGGCAAATCATCGCAGATTTCCAAAATCGTTGTTTCAAACAGAATCGCATATCCCTTACATTTAATCTGACCGAAATCGTAATCGATATCTTCGATTTCTTCTATGTATACGGGAATTCCCGTCATGGTACTCATGCAGACAACATGATCGCCTACTTTAACATCGTTTCTGCCGCAGTCATCAGATATTTCCTCCACTACTCCGGAACATACGGCCCCGCTGTTCGTATAAGGGTTGTGAATCTTGCCCCTTTCGTTGACAAATTTCATAATCTTACCCGCTATTTTGGCCGTATCATGTTCGCATATGGAGCAAATCTGGCACATACTGTCCCGCTCCATTGTTATGTAGTCAAGCAAAATACGTATCTCGCGTCCTTTAAGTTCCCGTGAATTATCAACCTTCCATGCGGTAACCGGAAGACTGCCTTTAGGTTCTATTACTCTAACCTCTCCGAAATTTCTCATGTTATTGCCTCCTAGTATCTATTCAATTATATCCATTTTGCTTTCTTTGTCAATATTGCAGTGCCATTTTCGGGTCATCCTTTTTATTTTTGCACCGTTTTTGGGTCAGTTTCCTTTTTTTCCCTTATAAAAAGTGTTTATTTCTGCGTTATTAAGCGTTTTCTTAACTTGGCATGGTTCTTGCTATTAAATAAAACGCAATTAAAATTTATACTTTAATTATAGAAAGGAAATGAAACAATGAATTTTCTAAAAGCATTTGTTAAGTTCGTTCCTGTATTCGTTTTAGCCGGACTGATGATTTCCGGACAGGACGCACTGATTGCAGCTGCAATCGCAGCGATCGCAGCTGTCGTTGTTGCTCGCTTTGTATGCGGCTTCAAATTACAGGAATGTATCGATTCCGCTATGTCCAGCGTATCTAACATCCTGATTGCATTATTTATCTTAATGTTCGCTTACGCGATGGCAAGCTTATTCATGTCCACAGGTGTAGGCGCAGCAGTTGTAAACATCGCACTGAAAGCCGGCATCACAGGCAAGAGTGTTGCATTCATCGGTATTCTTTGTACTGCGGTTCTTTCCGTAGCAACCGGTTCTTCCTGGGGTACATTCGCAGCATGCGCACCGATTTTCTTATGGCTGAACGAAATCGTTGGCGGTAACCTTTACCTTACGGTTTGTGCTATCGCAGGCGGTGCTTGCTTCGGCGACAACATCGGTCTTATCTCCGATACAACAATCGTATCCTCCGGTATCCAGGGCGTACAGGTTGTAGACAGAATCAGACACCAGGGTGTTTGGTCTGTACTCTGCCTTGCACTCGCTTGCATCTGCTTCCTCGTTGCAGGAATCACGATGGGTCTTCCGGGAGAAGCGGTTGACGGTTCCCATGTTGTAAACCAGATTACAGATGATGTATGGGCATTCCTTGCAGAAGAAAGACCTGCTGCAGTTGCACTGCTTGAACAGGTTCGTGACGGCGTTGCTCTTTACATGGTTATTCCGCTCATCCTCGTTATTGTACTTGCAGTTCTCGGGCTGAACACATTCATCTGTATCGGTTCCGGTATCGTTTCTTCCTATGTACTCGGAATCTTCGCCGGAACGGTTGGTACTTTCCAGGATTTCCTCGATGAAGTCATGGCAGGTTTCGCAGATGCAGGTTCATGGGTAGTTGTAATGATGATGTGGGTTGCTGCTTTCGGCGGCATCATGCAGAAGATGGATGCGTTCGCTCCGCTTGCTGCTCTTGTTGTAAAGATGTCCAAGAAGGTAAGACACCTGCTTGGATGGAACGCAGTTCTCTGCTTACTCGGAAACGCTGCTTTATCCGATGAAATGGCTCAGATTGTAACAATGGGTCCGGTTATCAAGCAGATTGCAGAAGAAAACATTGAAGCTGAAAGCGAAGAAGCTATGTACAAGATTAAACTGAGAAACGCTACATTCGGAGACGCTATGGGCGTATTCGGTTCCCAGCTCATTCCATGGCACGTATACCTTGCGTTCTATGTAGGTATCGCTGCCGGCGTATATCCGCTTCAGAAGCTTGTTCCGACAGACTTCTTAAGATACAACTTCATGGCGTATATCGCAGTTGGATCCCTTCTTCTCCTGACATTCACAGGTTGGGACAGATTCATTCCACTGTTCAAGCTGCCGCAGGAACCTGTTGTAAGATTAAAGAAGCACGCAAAACAGGACATTTAATTCAGAAACAATTCAACTTAATTGCATAAAGAAGGGACTGTCGCTTTAACGGAAAATATCCAACCGTCAGGGCACAGTCCCTTTTGTA
>ERZ827168.135-NODE-135-length-119845-cov-23.658377_pt1 | contig 119845 bp, 104 predicted proteins | sample MGYA00519868_ERZ827168 | MGnify/ENA primary metagenome ERZ827168 (study PRJEB31778, sample SAMEA3449271) | human gut metagenome | biome: human gut; feature: human-associated habitat; material: faeces | place: United Kingdom | collected 2010/2012 ... | reverse complement strand
AGCAGCCCCTCGTGTAGGTCTTGGGAACCTTTGCATGGATGCTGTCCTGCGCCCAAGTCAGTCCTGCTCTTTAAGAGCAGGACATAACATTGGACTGACAACCATTATACCATGCTAAACAACCTCTTTCGAAGCCCCCAAGTTTACACGAGGTATAAAGAGTTGTTTACCCTTTATAACGTTATGTCCGGCGACTATGTCGCCGCTTTACGTCGCAAAGATAGCATAACTTTTCGATTTTTAGGTTATGCAATCCGTCCGATAATACGAAGCGCAGATCTCGGCTTATCAAGTAAAGGCTCTGGTAAACCCGCGACATATAAGCACAAAAGACCCACGCCCGTAACGTAGTTTCCAAAACAGCCACACGTCGGACGTGAGCCGACGTCCGTGGACAGAATTGTGCTTTGCCATGTCGCAAAAAATTTACCAGATTTTATACTCGGCAAAGTGTACGCATTCGTCTATCCGACGAATCGCTTTTGCAAAGATAAAATAAATAAACAGATTTTGCAAAACAACCGCGGATATTTGTTGCATTCGATATATTTTTATTCTGAAAAAGCGGCATTCGCAGAATGCATGGAGACAGATGCCGCCGTAACTTGTTAGTCGCTAAAATATTCGTGCGATACTTGAAACCGCATCCGGAACTTCGAGCGGGAAACGGGGTTCGAACCCGCGACCCTCGGCTTGGGAAGCCGATGCTCTACCACTGAGCTACTCCCGCACTCTTATTCGTTAGATTCCGTGCATTGCAATCCGTATCCGGACGATGCAAAATTACAAAAAATCCGTTTACGGAACCCATAAATCTGCACAATTTCGTTTAATCCATTTTCAAAACCGCGAGGAATGCAGATTGCGGAACCTGCACCGAACCTATCTGGCGCATTCGCTTCTTGCCGGCTTTCTGCTTTTCGAGGAGTTTGCGTTTGCGTGAAATATCGCCTCCGTAGCACTTCGCGGTAACGTCCTTGCGCACCGCCTTGACGGTTTCGCGGGCGATGATTTTCGAACCGATTGCCGCCTGAATCGCGATGTCGAACTGCTGGCGCGGAATCAGTTCTTTCAGTTTCTCGCACATCTTGCGACCGAAATCGTAGGCGTGGTCGGCGTAAATCAGTGATGACAGCGCATCGACCGGCTCGCCGTTGAGCAGAATGTCGAGTTTCGCAAGTTTGCTCTGTTCGTATCCCGTGCGGTGATAGTCGAACGAGGCGTAACCTTTGGATATGCTTTTGAGTTTGTCGTAAAAGTCGAATACGATTTCCGAAAGCGGCATTTCGAAATTGACCTCCACGCGGTCTTGCGTAATGTAGGTTTGATTTTTCATCACGCCGCGTTTGTCGATGCACAGTTTCAGCACGTTGCCCAGAAAATCGGTCTTGGTGATAATCTGCGCGAGAATGTACGGCTCCTCGATTTTGGCGATTCGCGTGATTTCGGGCAGTCCCGACGGATTGTGCACCTCGACCGTGTCGCCCGAGGTGGTCGTGATTCGGTACGAAACGTTCGGCACGGTCGTGATGACGTCCATGTCGAATTCGCGGTAAAGCCGCTCCTGTATGATTTCCATGTGGAGCAGTCCGAGGAATCCGCAGCGGAATCCGAATCCGAGTGCGAGTGAACTTTCGGGTTCGAACGTAAGCGACGCATCGTTGAGTTGCAGTTTTTCGAGCGAAGCGCGCAAATCCTCGTACTGGTCGGCTTCGACGGGATAGACGCCCGCGAAGACCATAGGTTTTACATCCTCGAATCCGGCAATTGCTTCTTTGCAAGGTGTCGCAACGGAGGTAATCGTATCGCCGACCTTTACGTCGCGCGAATTCTTGATGCCGGAGCAGATGTAGCCCACGTCGCCGGCGCAGATTTCGTCGCGCGGCGAAAGTTTGAGTTTGAGAACTCCCACTTCGTCGGCATCGTACTCGCTGCCGGTGTTGAAGAACTTCACCATCTCGCCCTTGCGGATTCTGCCGTTGAAGACGCGGAAATACGCGATTACTCCGCGGAACGGATTGAATACCGAGTCGAAAATCAGTGCCTGCAACGGCGCGTTCTCGTCGCCTTTCGGAGCGGGAATACGGCTTACTATCGCTTCGAGAACCGTGTCGACACCCTCGCCGGTCTTTCCGGATGCACAAAGAATGTCGTCGTGGTCGCAGCCGAGCAAATCGACGACCTGGTCTTTCACCTCGTCGACCATTGCGGATTCCATGTCGATTTTGTTCAGCACCGGAATGATTTCCAAATCGTTGCCCAATGCAAGATAGAGATTCGATATGGTTTGTGCCTGAATGCCCTGCGTGGCATCGACCACGAGCAATGCGCCCTCGCACGAGGCTATCGCCCGCGAAACCTCGTAGGAGAAATCGACGTGTCCCGGAGTGTCGATAAGATTGAGCGTATATTTTTCGCCGTTCTTGGCGGTATATTCCATCTGGATGGCATGACTTTTAATCGTGATGCCCTTTTCGCGTTCCAGGTCCATATCGTCGAGTACCTGCGCCTGCATCTCACGCTGGTTGAGCGTGTGTGTCATTTCGAGCAGACGGTCGGCGAGCGTCGATTTGCCGTGGTCTATGTGCGCTATGATACAGAAATTCCTAATGTTTTTCATGATGCCGCGAAGATAATAAAAAAAATGCAAATACGAATGATTCGGTTGGTCGTGTTATGTCGGCAGCGTTGATTTCGCTAACAAACGAGCAAATCGGCGATTACGAACGCGGCGAGAGTAAGGCTTGCCAGTCCGTTAAGCGTTCCGAACGCGATGCCGATATTCTTTTGCCGCGACGGGGTTACGAGGATATGCTCCAATGCGATTATCGCACAGAAAATCGCCACCCCGACCCACAAAACCGGAGTCTGAGGGCAATACGAGGCGAATGCTACGAGCGAAACGATGCTGACTGCGTGCAGTGCGATGCTTATATAGAGCGATGTCGCGGTCGAAAATCTGGCGGGTATCGAATGCAGACCGTTCGCGCGGTCGAAATCGGCGTCCTGCAATGCGTATATTATGTCGAACCCTCCGCACCATGTCATTACGAGCAGCGACAGAATGCAGGGCGCGAGCGTCAGAGTTCCGGTTGCGGCGATGTATGCTCCGGCGGGTGCGATGCCGAGCGACAGACCCAGTACCAGGTGGGCGAGCGATGTGAATCGTTTGCAGTAACTGTAAAACATTGCAACAGCCAATGCGACAGGCGATAAAGCGGCGGTAAGTAAATTGATGCTAGAAGCGGTTGCGATGAACAGTGCGGCGTTCGCGACGACGAAAATCATCGCCCCTTTCGGCGATATTCTGCCCGCGGGGATTTCGCGTCCGGCTGTGCGCGGATTCCGTCCGTCGATGCGCCGGTCCGCCCAGCGGTTGAAGCCCATTGCAACGTTGCGGGCGAATACCATGCACAATATCACCTGTACGAGCAGCAGCCACGAAAAACGTGCGTCGGTGGTCGTAATCGCGAATGTAAATGCGATAAGCGCGAACGGCAATGCGAAAACCGTGTGGGCGAACTTGACAAGCCCGAAATAATCTTTGATACTGCTCATGACGAATCCTAAAAAATACGCGGCAAAATTAGTCATTAATTGTCAATAATAAAAGGCAATCCCGCGAGGAAATGCCTTTTATGCGTCCGGAGTGCCGGTCCGTTATTCGGTGAACTCGATGATTTGTCCCGTTGCGACGACTCTTATTTCGGCGTAGAACGGACGGAATCCGTGGGTGTATTTCTTAGTGTTGATATTGACGATAGTCTGCGCGCCGGTGAGATTGGCGTTTTTGTACATCTCGGATACGGCATTGGCTTCTATCGCCTTTTTGGAGCAGCCTCCGATTCCGAGAATCTTCGTGGACAGCGACTCTCCGTAGGCGGGACCGACCACACGGAAATTCTTCTGCGTAAGAACGACCTGAGTCTGCGATTGGTGCAGATTCTTCGCAAGGTAGGTGGACTGACTGCATCCCGTGAATGCCGCCACTGCGGCGAGCATCGCGATGAATTTGATTGCTTTCTTCATTTTTATTAAAAATTGTTGCCGTGCGACCCCTCTGCGGCGGGATTAACAAAAATGAAAGTGTGGAGCCGAAATTCGTTTATCTGTTAGAAGGTTGTGGTAGAACCCAAGCAAAAATAAACGACGCTATACCCCACACCTGAATAGATATGGGGATATTTGGAGTACAAAGATTGTACTCCGTCCATAATCTAAACAAGAAATGAGCGTTGTTCGTCTATCCTTTTGCTTTTGAAAACTACCACATTTTCTAACAAGGATAAGTGCGAAAAACACTTTCTTAAAAATATGTCCGACGATTCATCGGAATCGTCAAGACAAAGGTATGAAAGATTTTTCGTTGAGCAACACTCACGGCGCAAATTTCGGAAATATTTCGGAATCTTTCGGGGATGCCCGTGCATTTTGAAGATTTAGTTTTGTGCTTTGTCGTAAAATTTCTAATTTTGCAAATTATAGATAAAGGAACAAATAAAAACTCGAAAATATGAATATTTCTTTCAACTGGTTGAAGAATTATGTCGATACCGATCTTTCGGCTGAACGGATTGCGGAAATCCTTACCGATATCGGACTCGAAGTGGAGGGCTTCGAGAAGGTGGAGACCATTCGCGGCGGACTTGCCGGCGTAGTGGTCGGCGAAGTCAAAACGTGCGTGGAACATCCGGATTCGGACCACCTGCACATTACGACGGTGGATGTCGGTGCGGATGAACCGTTGCAGATAGTGTGCGGCGCACCTAATTGCCGTGCCGGACTTAAAGTGATGTGCGCGACGGTGGGCAGCGTACTCTACCCTAACGGCGGCGACGAGGAGTTCAAAATCAAGCGCAGCAAGATTCGCGGCGTGGAGTCGCTCGGAATGCTTTGCGCCGAAGATGAATTGGGCATAGGCTGCGACCATGCGGGAATCATCGAGTTGCCGGCGGATGCAGTCGTCGGCACTCCGGCGAAAGAGTATTACAATATAAAGGACGACTACCTTATTGCAATAGGACTTACGCCGAACCGTATCGATGCGGCGTCGCATATCGGTGTCGCCCGCGATTTGGTCGCATATCTTCGCAGCCGCGGGGAGAATGCGGAGTTGAAGTTACCGGACGTCAGCGGATTCGCGACGGACAATCACGACCTCGAAATAGGCGTCCGTGTCGAAAACTCTGCCGCATGTCCGCGTTATGCCGGAATAACGGTAACGGGCTGCAAAATCGCGCCGTCGCCCGAATGGATGCAGAACTATCTGCGTGCGGCGGGCATAAATCCCAAAAACAATCTGGTAGACATTACCAATTTCATACTTTTCGAACTCGGGCAGCCGCTGCACGCATTCGATGCCTCGAAAATCGACGGCAAGGAAATCGTCGTCAGGTGCTGTGAGGAGGGAACTCCGTTCGTTACTCTCGACGGCGTCGAGCGCAAACTCGACGGCGAAGACCTTATGATATGTTCGGCGACGAAACCGATGTGCATCGCCGGTGTGTTCGGCGGTCTCGAATCGGGTATTTCCGACACGACGACCGGCGTATTTATCGAGAGCGCGTATTTCAATCCCGTTTCGGTGCGCAAGACTGCCAAACGTTTCGGCTTGAATACCGATGCGTCGTTCCGCTTCGAGCGTGGCATCGACCCTAATATTCAGGTTTACGCACTCAAACGTGCGGCGATGCTGTTCAAGGAACTTGCCGGCGGCAAGATTTCGAGCGATATAATCGACGTATGCGCCGCCCCGGCAGAGGATTTCCGCTTCGATTTCTCGCTTGCCCGTGCAAAGGCTCTTATCGGCAAGGATATTCCGGACGAAACGATACGCAGAATCATTGCGGCTCTCGACGTGAAAATCGAGAGCGAGAAAGACGGCGTCCTGTCGGTCGCAGTTCCGCCGTACCGCGTCGATGTGCAGCGTGAAGCCGACTTGGTGGAGGACGTCTTGCGAATCTACGGATACAACAATGTGGAGATTCCGCTTCATGTGAACTCTACCCTTTCGTATGTTCAGAAGCCCGACCGTGTCCGCCTGACGAATATGGTTTCGGATTTCCTGACGGCGCGCGGATTTACCGAAATCATGTCGAACTCGCTTACGAAAGCGTCGTATTACGAGAATTTGAAATCGTATAAGGCTGAAAACTGCGTGCGTATCCTCAATCCGCTGAGTGCCGATTTGAACGTGATGCGCCAGACGCTGCTGTTCAATACGATGGAGGCGATACAACTCAATGCCAACCGTCGTAACGGCGATTTGTCGGTATACGAGTTCGGAAACTGCTATTACTATAATGCGGCTGACGCATCCGAGGAGAAAGGCGCGCTTGCGGCTTACGGCGAGAATTACAGACTGGCGATTGCCGTAACCGGAACTTCCGTTCCGCAGTCGTGGAACGCCAAGGCGCAGACGGCATCGTTCTATACCCTGCGTGCGACGGTCGAGCAGATACTCAAACGATTCGGACTCGACATATATTCGCTCAAATGCGAAACTGCCGATTGCGACCTGTTCGGCGATGCAGTTGAAATCAGGATTAACAATAAGCCGCTAATCGTAATGGGTCAGGTGAAGGGTGGAATCTGCAAGTCGTTCGACTTGAAGCAGGATGTGTTCTTCGCCGAAATCGATTTTGACCTGCTTATGAAGGCGACGCGCAAGCACAAGATTACGGTCGAGGAGTTGTCGAAGTATCCGGAGGTCAAGCGCGATTTGGCACTGCTGCTCGACAAGTCGGTTTTGTTCTCGCAGTTGCGCGACATCGCATTCGCGACCGAGCGCAAGTTGTTGAAGAGCGTCGCTCTGTTCGACGTTTACGAAGGCGACAAACTTCCGGAGGGCAAGAAGTCGTATGCGTTGAGTTTCATTCTCGAAGACAAGAACCAGACGCTGAACGACAAGACCATCGAACGTGCCATGGCGTCGTTGCAGGCTGCATTCGAGAAGCAGGCAGGCGCGCAGATAAGATAACGAGGTTTAATAAATATATGTAAAAAGTCCCGACTGATATGGTCGGGACTTTTTTAGTCTTAATCATACCTATTTTATTTTCAGCGACTGGATAACCACGTTATCTTCGGCGTCGCTGTTGCCGTCGGCGACTATCCGGACCGATTTTACCGGTTTCTCGGGTCGGATGACGGCACCGCCGTTGTGGAGTTCGGCTGCGCGGACGAACTTATTGCCGTCGTAACTGATTTCGACATGCCCGCCGAGGAACAGGCAGCGGTACAGATGGATGTGTCCCGTCTGCGCCTTGATTTCGCGGCATGAAACGGGTTCGGCGAAATCGTACCGTATCCAGTCGCCGCGGTGTGCTGCGCGTGTGGTGCGGGCGATGCTGTTGGAGTACTTTGCGGCATTGGCTATCGGATTCTTCTCGCTGCACGGCATAGATGTCGTTACGGTCGTCGCAGGTTTCTGCTCGGCGTAGTACTCTTTGCTGCCTATGTCGCGGCTGCGCGCATTGCCGTATTCGCTGTGGAAAACGATGCGCGTCGGGTCGTCGCAGACGAACGGTCTGCCGTAGACGAATGTTTTGCCCGTGCGCTCGTCCGTGTAATGAAGCGTGGAGCCGTCATCGACGGACGCGCTCATTATGCCGTCGGCATACTCCACTTTCGGCGTGGAGAGCCGGAATGATATGCCCATTGCCTGCATGCGGTCGTAATGCAAATCTTTCAGCATCTTGTAGAACCCGTCCCAATCGCGTTTGTCATTGCTCCACGACACCTCCGAGAAAGAACACAAGCGCGGGAAGAGCATGTAGTCGAGATAGTCGCTTTTTTCGGGAGAGTGCGCGATGTATATTTCGCTGAAAAACGAGGCTTCCAGACCTGCCACGCACTTGCGCTGCGCATCGGTGAAACCGTATTTGTCGAAATCGAACGACAAGACTTTTTTCGCGTCGAATATCGCCGCCCAGTTGTGTCCCGCTTCTCCGTCGGACTGTTTCATGTCGAAATAGAAATATTCGCCCGGCATCACGATTGTCGGATAACCCTTGTCGGTCGATTGCTTGCAGTGCTTGATACTCTGCCAGCCGTGTACGCGCGAGGTCTTGGGCAGTCTGCCGCCCTCTATCGCTTCGTTCCATACCGCGGGCTTTTTGCCGTAGCGGGCGAGAATTTCGGTTACGCGGGCGATGAAATAGTCCTCAATCTGTTTCTCGTTCGCCAGTCCCTTCTCGCGTTTCAGACGCTGGCAGTCGGGGCATTTGCGCCACTGCTCCATATTTACCTCATCGCCGCCGATGTGGATGTATTCCGACGTGAATATGCCGCTCACTTCGCGTATGATGTCGTCGATAAGCGCGTAGTTGTTCTCTTTCGCCGCACACCATACGTTGCGGATGTCCAGACCGTTGGATTTGGACGTGTCGGGCGTGTATCCGCACAGTATGTCATGGCGGATTGCGCCGAGAGCCTTGCTGTGTCCGGGCATGTCTATTTCGGGGATGACTTCGATATTGCGAATACGTGCATATTCCACTATGCTCCGCAACTCTTCCTGCGTGTAGTAGCCGCCCCACCTTTCACCGAACTTGTCGTAGCGCGGATGCACCGGCGAATCGCCGCCTCGGAATCCCCCGGTTTTTGCAAACTCGGGATGCGATTTCAGTTCGATGCGCCAGCCTTCGTCATCGGTGAGGTGAAAATGCAGTTTGTTGATTTTGTGATATGCGAGCAGGTCTATATAACGCTTGACTTTATCTGCAGGAATCCACGTGCGGGCGACGTCGAGGGAGAAACCGCGATAATTAAATCTAGGTTTGTCGGCTATATCGCCGCACTTTATTTGCAGCGGCAGTCTGCAATGTTTGGAATATATCTTCGGAGGCAGCATTTGCAGGAAAGTCTGTATGCCGTTGAACACTCCGCTGTAACTGCCGCCGGTTATGGTAACGCCGTCCGTCCCGACATTCAGCGCGTACTCTTCCGCCGCCATATTGCCGTCGGTTTTCAGCACGACGGCGTTAGTGCCGTCGGGAATGACCGAATATCTGCGCAGAGGAACGTATTCGAGAAGATATGCCGCCGCATCCCGCAGCCGGTATTCGTAAATGAGCGAGGTGGATTCGTCGATGACGAACGAACCTTCGGTTTCGGTATGTATGACTGGCTTGGGAATTATTTCTGTTGCAGATACGACCTGGGATATGAAAATAAAGGCTGATAGCAGTTTGAATTTCATTTTAGATTCCGGTTTTATTTCTACAAAGATAAATAAATAGTATATTTGTAGCAAATTATCGTCTTTATATTTTATGGATAGGAAATTGGAGGCAACCGCCAGGTTGTTGGAGGTTATGGACACTCTCCGCGAGAAGTGTCCGTGGGATAGAGAACAGACGTTTCATTCGTTGAGAAACAATACGATAGAGGAGACTTTCGAACTCGCCGACGCCATTACCGATGATAATATGGAGGGCATACGCGAAGAGTTGGGCGACCTGCTGATGCATGTCGCGTTCTATTCCAAACTCGGCGACGAGGTCGGCGCATTCGATTATGCCGATGTCGCCAACGGAGTGTGCGACAAACTGATTTATCGTCATCCGCATGTCTACGGCGATGTCCTCGCCGAATCGCCGGAAGAGGTGAAGCAGAACTGGGAGGCACTGAAATTGCGTAAAAAGGCTCGCAAGAGCGGCATTCTCGGTGGCGTTCCGCGCAGTCTGCCGTCGATGGTAAAGGCTTACCGCATAAGCGAGAAGGCTGCTGCGGCAGGTTTCGACTGGCAGAAAAAAGAGGATGTCTGGGACAAGGTGAAGGAGGAAATCGCGGAGGTCGAAACTGAGATGGTATCGGGCGACAAAGAACGTTTGGAGGGAGAAATCGGCGATTTGTTGTTCGCTCTCGTAAATGCGAGCCGACTTTACGGAATCGACCCCGAGAACGCATTGGAGCGCACCAACAAGAAATTCATCCGCCGGTTCAACCATATCGAGAAACGGGTCGCAGAGAAAGACAGGATGATGAGCGAGATTCCGCTCGAAGAACTCGAAGAGTATTGGCAGGAGGCTAAAAAAGAGGAATAAAACCGAATAACATGGCATACGTAAAGAGCGTCAGAGGACGCACTCCGAAGGTCGGAGAGGGAACATTCGTAGCGGAAACCGCCGTGCTGATAGGCGACGTAACGATAGGAAAGGACTGTTCGATATGGTACAATACCGTCCTGCGCGGCGACGTGAATACGATAACCGTCGGCGACCGCACGAATATTCAGGACGGAACGGTAATACACACGCTGTACGACGGGTCGAAGCATCCGTCGCAGACGCATATCGGCAGCGACGTGTCGATTGGACACAATGCCACGATACACGGCGCGATTATCGAGGACAACTGTCTGATAGGCATGGGCGCGACGATTTTGGACAATGCGGTGGTCGCTTCGGGCTGCATCATCGCGGCGAACGCGCTCGTGCTGTCCAACTCCAAACTCGAACCCAACTCGGTATATGCCGGCATACCGGCGAAAAAGGTGAAGGAGGTTACCCCCGAACAGCGCGAGGAGATAATCGGCAGAATCGCACGCGACTACCGCATGTACGCTTCGTGGTACGGTGAGGACGAAAAATAGCGGAGACATGAAATTCAATCGCGACTCGTCGATAACGGCATACTTTCTCGTGGCTGCCATCATCTGTCTGGTGGTCAATTTCTCGTATCTACTGCTGCTAGTCGTCAATCAGGACGACAGTTATTCGCGCAATACGGGACGCAACAGAGGTGTTGATTTGGTCATGCAGAATGAAGCGGGACGTCTTTCGCTCAGTATCGACGGATTCGGATATATCGTTACCGAAAGCGGCGACAGCATATATGTAGACCGCGGAGCGGTGCGAAAGCACGAATTGAAAAACGGCGACGTGCTTGAAATCGAGGCTTCCAACCAGCCGCGGTACGAGGGGGCGCACCTTATAATGAAAAAGGTGCTGACGCGCAACGGCAAGCCGTTCGACTACGGCGCGATTTACAGCGGCACGTCGCGGTTCGCCGAAACGATGTATCAGATTCTATACTATTTCGCCGTGTCGTTCGTACTGCTTCTCGTGATGAACATGCGCCACCGTCGCGCCGATTGGGGAACGTTCGTCAAACGCGGTGTACTTTGCACCGCAATCGCGACAGCCGCCTATTTCTTCGCTCCGGTAACGCTGCGTTTTTCGGGCGAAACGGTTTTCGTGTACAAAAGTCCGCATATAATCGATTTCGTCGTGATGATGAAGTGTCTGTTCATGCTGGTGGTAGTCCTGCTATATTCGCAGATTTACGTGCTGATATACCAGCGGCAGCAGGTCGAACTCGAAAACGAGCAGTTGAAAAACGAGAATCTCACGACGCGGTACAATATGCTCGTAAGCCAGATAAATCCGCATTTCTTCTTCAACTCGCTCAATTCGCTGTCGATGCTCGTCAGGGAGAAGGACGAAAAACGCGCTTTGGAGTATATCGAGCAGTTGTCGTATACGTTCCGCTATATTACGCAGAACGGCAACAGCAACACTCTGGTTACGTTGAGCGACGAATTGAAGTTCGCGGAAGCGTATTGCTATCTGTTCAAGATAAGATATGCCGACAAGATATTTTTCGACATAGACATCGATGAAGAGTATCTGGACTGGCAGATACCTGCGCTGTCGCTGCAACCGCTGATAGGCAATGCAGTGAAGCATAATGCCATAACGACCAAGAATCCGTTCCGTGTGAGGATTTATGCGTCCGACGGCTATCTGGTGGTCGCCAACGAACGCCGACCGATGCTCGAACCGCAGATAGGTACCGGCACGGGACTGAAAAATCTGAGCAGCCGCTACAAACTGATTCTCGGCAGGGACATAGAGATTGTCGCCGGCGAGAAGGAGTTCGCCGTAAAATTGCCGTTACAAAAAAAATCCGCCTGAACCGTCATGAAAGTATTGATTATAGAGGATGAAACCGCAGCCGCACAGAACCTTTGTTCGATATTGCGGCAAATCGACAGCGGGATAGAGATTGTCGATACCCTCGATACGGTAACCGACAGTGTCGAGTGGTTCGGGAACAATCCCGCGCCCGATTTGGTGTTTATGGACATACATTTGTCCGACAGCGAATCTTTCCGTATCTTCGACAAGGTCGAAATCGACTCCCCGATAGTGTTCACTACGGCATACGACCAGTATGCGCTGGATGCGTTCAAGGTGAACAGCATCGACTATCTGCTGAAACCGATAAACGAGCGCGAGGTCGTGCGGGCATTGAACAAATGGAAGACGCTGACGAGCAGCGACCGCAAGGAGTACAATGCACGGGTTTCGGATATGGCGCAACAGAGAAGGTCGGGCAAACCGGTGTTTCTCGTCCGGTTCAGAGACCGGATAATCCCGCTCGGATGCGACGACATAGCGTTCTTCTATACGTCTAACGAGCGTGTGTCGGCGTATACCTTCGGCGGAGATCGCTACCCTGTCGAACATACTTTGGAAAGTCTGTCGGGAATCCTGCCTGCCGAAACGTTCTTTCGGGCGAACCGGCAGTTCATAGTTTCCAGAGCCGCGGTAAAGGATATAGCGGTGCGGTTCGGCAGCCGGTTGTCGCTGAATCTGACGGTCGACGCACCCGAAAAGATAATCATTTCCAAGGCGCGTGTGCCGGAGTTCAAGACATGGCTTACCGATTCGCATGCGTAATGGGTCGGTTCACCCTGTAATTTAGTCGTTTCGCGGATTCCGGAAAACCGCGGACACCTATAATCGTTATTTTTGCAAAGCCTTTGAAATCGGGCGTTATTACTGCAACGGAGAATTTATAAAACAGGTAATGAAGCGTATTTTTTTGTTTCTATTGCTGGTGGCGGTCGCGATACCGTCGTATGCGCAGCAAAAAGGGAAAGTGTCGTTTTCGCTTGCCGACGGCAAGACTAAGGAGGGAATAATGGGAGCGGTCGTCGAGGTATACCCTACTGCTTCACCGGACAATAAAAAATATTATACGTCGGGAGCCGGCGGTGTCGTCGAAATATCCGGACTTCAATACGGGACCTATACGCTTGTGGCGTCGTTTCTCGGATATGAAGACACGAAGAAAGAGTTCAAACTCGCTTCGCCGTCGTACAGTCTCGGTCGTGTGCCGATGTCCGAAAGCGCGACGAAGATTGAAACCGTTGTAAAGGAGGTGAAGTCGCTGCGTGCGTCGCAGAACGGCGATACGTTGAGTTACAACGCCGGAGCGTTCAAGGTGTCGAACGATGCCGATGTAGAGGGCTTGTTGAAGAAGATGCCGGGCATAACCATCAGCAACGGTTCGGTCGAGGCTCAGGGCGAGACCATCAAGAAAATATTCGTGGACGGCAAGGAGTTCTTCGGTGAGGACGTCAATACCGCCATAAAGTCGCTGCCTGCGGAGGCGGTAGACCGCATCGAGGTATTCAACAAGTTGAGCGACCAGGCGGAGTTCTCCGGAATGGATGACGGCGAGGGTTACAAGGCGTTGAATATCGTTACGAAGACCAACATGCGTCAGGGGCAGTTCGGTAAGATGTACGCCGGTTACGGCTACCAGCCCGAAACGGACGAAATCACGTCGCATCATAAATATATGGTGGGCGGAAACGTGAATATCTTCAACGACGACAGCCGGATTTCGGTTATAGGACTGTTCAACAACATCAACCAGCAGAACTTCTCGTTCGAGGATATTTTGGGCGTCAGCGGCGCGACCGGTGGCGGAGGCGGCGGGCGCAACCGCGGCGTGGGCGAATATATGGTCCGTCAGCAGGACGGTGTGGCTCTCGTCAATTCGATAGGACTCAACTACTCGGATGTGTGGGGACGCAAGAAGAATGTCAAATTCCAGGGCAGTTACTTCTTCAACAATACAAGTACGAAGAATCTCTCGACCAACGACACGTGGTACGAAGACCCTTCGCCTGCCGATACGCTCCATACCGAGGGGCGTTCCAGGATTACCAATAACAACCACCGGTTGAACGCCCGTCTGGACTGGAAGATTTCGCGCAACCAGTCGCTCATGTCGCGTACCGGATTCAGTTATCAGGGATACGACCCGACCAAAACGACGCTCGGCTATCAGTACGGACAGAGCGGATTGCTGTATCAGGACAATTATTCGTCCAATGACCATTATGGCGTGAATTTTTCGGAATTCCTCCAATATCGCCTGAAACTCGGCAAGCCCGGACGGACGATGACCGTGGACGGACGGTTCAACTATCGCGACAATCACAGCAAACGGCATACGTCGTCCAACCAAGCCGCGGCGTTGCCGAATACCGATGCAGGTTACAACGGCTATGTGGATGATATTGTGTCGGGAAACTGGCAGGCGATAAAGGATATCGCAGGCATCTACGACCCGCTGTATCAATACGTGCATGCACCGACGAGAGTGTTCAATATCCGCGGAAGTTTCGTGTACAACGAGCCTATCGCCCCGAATATGCAGATGAGTTTCCAGTACAGATTCTCATACGACGACCAGGACAAGCGTCAGAACGCCTATTATACGGACAGCGGTTTCAATATAACCGAGCCTAACGAGCAGATGACCAATTCGTACAAGAGCGGTTACTGGACGCACCGCATAGGTCCGGGGTTCAGATATTCGAAGAACAAGAATACGGTTATAGCCAATGTCTACTATCAGCGTTCGTCATTGGACGGTCGGGTGATAGGCGGTCAGAGCGACGACATAAAGAAGTCGTTCAACGACGTAACCTATTTCGGAATGGTCAATTTCGCTTTCAACAAGGAGAACTCGATTCGCATGTTCTTCCGCTCTGGTACGGACAATCCGTCGGTTACGCAGTTACAGAACATATTCGACGTATCGACGCCGCAATATCTGAGTGTCGGCAACAAGAATCTGAATCCTGCGTTTTCGCACAGAATCAATTTCCACTACATACATTCCAATATCGAAAAGGGACGCACGTTCATGTGGATGTTTATGATGCAGCACCAGCAGAATTACATATCCTCCTCGACGTGGTATAACCGCGACGGTTTCGACCTTCCGGAGAAGTTCGGCGATATAGATATCCCTACGCGCGAGGACGGCACGCCGTACAAGCCGCAGCGAATCACCTCCTACGAGAATATGGACGGATACTGGTATCTGCGCACCCACGTAAGTCTCGGTTTGCCGCTGTCGTTCATGAAATGCAATCTGAATCTGATGGCGGGCGTGAATTACAATATCACACCGTCTGCCATATATCAGTCGCTGGACGATATGATTGCCCATAAGTTTACGACAAACTTCGCGAAGAACATCGGTTACGATGCGTCGGTAACGCTGGGCAGCAACATCTCGGAGAATATCGACTTTACGCTTTCGTGGAACGGAACCTACAACCAGGCGTGGAATACCGCCGCTGCCAACAAGGGCAAGAACAACTATTTCAGCCATACGGCGTCGGGAACGTTGAAATGGGTATTCTGGAAGGGATTCACGTTTACGGCGAGTTGCTCTTATGTTCAGTATATCGGTTTTACATCCGATTACAACGAAAGTTACGTGTTGTGCAACCTCTATCTCGGCAAGAAACTGTTCCGCAACAACCGTGGCGAAATTCAAATCGGCGTGAACGACGTGGCTAACCAGAATACGGCATTCGCGCGCAACACCGGTTCGGGATACACCCAGAACCTGACCAACAGCGTTATCGGTCGTTATGTCTGCGTTCAGTTCGTCTACAATCTGCGCCATTTCGGCAAACGCGGATCGAAAGATGCGAAGGATTACGATATTCAGGAATCCAAAGGCAATGTCGGAATGAGCAACAGCAATAGCGGAATGCGATTCGGTCCTCCTCCGGGCGGTCGAAGATAAAGTGAATCATTTGTATTATGGATAACGACGGGAAGATTCATTAGAGAGTCTTCCCGTTTTATCGTTTGTGCATGCGATTTGCCGAGGACGGTATAAACCGTAAATATCGATAAGATGAAAAGTATCAAAGGAACTAAGACAGAGGAGAATCTGCTGAAAGCGTTCGCCGGCGAAAGTCAGGCTCGGAATCGTTATACGTTCTTCGCGGAAACGGCGAAGAAGGAGGGATACGAGCAGATAGCGGCTGTATTTCTGGAAACGGCGGAGCAGGAAAAGGAACATGCGAAAATCTTCTTCAAACTTATGGAGGGCGGGAAGGCGACGATTTCGGATGCGACATATCCGTCGGGCGTAATCTCGAATACCATGGACAATCTTCTGGCTGCCGCCGAAGGCGAGCGCGAGGAGTGGGACTTGTTATACCCTACTTTTGCGGACGTAGCGGAGAAAGAGGGATTTCCCGAAGTCGCAGCGGCTTTCAGGATGGTAACGAAAGTCGAGATAGAGCATGAACAACGCTATCTGAAACTGTTGAGACGCATGACGGACGGCGACTTTTTCCGCCGCGACGGCGAGATATGGTGGCAATGCCGGAATTGCGGATATGTGTGCAAGGCGAAAGATGCGCCGAAGATTTGCCCCGTATGTCGTCATCCGCAGGCGTATTTCGAACCGAAGAAAGAGAATTATTAGAAGAATACAAAAAGAGCGACCTCATAGGGTCGCTCTTCTCCGCAATCTTACAAAACTAATAAAAATCTACCTAACTTATTTTACTTGCGATACTGTACGACTTTGCGCGCCTCCTTGGCGATACGGTCGTCGATGCGGTAGAGTTTCTCGATTTGCAGCGGTTCGAGCACCTCTGCGAAGATATAGATATAACGCTGTTTCAATGACGAAGTATTGATTGTGTTGGACAATCTCGTCGCAATCACTTTCAGCGCGTTATCATTGGTCATCTCCTCCTTTTTGGTGCGTGCGGTTTTGTTGTCCACCACTCTCGACATCTCCTTGCGGTATTCGCGGTAGATAGGCTCGAATTTGACTGCCTGGGCATCGGTCAGTTTGAGTTCGTCTTTCAGCATGCCGAGACGGGTCTGCATCAACTGCTCCTTTTTCGCCTTGTCGGCATCCGTCTGCGGTTTAGCCTGTGCGAAAACGTCCTGAACGAACATCATTGCAATGATTGTGATTACAATCGAAATCATCTTTTTCATAGTGCTTAAAGTTTTGATTTAATGAATAGGTTGAAAAGTTATTAAAGGTAATTTATATCTTCGGGATACTCTACCGCATCGCTCGACATTTCGTATATCAGTTCGTCGGAGGCGTTCTCCATCTGGGCAATCAGTTCATCCAGTTCGCTGTCGCCGCCATGCAGAAGTCCCGAATACGCCGCTATGCAAATCGCAAAACATGCAGCCGTTGCCGCCAGCGATACGGTCCATCGCGATATTCTTCTGCCGGAACCGGATTCGCTCTCCGCCATTCGGATTGCGGCGCGGTTAGCCGATTTCGACTTCTCGAAGAATCCGTCCGGAATGTTGTATGGCATCTGTTTCATAATCATATCTCTATTGTCGTTACTTCTCTCTTTACTTTCTGTACGGCGTAGTGGTAATTCGCTTTCAGCGTCGATACGCTTTGTCCGGTTATTTTGGAAATCTGCTCGAACGGCATCTCGTCGTAGTAGCGCATGTTGAACACGAGTTTCTGCTTCATCGGCAGTGCGACTACCGCGCGTTGCAGTTTGACGGATATTTCGTCTGCCGACGGCGATATTTCGCCCTCGAAGTCCGCCGACAAACGCTCGCTCAAAGTGTCTGCCGACGTGAAGAAACCCCATTTCCGCCGACGGTTCAGATGCTTGATGCACAGATTCGTCGCTATCCTGTATAACCAGCCAATCAAAGAACCTTCATTGTCGCCGCGAAAACCGTGCGCATTGGTGAACGCCGTTACGAACGTATCCTGCAATATGTCTTCTGCGTCCTCGTGCAGTACGACGATACGTCGGATGTGCCAGTACAGTCGTTCGCTGTACCGCCCGATGATTGCATCGAACGCTCCTGTCAAATCGCGTCGCGATTTGATAGAATCCAATATGTCGGATATACTTTCGGTATTCCCCATCGTTTGCAAACGGTTTCGATAAATAGATACGTTGTCTGGCAAAAGGTTAAAAACGAACGTCGAAAAATTATTACGGGACTAAAATTTCGTCGGTGTCAATCATAAATCTTTCGTATGCCGGACGTTGTACGGCGTCCATTTTTAATGTGTCGCCTATGCCGCGCGGTATGGCGGCGTGATCGGGCAGGCGAACCCATACGGGGGTGCAGGCGGACGAAAAGGATAGGTCGTCGATATGCTTGACAATCTCGACCTCGGCGATTATTCCGCCGTCGCTGTAACGCCATCTTTGGTTGGATATGAAATTGCCGAGAGAATAGAACGTTACCGACGAGTCCGAACATTCGCACGGCTGTACTACATGCGGGTGAGAGCCTATTATGACCGGAACTCCGTTGGCGTGCAGAAATGCCGCCAGTTCGCGCTGGACGGCGTTTTCGCGACGCGAATACTCTTCGCCCCAGTGCATGAACGCAACCGTGCAGTCGGCGGTCGCGGCGCGCCTTATGTCCTCGCGTATGGCGGTCGTGTCTATTCGGTTTACGATTATTCCGTCGCCTGCGGAGTTTCCGTTGGTGCCGTAAGTGTAATTGAGCAGTGCTATGCGCATACCCTTACGGTCGATGAACAGAGGGTTGTTGGCAAGGTAATCGGTGCTGTCGGCAAATACTCCGGTGTGGGCGATGCCCCGCTCGTCGAGATGACGGATAGTTCGCATTACGCCGTCCGCTCCGTAATCCAGAGAATGGTTGTTAGCCAGCACGACGGCATCCGTACCCGCGTTTTTAAGGGCATCGGCTATGGCGACCGGCGAACGGAAGCGGGGATAGCCCGTGTACGGTCCGGTGTCGGACAGCGTGGTTTCGAGATTGGCGATGACGATATCCGCCCGTTTCAGAATCGGGGCGACATACTTGAACGAATCGTTGAAATCGTATCCGTTATCTCTTTGTGCTCTCGATATTTGCGGCGTGTGAGCCATGACGTCGCCGATAAATGCGATTTTGACGCTTTGTCTTATACTCGGAGCCGGTCTTTCGTCGTGCGGTGACGGAATGACGCCCCGCAGAATACATATCGCAATGAATATTGCAGCCGTTATCGCTAATATTTTTATCGGACGGGAGTGCATCGGAAATTAACGCTTTTTATCTTCCCGCTTCGGAAACCATCCCTTCTCGACCCTCTTTCGCTGTTCGAACAGTTCGCCGATACTCCAAAACGACGATGCGCCCCAGACAGCCAGCAAGGTAGACCATAATACGTCATCGACGAACAGCGAGCCTGCGACGGCGGCGATGCCCATAAGGAGAAACGCCCACCAGCATCTTACCCCGAAATAGTACTCGCCCTTTATGACGAGCGGATGGAATATGCCGATGACGACGAATGTCGCCACGCCTATTATAAGTCCTGTGAAATGTAGATGCATGCCTTTATTTTTTGCAAATATAAACAAAAAGGGCGATTCGTTGAAATCGCCCTTGTGATTTATGCCGGTTTAGCCGTTAGAAATTGTACTGCATCATGAAATTGACGCGCTGACCGTGATGTTTCAGACCGTCCATGTTCTTGCGGCTCGCCCACAGATACTCGGCTGCAATCTGGAAACGTTTGGTTACGTTGCAGAAGATGTTGCCGAAGATATATTGTCCCATGCGGTACTCGTCGGTCGCATAGTATCCGTGCTTCTTGCAGACGGTTACCGCCGAATATCCACCCGATATGGATACGTTGCGCCAGAGGTTGATTTGTGCGGCAGCCTGCCAGCCGTACATAGGCATGGTCTGTATCGACGACGTCTTCAAAGGATTCGGCGTGAAGTCGAGTCCTGAACCGGTCAAATCCTGAATGTAAGGGGTGATGCCTTCTCCGTAGACGCCGTTGAAGAAGAGTTGGAAAACTCTGCCGATATGGATATTGCCGCTCGCCTGTACTCCCCAGCCGAAGAGTGCGGTATTGCTGTCGGTCGTATCGTTGTGCAGATACATGTCGCGGAATACTGCGGATGCGCGGATGTGGCTCTGACGGTGTTTGCCCCAAGCGACCTGCAAATAGACCGGAAAATCGGGAACACGCTGCGGAATAGGATTGAATGTCGTTCCGTAGGTGCCCGAAACGTGCGGCATTTCGGCCGCGACACCGAATTTCATGTGGTCGCGGGCAAAAGATACCTCATAACGGAGAACCGTGGCGAAATTGAAGTTGTAGGCATTAGGTCCCTGGAAATCGATTGTGCGGGGCGCAGCCGTCAGGTCGCAGAAAGTGGTTATGTCGCGACCGATGGTCAGACCGAGGAACGAAACATAGCCCGAGCGCAGACGCGGAGTGTAACTGCCCTGACGACCGCCTCGGAAATCGGCGTCGAAGAATATCACTACCCGACCAAGGCAGCGGCTGTTGGCGATTCCTCGGAAATAGATGCGCGAAGTCGTTGCGTCCATTTCGAGTTTCTGCTTGTCGGCATAGTTGCGAATCATCGGTATGTCGTAAGGCACGACGTCGATGTTGTTGATGGTGCTGTTGAAGCCGTATGCGAGTCGGAGATTCACGTAGCCGCCTATGGCGAACGAGAACGTATTGCGGCTGTTGGCGAAAATCACGCTCGGTGCGGTTACCTGCTGGAATCCTGTGCGAGCGGTTTCGCGGTGGTCCTGAATCGCGCTGCGAACGGCGGCGTTTTTCTGCTCGACGAGTCTTTGCTGTGCGAACATCGGGCCGTAATTTGGGGTGTTACGATATATCGTATCGGTTTCCTTTACCGATATGATATAAACCGCCGGTTCGTCGCTGTTGCGATTCCGCGAATTGTGGCGACGTTGTGCCGATGCTCCGACCGACAGTGAGGTCGCCAAGAATAAGAGTAGAAATTTTTTCATAAACAAACTTTTTTGTTTCGTTGAATGTTTTGTTGTAAATTAACCGTCGCATGAAAATACAAGTTGTATGCCAACCCGAAATCGGCGTCGGCATCGTAATTGAGGGATAATTAGCGGTATCCGGAGGTTGTCGCCGGATAATGTCGCCGCCCTAAGTCATTAAAGACTTTAAAGTCGTTAATGTCTTTAAGGAACAGATAAATTTTTAGTATATTTGCTGCCATGATAACGTTTATAATCATACTCGTAGCCGCATCGGTCGTTCTGCTCGACTATCTGTTTTACCGGCGCACTATATCGGGCTGGGGTTGCCGTTACGCACGCATGGTTGCGGTCGCTGCACTTGCGGTTACCGATACGCTTCCCATCATTTCACTATTGATATTCAAATGCCTGTTGTCGGACATTTCGCAAACGGCGATGACGGTCGGGATGTGGATGCAGACACTCTATTTTCTTGCCGTACTGCCGAGAATCGCCTTTTATGCCGGATTCCTTCCGATACGGAACCGGCGAATCGGACTGGCGGTCGGAGCGGTACTCTGTGCAATCGTGCTGTCGATATTGCTGGTCAGCGTATTGCATACACGCAAGAATATAGAGGTCAAGGAGTGCGAATTGAAGTTCGCTTCGCTCCCTGCGGCATTTGACGGTTACAGAATCGCATTCTTTTCCGACCTGCATGTCGGAGCGATGATTAATCCCGAAAGGGAGATACGGAATGTGGTGGACAGAATAAACGGTCTGCATCCCGACCTCGTGATTTTCGGCGGAGATTTGGTGAATATTCGTCATACGGAGTTGTCGGACGAAATCAAACGGATTCTAGGCGGCATCGACGCTCCGGACGGAGTGGTGTCGGTGATGGGAAATCACGACACCGGCATCTATATCAAGGATACGACAGCGATGCCGAGGGCGGAAAACGTGCGCATGGTGGAGACCGCAATGAAGGATATGGGCTGGACACCGTTACGGGACAGTACGGTATATGTGGTGTGCGGCGGAGATTCGATTTCGGTAACGGGACTCGACTTCACGGATGCGCTGCTCGAATACCGCCACTCTTTTTCTGTTTCGGAAGAGTACGATACGAAGCCGATATTTGCCGACGTCCCGGATTCGGTATTCAACGTAACAGTGAGCCACATGCCGCAATTATGGCGCAATATAACTGATGCAAATCACGGAAATCTGACTTTGGCAGGACATGTGCATGCAACGCAGATAAAATTCGAATGCGAAGATATAAGAATCTCTCCCGCAATGTTTATGTATAAGGAGTGGAGCGGGCTGTACGGTGAAGGCGAACACAGGCTGTATATCAACGACGGTGTCGGAAATGTCGGTTTTTATATGCGAATCGGCGCGTGTCCCGAAATTACGTTGTTAAAATTGCGCAATTAACCGCTTTTTGATATAAATTTGCGCGCTCGGAAATATATGACGGACAATTAAGATATTAGAGATAGTAATGAGAAAAGTTGCATTGACATTAGCCGCCATCGCTTCGGCTGCCGTTTGCTCGGCGCAAATGCGCAGCGGCACCATCACATTGGAGGATGCCGTGAACCTCACGATGGAAAGCAATCCGACGCTGAAGGCGTTGGAGTACGAGGAGAAAGCCGCCAAACGCGAACGCCAGGCGGCAATAGGACTTTTCATGCCGAATATCAGCGTGAAGGGCGCCTATTCGTATCTCGGAAAAGATGTGGATATAAGTTTCAACGACCTGAAAGGCGGGGTTTCCAATGCCGCAGGCGAACTGATGAAGAATCCGGCACTCGTGGCGATACTTCAAAACCCGCAACTCGGTCCTATCGTACAGCCGATACTTTCGGACTTGCAGGGCGGGCTGAATACCCTGCTCGGACTCGACTGGGCTTATACGCTCCAAAAGCAGAGTTTCGGATTTATCGGCGGCGACGTTACGATGCCGATTTTTATGGGCGGCAAAATCATCGCTGCCAATAAAGCCGCAAAAATCAACGAAAAGACGATTGTCGAGCAGGGCGTGCAGCAGAGAAACGCGCTGATGTCCGAAATCGTGGAGCGGTATTTCGGATATGCTCTGGCGCTGAATGTCGTCGATGTCCGCCGTCAGGTTGTCGCCGGAGTGGAGCAACATTTGAGGGATATTCAGTCGCTCGAAAAGAACGGCATGGTCGCCCAGACCGAACGCCTTTACGTCGAGTACAAACTCGCCGAGGCGCAGCGCGAACTGCTCAACTCGGAGTTGCAGGCTGAAACCGTGGGCAGCGCACTGTGCAACACTCTCGGTACCGATTCGGCTGCGACGCCGGTTACCGCCATGTTTGTCATGGACGCCGTCGAAACGCTCGAATACTACCAGCGTGTCGCCGAAGACAACAACCCGCTTCTGAATCAGGTGGATTTGAAACGGCAGTTGGCGAAACAGAACGTGAACGTGCATCGCGCCGACTTCTTCCCGCAAATCGTGGCGATGGGCGGCGGAACGTTCTATAATTATCAGGTTACCAAGATGCTGCCGAGGTGGGCTGTCGGCGTCGGATTCAATTTCAAGATTTTCGACGGTCTGAACCGCGAATACAAGTATTCGGCGGCAAAAAATACGATGCGCCGTGTGGAGGCGTTGCAGACGAAAGCGGGAAAGGACATCGCCATCCTCGTGGAGAGCATCTACAACAAGATGATAAACTATCGTAACCAGATTACCTCCATCGAATCTTCCATAGCCTTCGCCGAAGAGTATCTGCGCGCCAAGAATGCCGCATATCTCGAAGGCATGGGAACGTCTACCGATTTGATAGATGCGGAACTGAATCTCGCGAAAGTGAAAATCGAGCGTATGCAGGCTGCCTACAATTTCGACCTTTACCTTGCCAAACTGCTCGAAGCGGCGGGAATCAGCGACGAATTCATGACGTATTCCCGTAGCATCAACGCACGTCAGATAACTTACAATAAACAATAATAACGCAGAAAGATATGAAAAAGGTAAACATTTTGGGAATTCTGATAGCGGTGGCGATTATCGTCGTTGCGATTATCGCGCTAGGCTGGTATCTGGTCAAGAGCGAACCGGTACTGATTCAGGGAACCGTCGAATGCACCTCGTATAAGGCTTCGTCGAAAATCCCGGGACGAATCGAATCCATGAAGGTCGAGCAGGGGCAGCATGTCGAAAAGGGTCAGTTGCTCTATGTCCTTTCGACTCCGGAACTCAACGCCAAACTTCAACAGGCTGAGGCGGTGCGCAGTGCCGCGAAGGCTCTCGACGCAAAGGCTCTGGCGGGTGCGCGTGCTCCGCAGATAGAGGCGGCTCTCAATCTGTGGCAGAAGGCACAGGCGGGCAAGGAACTCGCCCAGAAGACATACGAGCGTGTTCAGAACCTCTATCGCGACGGTGTGGTTCCGGCGCAGAAACTCGATGAGGCGAAGGCGAATTACGACGCGATGGTGGCTACCGAAAGCGCGGCTCATTCGCAATACCAACTTGCGCTTGACGGAGCGAGCAAGGAGGAGAAGGCTGCGGCTGCTGCTCAGGTGCGTCAGGCGCAAGGTGCAGTCAATGAAGTGGAATCCTATATCGGCGATGCCATGGTATATTCGCCTGTAACGGGCGAAATCTCGACCGTGATTTCCGAGGAGGGCGAACTCGTCGGCAGCGGCTATCCCGTCGTTACGATACTCGACATGACGGATGCGTGGGTTACGTTCAACGTGAAAGAGACCATGATGCCCAAAATCCAGATGGGCAAGAGAATTTTGGCTTACATTCCGGCTCTCGACCGGAACGTGGAACTCGAAGTTACGTACATTGCGGTGCAGGCGGATTTCGCGACATGGAATGCGACACGTACGCAGGGCGGCTTCGACATCCGCACGTTCGCCGTCAAGATGAAGCCGGTGGACGGAACGGAAAATCTTCGTCCGGGCATGAGCGCAATCGTAAATTGGAGTGAAATAGAATAGCGATGCGTAGATTTTTCGGAGGCGTATATGCGGTGTTCATCCGCGAGTGGCGGCGAATCAGTCGGAACGGGACATACCTTTCGATGCTGTTCGTGCTGCCGTTCGTTACGTTCCTGTTTTTCGCGCTGTTCTTCGAGAAGGGCGTGGCGGAGAATCTTCCTATCGCCGTGCTCGACGAAGACCACAGCAAGTTGTCGCGCACGCTCGTTTCCATGGTGGATGAAACGCCGTCGGCTGTCGTTGCATACGAGATTCAGGATATGAACGAGGGCGAGCAGTTGATTCGCGAGGGCAAGGTGTACGCCGTATTGCAGATACCGTCCCGATTCGAGAAGAGCATAATGGGCAACGGGCAGACGCATGTCGAACTGTATAACTCGGGAGCCAACATCTCCGTAAACTCGCTGCTCGCCAAGGATATTCAGACCGCCGTAACCTCGTTTACGGTCGGTGTGGAGTTGCAGGTGCTGCAAAGTCAGGGGCTGACAGCCTCACAGGCAATGGCGCAGGCGATGCCGATACGGTTTACGAAACATGTGCTGTTCAATCCGTACATCAATTACGGATACTATGTCGCGCCGTGTTTCATGGCGATGATGTTGATGATATTCACGATTCTTGCGTCGATATACGCCGCCGGAACGGAACTCAAATACGGTACGGCGAAAGAGTGGCTCGACGCGGGCAACGGCTCAATCGGTGCCGCGCTGTTCGGCAAGATGCTGCCTATCACGATTGTCATGTCGATAGTCGCGGTGGCGATGTTCATCGTCATTTTCAATATCATGGGCGCGCCGATGAACGGCAGTGCGTTCATGCTCGGCATATCGACGCTGGTATTCATCATCAGTTATCAGTGCATCGGCATTGCCGTGCTGACGATAACGGCGAATATGCGTCTCGCGCTGTCGTTCGGCGGAGGATATTCGGTGTTGGCATTCACCTTCTCGGGACTTACGTTCCCGACGATGGCGATGGCTCCGGTGCTGCAATGGTTCAGTTGCCTGTTCCCGTTCACCTTCTACATGAAGTCGTTCGTCGACCAGTCGCTGCGCGGTGCTCCGGCAGGCATTTCGATGCCGGACATCGCGTATATGATGATATTCTGGATATTGCCGGTATTGCTGATAAACAGATTGAAGGACGAGTGCATCGACAGTAAATATTGGGGAAAATTGTAGCCATGAAAAAGTTGAAAGAGTACATATCGCTTTATCGTCATGAGATAGCGTCGGTAATGCGCAGCGAATATCGGGAGATTTTTTCCGACCCCGGTGTCATGCTCGTGATAATCTTCGCCATATTCATATATTCGACGCTCTATTCGTTCGGCTACAACAACCAGGTGTTGCACAACGTTCCGATTGCCGTAATCGACAACAGCAAGACGCATTCGAGCCGTATGCTTGTCGAATCGTTCAGTGCAGGTCCCAACACATACGTTGCCTACGAAACGGCGGATATGGAGGAGGCGAAAAAACTGTTTTTCGAGCATAAGGTCTATGGTGTGGTGTATATACCCTACGATTACGAAAAACAACTCGTCGGAGGGCTTCAAGCCAACGTGTCGATATACTGCGATGCGAGTTATTTCCTGATGTACCGCCAGGTGTTTCAGGAGATAGTTGCATCGGTCTCGACGGCGGGAGCGATGGTCGAATTCCAGCGGCTTATCGCCAAGGGAATCAACGCTCCGCAGGCAAAAGCGGTAACGCAGCCTGTCATATACCAGTCGCACAATCTGTTCAACCCGTATCTCGGCTACGGGTCGTTCATCATGCCGGCGATTATTCTGGTCATTCTGCAACAGACGGCGTTGATAGGAATCGGAATGAGCGGCGGAACGTGGCGCGAATACAACCTCTATCAGAAGTTGATTCCTGCTGGTCGCGAAAGGCTCTCGACCGTCCCAATCGTATTGGGCAAGGCATTCGCCTATCTTTCGATTTATGCGGTTACGATGACTTACGTGCTGACGATACACTATCATATCTTCAAGTATCCGATGAACGGCACGATACTCGATTGCGCCGCAGTCGCAGTGCCGTACATACTCGCATGCGTATTCATGGGCATCGCCGTATCGTCGCTGTTTACGCGCCGAGAAAATTCGCTGCTGTGGATGCTGTGGACGTCGATTCCGATACTGCTGTTGAGCGGTGCATCGCTGCCGAAAGAGTCGTTTCCCGAATGGATGTACATGTTCGGCAAGATATTTCCGAGCAGCAGCGCGGTAAGCGCGTATATCCGGGTGCAGAGCATGGGTGCCGGATTCGAAGACGTGTTGCCGGAGATTACGACACTGTGGCGGCTCGTATTCATATACGGAGGATTGTCGATAATCGGCATTCATCTGGTACTGAATCAGGACCTTGCACGCCGCACCCGCGACAAATTGCGCCGTCAGCGCAAGCGTGTCGGAGAAAAAATCATGAAAACCATCGGCAAATAGATGGGGTCTCATACGGCAATCGGGGCTGTTCTGCGATGCGGGGCAGCCCCGATTCGTTCCATGGCACGGGCGGCAGAATCCGAGAACGGCGAAAAACTTGCCCGACACTCCTTTTTTTATTATATTTGCAAATTGTTTGGAAATAGAGAAAATCAAAAAATATGGCAGACGAAAAAATCATCTTTTCAATGGTCGGCGTTTCCAAAACGTTTACCAATCAGAAAAAAGTTTTGAACAACATCTACCTGTCGTTCTTCTACGGGGCGAAAATCGGAATCATCGGTCTCAACGGTTCGGGTAAATCCACGCTGATGAAGATTATCGCCGGTATCGACAAGAATTTTCAGGGTGAAGTCGTATTCTCCCCCGGTTATACGGTCGGCTATCTCGAACAGGAACCCAAACTCGATGACGACAAGACCGTGAAGGAGGTCGTCGAGGAGGGTTGCGCCGAAACGGTCGCTCTGTTGAAGGAGTACGAGGAGATAAACATGAAGTTGTGCGATCCGATGGACGACGACGAAATGAACCGCCTTATCGAGCGTCAGGGCGAACTCTATGAAAAGATTGACCATGTGAACGGCTGGGAACTCGACAGCGTACTCGAACGTGCGATGGATGCGCTGCGCTGTCCGGATGCCGACCAGAAAGTCGCCGTTCTGTCGGGAGGCGAACGCCGACGGGTGGCATTGTGTCGTCTGCTGCTGCAACAGCCCGACGTGCTGCTTCTCGACGAGCCGACCAACCACCTCGATGCCGAAAGCATCGACTGGCTCGAACAGCATCTGCAACAGTACAAAGGTACGGTCATCGCCGTTACGCACGACCGCTATTTCCTCGACAACGTCGCGGGCTGGATTCTCGAACTCGACCGCGGAGAAGGCATTCCGTGGAAGGGCAACTACTCGGGCTGGCTCGACCAGAAGACCAAGCGGATGGCTTTGGAGGAGAAGCAGGAGAGCAAACGCCGCAAGACTCTCGAACGCGAGTTGGAGTGGGTGAACATGTCGCCAGCAGGTCGTCATGCGAAGAGCAAGGCGCGTCTGTCCGCTTACGACAAGATGCTCAACGAAGATACCAAACAGAAAGAGGAGAAACTCGAAATATATATTCCGAACGGACCGCGTTTGGGCGATGTCGTCATCGAGGCGCACGACGTATCGAAGGCGTTCGGCGACAGGGTGCTGTACGAGCATCTCGATTTCAAACTTCCGCCGGCAGGCATTGTCGGCGTCATCGGTCCGAACGGAACGGGCAAGACTACCCTTTTCCGCATGATAATGGGCTTGGAGCAGCCGACGAGCGGAACGTTTACTGTCGGACAGACGGTGAAACTCGCATACGTAGACCAGCAGCACAAATCCATCGACCCCGAGAAGACGGTATACGAGGTGATATCGCAGAACAGCGACCTTATCACGCTCGGCAACCGCCAGGTGCCTGCACGTGCATACGTCGCACGGTTCAACTTTACGGGTGCCGACCAGGAGAAGAAGTGCGGCATGCTGTCGGGCGGCGAGCGCAACCGTCTGCACCTCGCAATGGCACTCAAAGAGGAGGGCAACGTGATTCTGCTCGACGAGCCGACCAACGACATCGACGTGAATACGCTGCGTGCGCTGGAAGAGGGTCTCGAAAACTTCGCGGGATGTGCGGTGGTAATTTCGCATGACCGCTGGTTCCTCGACCGTGTGGCTACGCATATTCTGTCGTTCGAGGGTGATTCCAAGGTCGTATTCTACGAAGGCTCCTACTCGGAATACGAAACGTGGAAACGCAATCAGGGTATCGACACGACCCCGCACCGTGTCAAATATCGCAAACTTATGGAGTAATCAAACATATCGAAACCATGGCAGTTCAGAAACCATCGATACCGAAAGGCACGCGCGATTTCTCTCCGGCAGAGATGATGCGCCGCCAATACATATTCGACACCATCGGCGGAGTGTTCCGCACCTATGGCTTTTCGCCGCTCGAAACTCCGGCAATGGAGAATCTCACTACCCTGCTCGGCAAGTACGGTGACGAGGGCGACAAGTTGCTTTTCAAGATTCTCAATTCTGGCGACTATGCGTCGGGGCTCGACGGTGAGGCATTGCGCTCCGCTTCGAAAATCTGCGAAAAGGGCTTGCGCTACGACCTGACCGTGCCGTTTGCACGCTATGTCGTGCAGCATCAGAACGAAATCGCATTTCCGTTCAAGCGTTACCAGATACAGCCCGTTTGGCGTGCAGACCGTCCGCAGAAGGGACGTTATCGCGAGTTTTACCAGTGCGACGTCGATGTCATAGGTTCGCGCTCGCTGCTCAACGAGGTCGAACTCATCGAAATCGTCGGGAAGGTGTTCCGCAAACTCGGAATTAACGTAACGCTTAAAATGAACAATCGTAAAATCCTGTACGGCATCGCCGAAATAATGGGACATGCCGACAAGATGATTGACATAACCGTTGCGATAGACAAACTCGAAAAAATCGGTCTGGACAACGTCAAGGCGGAATTGAGCGAGCGTGGAATCGGGGACGAAGCGATTGCCAAACTTCAACCTATACTCGAATTATCCGGCTCAACGAACGATAAGATAAATAAGTTGGAGGCTATACTTGCCGAATCGCCTACCGGACTTCTCGGCATCGGGGAGATGCGGACGATATTCGGGTATGTCGCGAAACTCGGCATCGACCTGCCGATAGAACTCGACCTGTCGCTGGCACGCGGATTGAATTACTACACCGGCGCGATATTCGAGGTCAAGGCGAACGACTTCGCAATCGGTTCGATTTGCGGCGGCGGTCGCTACGACAACCTTACCGGAATATTCGGAATGCCCGACGTGTCGGGTGTCGGCATATCGTTCGGCGCAGACCGCATATACGACGTGATGGTCGGACTGAATCTCTTTCCGGAGGATGTCGATTTCGCGACGAAAGTTCTGTTCGTGAATCTGGGAGCCGACGAGGAGGCTGCTTCGCTGAAAGCACTCGAATCGGTGCGCGACGCGGGTATTTCGGCGGAGATTTATCCGGAAGCGGGCAAGATGAAGAAGCAGATGGAGTATGCCAACCGGCGCAATATTCCGTATGTCGCAATCATCGGCAGCAACGAACTCGCAGAGGGCAAGGCTACGCTGAAAGACATGCGCAATGGCAGTCAGACGAGCGTGGCGGCGGACTCGATTGCCGGACACATTAAATAACGAGACTCTATGAAACATTTGCTGGCGCGTATCGTCACCCTATCGTTGCTTTTTGCGGCATATTGCACGCAATCGGCATCTGCGCAGACCAAACAGGGCGACGACGCCGTACAGCAATTGCGCAAACTCAATCAGGTTTACCGCTATCTCAACGCCGCATACATAGACGAAGTGGAGATGTCGCCGCTCGTCGATAAGGCTATTGCGGCGATGTTGCAGGAACTCGACCCGCACTCGACGTACATATCCCCAGAGGAGATGAAATCCGTGAGCATCCAACTCGACGGGGAGTTCAGCGGTATCGGCATCGAATTCCGTGTTCTTCGCGATACTATCGTGGTGACCAATACCATAACCGGCGCACCTGCCGCCGATGTGGGCATTTTGCCGAATGACCGTATCGTCGCTATCGACGGCAAAAGCGTGATAGGCATCAGGACTGCGGAGGTGCCGAATCTTCTGCGCGGAAAGACGGGAACGAAAGTCGAGGTGGATGTCGCGCGCCGCGGATTCGGCGAGAGGCTGAAATTCGCAATCACTCGCGACAAAATCCCGATGCACACAATCGATGCGGCGTATAAAGTCAATGACAATATCGGATATGTGAGAATCAATCATTTCGGGCATACCACCTCACGTGAATTTACGGATGCACTGAACCGGCTGAACGGTGTCGGCTCATACATCATCGATTTGCGGGGAAACGGCGGCGGCATCATGTCGGCAGCCGTCGAGATAGCCGAGAATTTCCTGCCGCTCGGAGCGACGATAGTTTCGACCGAGGGGCGCATGGTTCCTCACAGAAGCGTGAAAAGCCGTATCAACGGCTCGTTGCAGCGCGAAAACGTGGTCGTGCTGATAGACGAAAGTTCTGCTTCGGCGAGCGAAATACTCGCGGGCGCGTTGCAGGACTGGGACCGTGCCGTGATTATCGGTAGAAATAGTTTCGGCAAAGGGCTGGTGCAGCGTCAGTTCGAGTTTGACGACAAGTCTGCCGTCCGGATTACCGTCGCGAAATATCTTACTCCGAGCGGGCGGGCGATTCAGCGACCTTACGAAAAGGGGCATCGCGACGAATATTACAAGTCGTACCGCGACAGGATTCTGCATCCCGATTCCGTCCGGCGCGATTCGGTGCCGCACAAAATCAATCATACCCTTGTTCTCAACCGTGAAATACCGGAGGGTGAGGGCATCGTCCCCGATATAGAAGTCCCTGCCGATACGACGAGAGTTTCGCCATACATAATAGGCATCGTCGGCAAGGGGCTGCTTCACGAATATCTGTACGACTATCTCGGAAGCAATGCGGACAAGTTGTCGAAACAGTATCCGTCGTTCGAGCGGTTCGAACGCGATTTCGTCGTGGACGACCGGATGCTGTCCGAATTGTCGGACATCGCGAAACGCGCGGGAATCGACATGACCGGCGCGGATGCGGCGTATACCGACGGATTTCTTCGCACGCAATTGAAGGCGTTGATTGCCAGACGCCTTTTTACTTCCGGCGAGTACTACCGAATCATAAACGATTACGACGACGAGGTTTTCGCCCATGCGGTCGATGTTCTGTCCGACTGGGAGAACTCCGGAAAGCGGATTATCGGACGGTAACGCAATAATTTCGGTAAATCATTGCTTAATAATAAATTTTTCGTTATATTCGCATTATTAACCCAATAATGGTACGAATATGTCTACCCACACAACTCCCTATTGCGAAGCCGAGGAATACGGCGACCAGATTCTTTCGAAAGCGGTGAAGGCCGGACGCAGAACCTACTTTTTCGATGTCAGGGCGACGCGCAGCAACGATTACTTCCTCACGATTACCGAAAGCCGCAAGAAAATCAACGGCGACGGAAGCGTCGGCTTTGACCGGCACAAGATATTCCTTTACAAGGAGGATTTCGCGAAATTTTCGTGCGGACTGTCGGAGGTTATAGAGTTCATAAAGCGCAACAAACCCGAATTTTTCGAACATCCCGCACCTCGCAAAAGCGCTGTGGCGAGCGAATGCAATATCGATGAAGAGTTCGAAGAATTGTAAATAACACTGTAACGGCGAAACAGGTTGAATAGGTAAAAATAGGTATTATTGGATTTTTCGTCAGTGTTTCACGTTTCTAATCCAGAGTTTGAAAGTGTTCAGGGCGTTCCTGTTTTTCAGGTATGCCTCCTTGTTGTGGATGTCTGCGGCGCACTGTTTCAGCCTTGCACCACCGTATTTCTTGAAGAGCCAGTCGAATCCGGCAGCATCCAGCGGCTCCTGAAAGAGCAGCACCGTAGGTGCGCATACGGTAAGCCATGATTGGAATTTCTTGAAAATTTCTTCTTCCGGAGTGAGTACGTGCGGTTGCGCGCGCGTGTGCGATGCATTCTGCCCATTCTCACACACACTCTCACTTACATTCTCATTTTTATTTTCATTATCATTTACATTTTCAGTTTCATTATCATTATCGGGTTGTTTTGCTTGATTTAGGTTGTTTTCGGTCGGTTCCGCCTGTTTTGCCGCATTGGTATTTCCTTTCGGCGCACCACCGAGCCGTCCCGCTTCCTGACGGGCTTTGCACGTCGCTTCGTATTTCGCTCTGTCGCGGTCGATTTGCGGGGCGATGAAACGCATTGCCATAGACGCCAGATTTCCGGTCTCCGCATCGGCATCGGCATCGATATTTCCGAACGCGTAACGGATGACGCATTCGCAGACCTCGCCTCTGACCTCTTTGGGCATTCCGCTGATGGCGTTCCACCAGTCTTTGTAAAATACGAACGATTCTTTTGTTTTGGACATGATTGTAGTTGGTTTAATGGGGTTAGGTAATGTTATAGGTAGTATAGGTAATATAAGTAATATAAGTAATATAAGTAATATATGAGGTGGGCTTATATTACCTATTGTCTTAGAATTGTTTCGGGAGAGATTCGTCAGGCAGATGCGCCCGACGTATTCCGATGCAAATATACAACATCGGAAAGGCGATGTCAAGCAAATCGGCGGAAAAATTCCGGGGGGGGCTGGGAGGACTGAGAGGACTGGTACGCGATGCCCTTGCCCGTTGCATTCTGCGGGCGGTCGCGTCGGGGATGATGCCGAAGTGTGCCGTGCAGTCGCATTTCGTCCGCAAAATCGGTCGCACATTTTGAAAATCGGCACGAACGCACTACCTTTGCGGATATGAATTTCGTGAAAAGACTATACGACTGGATGCTCTCGTGGAGCGAATCGCGCTGGGGGACGTTGGCTTTGTTCATATTCGCATTTGCCGAATCTTCATTTTTTCCGATTCCGCCGGATGTGCTGCTGATTGCATTGTGCATCGGCGCGACGGCGAAATCGTTCCGTTTCGCCGCAATCTGTCTTGCAGGTTCGATTGTCGGAGCCACGGCGGGTTACGGCATCGGCTATTTCCTGTGGCAATCGCCGTCGGGAGAGTATACGGCGTTGGCGAACTTCTTTTTCGACCATGTGTTTTCGGTGGAGGCGTTCGACAAGGTGTCGGAGTTGTACAACCGCTACAACTTCTGGATAATCTTCACGGCGGGATTCACCCCGCTGCCATACAAACTGTTCACGATTACGGGAGGATTGTTCCATATCGATTTCGCGATGTTCATCATTGCGTCGATAGTTTCGCGGGGTCTGCGGTTCTTCCTGTTCGCTGCATTGATATGGAAATTCGGCGGTCCGATAAAGACGTTCATAGACAAATATTTCAATATCCTTGCAATTCTGTTTACGGTGATTCTTATCGGCTCGTTTATTCTGGTCGGCAAACTGGTTTAGAGCAATGAAACGTTTCGGTCTTATCGGATATCCTCTGATTCATTCGTTTTCCGCCGGTTATTTCAACGATAAGTTTAGCCGCGAGAGGATAGATGCCGAATATTCGCTGCTGGAAATGGAGTCGATTGAAGAACTCGGAAATAAGGTTCGAGACCTGGCGGGATTCAACGTTACCATACCGTACAAAAAGGCGGTAATACCCTATCTCGCACAAATCTCCGACGAGGCGCGCGCTGTCGGTGCGGTAAACTGCGTGAAGGTCGATCCCGAAGGCGGACTGCACGGATACAATACCGACGTGGAGGGAATCCGCGCGACGCTGGCGCAATGCGGCGACCTGTCGGGGGGGGAAGCCGTCGTACTCGGTAGCGGCGGTGCGGCAGCGGCTGTAAAGTTCGTCCTGAAAGAGGCAGGCATAGATTTTCTGACGGTATCGCGCAGCAGCGACCGAGGAAACTGCACATACTCGGATTTGACAACAGATATTATCCGCGGACACCGTCTGATTGTCAATACCACCCCGCTCGGCATGTACCCCGAAACCGATGCGATGCCCGACATACCCTATTCGGCGTTGACGGGCGGACACATCTTGTTCGACCTTATCTACAATCCGGAGCAGACACGATTCCTGCAAGAAGGCGTGTCGAGAGGCGCACGCACGTTCAACGGACGCGAAATGTTCGTTCGTCAGGCGGAGGCGTCGTGGCGAATCTGGAATCAGTGATTCAACCTCAATACCTTTTCGGCTTGCGCGGCTTCGTTGCGGCGGACGAGCAGTTGCGCCGGAATCACACCCAGATAGATGTCGGATGTGTGTTCGTTGTATATCTCCGAATAGATTCCCGCATCGGTCAGTGCGCTTTTCGCCGTTTCCGCCTCCATCGACGTGGAATACTCGGCGATTACCGTCAAATCGTTATCCTGCATGACTTTCCGAATTAAATTGCTTTTTTGTTGAAAACTTGCAACTCTCTTGCCGTAAAAGTACGGAAAAATTACGTATATTTGTCGAAGATAAGTTTTTTACAAAATGCACGATTTCGTCCATCTTCACGTACATACCCAGTACTCCATCCTCGACGGTCAGGCGAGCATACCGAAACTCGTGGACAAGGCCATCGCCGACGGCATGAGGGGCATTGCCATTACCGACCACGGCAACATGTTCGGAATAAAGGAGTTCTGGAACTATGTCGGCAAGGTGAACGACAAGAAGCATAAGAAGTTGGGCGAGATGAAGGCTCTCGCGACATCGCTGGATGCGTTGCGCGCCGAGCAGCCCGACATCACCGGCTATCTCGACCGCCTTAAAGCGCAGGCGGAGTTGCTGAAAAAGCAGGTCGAGGACAAGAACAACACGAATCCCGAAGCGGAAAAGGAACTCGCCGGCATAACAGCCCGCATTGCGGAGGTCGAGAGCATGGAGAAGGAGTTCGGCTGCGACCCCAACGTCGCGCGCGAAAAGGTCGCCGCCGAGGAGGCGAAACCCGACTTCAAGGCGATTATCGGATGCGAGGTGTATGTCGCCCGCAACGGACTGAACGTCAAAAATTCCAAGGAAGACCAGAGCGGTTATCACCTTATATTGCTTGCGAAAAATCAGGTCGGCTATCACAACCTGATAAAAATCGTGTCGAAGGCGTGGACCGACGGTTTCTATATGCGTCCGCGTACCGACCATACCGAACTCGAAAAGTATCACGAAGGCATTATCTGCTGCTCGGCATGTCTGGGCGGCGAGATTCCGAAACTGATAACGGCAGGACAGATAGAAGCCGCGGAACAGAGCATATTGTGGCACAAGAATCTGTTCGGCGACGACTACTATCTCGAATTGCAGTTGCACAAGGCGACTGTCGAACGCGCCAATCACGAAGCCTACGAGATGCAGTTGGTCGTGAACAAGCACCTCGTGGAATTCTCGAAGAAACACGGCATAAAACTGGTATGTACCAACGACGTACACTTCGTGGACGAGGACGATGCCGAAGCGCACGACCGATTGATATGTCTTAACACGGGACGCGATTTGGACGACCCTAAACGAATGCTTTACTCCAAGCAGGAGTGGATGAAGACCCGTGCGGAGATGAACGCCGTATTCGCCGACTATCCGGAGGCTCTGACGAATACGGTCGATATATGCGATTCCGTCGAGAGTTACACGATAAACCATGCGCCCATCATGCCGACTTTCGGTATTCCGGAGGAGTTCGGAACCGAGGAGGAGTATCGCAAACGTTTGACGGAAAAGGATTTGTTCGACGAGTTTACGCAGGACGAAAACGGCAATGTCGTGGTCAGCGAGGAGGAGGCGAACAAGAAAATCGCGAAACTGGGCGGATACGACAAACTGTACCGTATCAAACTCGAAGCCGACTATCTTGCGAAACTTACGATGGACGGCGCGAAGAAGCGTTACGGTGACCCGCTTTCGGACGAGGTGGCGGAGCGGCTGAAATTCGAGTTGCACGTGATGAAGACCATGGGTTTCCCTGGATACTTCCTTATCGTGCAGGACTTCATTTCGGCGGCGCGCAACGAACTCGACGTCTGGGTAGGACCGGGTCGTGGTTCGGCGGCGGGTTCGGCAGTGGCATATTGCTTGGGAATCACTCAAATCGACCCTATCGCCTATGACTTGCTGTTCGAGCGATTCCTCAATCCCGACCGAATCTCGCTGCCCGATATCGATATCGATTTCGATGACGACGGTCGCGGACGGGTACTCGACTGGGTTACGAAAAAATACGGCAAGGAGAAGGTCGCCCATATCATCACCTACGGTACCATGGCGACGAAAATGGTTCTCAAAGATGTCGCCCGCGTACAGAAACTGCCACTGTCGGAGTCGGACAGACTGTGCAAACTCGTTCCCGACAGAATCGCAGACCCGAAGGATAAGGAAAAGACGCTGAAAATAAACCTTACGAACGTCATCAATGCCGTTCCGGAGATGCAGGAGGCGGAAAATTCGGACAATCCGATTCTGCGCGACACAATAAAGTATGCCCGCAAACTCGAAGGCAACGTGCGCGGCACGGGCGTACATGCATGCGGAACCATCATCTGCCGCGACGACATTACCGACTGGGTGCCGGTAAGTACCGCCGACGACAAGGAGACGGGGCAGAAGATGCTCGTTACGCAGTACGAGGGTTCGGTAATCGAGGATACGGGACTGATTAAGATGGACTTCCTCGGATTGAAGAACCTTTCGATTCTGAAAGATGCCGTCGAGAATATCCGTCGGACGAAGGGAATAGAGATAGACATCGACCATGTGCCTATCGACGACCCGAAGACATACAAACTTTACAGCGAAGGTCGCACCGTAGGTACGTTCCAGTTCGAGTCCATCGGAATGCAACGTTATCTGCGCGAACTGAAACCTTCGACGTTCGAAGACCTTATCGCGATGAACGCACTGTACCGTCCGGGTCCTATGGATTATATTCCTGACTTTATCGACCGCAAGCACGGGCGCAAGCCTATCGAGTACGATATTCCGGTGATGGAGAAGTATCTGAAAGATACTTACGGAATTACCGTCTATCAGGAGCAGGTCATGCTCCTGTCGCGTCTGCTCGCCAATTTCACCCGAGGCGAATCCGACACGCTGCGTAAGGCGATGGGTAAGAAGATTAAGGCGAAACTGGACGAGTTGCGTCCCAAATTCATTTCGGGCGGCGTCAAGAACGGGCATAACAAGGAGGTTCTCGAAAAGATTTGGCGCGACTGGGAGAAGTTCGCCTCGTATGCGTTCAACAAATCCCATGCGACGTGCTATTCGTGGGTGGCTTATCAGACCGCATACCTGAAAGCCAACTACCCTTCCGAATACATGGCGGCATTGCTCAGCCGAAACCTCAATAACATAGAGTCGCTGTCGGTCTATATGGGCGAATGCAAGAATATGGGCATCAACGTACTCAGTCCCGACATCAACGAGTCGATGCTCTACTTCTCCTCCAACAAGGACGGCGACGTGCGGTTCGGACTTGCCGCGATAAAGGGCGTCGGCGAGGCTGCGGTAATGTCCATAATTGCAGAGCGCGACAAAAACGGACGGTTCAAGGACATATACGATTTCATGGAGCGCATCAACTTCACCGTAATAAACCGCAAATGTCTCGAAAATATCGCCTACGCGGGCGGATTCGATTCGATTATCGACTTCTCGCGCTGCAAGTTCTTCGCGTCGGACATGCGCGATTCGTCGGCAACGAATGCAGGTGTGTTCCTCGATTTGCTGGTGCGTTACGGGCAGCGCGTGCAAACCGAGAAAAGCAATGCGCAGCAAAGTCTTTTCGGCGGCGACTCGGGCAGTGTGGATATTCAGCGACCTACGGCACCGGTGTGTGAAGAGTGGAACAAACTGGAACTGCTCAACAAGGAGAAAGAGGTTATCGGACTCTACCTGTCGTCGCATCCGCTCGACGAATACAAGGCGATTATCGACAATATGTGCAACGGGCAACTCTCCGACCTTAAAAACCTGAACGACCATGAAGGGCAGGAAATCGTCGTGGCGGGAGTGGTTACCGACACAGCCAATCTGACTACCAAGACCGGACAGCCGTTCGGGAAATTCAAATTGGAGGATTACAGCGGCGAACACGATTTCAATCTGTTCCGTAAAGATTATGAGATATTTCGCCCCATGATGTTCAAGGAATACTTTTTGCTCGTTCGCGGTCGTGTCCAGCCCCGACCGTACAAAGACCAGCAGGTGCTGGAATACAAAATAACGTCGATACAGCAGTTGCATGAGGTGCGCGAAAATATAAAGGAGGTTTGCATAAGCATACCTGTCGAAGCGGTTTGCCGCGAATTTATCGACGATATGACGGCGGCTGTCAAGAAATCGAAAGGCAAAAGCGTCCTGAAAGTGGTTCTGTGCGACATGAAAGACGGGGTTACGCTCAACATGTTCTCACGCAAGCACAAAGTGGCTCTGACGAAAGAGTTGATAAACTTTATCGATGTAAACGAACTTAAATATACTATAAGTTAAATTTATAAACAACTAATAAACAGTATTATGGCAATAGTAATCAATAACGGGAATTTCGAGGCTCTGAAAGGCGATTCCAAGCCGTTGGTAATCGATTTCTGGGCAGAGTGGTGCGGTCCGTGCCGCATGGTTTCGCCAATTGTGGACGAATTGGCGGCAGAGTATGAAGGAAAGGTAAATATCGGCAAATGCGACGTGGACAGCAATGACGACATCGTCGCTTCGTTCCGTATCCGCAACATCCCTACGCTCATTTTCTTCAAGAACGGCGAGCCGGTGGACAAACACGTAGGAGCCATCTCCAAAAGCGACTTGAAAGCAAAAATCGACGCTCTGTTGTAATCCTGACAGTCGAAAAATAAGCGGGAGTACCATCAGGTTACTCCCGCTTATTTCATTTTAAGGGACATGCCCTATTTCTTTTCGCTTTCGATAAGCGAAATCGAACGCTGGATGAAATCGGAAAGGTTCTTGCCTTTCAACATGCCGTTGGACAGCAGCGCAAGGTCGATAATCTGGCGCACGAGACCGTTGGTCCCGCCAATCTCTTTCAGACGCTCGTTGCGTTCGTCACGCAGCGTAACGACCTTCTTCGACAAATCCTCGCGCATCGTCTTCTCCTCCGCACTCAAATCAGTCTCCTTCTTGTCCTTTACGACCTCCTCGAAACGCTTCTCCTCGGCAACAGCCGCATCGATTTTCTTGGTTATGCTCTTCAACTTGTCGCCGTACTCTTTTTCGACGTCCGACAGAATGTCGATTACAATCGGATGGTTGCCGTTGACGGTAATAGTGAAATTATCCGGCATCTGTCCGTAGAACTGGCTCATTCCGCCGCCGCTCATCTTCGCCATCTCCTTCATGCGGCGCATGAACTCGTCCTGCGTGATGATAACCGGTGCTTCGTCGGCGGACATGGCTTCGAACGCGATGTTGTAGTGGATTTTGTCGTCCGTCGGCATCTGGCTCTCGAATACCGGACGCAGTATATCCTGCTGTGCCTCGGTGAGCGACATCTTCATCTCGTCCTTCTTCTGAATCAGTTTCTCGACTATGTCGCTGTCCACGCGGACGAAGCGTGTCTTCTCGTGCTTCGATTCGTACCAGTTGATATAGTGGCTGTCGAGTTGCCCGTTCATTTCGAGTACGTCATACCCTTTCGCTTTCGCCGCTTCGAGGAACGAATGCTTCTCCACCGCGTCGTCCACATAAAGGAATATCAGGGTGTCGTTCTTGTCGGTCTGGTTCTCCTTGACGGTTGTCGTGTACTCCTCCGGCGTGAAATATTTGCCGTCGGTATTCTTCCACAGCATGAACGAAGCCGCCTTTTCGGCGAATTTATCGTCGGTGAGGATTCCGTACTGGATAAAGATTTTCAGGTCGTCCCACTTCTTTTCATACTCCGCACGCATGGTCGTGAACAGTTCGTTAAGGCGTTCGGCGACCTTGCGGGTGATATAGCCCGAAATCTTCTTCACGTTGGCGTCGCTTTGCAGGTAACTGCGCGATACGTTGAGCGGAATGTCTGGCGAATCGATTACGCCGTGCAGTAGCGTGAGGTACTCGGGAACGATGCCGTCCACCTGGTCGGTAACGAACACCTGATTGCTGTATAACTGAATCTTGTTCTTCTGAATCTCGAAATTGTTGTGAATCTTCGGGAAATAGAGAATGCCCGTCAGATGGAACGGATAGTCGATGTTCAGATGAATGTAGAACAGCGGCTCGTCGCTCATCGGATACAACTCCTGATAGAAATCCTTGTACTGCTGTTCGGTGATGTCCGTCGGTTTGCGTGTCCACAGCGGTTCGGTGTCGTTGATGACGTTGTCCTTGCCGGTATCGACATACTTGCCGTCTTTCCACTCCTTGACCTTGCCGAACACGATAGGAATAGGCAGGAAATGGCAATATTTTTTCAGCAGGTCGCCGACCTTGCCATCCTCGCTGTATTCGGCGCAATCCTCCGACAGATGCAGGACGATGCTCGTTCCGCGGTCGCGCGATTCGTCCGACTCCTCCATTTCGTACTCCGGTGAGCCGTTGCAACTCCAATGCACAGCCTTTGCACCCTCCTTATAGGACTGCGTGAAGATTTCCACCTTGTCGGAGACCATGAACGCCGAATAGAAACCGAGACCGAAATGTCCGATTATTGCCTGATTCTGGTACTTGGCGAGAAACTCCTCCGCACCCGAAAATGCGATTTGGTTGATGTAGCGGTCTACCTCCTCGGCGGTCATTCCTATACCGCGGTCGGTTACGGTCAGTGTCTTCTTCTCCGCATCGGCAGCGACATGTATCGATACGTCGCCGAGTTCGCCTGCGAATACTCCGGTCGAAGACAATGTTTTGAGTTTCTGCGTCGCATCCACGGCATTGGATACCAGTTCGCGCAAAAAGATTTCGTGGTCCGAATAGAGGAATTTCTTGATTACGGGGAATATGTTCTCCGTCGTTACTCCGATTTTTCCGTTTTTCATACTGTATTGAGGTTTTTATTTATTTTCTTTTCGCGTTTTCAAAGTTCAAACTGTGTGCCATCCGGCTTTTTGCACCTGCAATCTGCCATTATGTCATAATCGTGTCAGAAAAACGAGCGACACTGCCCGCCACCCGTGCGGCAGTGTCGCTTAAACCTTAATTATTATATAGGCGATTACATACAATTTCACACTAACGGCATCCAAAAGCCGTATGTCTTTGCGAGTTCCGACAAAAGTCCCCCGCATAGGCGGGGGATTTAGGGGGTGGGTAACATCTGTATACGCGGCTTTGCCGCGAGAACCACGACAGTCGGTTATCCGAATACTTGCAATGACTTGATTCGGTGTAAAGTTGTATATAGTTACCTATTAATCTTAGAAATTAGGGAACTCGGCAGGACGTTCGAGCGTCTGCGTATACGTTTCGCCGAACGGAGTTTTCACGGCAACCGTAACCGGCGTTGTCGCCGATTCGGTCTTCACGCGGTACATGTGGTCCACGAGCGAAACACGGTTGCTGCGTTTTTCTATCTTCTTGCGCTTCTTCATGCCGGGTGCTATTATGGCGATTGCCGCCCACGGGTCGCAGTCCTTGACCTGCTCGATTGTCAGCGGTTTGCCGTTCTCGGATGCTTCGATAGTAGTTCCAGCATCGCACGCCCAGCAGTTGATATAAACATAGTTTTCGTACTGTGCGTCGGAATAGTCCTTTTGGTTAGGGAGCAGTTCTCTCGCATGTTTCAGCATTGCGCTATCCTTACTGTCCGCATAGTGAAGGCGAACCGAATTCATGTCGTAAAGGCGCATCGGCACATTGCCGTCGCGATGTCCGTAAAAAGTTTTGCCGGTCATAGTTTTGCCGTCGAATTTGCAGAGAAGCAGTCCGGCTTCCGTTCCGTCGTCGCAGATATTGCGACCGATTCGGCTGCCGGTACTCCACAACTCGCCTGCAAGCGATGGTACGCTGGTTTCGGTAATGTTCGGACAGCCGTCTATTTCGAAGAAGTGGCTCTGGTGCTTGTGTCCGGAGAATATTCGCACGCAGTCGAAATCCTTGACTGCATCTATCAGTTTCTCGCCCTCGCCCTTTTTAAGTCCGCGGTAAATTTCGCCATTGGCATCGCGCAGGCGCAACGGAGCGTGCATGCAAATCACTATCGGAGTGGATTTGTCGACGGATGCGAGGTCCTTTTTCAGCCATTCGAGTTGCGACGGCACTATATAGGCATCGTAATTTCGCGTACCGACGACGCCGGCGTATTTCTTCGCATTCGGTTTCGACGGCGTATTTTTGTAAACAATATTGTCGAGCATCACGAAGTGCGTGTCTCCGATATTGACGGAGTAGAATGTCGGACCAAACGTTTCGCGCCATTTGTTCTCGGCGATAAAGTCGGTGTTTTCGCCGCAAGGAACTGACGGGTCGTTGTCGTGGTTGCCCATAATCGCGTACACCGGTGTCGGATAATTGCATTCCGACAGCAGTTTCGGCACCTGCGGCAGGTCGAATCCGGTTTCGAACCAGAATCTGTCCCACGTAACGTCGCCGAGACAGACGGTATATACCGGATGCTCTTTCGCGTCGGCGAACGCCTTGTTCACAGCCGCCATGTGGTCGGTCTTGAAGAAATGCAAATCATTGCGTTTCGGGTCGTTGCAGAAGTGCGAGTCCGAGCAGAAGATAATCGAGAACTGTCTGTCGTCTACCTTTTTAAGTCCGAAGTCGTGCCGCTCGCACTTTTTGGCAGGTGCGGCGGTCGAAGCCCAGAACTGCGGCATGATACCGTCCTCGCATGTCGGAGCGAATCCCGACGGAGCCGAGATGTAGACAAGCCCGTAAGGCTTGGTCGAGGCGATGCGGTAAATTCCGTTCTTGTCTGTCTTGACGATTTCCCTGCCGTCCGTAACGGACACTCCCGCCAACGGTTCGTCGCCGCAATAGACTACGCCCGTCAGCGTCGTGCCTTTCGGACTTTTGATTTTTTTGACTTTATCGCTGTATCCGCCGGCAATGGCGGCTGTCGATACGGATAGTAAAAGTGCGAAGATTACAAGTTTCTTCATCCTTCAATTGACTTTAATTGTATGTTTGTTTGTTAAACATCCTGTGCGAAATACTTATAAAATAAAGGAATGGTGCGCAGCCCCTTGTCGAACTGTTCCAGTCCGTAACTTTCGTTAGGCGAATGAATCGCATCTTCCGCCAGTCCGAATCCGAGCAGCAGCGACTTGATACCGAGGATGCGTTCGAATCCGCTGATAATCGGAATCGAACCGCCCGAATAGAATGGCAGCGGCTTTTTGCCGAAACTCTCCTCGATTGCGCGCTCCGCCGCCTTGTATGCAGGCATGTCGGTAGGCGCGACATACGGCGCGCCGCCGTGCAGGAATCGCACGTCGACTTTCACGCTCTTCGGAGCAATAGCCCTGAAATGCTTCTCGAACAATTCGGCAATCTCCTCGAAATCCTGGTTCGGGACGAGACGCATCGAGATTTTCGCCGATGCGCGGGCGGGAATGACGGTTTTCGTTCCCTCCTCGGTATATCCGCCCCAGATGCCGTTCACGTCGAGCGACGGGCGTATTCCGGTGCGTTCGATGGTCGTAAATCCGTTTTCGCCCGCCACGTCGTCGATGTCGAGTGCCGACTTGTAGTCGTCGAGCGAGAACGGTGCCTCATTGAACGCTTTCCGCTCGGCATCCGTAAGATTGCGCACCTTGTCATAGAAACCGGGGATGGTTATATGTCCGTTATCGTCGGTAAGCGACGCGACCAGTCGGGCGAGTACGTTTGCAGGGTTGGCAACCGCACCGCCGAACAGTCCCGAATGCAAGTCCTTGTTCGGTCCCGTTACCTCTACCTCCATATAAGTTAATCCTCGCAATCCGCAGGTTATGGACGGAGTATCCATCGAAATCATCGACGTGTCGGACACTAATATAATATCCGCTTTCAGCATATCCTTGTACTGTTCGCAGAAGCCGTAAAGGCTTGCCGAACCGATTTCCTCCTCGCCTTCGAGCATGAATTTGACGTTGCACGGCAGCGAATCGGTTGCGCACATAGCCTCGAAAGCCTTGATGTGCATGAACGATTGTCCCTTGTCGTCGTCCGCGCCGCGCCCCCAGATGCGGTTATCCTTGATTTGCGGCTCGAAAGGTTCGGTGCGCCATTCCTCGCGCGGGTCTACCGGCATCACATCGTAATGTCCGTAGACCAGAACCGTCTTGGCGGAGGGCGAAACAATTTTTTCTGCGAAAACGACCGGATTTCCAGCCGTCGGCATCACTTCCGCACGGTCGGCACCGGCATTCATAAGCGCGACGGCAAGATGCTCGGCGCATCGAATCATATCCTCCTTGTGTTCGCTTTGCGCACTTATCGAAGGGATGCGGAGCAAATCGAACAACTCGCTGACAAATCGCTCCTTATTGTCATTTATATAAGTTTGTACTTTATTCATTATCTATTGCTTCTTGTAAGTGTGTAATTGTCTTTCAGAACTCCGTCTATCGTATGTCCGTTCGCATCGAGCATCCGCAAATCGCCACCCGATTTCAGAAACCGGTAGCGGAATGCGTCGCCGTCGGTTGCGGCGAGCGATACCGTGTCGCCCGAAACGGAATAGGTTCCGGATTCCGAGAACGACGTGTCGCGTTCGAGATATTCGGAGTTCATCGTATATCTGCCGTTATCGCGCAACATCAGTTCCATTTTTATTCCCGGGCAGTCGGCGGCGGGAATAACCCCTTCATAAAGTCCGGCGACTTTGCTGTCGCTGCCGCATCCGGCAAGTGAAACGACGAAAATCGCCGCAGTTAAAGTTTTACGCGATATAGTCATGATAATAAACTGTTAAATATTACAGATGCTCTTTATTTCGGCGATGAACCGTTGGGCGAGCGCATCAGCCTCATCCATCGATTTCGCCTCGGTGTAAATACGTATTATCGGTTCGGTATTCGACTTGCGCAAATGCACCCAACACTCTGCAAAATCAATCTTTATGCCATCTATATCGTTTATTTTCTCGCCGGCGTATTTGCGCTTTATTTCGAGCAATACTTTATCGACATCGATAGCCGGCGTCAGTTCGATTTTGTTCTTGGACGCGAAATATGCCGGATATGTCTTGCGCAACTCCGTCATAGTCATGTTCTTTTTGGCGAGGTACGTAAGGAACAGCGCAACTCCGACAAGGGCATCTCGACCGTAGTGCAACTCTGGATAAATCACTCCGCCGTTGCCTTCGCCTCCGATTATCGCACCGACCTCTTTCATCTTCGCGACTACATTGACCTCTCCTACCGCTGACGCCGAATAAGTTCCTCCGTGTGCGACGGTTACGTCATTCAACGCACGCGACGAACTGAGGTTGGAAACGGTGTTGCCGACCTTCTGCGACAGAATATAGTCAGCGACGGCTACGAGCGTGTACTCTTCCACGAACATCGAGCCGTCCTCACTGACGAATGCAAGACGGTCTACGTCGGGGTCTACGACGACTCCCAAATCAGCCTTTTCGCGGACTATCACCTCCGAAATCTCCGTCAGATTCTGCGGAAGCGGCTCCGGATTGTGGGCGAACATGCCGTTAGGTTCGCAGTTCAGTTCGACGACCTCGCAGCCGAGTTCGCGCAGGAGTTTCGGGATGACGATTCCGCCGACGGAGTTTACGGCGTCCACAACGACTTTGAACTTGCGTTTGCGAACCGCTTCTGCATCTACCAAAGGGAGAGATAACACCTGCTTGATATGTGTGTCATTGAAAGATTCGCGCGATAAAATCTTGCCGATACCGTCGATTTCCGGATAGGCGAAACCGCTGTCTTCGGCGAGCGCAAGCACCTGCTTTCCTTCGGCGTCGTTGAGAAATTCGCCCTTCTCATTGAGTAGTTTCAGTGCGTTCCACTGCTTCGGATTGTGCGATGCGGTAATGATGATTCCGCCGTCTGCTTTGTGGGTGATGACAGCCATCTCGGTTCCGGGGGTCGTACACAAGCCGACATTGATTACGTCCGCCCCGCAGCCGAGCAATGTGCCTTCGATAAGGTCGTTCACCATCTCGCCCGATATGCGGGCATCGCGACCGATTACGATTTTAAGACGTTTGCCGTTGTTTTTGTCGCTTATGAAACGGGCGTATGCGACGGTAAATTTCACGATGTCGATAGGCGTCAGGTTGTTGCCGGTCTCGCCGCCTATCGTACCGCGGATTCCGGAAATGGATTTAATCAGGGTCATAAATTATGAGTGTTTTTATTTATAAATAAAAAAGTTTTGCAAAGTTTTTGAAATTCGTTGTAAATATATTACTTTTATGCCAAATATGCAATTAAAAAACAGAGAGCAAAACTTGGAGATTATGGAAAGCGAAAGAATAATTCCCGCTTCGGAATTGATAATAAACGGCGACGGTTCGATATTTCATCTTCATCTCAAACCGGAACAACTCGCCGATACGGTGATACTTGTGGGCGACCCCGCCCGCGTGGCGATGGTCGCGTCGTTCTTCGATACGAAAGAGTGCGAGGTGTCGAACCGCGAATTCAATACCGTTACCGGAACTTACAAGGGCAAGCGTATGACCGTGATGTCTACCGGCATCGGAATCGGCAATATCGACATATCGGTAACTGAACTCGACGCCCTGGCGAATATAGATTTCGCGACCCGAAAGGTAAAATCCGAATTCCGCAGGCTTACGCTCGTGCGGCTGGGAACTTCGGGCGCGTTGCAGCCGGATATCGAGGTCGGCGAGCAGGTTTTCTCGCGCACTTCGGTCGGATTCGACGGACTGCTGAACTATTATGCTGGGCGCAACGACGTGTGCGACCTCCCTATCGAGAAGGCGTTCATGAAACATACCGGCTGGAACGAACTGCTTCCGAAGCCATATTTCATCGATGCGGACAAGGAGTTGTTCGAACTTTTCAAGGACATAACCCGCGAGGGCATCACCATAGCGGCACCGGGATTCTATGCGCCGCAGGGCCGATGGGTGCGTCTGCAACCGCAGGACGTGAACCTTAACGAAAAAATCGAGAGTTTCGAGTACGAAGGTCGCAGAATCACCAATTTCGAAATGGAGGGTTCGGCACTGGCGGGACTTGCCGCACTTATGGGACACCGTGCGGCGACCGTCTGCACAATTATCGCACAGCGAATCGCAAAGGATGCCTGCACGGACTACAAACCGTTCGTGCGCAAGATGATTGAGAACGCGCTCGACAAACTCGCGACATTGTAAAAGAAACAGACAGAAGAAAATAATACAAACAGAAATAGAGGAAATATGAAATTTACAGTATCAAGTTCCGCTCTGCTTTCACTTTTGGCAACAACGGGCAAAGTAATCAACAGCAAAAACACGCTCCCGATTCTCGACTACTTCCTGATGGAGTTGAAGAACGGCGAATTGAAAGTTACGACCTCCGACCTCGAAACCACGCTGGTCGGGACACTGAAAGTGGACAATGTAGAGCAGGAAGGCATGGTCGCTGCACCGGCTAAACTGATGCTTGACGTGCTGAAAGAGTGTTCGGAGATGCCGCTCGTATTGGAGGTGAACAGCGGAAACTGGGAGATAAAAATCAGTTGGAAGAGCGGCGGCTCGTCCGTTCCGGGTGCGAATCCGGTAAGTTATCCAACCGTACAGACGCTCTCGGAGGAGAAGACCGACGTAACTCTGGATGTGGATACGCTCGTAAACGGAATCAACAAAACCATATTCGCCACCGCCGACGACGAACTGCGTCCGGTGATGAATGGCGTATTCGTTAGTTTCGACGAAAAGTCGCTGACATGCGTTGCAACCGATGCCCACAAACTCGTCAAGTACTCGACCGAGTGCGAGTGCGGCACCAAGGCTTCGTTCATCCTGCCCAAGAAACCGGCGAACCTGCTGAAAACGATGCTGCTCAAAGAGGACGGCGACATACAGATGAGTTTCGACAAGAACAACGTTCTGTTCCGTCTCAAAAACAGCACCCTCATTTGCCGTCTTATCGAAGGCAACTACCCTAACTACAACGCCGTGATTCCGGCTGCCAATCCGAACAAGATGCTTATCGACCGCATCGAACTCGTGAACGGCATCAAGCGCGTAGCGGTCTGCGCGAATCCGACGACGAACCTTATCAAGATGGACATCGCCGACAACAAGGTTTCGCTGACGGCTCAGGATTTGGACTTCTACGTGTCGGCGAACGAAACGCTCAGTTGCAGTTACGACGGCGAACCGATTACTATCGGTTTCAAATCGACGTTCCTTGTCGAGATTCTTTCCAACATCGAAACTCCGACTGTTCTCGTCGAACTCGCCGATTCGACCCGCGCAGGCGTATTCAAACCGGTTTACGACGACAAGCAGAACAACGCGACGCTGATGCTGCTGATGCCGATGATGATTAACGCATAAGGCTGCCGGAAATATGAATCTGAAACTCAGACGACCGATAATATTCTTCGATTTGGAGACAACGGGCGTCGATACGTCGCGCGACCGCATCGTCGAAATATCGTTGGCTAAAATCATGCCCGACGGTGAAGAGATAGTGCGCACCCGACGCATCAACCCCACCATTCCCATTCCGGCGGAGGCATCGGCGATACACCATATCACCGATGAAGACGTGAAGGATTGCCCGACATTCAGGCAGATAGCCAAATCGTTGAAAAGTTTCATGGAGGGCTGCGATTTCGGCGGTTTCAATTCCAACCGCTTCGACCTGCCGCTGCTGGTCGAGGAGTTCATGCGTGCGGGAGTGGATGTAAATTTCCGCAACCGCAAGTATATCGACGTGCAGAACATATTCCATAAAAAGGAGGAGCGAACCCTCGTAGCGGCGTACAGATTCTATTGCGACAAGGAACTCGGCGATGCGGCGCACGGTGCGGAAGCGGACACGATGGCGACATACGAGGTTTTGAAGGCGCAACTGGACCGCTATCCCGATTTGGAAAACGACGTCGATTTCCTCGCAAAATATTCGACCCGCTGCGAAACTGCGGATTTCGCCGGACGCATAGCGTTCAACGACAAGGGCGAGGAGGTGTTCGCGTTCGGAAAATACAAGGGACAGTCGGTCGCAAAAGTATTCCAGACCGAACCGAGTTATTACGACTGGATGATGAACGGCGATTTCCCGCAGTATACGAAGAAAGTGATAACCGAAATAAAACTTCGCGGAGTAAAGTGAGAACGGTTCGCAAACATATAGGCGCGATACTGTTCGCCGCTCTGTCGGGAGTCTGCACGCTGTCGGCTCAGGAGCGCATCGTGTATATCGACGGTGCGAAATACCGAATCCATGTGGTGGCGAAAGGCGAGACGCTCTATTCGCTGTCGAAACGCTACGAGGTAAGCATCGACGAAATCATGGCGACGAACCCGGCGTTGGCTGACGGGCTTAAAACCGACCAGATGATAAAGATTCCGTACAACGGCGGCGACGAACGGAGCGAAAAGCGTCCCAAAAAGCAGTTCGACATCCACACTGTCAAGAAAGGAGAGACAATCTACTCCATTTCGCGGCGGTATTCGATATCGGTGGACACCCTGATTGCAGACAATGACAATTTAGACCCGTCGCATGTCGCTGTCGGTCGCAAACTCTACATCCGCAAGAGCGAAATCGGGCAGACCGGAGCCGAGGAGGCGAAAGAGGAACTCGTAAAGCGCAGCGAGGCGATGTCGAACGTTGCCGACGGCGATTTCGCATATCATGTCGTACATTCGGGCGAAACTCCGTCCAATATCGCCGAAAGATTCGGAACGACGGAACAGGCTCTGCTCGAAATCAACGGCATGGCGAATCCGTCGGAGGTGAAAGAGGGGCTTATAATAAAAGTACCCAAACCGAATGTCTTGCAGACAGTCGGAGCCGACGAGGTGCAGACTGACGAAAACTGCGCTCCGGTATCGTTCAAAATGCTTTCGCCCGACGATACGGCGAAAATATCGCTGTTGCTGCCGTTGAGCATGAACGACAAGCCGTCGCAGAACTACGTCGATTTCTATCAGGGATTCATGATAGGGCTCGATGCAGTCAGAATGGGCGGGCACTCGGTGGATTTGCGATTGTTTAATACCGGACACGACTATGACAGAATCAACTCGCTCGTCGCCGACGGCAGTCTCGACGGTTCGGATTTGATTGTAGGTCCCGTCTACGAGGACGAACTGTTTCCGGTTGCGAAATATGCGGAAACCAACTCTATTCCGGTAGTCTCTCCCCTTGCGAACATCTCGGGAACGCAAAGCAATGCGGTATTCCAGATGTCGCCGAACCACGTTTCAAAATACGACAAGGTGCGCAATCTGTTCGACGGCACGAGGCGGATAGTGCTTATCTCGTCCGACAATACCGACACGGAATTCGAAGCCGAGATATTGCAAATTATCGGAAATACGCCTTACGTTCGGCACAAATACATGTACGAACATCCGTCGATAGTGGAGCGACGCATAAAGTCGGGTTCATCGGAGTACAGCCCGAGCGATTTGTCGCCGCTATTGCAGGACGAGCGCGAAAGCGTGTTCGTCATTCTGTCGGACAACGAAACGGACACAGACCGCATTCTCGCGGCATTGGCATCGGCTAAAATATCATTGACGGCACGTTCGCGGAGCGTAACGCCGTTTTCGGTATTGGGCAACACCAAATGGAACCGCTATCGCAACATCGACCGCTCGATATTCTTCGCGAACAATGTCATTATGCTCTCGACCTACCATGCGGGACGCGACAATGCCCAAATAAGGGAGTTTGACAGCCGCTATGCATCGGAATTCGGAGCGGTCCCTTCGCTGTACTCCTATCGGGGTTACGATGCAGCCGTCATATTCGCCGAATCGCTTTACGGCGCTATCGAAACGGGGCTTTCCGGTCGCCGCTTCATTCCGTTGCAAACCCCTTACGGATTCGATGCGGACGGAGACGGTTCGATACGCACCAACACCGAATGGGTGCGCGTGAATTACAACAACGATTTTACAACGACGATTGAATAGGATTATGGCTACTATACCGAACAGCATACCGGAGAAAACCATCGAACGGTTGAGCGAGTACCGCCGCACACTGCTCTCCTGCCACCGGCAGGGCATCACGCACGTTTTTTCGCATGTACTGGCGGGCATTCACGGAATAACGGCAGTACAGGTGCGGCGCGATTTGATGCTGATAGGATTTTCGAGCGATACCAAAAAGGGTTACGATGTCAAGGTGCTTATCGACTTCATCAACAACATCCTGTACAGCGAGAACGACATGAACATCGCCGTAATCGGAATGGGACACCTCGGACAGGCGATTACCAAGTATTTCAACGGCAAACAGTTGAAACTGCGAATCACCGCTGCATTCGACATCGACCCAGCCAAGGTGGGACATACGATAGACGACATTCCGTGCTACCACATGTCGGAATTCGAGGAGGTGGTTTCCAACAACGACATCAGCATCGTGGTCGTTTCGTCGCCGACCAAAGTCGCTGCCGAACTCGTCGTTCCGATAATAAATGCGGGCATCAAAGGCGTGCTTAACTTCACCTCTGCTCCGCTCAATTTCCCGCAGGGAATAGTCGTCGAGAACTACGATATTACGACCGTGTTGGAAAAAGTCGCCTATTTCGTCAAGGCGAATGAGGAGAGCAACAATAACCAATAGCCGAATGGAAATCGTTTACGGGTTCGATTCTCTCCCTAAGATGCGGCGACCGGTTGCCACGCTCGGTTCTTTCGACGGAGTACACTGCGGGCATCGCATACTGCTCGACGAGGTTGCACGCCTTGCCGCAGAGACGGGCGGCGACAGCGTCGTGATGACGTTCGAACCGCATCCGCGAATCACGCTGCATAACGACGAGGGGCTGAAACTGCTCACTTCACTGGAAGAGAAGGCTTGGCTGCTCGAACGTTGCGGCATCGATTACGTGGTAGTCATACCTTTCGACGAGGCATTCAGCCGATTGTCGAGAGAGGAGTTCGTCGAGAACTATCTGATAGGCAAACTCGGAATCGAGAAACTTGTCGTGGGGTACAATCACCATTTCGGGCGCGACAAGGAGGGCGACTATTCGTTTCTGGCAGGCTCCGCAAGGATTGGTGTCGTGGAGGTGCAGCAGCAACTCGTCGGGACTGACAAAGTCAGTTCGACCGTCATCCGCCGGACAATCGAAAGCGGCGACATTCGCAACGCCGTCCGCCTGCTCGGACATCCCTATATTATAATAGGTACGACCGATGACGAAGGGGCGATGGCGACCGACCGCTACAAACTTCTGCCGCCAGACGGCAAATACGCTGCCCGCGTGAACGGGCATGACAGTGAAATAATCATAAAAGACGGAACGGTCTGCCGGACAGGCATCCGTTCCGACAAAGCAACAGTGGAATTGTTATGATAACGAAAGATGTGAAAATACGTGTCCGATATAAGGATACGGACAAAATGGGGGTGGTTTACCACTCGAACTACATAGTATACTACGAGGTCGCACGCACCGAAATGCTGCGCGAACTCAATATCCCATACTCGGAAATGGAGGCGCAGGGCGTAATGATGCCTATTCTCGAAATCGAATCCAAATATATCGCGCCGGCGTATTATGACGAGGAGATTACCGTTCGGGCAATTATCGATGCCGAACCTATGGCGCGTATAAATGTCAGATACGAGGTAATCAACGAGGCGGGACAGACTATCAATACCGGACATACGCTTCTCGGATTCGTAAACTCGGAGACCCGTCGTCCGTGCCGCGCACCGAAGCAGTTCGCCGATAGAATCCGCGAGGAACTGGCAAAATCCGCAGAATGACGGCAGCGGCGAAACATACCGTTGTCCTTCGAATCGGGTTCGCACTGCTCGTAGCCGCGTACTTTATCAACAATTTTTACGGTTGGCGGCACGGACTGGTAGCCGACGTGGTCAAGACGTTGCCGGTATTGTTTCTGTGCATCATGACATGGAGCGCAGGAGGATTCCGGCTTCGGCTGTTTCCTGCGGCACTGCTCTTCTCGGCAATCGGCGATTTGTTAGGCGAACTCGGAATGTTCATATCGCAAATAGCGATGTTCGCCGTTGCGCATATTCTCTACGCCGTGTTTTTCTTCCGTCGGCTGCATCTCGACAGATTATCGCTGTCCGCGGTTGCACTGCTTGCGATTGCAGGCTTGTCGCTCGGCGCGTATTTGATTCCGCACATCGGCAATCCGCTCGAACTGGTATTCTGCGGAGCATATATCGTCATAATCTCCGTAATGGCTGCATCGGCGACACTGCAACGGTGTCCGCGGAAATGGCTTTATGCCGTCGCGGCATTGATTTTCATGGCATCCGACGCCACAATCGCATTCAATAAGTTCGTCGGGCATATTCCGCATGCCGGAGTAATAATCATGACGACATATTTCGCCGCGCAATACATCTTCGCACGGCTTTACATCGAAGAACAGTTCCGAAAATAAAACAGACCGCCACATTCGGTAGCGGTCTGATGTCCATTATGGCGGACAATCCTACATCATCTCGTCGTAGGCGTATTGCACCGCGCGGTTCAGCATATCCACAAGAGGACGTATCGAACGGAAATCGTCCAGCGTGCGCTGCAACAGATTCGGCGAAAGGAGGTCGCGTTCGGTCATCGTCTTCGCCACTCCGAAATCCTGCAAGCGCAGCAGGTCGTCGTATTTGTGTCCCGCAGGAAAATCCTTGGGATTGCGTTTCAGAACCCGCTCCTTGTAGATGGAGAATCCGTTGGAGTCGGATATCGCCTTCATCAGTCCGTCGCCGTTATCGATTATCTCCTCGCGGACGCTGCGCAGTACTGTCGGGGAGGGCATGTGCAATCCGGCATAGAGGAAACTCTCGACATCGGGTTCGACGTGGAAATAGTACCCTGCATACCCCGCCTTTTTGCCGTGCGGCGCGACATAGATGCCCATGTACGTTTTGTAGGGCGACTTGTCGTTGCTGAACCGCGTGTCGCGATAGATACGATAGGTGCAGTCTTTCAGCCCCAATCCGCGAACCGAATCGTCGAACGAGGCGATGCCGTCGATAAGTCCGACGGCGAAATCGCTGAAAATCGATTCGGCGTGCCTGTACGCCGCCTTGTTCGCATTGAACCATTCGCGGTCGTTGTGCTGCCGCAACTCGCGCAGGAAATCGATAACCTCACGCATACCCTACCACGCAAACAACGGATAATCCTTCATCAGTGCGTTCACCTCTTTGCGGACTGCCGCGATGTTCGCCTCGTCATCCGGCGCATGCAGCACACGGTCGATAAGTCCGACGATAATCGGCATCCTGTCCTCTTTAAGACCGCGGGTGGTGATTGCAGGAGTACCGAAACGCAGACCCGATGTCTGGAATGCCGAACGGGAGTCGAAAGGAACCATATTCTTGTTGGTCGTAATATCGGCTGCCACGAGAGCCTTTTCGGCAACCTTACCCGTCAAATCAGGGAATTTGGTGCGCAAATCGACCAATATGAGGTGATTGTCCGTGCCGCCGGAAACGATTTTGTATCCCTTTGCGATGAACGCCTCCGCCAGAGCCTTGGCATTTTTCTTAACCTGCATCTGATACTCCCTGAACGACGGGTCGAGAGCCTCGCCGAAAGCGACCGCCTTGGCTGCGATGACGTGTTCGAGCGGTCCGCCCTGAGTGCCGGGGAAAACGGCGGAATTGAGAATCTGCGACATCATCTTCACGGCACCTTTCGGCGTAGTCAGTCCCCATGGGTTTTCAAAATCCTTACCCATCAGAATTATACCGCCGCGGGGACCGCGCAGCGTCTTGTGGGTGGTCGAGGTTACGATATGGGCGTATTTCACAGGGTTTTCGAGCAGACCTGCCGCGATAAGTCCCGCCGTATGCGCCATATCAATCATCAGCAGCGCGCCGACCTTGTCAGCGATTTCGCGCATGCGCTTGTAATCCCACTCGCGCGAGTATGCCGAAGCACCGCCGATAATGAGTTTAGGTTTGCACTCCAACGCTTTCGCCTCCATTTCGTCGTAATCGACGCGACCGTCCTCCTCGCGGACCGAATAACTTACGGCATTGAAATAGGTTCCCGACATGTTCACCGCCGAACCGTGCGAGAGATGTCCGCCGTGCGAAAGGTTAAGACCGAGGAACGTATCGCCGGGTTTCAACACGGCGAAGAATACCGCCATGTTCGCCTGTGCGCCAGAATGCGGCTGCACGTTGGCATACTCGGCACCGTAGAGACGGCAGATGCGCTCGATGGCGAGCGACTCCACCTTGTCCACCACCTCGCAGCCTCCGTAATAGCGGGCGGCAGGATAGCCCTCGGCGTATTTGTTGGTCAGCACCGAACCCATCGCGGCAAGGACCTGCTCGCTAACGAAATTCTCGGATGCTATCAATTCGATGCCCCGCATCTGACGCTCCCGCTCCTGGGCGATGAGGTCGAACAATTGCAAATCTTTTTCCATCCTATATATCATGTTTTATGTATTTCATTGCCAATTCCATATTTACATCATAGAGAATTGCTGTATGCCCGATCTTTTCATAAAGACGACCTTTACGGATTTCAAAGATAAAAAGAATTTCAAATAAAATTTTTAACTTTGCGGCAAACTTATTGACAATTTATCACTAATTCAAATTATGAAACTTCTCGAAGGAAAAGTCGCTCTTATTACGGGCGCAGGTCGTGGAATCGGCAAAGCCGTTGCCATGAAATTCGCGGAACAGGGTGCCGATATAGCATTTACCGATTTGGCAATCAACGAGGTAGTAGAGGCTACGGTTGCGGATTTGGAGAAATTCGGAACGAAAGTGAAGGCATACGCTTCGAACGCCGCCGATTTCGAGCAGACCCATTCGGTTGTCGAGCAGATAGTCGCAGACTTCGGTCGCATCGACATTCTGGTGAACAATGCAGGAATCACAAAGGACGGTCTGATGATGCGCATGAGCGAAGCGCAGTGGGATGCGGTCATCAACGTCAATCTCAAATCGGCGTTCAACTTCATCCATGCGATTACTCCGGTAATGGCTCGTCAGCGCGGCGGCTCCATCATCAACATGTCGTCGGTCGTAGGTGTCAGCGGCAACGCAGGACAGTGCAACTACTCGGCATCGAAAGCAGGCATGATCGGACTTGCCAAGTCAATTGCCAAGGAGATGGGTCCTCGCGGCATCCGTGCCAATTGCATCGCACCGGGATTCATCATTACCGACATGACCGGCAAACTCTCCGAAGAGATTCGCGAAGAGTGGTGCAAGACCATTCCGCTGCGTCGCGGAGGTACTCCTGACGACGTCGCCAATGTAGCACTGTTCCTCGCATCCGACCTCTCGGGATACGTTAGCGGACAGGTGGTTCACTGCTGCGGCGGTATGAACTGCTAAAATAAATAACAACGTAATAACACGATGAAAAAGGCATTGCTCATACTGGTTGCCGCCGCGACTGTTTCGTCGGGCGCATACGCGCAGGAGTTCATGAATATAAATCCCGATGCGCGGATAACCGCTATGGGCAATGCCGGCATCGCCGCGACCGGCGGTGCCTACCCTACGTTCAACAATCCGGCGTCGCCGCTGTTCGAATACCATTCGGTGCAGGCTTCGTTCGCCTATACGCTGTTCGCCGGCGAAGAGTTCAACAAACACAGATTGATGGCGGTCGGCGGATACGTCAAACTGCATGAACGGCATGCGCTGTCCGTCGGGGCAAGGCTGTTTTTTGAACCGAGATTGGCTGATACCGGCAAACGTCCCGATTCCAAATCGTTCGATTTGTCGTACGGATACAAGATAGGACGCCACGTTGCACTGGCGGCAACGGTGAGGTATCTGCATTACAACGACGGCGACAAGGCGGACGCCAATGCCATAGGCTTCGATTTGGGGCTTATGTCGAAGATTCCCGTGAAGATTTTCGACGGTTCGGAGGTGAATATCGGTGCAAAACTGTCGAATGCAGGTTTCTGGTGGGGCGACCGGAATCGCGAACTGCCGCTTGCCGTTACGGTCGGTTCGGCATTGTTCCTCCCTATACGGGATTCGCATTCGCTCGAAGTGGCGGTCGATATGGGCTACTGCATTTCGCCGAAGCCGGCAAGAAGATTCACCGCAAATATCGGAGCGGAATACACGTTGATGCAACTGCTGAAATTCAGATGCGGCGGCAATCTTTCGGAAAAATTCAGTTACGGCACGATAGGATGCGGCATACGGTTCTTTCATCTGCAATTCGACGTCGCCTACTCTATGGCAGGACGCGGCAATCCGATGCGTAATGCCGTCCAGTTCTGCGTCGGTCTGGATTTCTGAAAAACTAAAAGAGAGGGCTATTGAACCTCTGCCTATCTATCGAATTAAACATATAAATTGAGAAAGTAAACCATTATCGCTATATTTGCATAATATTATGACGTGGAGATTATCCATGCAGTGATATTGGGAATTATATGAAAAAATCAGATACATATCCGGCAAAGCCATTCGTCAAATGGGCAGGCGGGAAAACCGGACTTATTGATGACATTAGGAAATCTTTACCTCGCGATTTGGCGCAGAGAGATGGAGTAACGTATGTCGAACCATTTGTTGGCGGTGGAGCCGTCTTGTTTTGGATTTTACAGGAATACCCCAATATAACAAAGGCGGTAATCAATGATATAAATGCAGAGTTAATCTGTACATATCGTGTAATAAAATACGATGTCGAAAAACTGATTATTGAATTAAACAGGCTTCAAACGGAATATCTTTCACTTGATAAAATTGCCAGAAAAGAATATTTTATTTCTCAACGTGATCGCTTTAACGAAGGCGACAATTCCGATGTTGAAACGGCGGCGTTGTTCATTTTTCTAAATCGCACATGTTTCAACGGATTATATCGTGTAAACTCAAATGGCAAGTTTAACGTTCCGCACGGAAAGTACGCAAATCCGAAAATTTGTAATGAAGATACATTAAGAGCAGATTCAGCCATTCTTCAACGGGTAGAAATCATTTGCGGCGATTTTGCACAGACCGGTATATATGCAAGGAACAATGTTTTGTATTATTTGGACCCTCCGTATCGACCACTGACAAAAACTGCGGCGTTTACATCTTATTCGAAAAACGGTTTTGATGATGAAGAGCAAAAACGGCTTCGTGATTTCTGTGTTCAAATTGCAAAAGACAAATCTTTGTTTGTGGCAAGTAATTCCAACCCACAGAATGTGGACAATAAAGACAACTTCTTTGAAAATCTTTATAGAATGTTTTCCATTAAACGGGTATCTGCCGCAAGGATGATAAATTCAAAGGGAAACGGTCGTGGTGCTGTTTCCGAAATAATGATTTCGAATACTACTAATGCTTATTGATATGAGAGATTTCAATACTTGGCTTGCAGGTTTCAGACGCTCCATAGCCGACTATAAATATTATATCGACTTCAATAAGGTATTCAAAAATGTGGATGCCATAAAAATTCCGCTCAACATCTTGAATTCTCTTATCGGTTCGAAGAACATTGAAAAGGAATTCAAAAATATTTTGGAGCAATATCCTGAAACATTAAAATGTATTCCGATTCTTTTGGCTAAACGAGAACTTGACATTATGGCTATGGATGAAGATGGTCAAATTGATTTTCATTTTAATGAACCTAATTGCACAAATGAGGAATACGCTAAATTCATGCGCAAAACCGGGTTGTTTGATTTGATTGAGAATCACATCGTCAATAATCTTGTAGATTATGTAACAGGAATAGAGACAGGACTTGATTCCAATGGTCGCAAAAATCGCGGCGGACATCTTATGGAGAATCTGGTAGAGAGTTTTCTTTGTAAGGCTGGGTTGGAGAAAGGGACAGATTACTTCAAAGAGATGTATATCCATGAAATAGAAAAGCGATGGGGCATCGATTTGTCCTCAATCTCAAATAACGGTGGAGCAGAAAAGAGATTTGACTTTATTGTAAAAGGAGAAAATACGATTTACGGAATAGAAACTAATTTTTATACCGGTGGCGGCTCCAAATTAAACGAGACTGCGCGCAGTTATAAGACCATTACGATGGAGACCAAAGACTTGGATTATTTTAAGTTCGTTTGGATTACCGATGGTTGCGGCTGGTATAGTGCAAGAAATAATCTGCGAGAAACTTTCGATGTTTTAGAACATCTTTACAACATATCGGATCTCGAAAATGGTATAATTCCGGAAGTGCTTATCTAAATGCCGACAGCCTATTATAAGTCAGAAAACAAAGATTTTACTCTTTTGCATGGTGATTGTATCGAACTACTAAAATCATTCGATTTTAAGTTCGATATGATTTTTGCAGATCCTCCATATCATCTCTCAAATGGGGGAATAAGCGTTCAAAGCGGTAAAATGGTATCTGTCAACAAGGGCGATTGGGACAAGTCCAACGGATACGAGGGAGATTATTTATTTGATAAATCCTGGATTGCAGAATGCCGCAATAAATTGAAAGATAACGGCACCATTTGGATAAGCGGCACTTATCATAATATTTTTTCAATAGCAAGATGTCTAACTGAATTGGGTTTCAAGATATTGAACTGCATTACATGGGAAAAACTAAATCCACCGCCAAATTTATCCTGTAAGTATTTCACATATTCGGCAGAATATATACTCTGGGCAAGAAAAGAGCCAAAAATCCCACATTTTTTCAATTACGAATTGATGAAAAAGATTAATGGCGGCACTCAAATGCGAGATGTATGGCGGCTGCCGGCAATTGCTCCATGGGAAAAATCATGCGGAAAACATCCCACACAAAAACCGTTGTGTATTCTGTCCCGAATTATTCAGGCTTCGACTATTTCCGGTGCATGGATATTGGATCCGTTTGCGGGAAGCAGCACGACCGGAATTGCCGCGAATCTATTAGGCAGGCGTTTTCTCGGCATCGACCGGGATGAAACATTTCTGAAATTGAGCAAGGCTCGTCGTGAGGAAATCAATAATATTTCCAAACGCGCGATATATTTGGAGAAATTACATATACAATCATCCCATTTGCACATCGATTGTCTTGAAGAACCATGTGCGCAGTATGGGCCGGATTTACCGTTTTAATATTTGCGATTTGGTTAAACTTTTCTTTTTTTCGTTATCTCGTCGATGATTGTACGGCAGCCGTTCTCCAACATGTCGAGTACGAGTTCGAAACCGTCCGCACCCTCGTAATATGGGTCAGGGACATGGCTCCAATCGGGAAACTCGGTCATGAAATCGCGCATGCGGAACAGTTTGTCGAGATACCTGCGCTCGGGAGCAAGGCGGCTCACACGTTCGTAATTGTTGTCGTCCATAACGATTATCATGTCGAAATTGTAGAAATCGCTTTCGCGCACCGTCCTCGCACGGTGCTTCAAATCATAGCCGCGAGCCGATGCCGCACGACGCATACGGGGGTCGGGCAGTTCGCCGGTATGTCCCGAATAGGTGCCGGCAGAATCGACCTCTATCGAATCGATAAGCCCGCGTTTCTCGACCATGCTTTCGAGTATGCCGTTCGCCGCAGGAGAGCGGCATATATTGCCGAGGCAAACGAAAAGTACCTTTGTTTTCATGCTGCAAATGTAATTCAAACATACCGAACGGCAAAATACGTGCGACGGCGCGAGGGCAGAATACCCGAAATTCTTATGGAATATTTATTGCATAAGAAAATGGACAAACAATTCAAAAATCAATCGAAATGATACTGCAATCCGAAAGGTCCAATAATTTGCACCATTTCCCGCCTCGGCATAGCTCGAATAAGTTCGGCTCTGCTCTCGGCTTATCGAAAAGGTTCGACTATGCGCTGCTGTTCCTGCGCATGTTCATAGGGGCGATACTGACGCTGCACGTAATCGGCAAACTGCAAGCCTACAACGCCCTCATCGGCGACTATCCGCCGCTGCTGTTCGGCGATTCCGTCGCGTCGTTCGTAGTACTGACTGCACTCGAAGCACTGTTTGCCGCGATGATAATGTGTGGAATATGGACCAACTTCGCCGCATTCATCATGGCTATGGGCATGTTCGTCGATGCGTTCATAGTCTACCCTACGCTCGGCTGGCTCGGCGTCGAACGGCAGATCCTGTATGTCGGAATATACACGGTTCTCGTCATCGCAGGCGGTGGGCGGTATGCTCTCGATTCTCGATTTTATCGCAAAAAAAGTTCTAATCCACTCTAAATTTGCAGCCACTTGTAAAAATATGGCTATATTTGCATTGGAAATAAATACAAAAGTTATGAAAATCAAAGGATTGTTAGTTGCAACGGCACTTTTGGTCTCGACTGCGGCACATGCGCAGGAACTGAAACTCCCGCATAAGGTAAACAATGTAAAGATTTTAGACCTAAACGGTAATGAGACTTTGCTTCCTATGTGGGGTGAGAAAAATCTCATGATATTCTATATCGACCCCGACAAGCACAAGCAGAATCAGGCATTCACCGAAGAAATGGAAACCAACCATCGTGCCGAAGGAGATGGAATCTACGGTTTCGGAATCATGAATCTGAAAGATGCGCCTATGGTTCCGAATGGCATGGCTCGCAGTATGGCCCGCAAAAGAACCGAAAAGAACGGTGCTACGGTACTTGCCGACCAGGAGCGCACGCTAGCGACCGAATGGGGATTGGGCGACTGCAACAATCTTTTCGTGCTGATGATAGTAACGAAAGAGGGCGAACTCGTCTACATGAAGAAAGGTGAATTGAGCGAAGCCGACAAGGAAGAATTCTATCGCGTCGTCGATAAATACCGTCACTGATGCTCCGTCTCGCCACAATGGTTCTTGCATTATCGTTCGCCGTAGCGATAATGCAGGAGGTTTCGGCGCAAACGGACAGCCTGCTCGTCAGCGGGCAGGATACTATCCGATACAAATACACGCCGATTACACTGCCAGCCCAGGATACGATTGCCGCGACACCGAGCGATTCGGTCGCCACGAAAAATGCGACGAAGAAACCCAATTTCTTCAAGCGCATCGTAAATTATTTCGCCGAAAGTTCCAAAGACAAGAGTTTCGACAAGAAAATCGACTTCACGTTCGTCGGCGGTCCCTCTTATTCCAACAGCACGAGTCTGAGCATCGGTCTCCTCGCCGCCGGGCTGTACCGTATCGACAAGGTAAACCGTAATCTTCCCGCATCGGCGGTATCGATTTATGCGACGGCATCCATCATTGGGTTCTACAAGGTCGGCATCGAGGGCAGCAACATCTTCAAGGACGACCGCGACCGACTGATGTACGACATCGCCTTTTCGTCGCAGCCGACCGACTTCTGGGGATTGGGCTATCATGCGGCAGTAAACAATCCGCGGACGAGTTATATCGCCAATAAATATCAGGTCGAAATCAAGTATCTGCACCGTCTGTTCAAGAACACGTATGCAGGCGTGAAAACCAATTTCGACTATATCTATTGCGGCAAGAAGATGAAAGCGCCCGCCTATCTCGAAGGACAGAAAAATCACTACTCCGCCACCGGGCTGTCCATTATGCTCGAATACGATTCGCGCGATTTCATTCCGAATCCGAGCCGCGGTCTCTATGTTTCGTTTCAGGAGATGATACGTCCGAAGGCAATGGGAAGCATCGGCTCGACCACATGGACCACAAAAGTTACCGTCGATTACTACCACAAACTGTGGAAAGGAGCCATTCTCGCGCTCGACCTCTACGGCGAATTCAACAGCCAGACCACACCGTGGGTATTCTATGCGCAAATGGGCGGTTCGCACCGCATGAGGGGCTATTACGAAGGTCGCTTCTCCGATTTGAGCGTCGTAATGATTCAGGCGGAGTTGCGCCAAAGAATCTGGCGGCGTATCGGCATGACGGCTTGGGGCGGTGCAGGCAACGTATTCTCGTCGTTCAACAGGTTCGATTGGGGGCATACCATGCCTAATTACGGCATCGGCTTGCGATGGGAGTTCAAGAACCGTGTGAACATCCGCGCCGACTACGGCATGGGCGGAAAGGTACAGGGAAAACTAATCAGCGGATTTTTATTCTCCATAAATGAAGCGTTCTGACATGAAATACAGACTGACTCCGTCGCGCAAGGCTCTGGGGCTGTTGATTTACTTCATTATAACAGCCATGATTCCGAATTTCGTGCTTGCCAAAACCGAAATGTACGGAGGATGGTCGGTCGCAGCCGGAATATTGCTGCCGCTCGGATTCTACATGATAACGGGCTCCATGATTCGCAGGACCGGAGTGCCGGTGCTGCTGATGATATGGGTAATGATACTATGTTCGTTTCAGATAGTCCTGCTCTACATGTTCGGCAATTCGATTATAGCCACCGACATGTTCATCAACCTGCTTACGACCAACCCCGGTGAAGCGACGGAGTTGTTGTCGAACATCGCGCCGGCGGTCTCCACCGTCGTGGCGATATACGGTCCGATATTGATATATGCGATATTCGCCGCACACCGACGCTACCGCATAACCAGGAAAATGCGCCGCATTTTCATCTATGCCGGCATTTCGGTAAGCGGTCTCGGCATTATCGCGCTGATTCCGGCTCACTCCGCAAGCGGAGGAAGCGTATTTCTCAAAGAGGTTTTTCCTGCGAACGTACTCTACAATCTGAAACTCTGTCTTTCCGAGCAGCAGCGCATAAAGAACTATGCAGAAACGTCGAAAGATTTCAACTACAATGCCGTGCGTACCGACAATCCGAAACGTCGCGAGATATATGTCTACATGATAGGCGAAGCATCGCGCGCCGCCGACTGGGAGATATACGGCTACGACCGTCCGACCAATCCGCGGCTCAAAAAACGCGACGACATAGTCGTATTCCACAGCGTCATGACGCAAAGCAACACGACACACAAGAGCGTGCCGCTGTTCCTGTCGAGCGTCGGTGCGACGAACCGTGCCGAACTGTACAACCGCAAGGGACTTGCCGAACTTTTCGCCGAAACAGGGTTTAAGACCTATTTCATATCCAACCAGTCGCCGCAGGGCGCAATGGTCGATTTGCTGGCGAACGAAGCGGACGAGCGGATATATATCGGCGCACCGCGCTACGACATGCAACTGTTGAGCATGATGCGGCGAATCATCGAAAGCGACACCGACGCCGACATGCTGTTCATCCTGCATTGCTACGGCTCGCATTTCAGTTACCACCAACGCTATCCGAGAGAGTTCGCCAAGTTCGTTCCCGACGATGACGTGTCCATCTCCAAAAAGAACCGGCGGATGCTTATCAATGCCTACGATAACTCGATACTCTACACCGATACGGTAATCGACGAAATAATCGACTATCTCGATTCGCTCGATGCATGCGCATCGCTGCTCTACTGTTCGGACCACGGCGAGGACATTCTCGACGACAAACGCGAGCGGTTCCTGCACGCTTCGCCGACGGTAACCTATTACCAGTTGCATATTCCGAGTCTCGCATGGTTCTCGGACTACTACGTCGAACGCTATCCGCAAAGAGTCAGTGCCGCCGGCAGCAACGAATGGACAGCCGCAACGACACATTCGATGTTCCACACGATAGCCGACATGGCGTCGATAAAGAGCAGGTATGTGGACGAGAGCGTTTCGCTGGTAAGCGACAATTTCGACAAAACCGCTCCGCGATACTACCTGAACGACCACAACGAAGCCGTCGCATTCGACATCCAGATTGGATTGAACGAAGACGACCGCCAGCGGTTCGCCGAACACGACATAAAGATGTGGTAACGGCAATACCCTATCCGATTTATAATATTTCGCGATGACGTTCGAATGTTCGTCATCGCGATTTTTTATGTTTATGCAACCGGATTTCATAAATTAGTCGTTTTTTGCGCGATACTCCATGCAAGTGTTGTTCGGAATGCGAAAAAATTTCTAACTTTGTCGTTGCCAAGGGCACAAGCCCGAAGCGGACATATTTTGATGAAAGTGTTTTCGCTTTTGTCCTAAGTAGGAAATGTGGAAGTTTTCAACAACAACAGGACAACGAACAGCACTCATTCCTTGTTTAGATTACGGACGAGCATATATTCTGTGTGCCGATACCCTGTCTATTCAAGTGTGGGGTATCGCGTCGTTTATTGTTGTTACAGGTCTTTCCACAACCTCCTACTTGATAAACGAAATTCAACTCCACACTTTCTGTTTTTATTAACTGCCATTATGGGGTTGTGGCACAATTAACAGCCATCTAATGAAGACTATCATTTGTCTTTGGGGATTAGCCGATATCGGAAAGACATCCGCTATCGGCGCAATCCATGCGAAATTGAACTTTTCGCGTAACCCACCTATTAAAACTGCCGGCAACGATTTTTGCGCTATCGTTGAATTTTGCGGGCATAAAATCGGTTTTGCCAGTCAAGGCGACCCGTGTTCACTGCAAGAATCATGGATAGACGAGTTGCTCAATGCCTCATGCGAAGTCATAGTTTGTGCATCTCGCACAAAAGGACAAACTGTAGATACGGTTGAACACCGCGCTCACAAAAATGGGTATACTCTGATATGGTTCTCGCCGTTCTCGTCGGGAGACCCAATATCCACAGAAATACTAAACGATATTACCGCCGATGCAGTCATCGCATTAATTCGGAAAGCAATCTCTTATTAACAACATTCAAATATTTAAATCACAATGAAAGCAGAAAACATTCGCCGCGAATTGGCGGTTTATGGTGCTTCGCACCTGAAAAAATGCAAACAAATTTATTTCGGTCAAACTCTCACGGATGAAATCGTGGCTGCACATAAAAAATACTATGCGCCGATAGCATCCGACGAAGAAGTGTTACTTATTGTCGATAAAATTCCACTTGGATGGCGCGGTCGCTTTTTTATGGGATTGTGCATCACCGACAGATTTGTATATTACAAATTGATGAAAGACACATTTTTTGCACCATTTCAGAGTAAAATAAAGGGTATTATTCCGCTGGAAAATATTCGCGAATTGACAATCGGAGAATCGGATCATGCGTATGGCGCCGAATATCAGGGTCACCAACTTGTAATTAACAATAGTGTCGTTGGACTATTAAAAATGGGCAACGGCTTGTCGGAAGTTGAAGACATGGTGGAGCAACTCCGTCATCTTTTTAACAACTTCTGTCATGAATAATTTCAAACAACGATTCGAGGCTTATCAGAAAGCCGACAAAAAAGCCAATCTCCTATCGATGGCGGCTGGCATCATCGTACTCGGTCTATTAATGTTTCCATTGATATGGTACACTCATCCGCTATGCTTTTTGTGGCGATTGTTGTGCATAGCCGTTGGATTTATTGTAATAGGTCTCGTTACTTCGTTAATTATTGCGTTTTTCCACAGTTGTTTATTACGTTATTTTTATAAAAGAATCATTAAAAAAACAAGTTTATGAAAGTTTTATCAATTATCGGTATTGTATTATTTTCGTTGTTCATACTGGCTTTTGCAGGGTGCATTGGAGACACAGTAATGATACTCGAGGATTTTGAACAATCGGAAGATTTAAGTCAATTATCTTCCATTTTGGGCATTGATGTGGAAGAAGATATATCCGATATCGCCGGTTCTGCTTATCTCTTGATACTATGCGAACTGCTTGGTTCGATATTCGGACTGATACTCTCGATTGTCGGTGTAGTGTCATCAAAAAATAAAAACACTAACAATTCCAAGTATTCCGACATGACAAAATTACACGAATTGGCAGCACTTAAACAAACCGGAGCATTAACCGATGCTGAATTCGATGCAAAAAAAAGAGAATTATTAAACTATTAAATGATTAAATTATGAAGAAATTTCTTATTTACAGTATTGGATTGCTGTTACTTGCAGGATGCAATCCATCAGTGGATGCCAAATATTGGGAATCCGAACTCAAACCGGAGATGGCAGCACATAAAACATATCTCATGGCATTTGATCACGTATGCAAATCGTCGTATGTAAAAAGAGGAGGAAATCCGGATGACAAACTACGAAACAGGCATATGACCGACGCGTTAAAATACATTCAAACTTACGTTCGGGATTCACTCGATGCATATCTTGAAGTCGCTTATCTGCACGATTATCTCTCGGTTAAAGATACAGCAGATGAACTGTTAGTCGAGAATTACGAGGAAGAAGAGGATGCAGAAACTGTATTGGCAGCGGCATTCTTAGGCGCACTTTTAGGTGTGGATGAAATGCCGGAGGATACTAATTACACAAAAGAATATGTACTTGAAATATCAGAACTCCTGCAACAACAATTCAATACTATTGATCTTGTTCTCGATGCTCCGGAATTCAAGAATAAGACGAAAGAGCGTATTACTTATTCTGTCTATTGCCCAACAAATAACGAACACTATACTCTTACATACGGACTCAAGACCAAAGATTATAACTGGGATGTAAGCAGCAAATGATAATTATTACTGGTAATGATGCAAAAAGGCTGCCCGTATAAGGCAGCCTTTTTGATAGTAGGAGACGTGGATTATTTCTTAGCCTCTTCTACCGAAACCTTGCGGAATTCCTTCAAAAGTTTGGAAAGTTCCAAAGCAGCCTTGCGTGCGCGGGTGCCGGCAGCCTTATTGTTCTTCTCTACCTGAGCAGCAGCGTTAGCCTGGAACAATGCTATCTGAGCATTGATGTTTTCTACTAATGTTTTCATAACTATTAAATAATTTAATTTATGTATAACGTTTGTTGTAGCAAATATAAATTTAATTTCCTTATAATCCAAATTTTTCGTCCATAATCATCTATTTTTTGCAGATTTAGCCCGTTTCCGGGAGAATATCGGTATATTTTTTGACTGACGCATACCAAAAATCTGATATTATGCGCTTCAAAATCCCGATTGTTTTAGCAATCATATCATTATGTCCCGCATGCCGCCGAGCGAAAGTCGCCGCGGATATTCCGCCCATGCGAATCGAGGTCGCGACGGTGCGTACCGACACCGTTCCAAACCGGAAAACCTACATCGGACATATCTCCGCCAACTACGAAGCGGTCGTGCAGCCGCGAGTGAACGGCTATCTCGTCGCGGCGATGTTCAAGAACGGAATGCCGGTGCGGAAAGGTCAGTTGATATTCCGGCTCGACGGTCGCCAGCAGCGCGCCGACATGCTTTCGGCGCGTGCGTCGCTCGAATCGGCGAAAGCCCGCGAAATCGAAGCCAAGAACAACTACGACCGCGCCATACCGCTGGCGAAGATAAACGCCATAAGCAAGGCTCAACTCGACCAGTACACCGCCGAATACGCGGCGGCGAAAGCGAGCGTCAATTCGGCTCGGCAGGCGTTGATGAACGCCAATCTCGAAACCGAGTACACCGACATATACTCGTCCATCGACGGAATCATCGCGTCGTCCGAAGCGCATGTCGGCGATTTCGTCGGACCCGGCACGCAGTTCTCGGTGCTTACGACGATACAGAATATCGATACGGTCTGCGTTGATATAGCGATGCCCATGCAGCAGTATCTGCAATATTCCGGCAGGAAAACGCTGACTTACGACAACGAGGGTCTGCTGTCCGACATAAGGCTCTATCTTGCCGACGGCGAAGCGTATCCGGTCGAGGGGCAATACAACTATACCAAAACGAATGTTTCGGATGCCATGGGTACGATTCTGCTCGTGGTTTCGTTTCCGAATCCCGATTACGCGCTCAAAGCGGGACAGTTCGCGCGCGTGCAGACCGACGTCGGCAGCGGCAGACCGTTCACGGTCGTACCGCAGCAGTGCATAAGCCAGACGCAGAACATCAATTCGTTGTGGGTAATCCGTCCCGACAGCACTGCCGAATATCGGGAAGTAACGCTGGGAGACACGTTTGGCGAAAAGTGGATTGTCGAGAAGGGAATCGAAGACGGAGAGACGGTTGCACTGACCGGACAACTGAAACTGCACAATGGAGCGAAAGTGATTCCGATAAAGAGATAACGCCATGAACAGATTTTTCATTTCGCGTCCGATATTCGCCATATCGCTCGCCATAATAATAGTGATGCTCGGCGTAATCTCGATATTCAATCTTTCGATAGAGCAGTATCCCGACATCACGCCGCCGGTCGTAGAAGTTACCGCGACATACAACGGTGCGGATGCCGAAACGGTGAACAATGCGGTAGCGACACCGATAGCGCAGAGCATAATAGGCGTAAGCGACATGCTCTACATGCAGGCTACGAGCGCCAACGACGGCTCGATGAACCTGCAAGTAACGTTTGACATCGATTCCGACCCCGACCTCGACGCCATACTGACGCAGAACAACGTCGCGACGGCGACATCGGAACTGCCGGCACCGGTTACGCAGCAGGGAGTAACGACGCGCAAGACACAAACCGGCTTCCTTATCGTCTACGCGCTTTACAGCGACGGACGCTACGACGGCGAATTCATGTCCAATTATGCCTACATCAATATTCAGAATCAGTTGTTGAAGATAAACGGCGTCGGCAAGGTTTCGGTCATGGGTGCCGGCGAATATGCGATGCGGATATGGCTGCGCCCCGACGTACTCGACTATTACAACCTGTCGGTGGACGACATAACGTCGGCGGTTTCGACGCAGGCGGGCATCTACCCTGCCGGACAGTTCGGAGCGGAACCGTCGCCCGAGAACACGCAGTTCACCTACACGGTAACCATGCCGCCCCAAATGTCTTCTGCCGAAGAGTTCGCCGACATAATGATTAAGACCATGCCTAACGGCGAACAGATAAGGTTGGGCGACGTTGCCGATGTCGCACTCGGAAGCCAGTCCTACGGTTCGTCGTCGCTGTTCGACGGCAACCCTACCACCGTGATAGTGATATATCAGGAACCGGGCAGCAATGCAGTGGAGGTCGGCAGCAACGTGAAAGCGGAAATGGAGCGATTGTCCGCACGATTCCCAGACGGAATCGGATACGCGACAATCGTGGACAGCACCGACAGCATAATGGCGGGCATAGACGACATACTGGTTACGCTCTTAATCGCGCTCGTCCTCGTCATTTTCATCATATTCATATTCATTCAGGACTGGCGCGCCACGCTGATTCCGCTTATCGCTATCCCCGTGTCGCTCATCGGTACGTTCGTGGCATTTCCGCTGCTCGGCTTCACCATAAACATCGTTTCGCTGCTCGGTCTGGTACTCGCCATAGGACTTGTCGTGGACGATGCGATTGTCGTCGTCGAGGCGGTGCAGGTGAATATCGGAAACGGCATGTCGTCGAAAGAGGCAACGATAGATGCCATGAGCAAGGTTACGTCGCCGATTATCGCCACCACCATCGTTCTGCTCGCCGTATTCGTTCCGGTCTCGTTTTCGGGCGGAATCACGGGACGGCTTTTCCAGCAGTTCGCAATAACCATCTCCGTTTCGGTACTGTTCTCAACGCTGAACGCGCTCACACTGTCGCCGGCATTATGCGCGCTGCTGCTGAAACCGCACAAGGAAGCGACTGCCGGCATATTCGGTCGGTTCAACAGATGGTTCGACCGACGCATGGTCGGTTATACGGGTGTTACGGAATCGGTCGTCGGGCGCACCAAACTGACTGCGACGCTCGTTGCCGTAATATTCGCGGTAATCGCCGTAGTGTGGGTACATCTGCCTGCCGGATTCCTGCCGGAAGAAGACCAAGGCTATTTGATGGTATTCGTCCAGACGCCGGAAGCGACCGCACTGCCGAAGACGCAGCAGGTGATGACGGATGTAGACGAAATCATCAAACGTATGCCGGAAATCGAATCGACGGCAATCGTCGCAGGCTTCAACATGATTGCAGGCATCGCCGCGACAAACTGCGGAATAATATTCGTCAAACTCGTCGACTACTCCGACCGCAAACTGTCGGCAATGGAGATTTCGGACAGAATCACGCAAGAACTCTACGTCGCCGAATCCGCCGCGATGTGCTATGCCTTCATTTCGCCGTCAATCCCGGGTCTGGGCGTTACGTCGGGTATCACGCTCGAAGTGCAGGACATGAGCGGACGAGGCACCGAATATCTCGCCCGACACGCATACGCGTTGCTCGATTCGCTGCGCAAAAACGAATCGGTGGCATCGGCGACCACCCAGTTCAACGACGGAGTGCCGCAACGCAGGCTCGTAATAGACAAGGAACAGGCTCTGATAAAGGGTGTATCGCTCCACGAACTGTATTCGCAGACGGCGGCTCTGCTCGGCAGTCAATACGTGAACAGTTTCAACAAATTCGGTCGGCTGTATCAGACATACGTTCAGGCTGCGCCCGAATACCGGCGCGACAAATATTCGCTCGAAAGTTATTCGATAGCGACCGACGACGGGAACAGTGTTCCGCTTTCGTCGTTCGTAAGCGTAAAGGATACGGTCGGTGTGGAGTTCGTTTCGCAATTCAATCTGTTCCGCTCGATAGGGCTCAACGTAACGCCCGCGAAAAAGGCTTCCACATCGCAGGTAATGAAGATAATAACCGAAACCGCCGACAAGGTGCTGCCCGACGACATGGGCTTCTCATGGAGCGGAGTGTCGTATCAGGAAAGTACCGAATCGTCGAAAGGATTCATGGTCTATTTCATCGCCCTCGCATTCGTGTTCCTGACGCTTGCCGCACTATACGAGAGTTGGGGTCTGCCGATTTCGATATTGCTGAGCGTTCCGCTCGCCGTGATGGGTGCACTGCTGTTCATCGGTGCGGCGCATCTGTTCGACACGACATTCATCAACGACATCTACATGCAGATTTCGCTCGTGATGCTTATCGGTCTTGCCGCCAAAAACGCCATTCTCGTGGTCGAGTACGCTGACAAACTCTTTTTCGAGGAGAAGATGTCGCTGTTGGATGCTGCCGTCGGTGCCGCCAAACTGCGTGTGCGACCGATAATCATGACGGCATTCGCATTCATACTCGGCGTCATGCCGCTGATTTTCGCGAGCGGCGTCTACTCCACCGCCCGCAACATAATGGGCGTGGCACTCGTAGGAGGAATGTTGGCGGCGACACTGTTCGGAATATTCCTCTACCCTGCCCTCTATTATCTCGTGGCGAAACTCGCGAATTTCGAGAAGAAAAGACAACTAAACGCACAATCATGATACGACGCAAACATATAACCGCTTTAATCGTATGCGCCGCGGCTCTCGCGGGGTGCAACCCCAAATTGTATCCACCGAAAGTGGAAGTACCCGAAAAATACATATTCGGCGAAGGATTCGACCGCGACACGCTCGGGATTCCGGAGGATTGGTGGAAAATGTTCGGCGACACGATACTCGACGGACTAATCGAACGGTCGTTCGCCGCCAACCGCAATCTGGCGGCAGCGGTTTCCCGTATCGAGGAGGCGCGCAGCAATCTGAAAGCCGTCCGCGCGGAGTATCTGCCGTCATTCGGGTTCGGACGCCACGCGGGCGCGTCATACGCCAAGCCGACTAAAATCGACCAGTCGTATATCCTCGAAGCGACACTCAGTTGGGAAATTTCGCTTTTCGGGGCGATGCACCATGCCAAGGATGCCGCCAAGTCGGGCATAATGTATTCGGAGTGGGCATACAGAGGAGTGAAACTGTCGCTTGCCGCCGAGGTCGCGACCACCTATTTTACTCTGCTGCAATACCGCCGCGACCTGAACATCGCCCGCCGCAGTTCGCAACTCCGGCGCGAATCGGCAATGCTCATAGATTCGATGTTCCGTCGCGGAATGATTACGGGACTGAACCGCGAACAGGCTATGAGCCTGGTATACACTGCCGAAGCCGATATTCCGCTGTACGACCGTGCGATAAAGCAGACCATGCTGTCGCTCAACGTACTGCTCGGCGAAACGCCCGATGTCGAAAAATTCATCGGCACCGACACGCTTCTACTGTCCGGATACCGCCATATAGATATTCCTATCGGCGTTCCGTCCGACATCCTGCACCGCCGTCCCGACGTCATGGAGGCATATTACCGAATGACGCAAGCCGCGGCTAATGTGGGAGCAGCCCGAAGCGCGCGTTTCCCTTCGCTGTCGCTCACCGGCAACGGCGGTACGTCATCCGACGACATCACCGCCCTGTTCTCCAAAAAATCGTGGATTTGGAGCGCATTTCTGTCGTTTACCGAACCAATATACAATTTCGGTGCGCTGAAACGGCGCGAAATGATTGCGCGCGAAAAATACAGACAGAGCGTACTGGCATACGAACAGGCATATATCCAAGCGTTGTCGGATGTCGAAAAGGCACTCGTCAGCATATCTACATACCGCGAGCAGACCGAACGCTACGAAGAACTCGTACAGGCGAGCAAGAACATTGCGATGATGACCAATGCGCTGTATTCGAGCGGTCTCTCGGCGTATCTCGACGTGATAGACGCCGAACGGACGCTCTACGATTCGCAGATGCAGTTCGTCAATCTGACGGCACAGCAATATATCAACTATGTCAATCTGTGCAAGGCATTGGGCGGGGGATGGAACTACATCGGCGAAAAATAGCATGTCGCGGCGATTGTAGATATGCGTATTTTACGCTACCTTTGCCGAAAAATTAGATAATATGCGTCTTTCGGAACTTAAAACCGGAGAATCCGCCACAGTCGTCAAGGTTTTGGGACACGGAGGATTCCGCCGGAGAATAATGGAAATGGGCTTCGTCCGCGGCTCGAAGGTGTCCGTCGAACTCAATGCCCCGTTGAAAGATCCGATAGAGTATCGTATTCTCGGCTACGAAATATCGTTGCGTCGCACCGAAGCGGAAATGGTTGTGGTCATGACCGAAAGTGAAGCGACCGACAGGATAAAGCGCGATACCGTCGAATCGATGCCCGATGCGGATTCGGTGGAGAGCGTAATCTCCAAAAGGGTCAAACATATCAACGTCGCTCTGGTCGGCAACCCCAACAGCGGCAAGACGTCGCTTTTCAACCGTATGGTCGGCGCGCGCGAACACGTCGGCAATTACAGCGGCGTAACGGTCGATGCGAAGACCGGACGCTGCATGTACAAAGGCTACGAACTGCACATCACCGACCTGCCCGGCACGTACGCCCTTTCGGCATACACGCCGGAAGAACTGTACGTCCGCAAGCATCTGGCGCAGCACTCGCCCGATGTAGTGCTGAATGTCGTCGTGGCGTCCAATCTCGAACGCAATCTCTATCTCACGACCGAACTCATCGACATGAACCAGCGCATGGTGGTCGCGCTGAACATGTACGACGAACTCACGGAAAGCGGAGCGAAACTCGACCACGATATGCTGGGCAAGATGATGGGCGTGCCGATGATTCCGGTTATCGGCAAGAGCGGACACGGCATCGAGGAGTTGTTCGACACCGTGATTGCCGTATACGAGAACCGCGACGACCGCGTGCGGCACATACATATCAATCAGGGAATAATCGAGGAGAGCGTTCTGGCAATCAACCGCGACATGAAGGAGCATCGCGACGAACTGCCAAAATGTTTCCCGCCGCGATATTTCGCCATGAAGATGCTCGAAAGCGATGCCGACATCTGCATGATGCTCAAAAAATCGTGCAAACGCTATCCGTACTGGGCGAAACTGTGCGAAAAGGAGAAGGCACATCTGAAATACGACCTCGGCGAGGATGAAGACATCGAAACGGCATTCGCCAATCAGAAATACGGCTTCATATCGGGTGCATTGAGAGAGACCCTCACGCTGGGCGACAAGGGCAACCGCAACGTAACCAAACTTATCGACGAGATAGTTACCCACCGCATCTGGGGCTACCCTATCTTCTTCGCCATAATGTGGCTGATGTTCTACTGCACGTTCAGTCTGGGCGCATACCCTCACGAATGGATAGAGATGCTGATAGGTTTTCTCGGCAGTATCATTCAGGAATGGATGCCAGACGGCTCGCTGAAAGACATGATAGTGGACGGAATCATCGGCGGAGTCGGCAGCGTAATCGTGTTCCTGCCTAATATCGTCATACTGTATCTGTTCATATCGTTCATGGAGGATTCGGGCTATCTCGCGCGGGCGGCATTCATCATGGACAAGGTGATGCACAAAATCGGGCTGCACGGAAAGTCGTTCATACCGCTGATTATGGGATTCGGATGCAATGTTCCGGCAATAATGGCGACACGCACCATCGAGAGCCGCAGCAGCCGTCTGATTACGACGATGATAATTCCGTTCATGTCGTGCAGCGCACGACTGCCGATATACATCCTGCTGATAGGGACTTTCTTCGGCGACTATTCGGGCAGCGTGATGTTCGGACTCTATCTGTTGGGAATCGCAATGGCTGTCATCACCGCACGGCTGATGCGCCACAGGATGTTCAAGGTCGATGAAACCCCGTTCGTAATGGAGTTGCCGCCGTACAGGGTTCCGACCATGAAGGCTACCGTGTCGCATATGTGGGAGAAATGCGCGCAATATCTGCGGAAGATGGGCGGACTGATACTCGTGGCATCGATTATAGTATGGTTTTTGAGTTACTATCCGCGGCAGCACGACGGAGAGCCTGCGGAAACCCACTATGAAAATTCGTACATCGGTCGTGTCGGAAAGTTCTGCGAACCGGTATTCGAGCCGATAGGTCTGAACTGGAAAGCGAGCGTATCGATAGTCTCGGGAATCGCGGCAAAAGAGATTATGGTAAGCACGATAGGCGTACTTTACGCTGACAGCGACATGCCTGTTGCAGACGGCGAACCCGAGAAATCCGCGACGCTTCAAGAGAAACTCGTTGCGAGCGGCGATTTCGACAAAGCGTCGATACTCGCCATGCTGGTATTCACGCTGCTCTATTTCCCTTGTCTCGCCACGGTAACCGCATTGGCATCCGAAAGCGGGTGGAAATGGGCGTTGGCTTCGACGGTGTATAATACGGCGGTCGCATGGCTCTGCGCATTCGCGGTATACCATATAGCAAATCTGTTCGCACTATGAATTGGCAGGACATAGCGGTCGGAGTTATCGGCATCGCAATCGTCGCGATAGTCGTAACAAACGCCGTGCGTCGGGCAAAGCGACCTTACAATCCGTGCGACGGCTGTGCGGGTGGCTGCGACACCTGCCGCGAAAAGCCGAAAAAGAAAAAAGATTGAGCGACATTAAAGTCTTTAAGGTCATTAAGGACTTTAACGAAAAAAGACGAACCCGCGAAAGGTCCGTCTTTTTTTCAGTGGAGGTGGCGGGAGTCGAACCCGCGTCCAAACAAGGAATCCGAAAGGTTTCTACACGTTTAGTCGTCTTTAATCCTTCTATCCGAGCCAGGCAGACGACAGCCGAACCCGAATCCCAGCCTCTTGATTTCGCACGGTAACCGAGGCGCATACCGCACTATCTCTAAATGAATGATACCCCGTATGAACAATCGTTAAAGAGCGGAACGAAAGTTCGGGATACTCGTCGCCGAATTGCCTTGAATCCGGCGATTAAGCCAATTTTCCCTGAAAATTAGGCAGCGAGTGCATAGCTGTTATTGCCATTTGTAGTTCGAGTGTTCCGATTTACGAGAGCCCACACAATTCTCGACGTGCTTACAATCAAACTCTGCCTGCTGTCAAAACCGGTCACCCCCGATATTCGGGCGAGTTCCATTGAAAACTTCGGTGCAAATATAGTACAATTCGCACCGAATTGCAAAATACGCCGTCCATATTGTCTAAAATCGCACATTTTTCATTGCGAAATCGGCGAAAATCGCTATCTTTGACTTTGTTTTAGATACTCTGTCGCTCGGGAACGCCTAAATAAAAATCCCCCGCACAGGCGGGGGACTTAGGGGGTGGGTAACAAGAAGATAAGAACTAACCGACGACCGGTTTCCAGAAAACCGAGATTGACGGCATCCGGACAGTCAGCGTTATAAAACCTCAATCCCCCGCACAGGCGGGGGATTTAGGGGGTGGGTAACAAGAAGAAAAATTGAAATCGGATTTTTGATTTTCCCGCGCTTATCCGTATCTTTGGCAAGATATAGGTCGGCAAAACACCGCCGACAGAATACAACAGCATCGTATGACAATGGAAAATGAATGTGTAGTCAGGCTCAAAGACGTAGCCGTGTATCATACCGACGACCCGTTTTCGGAACTCTCGGAAAGCAAACGTATCAGGGAGGGCGAACTCGTTCTGTCGGAGGTCGATATGGAGGTTCGCCGCGGCGAGTTCGTATATCTGATAGGTCGCGTCGGCAGCGGCAAAAGTTCGCTGTTGAAGACCCTATATGCCGAAATACCGCTGCTCGAAGGCGAGGGCATGGTGGCGGGATTCGATTTGCGCGGTCTGAAACGCCGGAAAATACCGTACTTGCGCCGCAATATCGGCATCGTATTCCAAGACCTGCAACTGCTCACCGACCGCAACGTATTCGAAAATCTGCGTTATGTCATGAAAGCCACGGGCTGGAAAAACGAAGCCGACATACGCAGCCGAATCGACGACGTGCTGAATCTCGTCGGACTGACGAACAAACACTATAAAATGCCGTTCGAACTGTCGGGCGGAGAGCAGCAGCGACTCGTTATTGCGCGCGCACTGCTCAATTCGCCATCGCTCATTCTCGCGGACGAACCTACCGGCAATCTCGACCCTGTTACGGCGGACAGCATCGTAAAACTGTTCCACGCCATCGCGGCATCGGGTACGGCGATAATCATGTCCACCCACAACACCTCGTTCATCGAGAGTTATCCGTCGCGTACGATTCTGTTCTCGCACAACAAAATCAGGGAAATAGATGTTTCCGAATTATTCGGTACAGAATCTTCGATGTAGAATTGCCGATTCGGAAAAATTTTAGTATTTTTGTACGTTTTAATAAAACTCGATTTTACACGTTAAGCGTTATATGAACAACGAACAGGAAAATGTAAAGAAAGACCGCGAAGAGGAGTATTCCGCGTCGAATATCCAAGTCTTGGAAGGTCTCGAAGCCGTCCGCAAGCGACCGGCGATGTATATCGGCGACATCGGCGAGAAGGGTCTGCACCACCTCGTGTACGAGGTCGTGGACAACTCCATCGACGAGGCTTTGGCGGGATACTGCAACGATATTTACGTTACGATAAACGAGGACAACTCCATCACCGTGCGCGATAACGGACGAGGCATCCCGACCGATTTTCACGAAAAGGAGGGTAAATCGGCGTTGGAGGTCGTTCTCACGGTACTTCATGCCGGCGGTAAATTCGATAAGGGAAGTTACAAGGTGTCGGGCGGTCTGCACGGTGTCGGCGTATCCTGCGTGAACGCCCTCTCTACCCTGCTTATAGCGGAGATTCACCGCGGCGGCAAAATCTACAAGCAGACTTACAGCAAGGGCGTGCCTACATCGCCGGTGGAAATCGTCGGCGAGTGCGAAGACCGCGGAACCATCATCACGTTCAAGCCGGACGGTTCGATATTCACGCACACTACCGAATACAAATACGACATTCTCGCCAATCGTCTGCGCGAACTGGCATTCCTTAACAAGGGAATCCGCCTTACGCTCACCGACAAGCGGCAGAAAGACGAAAACGGCGAATATCTCTCCGAAACATACCACTCGGAAGAGGGTCTGAAAGAGTTCGTCAAGTATCTCGACGCCACCCGCGGCGAACCGATAATCGATTCGATAATCTATCTCGACGCCGAGAAGAATGGAGTTCCGGTGGAGGTCGCGATGCAGTACAACAACTCCTATTCGGAGAACGTGCATTCGTATGTAAACAACATCAACACGATAGAAGGCGGTACGCATCTGACGGGATTCCGCCGCGCCTTGACCCGCACGCTGAAAAAATATGCCGACGATTCGGGCATGCTTTCGAAAATCAAGTTCGAAATCAGCGGCGACGACTTCCGCGAAGGTTTGACGGCGGTAGTTTCAGTCAAGGTCGCCGAACCGCAGTTCGAGGGTCAGACCAAGACCAAACTCGGCAACGACGAGGTTGCGGCAGCCGTAGACCAGGCAATGTCGGCGGCTCTCTCCAACTATCTGGAAGAGAATCCGAAAAATGCACGTGCAATCGTCGAGAAAGTCATTCTGGCTGCTACCGCACGTCATGCGGCGCGTTCGGCTCGCGAAGCCGTACAGCGCAAAAGCCCGCTTTCGGGCGCAGGACTGCCGGGCAAACTGGCGGACTGTTCGAGCCGCGACCGTTCGATTGCCGAAATATTCTTCGTCGAGGGAGATTCGGCAGGCGGTACGGCGAAGCAGGGTCGCGACCGTAATTTCCAGGCGATTATGCCGCTCCGAGGAAAGATTCTCAACGTCGAGAAGGCACTTGAACACCGCATGTGGGACAACGAGGAGATTAAGAACATGTTCATCGCCCTCGGCGTCAAGATAGGAACGGAGGAGGACAGCAAGGCTCTGAATCTCGAAGGGCTGCGTTACGACAAAATCATCATCATGACCGATGCCGATGTCGACGGCGCGCACATCGCCACGCTGATGCTTACGTTCTTCTTCCGCAAGATGAAGGAACTCATCGAGAACGGACACGTATATATCGCTACCCCGCCGTTGTATCTCGTCAAGAAAGGCAACCGCGAACGCTACTGCTGGACGGAGAAGGAGCGCGACGAAATCACGGAGGAGTTCGGTGCGAAAGGCGTACACATCCAGCGATACAAAGGTTTGGGAGAGATGAACGCCCACCAGTTGTGGGAAACCACGATGAATCCGGATACTCGAATACTCCGTCAGGTAACCATCGAGAATGCAGCCGAAGCCGACCGCATATTCTCGATGCTCATGGGCGACGATGTCGCTCCGCGACGGGAATTCATCGAGCGCAACGCCCATTACGCGAATATCGACGCTTAAAAAAATCGGATGAGAGGTTACCGGCGAATGTCGGCAACCTCTCGTCTTATACGGAACATAAGTTAATACCCGAACATTATGGAAGTAACAGTCATCGGAGTTGCAGGCGGCACAGGTTCAGGCAAAAGCACACTGGTAAAGCGGCTGCAAGAGGCATTCAAGAACGACGATGTGGCGACATTGTGCCACGACTACTACTACAAAGGACATCCGGAACTCTCTTACGAGGAGCGCACCAAACTGAATTACGACCATCCGCAGGCATTCGACACCGATATGATGGTCGAGCATATCCGTGCGCTGAAAAACAATGTTCCGATAGAGCGTCCCGTATACTCTTTCGTCGAACACAACCGCACGGAGGAGACCGTGCCGGTAAAACCGTCGAAAGTGATTATCATAGACGGCATTCTGATTTTCGAGAACAAGGAACTGCGCGATTTGATGGACATCAAGGTGTATGTCGATACCGACGCGGACGTCCGTCTGGCGCGACGCATCCTGCGCGACGTAAGAGACCGCGGGCGTTCGATGGAATCGGTAATCACGCAATACACCACGACCGTAAAGCCGATGCACGAAGAGTTCGTCGAGCCGTCGAAACGATATGCCGACGTAATTATTCCGGAGGGAGGCTTCAACTCGGTAGCCGTAGCGATGCTCATACAGAACATCCGCTCCATAGTAGACGGCGACTAATCTGCAATCAGACACAAATAACACGGGCAGACTTGAAAAGTCCGCCCGTTTCGTTTTAAGAGTCCTAATAATTGTTAAAAGTTATATTACAACCATTTCATTAAGCCAAAAGCAGTATCGTCATTCTGAGCGGAACCGTAGGTGCAGCGAAGAATCTAAAAAACTATTGAAACAGATCCTTCGTTTCACTCAGGATGACGAAAAACAAACCTCTTCATTAAGCCTCGGCAGAGCCTGAACAAGTTCGGCTCTGCCGAGGCGGGAAATGGAAGACAGAAGTTCAACTATTATTCTGGACTATAATCAGTTGATACCAAGCGAATAGCATAAGCAAAATCTCCATCTATTCTTATATGACTATCACAACAACAAGCGTGTCCATAATACTGATGCATATAAAAGGATGTCATTTGATTTGACCATAGAACTTTACCTAATTTATCTACATTCTGCTGCAAAACTCTTAATTCATCAAGTGTCGGTAACCTCCAATTATTTCGTCCAAATGCACCTGATTTATTGATTGCTGCTATAACGTCAGCCGGATATGTTTTAAATCTCCCCAAATCTTCCGGATACACCCATAAATATCCATAAAGGCAAATCGGTTTGGTCGGTGCCGACGGTTGTTCTTTGATATATACCGGCACTTCTTTCTCTTTAATAACTACTTTTTCCGTTTGTTTGGGGTTATTTTGTTGAATTATAATATTCTGGCTATATGCAACATCATAAATAAAACAACATAATATAACTGCTAAAATGTTTTTCATATTAAATTAATCTGTGTTAGTTGTTAATCGCATTACTTTCAAGCACCTTAAAAATTTTGACTCAAATACGCACAAAAAAACGTGGTGCTTTCAGCATATTCCCTACTCATGGTGTTTGGCGTAACCCGACTGACGGAATATAACTAAAAGCCCACGCTATAAAGCGCAAGCATTTTGTAATATCCATGTCAGTCTTTTTAGTCGCCAAACTTTTGAGTAGACAGAATAAAACGTTTTTCAATATGTCTATAAGTGCGTATCAAACATACGCTTTAATCCATAGGCAAATGTTTTTATTGTAAGTAATTAATTTCCCAATTATTATAGCAGGTTATATTCCCGCTATCTTCTTTATCTCGTTCAGTTTGTTCAATGCTTCGAGCGGAGTGAGCGAGTTGATGTCGATTCCCTTTATCTGGTCGCGAATCTGAATCAGCACCGGGTCGTCCATCTGGAACATTGACAACTGTATCGACGACGAATCCGCCTTTTCGACAGCCTCCGCCACGCTCGGCTGCGAAGACTGCTTACGACCGCGCTTGCGCAGATTGCCGCTCGGGACTATCTCGTTGTTTCCGTAAACCTGTTCGAGACTGTGGAGAATATCCGTGGCTCGGTCTACGATTGACTTCGGCATACCCGCCATACGGGCGACGTGGATACCGAACGAATGCTCCGTTCCGCCGCGTTCGAGTTTGCGAAGGAATACGATAGTATTGTCCACCTCCTTTACCGAAACGTGATAGTTCTTCACCCGCTGGCACATCTGCTCCATCTCGTTGAGTTCGTGATAATGTGTGGCGAACAGAGTGCGCGGATGCACAGTAGGATGATTGTGCAGATATTCGACCATAGCCCAAGCGATGGATATACCGTCATAAGTACTCGTACCGCGACCGATTTCATCGAGCAGCACCAGACTGCGCGACGAAACGTTATTCAAAATACTTGCCGATTCGAGCATCTCGACCATGAACGTGGATTCGCCCTGCGATATATTGTCGGAAGCACCGACGCGCGTAAATATCTTATCAACGATACCGATGCGGGCTGATTTCGCCGGAACGAACGAACCCATCTGCGCCATAAGCACGATAAGTGCCGTCTGCCGCAGCAACGCCGACTTACCCGACATGTTGGGACCGGTAATCATGATTATCTGCTGCTCCTTGTCGTCGAGCATGACATCGTTGGGTATGTACTGTTCGCCGACCTTCATCAGCGTTTCGATAACCGGATGGCGCGCCTGCTTCAATTCGATGCGATTGCTGTCGTCGAGCCGCGGACGCACGTACTTGCGCTCCTTAGCGATAGTCGCGAACGAATGCAGGCAGTCGATGCGGGCAATCGTGTGGGCGTTGCGCTGCAACTCTTTCAGATATTTGGTTACATACGCGATTATTTCGTTGTATATCTGCTGTTCGAGAACGAGCATACGCTCCTCCGCACCGAGTATTTTGGATTCATACTCTTTGAGTTCCTCCGTAATATATCGTTCGGCATTCGCCAGCGTCTGTTTGCGAATCCAACTCGAAGGCACTTTGTCCTTATGCGTATTGCGCACCTCGATATAGTAGCCGAAAACGTTGTTATAACTGATTTTGAGCGACGGAATGCCGGTAGCCTCGCTCTCGCGCTGCTGTATGGTCGCAAGCACGTCCTTTCCGTGCAGGGCGATGCGGCGCAGGTCGTCGAGTTCGAGGTTGACGCCGTCGGCGATGATTCCGCCCTTCTGAATCTGATTGTTCGACGGGTCGGGATATATCTCGCGCGCCAGACGCTCGCGCACATCGACGAGAGGTTCGATACCCGCAGCAAGAGAGTGCATCACCTCGATGTCCGTCGATTCGAGAGCCGCTTTGAGCAGTTCGACAGCCTGCAACGAGTTCTTCAACTGCACGAGTTCGCGCGGTGTAACGCGCAGCGACGCTATTCGCGATGCTATACGCTCCAAATCGCCTATGCACGCCACCTGTTCGGCGACGGTTTCGGCAAAATTACGGTCTTTGACGAACGCCTCCACCACATCCTGACGGCGCGAAATCTTTTCGATGTCAAGAATCGGCATAGCCACCCAGCGTTTGAGCAGACGTCCGCCCATCGGAGTCAGCGTCCGGTCGATAACCTTCACGAAAGAGCCGTTGTCCGAACCGTTCGACGAAAAGAGTTCGAGATTGCGGATTGTGAACTTGTCAATCCATACGTAGTCATTCTGGTCCAGACGCGATACGGACGAAATATGGGCGATGTTCTTGTGCTCGGTAAATTCGAGGTAGTACAATATCGCTCCCGCGGCGGAGATTCCGTTCACGAGTTTATCGACGCCGAAACCCTTCAAATTGGGAGTTCCGAACTGCTTGCACAGTTTATCGACATTCACGTTGTACGAAAATACCCAGTCATCGAGTTTGTAGGTATAGTATTTCGACCCGAACGCGGCGGTGAAACGCTCTTCATAGCCGCGCTGATATACCACCTCCTTCGGCGACAGGTTCGACATCAGTTTATCTATATAGGTATCGTCGCCCTCCGCCAGAAAGAACTCTCCGGTCGATATGTCGAGGAATGCCACACCCGTCGTGTCGCGACCGAAATACACCGATGCAAGATAGATATTCTCCTTGTTTTCGAGTACGTTGTCGCCGAGTATGACACCCGGGGTAACGAGTTCTATCACGCCGCGCTTGACAAGCCCCTTGACGGTCTTCGGGTCTTCCAACTGCTCGCATATCGCGACGCGCTTTCCCGCCCGAACGAGTTTGGGCATATAGGTGTCTATCGCATGATACGGGAATCCTGCGAGTTCGACATACGACGCCATGCCGTTGGCTCGGCGGGTCAGCGTGATGCCGAGTATCCCGCTCGCCTCTATGGCATCCTCGCCGAAAGTTTCATAAAAGTCGCCCACTCTGAACAGCAGAATGGCGTCCGGATGAACCGCCTTGATTGCATAGTACTGCTTCATCAGAGGCGTCTCCACACATCTCTTTTCTACGGTCTCTTTCATAACATTTTCTCCACGACAAAGATACGGAAAGTCGAGAGCAGAAGCAAATTTTAATTTGATTATGCCGAGACAAAGTATCTAAGGCGAAGCCAAAGATAGCGAAAATCGTCGTTTTTCAAAAGAATCTTTCATCGAAATTGACGAGAAAAAGCCGTTCGGTCGCACGTGTCATGGCGGTATAGAGCCATCGCATCATGTCGCGCGTCATCGGTTCGTCGCCGAACAGGAATCGGTCTATGAACACCGCTTTCCACTGTCCGCCCTGCGCTTTATGGCACGTAACGGCGTATGCGAACTTGACTTGCAGTGCGTTGAAATGCGGATTCTCGCGTATCGCCTGAAACCGCTTGATTTTGCTGTTTATATCGGTATAGTCCTTTTCGACCTCATAGAACAGCCTCTGACTCTCGTCGCGGGTCAGCGACGGCGATTCGGAATGTATCGTGTCGAGCAGTATCTTGCATTCGATTTCCGTATCGTCATAATCTCCGAACGCCAGCACGGCATTGGCGAACCGAAAACCGTAGAACTCCTCGTAACGTCGCAGACGCTTCAACTTCGCGATGTCACCGTTGGCGATGAAACTCATCGGACAGTTTTCGATGCGTTCGGTGAAATGATAGTTGTTTTTGACGACCATAAGCATGTCGCCGCTCTCTATCTCCTCTTCGGCGAAACGCACGTTGCGCCGTATACCCTCGTTATATCGGTTAGCGCGCTTGTTGGAGCGGGTGATGACGATAGTCTCGTCGCTGCCGTAGCGGTCGTAGCACTCCTGCAACTGTTCTAGAAACTCGCCGCCCTCAATCGACCGGATATCGGGATAATTCATGTCGAACTTCGGAATCTCCGCAAGCCCGTTTTCGAGCATGCACCGGACCATGGTGGCGTTGAAAAGTATGCCCGACTCCTGCGCCTGCCGCACGACCTCGTCCATGGATTCATAGACGACCTCGCCGTAAGGCAGCAACTCCGACGGTTCGAGCGCAGGGCTGAAATCCTCCCCCACCGGCGGCAACTGCGCATTGTCGCCCACGAGAATCAGACGGCAGCGGCGACCGCTCCGGACATATTGCATCAGGTCGTCGAGCAGCGAACCGCTTCCGAAAATGCTTCTGTCGTCCGAACGTCCCGACGACAGCATCGACGCCTCGTCCACGATGAACACCGCATTCTGCTCTCGGTTCAGATTCAGCGAAAACTTGGACTCGTATGCGGCGTTCGTCCGTTCGCGGTAGATTCGCTTATGTATCGTGAGCGCCTTTTCGCCCGAATAGCGCGAAAGCACCTTGGCGGCACGCCCCGTAGGCGCGAGCAGAACGGTCTTTACGCTCAACTCTTTAAGTGCCGCGACCAAAGCCGCTATGATAGTCGTCTTTCCCGTTCCGGCATAACCGTTAAGGATAAATATCTTCGAAAAATCGTCGTCCGAAAGGTAATCCGCCAGCGAATCGATGATTTTTTTTTGATTTATTGTTGGTCTGTATAAGATTTTTGCGTAAATTTGGGTCGCAATTGTCGTGCTGTCCATCGGCAAACTTGTTATTTTGATACAAACTTATAATAAATAATTAAAATGGGAAAGAAAATTATCCAGTTAATCCTCGCCCTGGCGATAATCGGCTTGTCTTTCTACATCTACAAACTTATCGCAACGCCGATTAAGTTCGAGAATGAGCAGAAAGTGCGCGAGGCAGCGGTAATCGAAAGAATCAAGGACATTCGTACCGCAGAGCGTCAGTTCAAGAGCAAGTATCAGCGTTTTACCGCAAGTTTCGATACGCTCATCAATTTCGTTCTGACCGAAACCATGGAAGGCGAGCGCAAAATCGTCGATGAAGACGACTCGGTCGCTATGGCGCAGTTGAAAAGATTGAAGAAGAAGAACATCGAAACTTTCACCTTCTCGGTTAAGGACTCGCTGTTCAAGCACCTCTCCGAGAAAGACGTCCGCGATTTGCGTTACATTCCGTTCACCGACAATCAGACCGAGTTCATTCTCGAAGCGGGTATCATCAATACCGAATCCAAGATTGTCATCCCGACCGTAGAGTGCCGCGCGCCGTACATCGCATTCCTCGACACGGTGGCATACCGTCAGGAGATTATCAATCTTATCGATAACGACATGAACAACCGCAACAGATACCCAGGTATCAAGTTCGGTTCGATGGAGAGCGGAAACAATGAAGCCGGAAACTGGGAATAATCTCTCCGCTCCGAAAAACGATGTGTCCATTCAATTAAAGTTGGGTGGACACTCTTTTTCTACGGCATCTCTGCCGCCCGAAACGGCGAATGCCGACACAATAACGTTCGTCGTCGAGACGCATAAGGTTACGCTGGTTCCGAAACGGGCATTCGACGAATCTTCGGCGGGCGATTATCTTTCCGCCGTCGGACTGCCGTGTGCGGAGGACGAAACTCCCGTTTGCAGCGAAATGCAGGCGGACACGATAGCGATAATGGCGATAAACCGCACTGCACTATCCGAAATCATCGCCGAATTCGGCGTGCGCGCCAAATTCACCTCGCCGTTGTTATGCAGCGACCACGACGACAAGCGGAATATTTCAATACGCATTACGGACGGTGTCGCCTATTATCGGGCTTTCGACAACGGGCTGCAAGCGGCGGAAGCGATAAAAACCGTATCCGACGACGATATACTTTATTATACCATACGTATCGCCGAGGCATTGGATTTCGGCAAGGATTCCGTCATATATATCAAAGGCGGCAAATCGGCGGCAAAACTCGTCAAACGCTATTTCAAGAACGTGATATGCGAATAATAAGCGGCAAATATCGCGGCAGGAGCATCAATCCGCCCAAGAACCTGCGCGCGCGTCCGACAACGGATTTCGCCAAAGAGAATCTGTTCAACGTGCTGAACAACCTGATAGATTACGAGGAGTCGGACATCCTCGACCTGTTCTCCGGCACCGGCTCCATCAGTTATGAGTTCGCATCCCGAGGTGCGCGCAGCGTAACGTCGGTCGAGATAAACGCCGTGCATCACAATTTCATCAGGCAAACGGCTCGTGAACTCGGGGCATCGAACATCTATCCGGTCAAGGCGAACGCGTTTCTCTATTTGAAGAGTTGCCCCAAGAGTTTCGACGTGGTTTTCTCGGACGCACCATACGATTTGGAAGGGTCATCCGAAATCGTAGACCTCGTATTGACAGGGGGCATACTCAAACCCGACGGGATATTCATTTTCGAGCATTCCGACCGCTACGACTTCTCCGACAACAAATATTTTTGGCAATTAAGAAGTTACGGCAGCGTCCATTTTTCCATGTTCAGAAAGTGATAAAATTTTTCAAAAAAATGCCCGAAACCGATTGCAGTTAGAAAAATTTACCCTATATTTGCACTCGCATTCAGCAAAAGAACGGTGCGTTAGTTCAGCTGGTTAGAATACGTGCCTGTCACGCACGGGGTCAGGGGTTCGAGTCCCCTACGCACCGCCAAAGTAAATTTAATCAGCCCCCCGAAATCGAAAAGATCTCGGGGGTTATCTATTTTTATATTATAATATCTACTTACACAATTATATATATCATAAATTATTTTCATTTCTCCGGAAACCATTCCCATATTACATACTTAATATTATCCTTTACTATGTCCGGCATTGCAGAAATGATATTTTCGTATATATTCTTGAAACCATAAGTAATCATACCGGCATTTTGCTCTCCGCCGACAATGTCATCCACAATAAATTCATTCGGAATAGCATACATTGCTTTATATGCGCCTGCATCCGCCGCTTCTACGATAAAACTTCCTGCCTTAACGCTGGTGAGTACCCCCAAAGCACCTGTCGGAATTGTGAGAGTGTAATCATACTCCCCGACCTTAATCATAGAATCGGAAAGAGTGATAGCAGTGCCTTTTCCGGTAAGCGTAGACGGACATACCATCACGTTCATTCCGGAATACAACTGAGGAGTTCGTGCAGTCTTCTTCAAGACGATTACGTCGGAATCCGTACCCGTCGTCGCCGAAATAATCTCGAAACATTTGAGGATTTTGCCCTCACGTGTCTTATAGTTATATTCTATCGGCGAACCACTATAAATAACCTCACCGGCTTTCAAATTATTTTTAAGCACCCAATATACATTTCGTACCTCTGGCATACTAACCCATATGTAGTCTATTTGCGATCTATCTGCGAATTGATAACATTGCATAGTTTTCACATTTTTAATTAAGCATCAAAATATTTTATAAATTATAACAATCATGTATATAAGAAAATTCTCTTTTGTTGCAAATATAAATGTGGCGTTTTCTGAAAACAAACGATATTGCAATTTTTTATAAACTATTCACAATACTCTTAAATAATCAATAAAACTCGACATTAAAATTTTATATGTCGATAATATCAGAAACAACTTGCAGCGGTACGAATATTGCGAACGTAACGGCAAAATCGAGGATTATGGAGACTTCTAAAAACAAAAATACGGCAGCCCGTTGCGCCGACAAGAATATGTCTGACAATCAGACGCCGACATCTCACGAACGACCGATGCACATTCCGTCGGTTACTCAGATTACGCCCGAAAACAGCGCATCGTCAAGCGAAAAGATAAAGCCTACCGGCAAAAACGAATCGCCGTCGCAGCAGGAGTTGGAGCAGGACGTAGCCGCCACAAATCCGTCTGTCGAAAGCATGGAGAGCCGAGGATGAAAAATTTCGGTAAAAATTTATGGTAACTCTATACAATTTTACATCGAATCAAGTTATTACAAGTATTCAGATAACCGACTGTCGTGGTTCTCGCGGCAAAGCCGCGTATACAGATGTTACCCACCCCCTAAATCCCCCGCCTGTGCGGGGGACTTTTGTAGGAATCCGCAAAGACATACGGCTTTGGGGTACTGTTAGTGTAAAATTGTATGTAATCGCCAAATTTCTTATTGGGCAAATCAGCCTATAAACTCGCGCAACTCGACATAAAGCCGCTGGACAGGCAACCCCATGACATTATAGAACGAACCGTCGATACCCTCTATCGCCACATACCCTATCCACTCCTGAATACCGTATGCACCCGCCTTGTCGAACGGTTTGTATTCATCGACATAATATTCTATCTCCTCGTCGCTCAATGTGCGGAATCGCACGTCGCTCGCGACCGAAAACGAACGGCTGCGTCCGGCACTGCGCAGCGTAACTCCGGTTACGACCGTATGGCTGCGGCCGGACAGCATCCGCAACATCGCTTTCGCATGCTCGGCATCGGACGGTTTGCCGAGTATCGCATCGCCGACGATGACAACGGTATCGGCAGTCAGCAGTATATCCCTATCGCCGAGCGCAATCGGGCAGCACTTGCTTTTCAGGCGCGACAGATACTCCGCCACTTCCCGAACCGACAGGTCGGACGGATAGCGTTCGTCGCATTCGAATTTAGGCGCGCATTCAAATGCCAATCCGCAATCGGCGAGCAACTGACGGCGGCGCGGCGAATTAGACGCAAGTATCAGTCTGTAATTTTTCAACAATTCGTGCAGCAACATATTCCCACTGTTATTTAACCCCGAAATCGAGCAGACATTTGCCGCCGACAACGACCCTGATTTCGTCGCCTGCGGACGGTTGCAGGTCGGCGGGCATTCCGATATAGACAATATCGCCGGTTTTCAGCGTCGCGAGTTGCGACGCGCGGCTTATACATTCGTCGATTGACAGACGCATATCGCCGATTTTCGCTCTGCGCTGCTGATTGCCGACCGAAACGACAATATCGGTATCGGCAATACCCTCCTTATCCACAACATCGGGCGAAACTGCCAGTGAGCGGTCGAAACAATACGCCTCGTCGCACGGATGACCGGCGGCGATGGCACGCTGCATCACGTCGCGGGCGAAAAACGCCGCACCCGCCCCTACCGAATCATAGCAGCGGTCGGCAAAACGCGCATCTATACACTTCGCAAGACGGTTTATGCGAACCGTTATTCCGCATCCGCACACGATGTCGGACGAAAAATGGGGAATATAGAAATCGTCGTTCTCGCGCAACATCGACGAGTCGGGACGCAAGGTCGCGTATATCTCCTCGCCGTCGGAGCCGAAGCAGTTTTCAATACATATTATCTTCATTCGCCGTCGTTTTTGAGTTGTTCCACAATATCTTTCGCGAACCGCTCGCTCGCACCCGCACCGCCGATAATCGCGCGGAGACTGGCGAAATCGGCGAGCATCTTTTCGCGGCGGCTGCCGCCTTCGAGTATCGATTCGAGTTCCGCCGCCGCAACGTCGATGTCGAACCGACTGCTGACTATTTCGCGTACCGCCTCGTAGCCGAGATTGATGTTAACGAGCGAAATGAAAGGTATTTTCAGCAGATACGGACGCAATATTTCGTACAGTTTCGGAACATGATACAGCACCATCTCCGGAATATTCATCAACGCCGTTTCGAGTGTCGCCGTTCCCGACGTTACCACTGCCGCTTCGGCGACATTGAGCGTTTCATAGGTCTTGTCGCATACATACGCCACATCCGAACCGTCGATTATGCGGTCGTAAACGCTTTTGTCAAGCCATGACACACCCGTTACGACGAATCTGTAATTCGGAAACCGCTTCGACAGAGCGACCATATCGGGCAAATTCTCGTATATCTCGTTCTTGCGGCTGCCGGCGAGCAATGCCACTATCGGTCTGTCGTCGAGATTGTTCTCCGCAATGAACCGTTCGCGCGACGGCAGCGAACCGCGCCGCTGTTCTATGGCATCCACGAGCGGATTTCCCTTGAACACCGGAACGATGCCCTTGCTCTCGAAATAGTTCTGCTCGAACGGGAATATTATATAGAGCCTGTCCACATACTTGCGGATACCCTTTATGCGAAACTCCTTCCATGCCCACACCTTCGGCGCGATATAATAGAACACCCTGATTCCGCGTCCGTGCGCCCACTCGGCGATACGCATGTTGAAACTCGGATAGTCGATAAGGATTATCACGTCGGGGGCGAACGCCTCGATGTCGCGCTTGCATTCGGAAATCTGACCGAATATGGTTTTCAGATTGCGCAGCACCTGCGCGATTCCGAAGAACGACGTCTCCTTATAGTGCTTGTCGAGATTCGCCTTTCCGCCGACCTCTGCCATACGGTCGCCGCCCCAGAACCGGAACTCGGCAGCGGTATCCTCCGCTGCAATTCCGCGCATCAGATTGCTTCCGTGCAGGTCGCCGCTCGGCTCTCCCGCAATAAGATAGTATTTCATCGCTGCATGTTTATTCGTTGAGCAAATCCGGACGCAGGAGTTTCGTGCGCTCGTAGGACTGTTCGTCCTGCCACTTCTCAATCTCCGCGAAATTTCCCGACGTCAGCACCTCCGGCACTTTCCAGCCGTTGAAATCGGCAGGTCGCGTATATACCGGCGGAGCGAGCAGATTGTCCTGAAAACAATCAGTAAGTGCCGATGCTTCATCGCCGATAGCCCCCGGCAGCAGACGGACGACCGAGTCGGTGATTATCGCCGCGGCGAGTTCGCCTCCCGTCAGCACGTAATCGCCTATCGAGATTTCGCGGGTTATCAGATGTTCGCGTATGCGGAAATCGATTCCCTTGTAGTGTCCGCACAGAATAATTATGTTTTCGAGCGTCGAAAGGCGGTTGGCTTCGTGCTGGTCGTAGCGCACGCCGTCGGGCGACGTGAAGATTATCTCGTCGTAATTGCGTTCGCTCTTCAACTTCTCGATGCAGCGGTAGACCGGTTCGATTTTCATAACCATTCCTGCTTCGCCGCCGAACGGATAATCATCGACCGTCCGCCGCCTGTCGTCGGTATAGTCGCGCAGGTTGTGGATGTGGATTTCGACCTGTCCGCTCTCCTGCGCACGTTTGAGAATCGATTCGTTCAGCGGAGAATCGAGCAGTTCGGGTACGACTGTCAGTATATCTATTCTCATTGCCGTCCTATTTATAACGCACCTCTCCGTTCAACGCCTCGACGACAAACGGGTTGTACAACGATTCGTGTCCTATCGTGGACTTTTCGCCGTGTCCGGGGTATATCGCCACCTCGTCGCCGAGCGGAATTATGTTTTCGATAATCGAGTACATCAGCGCGCCGTAATCGCCGCCCGGCAAATCGGTGCGACCAATACTCTCCCGAAAAAGCGTATCGCCCGTAAACAGCGATTTGGACTTCGGTTCGAAAAGCACCACTCCGCCGGGAGTATGTCCCGGGGTCTTTATCACTTTAAGTTTCGTATTGCCGAACGCAATTTCGTCGGTCTTCGACAAATCCGTATCGATAGTCGGCATCTCCCCCACCTGCACTCCGAACATCGCGCCGCTTTCGCGACCGTGTTCGATAAGGAATCCGTCGGCTGACGATGCTGCGAACGGAACGCCGAAAGTGTCCTTCACATACTGTACGCCCATCGTATGGTCGAAATGCCCGTGCGTATTTACGGCGACAACCGGTTTCAGCCCCTGCGCCGCGATAAAGTCGGCGAGTGCCGCATCCTCGCGAGCCGACGCATTACCTGCATCCACAATGGCGCATTCGCCCGTTTCGTCCCAAACTACGTATGTATTCTCCTGAATCGGATTGAATACGAATTTTATGATTTTCATAAGCGCTTTCTTAATCATGCAAATATAATCAAAAAATCGACATGTATGCAGAAGTCATGTCGCCGATGTGCGGACGTACTTTACCGCTTTCACGACACGACAATATGCAAAAAGCCGAATAAGACTGAATATTATCTTATCCGGCATATACGTTGCCCTCCGATGAGGATTACAAAACTACCTTATTCGGCTTATTTCGCGGCAAAGGTAACGATTATTCCCTAATCTGCAAATTACGCATGCGGAATTATTCGAGGACGAATTTGGCATTCACGTTATACGACAGTTTAATCGTCTTGAAATCCAACGGTTCGTCGGCGGCAGCCTCTTCGACCGCTCCGGAGGCTTTCGCCATCGAACGCATGACAAGCGCATTGTCGTAGAATGCCGGCATCATGTCGTTGTTCGAATCGTAGATATAAAAACATTTACCGACGCTTTGCCCTATCGCGGAAGCCAGTGTTACGGCTGTCGATTTGGCGTTCTGAATCGCTTCGATTCGCACCTGCTCCTTCAACTCGTCGATTTTGGAATTGGAGACCTTGACTATCGAGATATTGGAGATGCCCATATCGCCGAGTACCGAATACACTTTGGCAACCATAGCAGGCGAACCGAGTTCGAGTTGGTATTTGGCAGTCGAAAGCGACGTACTCCTCTTGAAATACGAACTCGACATGTTAGCCACTTTCAGATTCTTCTCGACATCGACACCGATACGCTTCAACGCCGCAATCATGTCGCGCTGCTGGCTTTCGACCGAAATCTTGCCTTTGGAGTCGATTTCGTCGATTACTATCGACAGATAGAACTGGTCGGGCGCAACCTCCTTCTCGGCGCGACCGTTCACCTGAATAAAACTTTTGTACGCCTCGTCCTGCTGGGCGAATGCAGGCATCGCCATCAGGGCGACAGCCGCTAAAAGAATCATCTTTTTCATAATCGCAATATTTTTAGGTAACCGATTCTGCAAATATAACGCCCGAACTTGGCGGAATATTGTTTTTCGTTACACAATTTATCGTCTCACGAGTTTCACGACATTCTCCACATGGTGCGTATGCGGGAACATGTCTACCGGCTGGACGGCAACCACGCGATACTTGTCGTTCATCAAGGCGAGGTCGCGTGCCTGCGTCGCGGGATTGCAACTTACGTAAACGATGCGTTCCGGTGCGGCATTGAGAATCACGTCTATCACAGGCTCGTCCACGCCTGCGCGCGGAGGGTCGAGAATGATGACGTCGGGACGACCGTTGCGCGCGATGAAGGCGTTGTCGAGAACCTTTTTCATGTCGCCCGCATAGAAAACCGTATTGTCGATGCCGTTGATTTCAGAATTGACCTTCGCATCGGCAATCGCTTCGGGAACATATTCGATGCCGACCACCTTCTTGCAGCGTCGCGCGCAGAAATTGGCAATCGTTCCGGTACCCGTATAGAGGTCGTACAATGTATCTTCCGGTTTCAGGTCGGCGAACTCGCGGGCGACCTTGTAGAGTTCGTATGCCTGAGCGGAGTTGGTCTGATAGAACGATTTCGGACCCACCTTGAACCGCAGTCCTTCCATCTGCTCGAAAATATGGTCTTTGCCGGCATAGCATATCGGGGTCTGGTCGGTCAGCGAATCGTTCCACTTCTCGTTCACGAAATATATGAGCGACGTTATCTGCGGGAATCGCTCCTTCACGAAGTCGAGCAGTGCCGTAATCCGTGCGCGGTCGTCCTCGTTGAATATTACGCACAGCATTATTTCGCCCGTCGAGGCGGTACGGATGATTATCCCGCGCATCAACCCTGCGTGTTCGCGGACATTGTGGAACGAATAGCCGTTCTCGATGCAGAAACGCTTTATCTCGTCGCGAATTTCGTTCGACGGGTCGCCCTGCAACCAGCATTTGCGAATGTCGAGAACCTTGTCGAACATGTTCGGAACATGGAAGCCGAGTGCGGGAGCGGGAGCGATTTCGCCGCCCTGCGCAATCTCGTCATACGTCAGCCAGCGGCGGTCGGCGAACGTGAATTCGAGTTTGTTGCGGTAGAACAACTGCTTCTCCGAACCCAGACACGGACTGATTTCGGGCAACTCCACCTTGCCTATACGCGTAAGTTGGTCGCGTACCTGCTCGGTCTTGTAACGCAACTGCTCTTCGTAAGGCAGGTTCTGCCATTTGCAGCCGCCGCACACGCCGAAGTGTTCGCACACGGGTTCGGTGCGCATAGGCGAACGCTTCACGTAGTTCACCACCGCACCCTCCATGAATCGGCGGTGTTTGGCGCGTATCTGCACATCCACGACATCGCCCGGAACCGTCATCGGAACGAATACCACCGCCCCCTCGTGGCGACCAATCGATTTGCCCTCAGCGGCGAGCGAAGTTATTTCAAGCCCCTCAATAAGGGGATAAGACTGACGTTTTCTTGCCATTATAAATGATTTTTGCGAGTGCAAAGATATGTAAAATAGATAGCAGAAGCAAAATTAATATAAGGTCCTTAAAGTCATTAAGGTCTTTAAGGTCGCTACGCACAAATAAATCTGGCATTATCTTCGCGAATCCGGCAAAAATATATATCTTTGTTCAATAAACGACCTGTATCATGAAGAAAGCCACACTCATTTCAACGATTATATTGTCCATCGCGCTACTGAACGGTTGCACGACAGATGACGAGTTCACAATCAAACATTGGCCGCAGGACATATTTACTAAAATGCCGGATGCGAATTTTCGCAATTTCTGTAAACGTTACGACTATAACAAAGACGGCAAGTTGTCCCGAAACGAGGCATTGGAAGTATCGGCTCTGAATATGGTAGATTTAATATCTTTTAGTGCATGTTCTTCCATTGTCGGAATAGAATATTTCCAGAATCTCGAATACATTAGTTGGCATGCATTAGAGCCAGCCGAGGTAGATTTGAGCAAAAACCGCAAATTGAAAGAAGTTGCATTCTGGAATCTAACCTCTCTGACGCTCGGCAAACAGCCGGCTCTGCAACAAATCGGTTGTCGAAACTGCACCTTCGACAATATCGACATAAGCAACTGTACGGCATTGGAATGGCTGGACTGCAAGGGTGGCAAACTTACAAATATCAATTACAGCAAGGAATGTAAAAAACTGATATGGATAAATTGCGAGCAGAACGATTTGGAAACTATATGCATCAATAACCTTCCCGCTTTCGGGCAACTGGATTGCTACGAATGCAAAAAACTCAAACGTCTGGACGTAAGCAACAATCCTTCATTCGGAGTTCTGCATTGCTCCCGCTGCAAAAATCTTGAAACTATAAATTTCCGAAATACCAATCTGAAAGAATTAATTTGCAGCGATTGCAATTTATCGGAAATAGACGTTACTGACATGCCGGAACTGAATACTCTATTTTGTGCAGCAAATAACCTTACTACACTCAACATAATCAACTGCTCAAAACTGGAATGTTTGTACTGTTCGGAAAACAACATTTCACAACTTGACGTAAGCAATTGCCCGAAACTGGTAAGTTTATATTGCTCCGAAAATGCCATTTCGCAACTCGACGTAAGCATGTGCCACGAATTAAAAACTTTGGAATGTTCAGGCAATCCGCTTACCACGCTCGACGTAAGCGAATGCCCGCAATTGGAACGTCTGGTTTGCAAAAACTGCAATATATCGACACTCTATATGTCATCAAAACAAAAAATCAGTTGGCTTGACAAAGACGAAACGACCCAAATCGTCTACAAATAATATTCGGCGGGTGTGCAATTTTCCGTCGCCAGAAATTTGGTTCTGCCGACAGCTTGTGCTATATTTGCCGCCCGAATGAAGGGACTTTTCTACATACTTTTATGCTGGGTTGCCGGCAATGCCGTAAGTTACTGCATCGGCAACTACATTTCGGGCAACATCATCGGAATGATTCTGCTTTTCGCGGCTCTGCGATTTCGTATTTTCGACCCCGAGGCAGTGCGACCCGCCGCGAAATTCCTGCTCGGCACGATGTCGCTGTTTTTCGTTCCGTTCGGTGTCGGGCTGATGGTGTCGTACCGTAATATTCTCGACAACGTCGGCGCAATCGTCGTGGCGAGCCTCGTCAGCACGGTTGCGGTGCTTCTTGCAACCGGATGGACATTCCAGATACTCAACAAACGCAGGCAACGATGATACACAATATAGTAAACTCCGACCTTTTCCTACTCACGCTGACCGTAGGATTCTATTGTGCTGGTACGGCGATATTCCGCCGCACGAGAATAATGATACTGCATCCGGCACTGCTCACATTCGTCGCCATAATAGCCATGCTCAAATGGTTCGGCGTCGAATACGAACAATACCGCAAGGCTACCGGCATTCTCGATTTCGCGCTGGGATTGTCGGTCGTTGCGCTCGGGTATCTGATGTACGAACAGACCGACCGCATCCGCGGACGCATGCTGCCGATAGCCGTATCGACCGTTGTCGGATGTCTGGTAGGAATATTAAGCGTCGTATACATCGCTCTGGCATTCGGAGCCGAACGCGAAATAGTAACGTCGATAGCACCTAAATCCGTTACCGTACCGATAGCGGTTTCGGTATCCGAACCTCTCGGCGGCATAGTCGCCGTAACATCGGTGGTGGTCTTCTGCGTCGGCATCTTCGGCAGCGTGTGCGGCGACTGGATATTGTCGCGTTGCGGCGTAGCCGACAAAATGGCGAAAGGCTTTGCGCTCGGTTCGGCAGCCCACGGAATCGGAACTGCTCGCGCGATAGAATTAGGTGCGATAGAGGGCGCGATGTCGGGACTCGCGATGGCATTGATGGGTATAGTTACCGCTGTTGTCCTGCCGATAGTCGAAAAATATCTCTATTAAATAAATATTCTCGTTAAAGTCCTTAACGACCTTAAAGTCATCGGTATTTTTGTGCGAATCGAAAATTTTACATATCTTTGTCATAAACCAAACTGATTTTGACATGAAATTTACCGGATACGAACGCCCTATACTACTGAAAACAGCACTCCGAATCGAAGCGGGATACGCATTGAGCGGCAACGAATGCGAGAATATAGAGAACGGAGGTTCATTTTAACAACCCTAAAAAGAATGACTATGAAACGATTCACGGCTTGCATCGCCGCCATTTTCGGGATGGCGGCAATAATATGCTCCTGCACAAAAGCAGAAGAATCAGGCGGCGAAATCAAAGGCGAAGAGTACAAAATCTCATTTGCCGTCGACGGCACGCGTACCGATTACGAATTGTCGGGCGACGGAGGTGTAAAGGTCGACTGGCAGAACGGCGACGTTATATACGTCGCAACGAGCGACGGCTCTTGGGGGAGCGGCTACTCCACCGAGGAAGTAAAGCCTAAAATATTCACATACAATGCCGGAAGCGGACTGTTCGAGGGCGATGCCACTCTCGCCGCAGGCGAATATACGTTCCGCGCACAGTATGCAGCCGAAAGCCAGCGCACATACGTGCTTTCAAAATCGGCATCCAACCGTCTGCTCGCATCGCAACGCCAGACCGGCGCAGGCATGGCACACGTCAAGGAGTACGATTGCATGGTGGCAGAACGCACTTCGACAATCGGCGGCACGTCCAACGTCCCAACCTTGTCGATGAAGCATCTGTATTCGTTCGTCAAAATAACGATAAAGAACGAGACCCAGTCGACCGTTGTTCCGAATACCGTAAAATTCAAGGTCGGCGGCAAAGCCCTGAACGGCATATTCACGATAGACGACCTGAAAAACGCGGTTATAAGTACGAAAAGTTCCGATACCGACACGACGCAGTTATCGCTCGACGGGGTATCGATAGCCGCAGGGGCATCGTTCGACGCCTATATGGTCGTCGCTCCGTTCACAGGATTCACGGGCGACATCGAAATCGATGTATATACCGCATCCGACAACTATAAACTCGTCAAGCCGATGAGCGGGTTCTCGATAGAGCGCGCCAAACTTTACAGCACCGAAATCGCGCTCAACATCGGCACCAATACGAAAACCGAGGCGACATACACCCTCGTCGGCAGCGTAGCCGACATGAAAGCAGGCAAATATCTGATGGCGGGTTACAGCAACCGCAACAACCAGTACAATTTCTGGACAGGACGGTTCGGCAACAACGGGACATGGACTTCGGGCAACATGCACACCGTACCTTGCATATACAATGCCTCGACGGGAACGCTGTCGGGAGCGGAGGATGCAGCCGAAATCGAACTCGTTCCGGTAAGCGGCATCGATAACGCGTATTACATATCCTACAATTCGCAATATGTATACTCCATAGTCAGCGGCAGTTACAAGAATCTCGCGCTCGGCAGCAATGCGAACTATTACTGGACATTCTCCGACGCGGCGTCGGGCGGAGTAACGGGAACCGACAATTCGTCGGGACTTATCATCGTGTCGGCGAATACCGCCGATACGGGTGTGATACGTGCATACACTCCGCCATACAGTTACGGAATATTCTTCTTCAAAAAGAACACCTCCGGGCAGGGCGGAGGCGGCGACGACCCAAATCCGGACACCTCGAAGCCTGCCATAAACGGTCGCACGGGATGGGCAGAACTGCCGGAATACAAAGAGGGAGCCGACTACATATATCATTTCCACTCGGCGGCTGACGGCAGCGGGCTGATTCGGCGCAACTACTCGATGTGCTTCGACAAGTCGAAACGTGCCTCGCGCTGGATTGCCTATCCGCTCCACTCGTGCTACCGAGGTTCCATAAAACGAGAAGACAATTTCTGCTACGACCCCGACATAGCCGAAGCATATCAGGCTTATATGGGTTCGTCGTATGTCGGAAATTACGACCGCGGACACCAGTTGCCGAATGCAGACCGCACATGCTCGCGCGAAATGGCGAACCAGACATTCTATTCGACAAACATGACTCCGCAGGCAAGCCAGTTCAACCAGCAGGGATGGGCTACGCTCGAAGGTCGCCTGCGCGATTCATACATATGTGCCGACACGCTGTATGTCGTAACCGGCGCGCATTTCGGCACGGATTGGGATTCGAGCATCGCTCCTTCGACCACCGACCGTGAAGGGAAAATATGCCCTACCCCGACGCACTATTATAAAGTGCTGCTCCGCACGAAATCGGGACGCACCGGAAAGTCCGTAACGAACTGCGCCGAATCGGAACTGAAATGCGTATGCTTCCTTTATAAGCACGTATCCGGTTTCTCGTCGGTAACCGCAACCGATTTATGTCCGGTAAACGACATCGAGAAATTGACCGGATTCACGTTCTTCACGAACGTTCCGAATGCTCCGAAAGAGAGTTTCTCGGCTTCGGAGTGGGGATTTTAGGAAATGGAATATCTCGACATAGTGGACGAATCCGCCGAGCCGACCGGCAAGGTCGCCGAACGCAGCGAAGTACATAAAAACGGACTTCTCCACCGCACGTCGCACGTGTGGCTGCTGCGCCGGCGGAACGGGCATGTACAGATTCTGCTGCAACTGCGCAGCAAAGACAAGGAATCTTGGGCAGGCTGTTACGACATTTCGAGTGCGGGACACATCCCGGCAGGCGACGGATTCGTCGAGTCGGCTCTGCGCGAACTGCAAGAGGAGTTGGGAATCGTGGCATCGGCGGGCGAGTTGATACATTGCGGCGACCGGCGGTTCGTATTCAGATACGAGTATCGGGGAGAAGAGTTCACAGACAATCAAATCAGCCGGGTTTTCGCACTATGGCGCGACATCGACGAATGCGACATAACCGTCCAGCAGTCGGAAGTGGATTCGGTGTTGTGGATGGATTTCGACGAGTGCGTCCATAAGGTCGCAAACAATCTGTTCCGACACTGCATCGTCATGGAGGAACTCGACATGCTGCGCCCGATTATCGGAAGCACGAACAAAAAAGGTCGTTAATTTTAATTAACGACCTTTTTTATACAGAGACGCGACTCGCCTACTCCACGTAGCACTCCAACAAAGTCGCATTGCCCGTCAGCGAAACATCTCCCGTTTCGGCAGGAATCATGATTACCTCGCCTGATTTAAGCCGCTCCTCGTTGCCGTCGGCGTCAATCACGACCTCACCTTCGACGCATACGTAAATCACGAACGAGTCGAGTTCGCAATAATCGCGCTCCGCAGTGCCGTTCACCCGCAGCAGGTTCGTCGTAAAATAGTCGCACTTGACCATTTCGACGGCTTTATTGTCCTCGGGAGTATAGATGCGTCGGCAACTGTCGGCGGTAGACTCGAAGTCTATGGCATCGACCGCCTGCGCAGTATGGAGTTCACGCGATTTGCCGTTCTCATCCACTCTGTTCCAATCGAATATGCGATACGTTATATCGACAGGCTGCTGAATCTCGACAACCGACACGCCATGCGACAGAGAGTGAATGGTGCCTGCCGGAATATAGAACGCGTCGCCGCGCTTCACCTTCACCGGCTGTATTATGTCGGCTACCCTGCCCTCCGCAACGGCTGCTATATATTCCTCACGCGTAATGTTCCTGTCCTTGAAACCTATGAAAATCTCCGAATCCGGCGCGGCATCGGCGACATACCACATTTCGCTTTTGCCGCACGACCCATGACGCTCCGCGGCGAGTTCGTCGCCTGGATGCACCTGAACGGAAACCCTGTCCTCGCAATCGAGATATTTGAGCAACAGCGGGAATGCGAGCCCGTAGCGTTCGAACACCGATTCGCCGACGAGGTCGCCCATATATACCTCGATAATCTCTTGCAGGTTATTGCCTTTCAGAAATCCGTTCGCCACGACCGACACGTTGCCGTCCAGTCCCGAAACGTCCCAACTCTCGCCGTAACGCTTCGTGCGGTCTGCGCGCGCAAACTGCCCTTTCTTTATATCGAGGAGTTTCTGTCCTCCCCAGATATGCTGTTTCAGTATCGGTTTGAATCGTATAGGATACATAACGTGAATTTATTCGAAAAGTGCCTCCGTTTTAGCGACGACCTCCTCCGCATTCGCCGTGAGAGGGAATACGACGGACGGTTGCAGATGCCAGACAGTCTTGCCCTTCTTGAAACGGGCTTCGCCGCCGCCGGTAATGTTCAGCATAATCGTCGCTTTCGGGTCTATATGTCCCGCATTCACCTCCTTGATAAGCGAAGCGAGTGCGATAGCAGGTGCGGAATATATGTCGATGCCCTCGGTTTCCAGGAACAGTTTCGCCGCTTTCTGCGCCTGCAAATTGGTTGCCATAAGCACGTCGCCGCCGGTGGCTTTCAGCGCGTCGTACAGACCGCCGCGGATTCCGTAAGGCGGTTTGCGGTTCGACAGCACCTTGGCATTGATTATCTCTGCATCGCGGCGAGCCTTGTCGGCGTCGTAAGGCAGCATCTCGCGCGAATCCACCCGCCAAGCATCGTACATCGGCAGGAACGGAGCATTCTGCGAAACCATCAGTTTCATCAGATTGTCGCCGAAACGACCGTCCTCTATCAACCGCATGTTAGCCTCCCATGCCGCGATAGCACCAGTACCGCTGCCGACAGCCTGAAAATAGTAATCGGGAATACGACCGATTGTCGTAACCGCCGACAATACCGTAGTCGCCATACCGTCGCGACGGGCGATATTCTTCGCACCGCCCTCGGCATAGAACTTCGGCGAACGCAACGCAAGGTCGCTCAAATGTATAGCGTCGAAATAGTCGCCGCCCTTCTCGCATGCAATCAGTTTCACGCAGTCGTTGAGCGGTTCGTCGAACCACAAGGCGTCGATATTGTCCGCCGGCACGGAAAGCAGCAGTTTTATATTGTTGTCGGAGCAGACCTTTGCAAATGCGCGTGCGGTATTTCCGGCAGAAGCGACTACAAGCACCTTGTCGCAATCATCCGACATTCGGGCGCACACGCTGTAAGCCTCGGTCTCCTTGAACGAACAAGTCTGCATGTTCGCGCCTTTTTCGGGCCAATATCCGTTGAAGGTTATATAGAGGTTTTCCAGACCGAGAGCCTTCGCCAAACCTTCGCTCTTGTAGGTAACCGGCGACGCCTTGCATTTGAGTTCGCGTTTCATCGGAAGCCAGTCACGGAACTTATACATACCGCAGTCATCCTCCCTTACCTCCAACTGTTTTTTCGCATAAACGGCTCTTATGAGCGACGGTTCCTTGCATTGCGGATAATTGAGCGACCATCCTTCATCCTCGAACTCCGCGCCGTCAGCCACGCATACGAGTTTATATTCGGTCGGTTTGAAATCGGGCATAATAGTAATTTTCTTTTTCCGTTAAACAAAACAAAAGCAGCAAACGCCACTTCGATATAAAGCAGGCATTCACCTGCGCCATAATTCCGTCCGCGCTCGCGAACGGAATACAAAAATATAAATTTTTTCTCAAACGAAACAAGTTTCGGGGAATAATAATTGACGATTTACGGCGAATGGAGATAAAAAATCCGAAATTATTTTGGTATAACAAAAATAATGTCTACATTTGCACCACCAAAAACGAGGGACACCTCCTATTGGCACGATGAATTCGTAGCTCAGCAGGTAGAGCACAACACTTTTAATGTTGGGGTCCCGGGTTCGAGCCCCGGCGAGTTCACCAGCAACCGATTCTTGAAAAAGAGTCGGTTGTTTTGTTTTCCGGAATCGGCTCTCAGGGTTATCTCCCTCGTGTTATTCCGCACCGCGCAAGCGCGACGGCGGCACTCGGTCGATGATGACGCACTTCGTGCGACATTCGAGCCCCGGCGAGTTCACCAACAACCGATTCCTGAAAAGGAGTCGGTTGTTCTGTTTTTAGGCTGCGGCAATCTTGTGCCTATTAAATTAAACGAAAACGAGGAAAAAGAACCCCAAAAATTGTAGACATAAAAAAGTAATACAATATGCAAAATAAAAAGAGGAGAATCTATCCTCTTTTATTTTTTAATAATGTACTTTTATAACAACTCAATAATGTGTAATTTCCGTTATCATAATTATATACCCACCATGATTGTCCATCGTCAAGCATAGGACATAGAATAAATTTTCCCGAAGAATCCATATATGATCCATGCGACCAGTATCTGATAGCAACATATGAATCGGTTCGTTGAAAAATTTCATCGATAGCGAAATTTTTATCAATCACATTTATAACGAATTTATGTCCAACATAGCAAACAACGCCAATATCATTTTCCCCAAGTCCACTCTTTTCATTCGTCGCTTGAATCTTGAAATTATTATTGGGTCCAAAACGAATCTCATATTGCAAATTATCCCAATAATATTTCTTGTTACGGTCTGACTCTATAACACGATCCAATATTTTTGCGAATCTGACATCTTTTATCACATATACAGGTTTTGATTTATTAACCGTATGTTCATCTGCCAAACATTCGGCAATACTTATCAGCAACACAAATATAAAACATATCTTTCTCATAACTATTTAACCGTCCTATTAATCTACGCTCTCGAAAGTTACGAAGATTAAGCGAAAATACCAAATTTCGACATGGTACATAACAATAAAAGTCAATGACATGCATTTTACATAAGATACCCCTTTCGTAATATGGTATTAGTCTTTAAGGTCATTAAGGACTTTAAGGACCTTAAAACAAAAAACAGGAGAACCGCGAAAGTTCTCCTGTTTTCTGGTTGAGCTACCTGGATTCGAACCAGGAACGACAGAACCAAAATCTGCTGTGTTACCATTACACCATAGCTCAATCCGTTGCTCGAAAGCGATTGCAAAGGTAATGTAAAGTTTTGAAAAAACAAGCGTATCGCAATGAAATTTGCACGAATAATCGCCCGACGGCATTTTTACAGCAGCCCTGCTTCGTAATAGACGACAATCTGTTCGAGCATTTTATCCGAACCGTCGGGGTCGTATTCGAGTTTGAGATTGTTGCCGAACAGACGCGCCATAGCCTGCCAGAATCCCGCAACGAATCCGCCGCGAAACTCCTTTACGATTTCGAATGCCGTATACTCGGTTTCGCGGTCGATAAGTTTCAGCAGCACACGCCCCTCATACACCGTCATTCGTTTCAGCACCGGCGTATACTTTTTGATTATCATCTTCTGTATGCCTTTCGTGTAGAGTTCCCTGTCCTTTTTCGACGGCAGGCGTCGCAATTCCTCCTCCATAAGAGCCATTTCGCGTTTAGCCTCCTGCGCTATCGGATACACCTTCTTCACCGCCCGAATAAGTTTGGCATAACGGCGCATATCCTTTTTGCGGGCATATTTGCGCACGGGGAGAATGTGGACGACCGCAACCGAGTCGCCGTTTTCGACAGTTACGGTCTGATACAATATACTGCGGTCGCGCCGCTGTCCGAAGGAGACGGCACATATCGCAATCGACGACAACAGGAGTATCAGCAGGCGTTTAGACATAATTCTTCGACAAATATAACGAATCGATACGGGAAAGTATTATTTTTGCCGCATAAATTTAACATTATGGAAACAGGTCTTACATACACGTCGCATACCGTTGTTACGGACGATAACACTGCCGAACACGTCGGCTCGGGCGATTTGGCGGTATTCGCCACCCCGGCAATGGCGGCACTTATGGAGAATGCCGCGATGCTCGCAGTCGCTCCGGCTCTCGAAGAGGGGCAGACGACCGTCGGTTCGGAGATAAGCATTTCGCACATAAAACCTACCGGAATAGGGGCGAAAGTGTCGGCGACCGCAGTGCTTGCTGCCGTCGAAGGTCGCAAACTCTCGTTCAACGTCGCCGCACGCGACGAAGAAGGCATGATAGGCGAAGGCACACACATACGGTTCATCGTAGACAGCGAACGATTCATGAGCAAGGTGCGATAATCGCATAAAACTCCGGACGCAGCCGATTATTGAAGAATTTTTATTAAATTCGCGGCAATTATATATAATGAATAAACGAAAATCGAAATAGTATGTTCGAAAACTTAACCGACAAACTCGAACGGTCGTTCAAGATTCTCAAAGGCGAGGGTCGCATTACCGAAATCAACGTCGCCGAAACGCTCAAAGAGATTCGGCGCGCGCTCATCGATGCCGACGTAAACTACAAGGTCGCGAAGTCGTTCACCGACGAAGTGAAGCACAAGGCACTCGGTCAGGACGTATTGAAATCGGTGAAACCGGGGCAGATGATGACGAAAATCGTCCGCGACGAACTCGCCGCGCTCATGGGCGGAACAGCCACCGACATCAAGTTGGAGGGAACGCCTGCCGTTATTCTCATTGCAGGTTTGCAGGGTTCAGGTAAAACGACGTTTTCGGGCAAACTCGCATCGTTCATAAAGAGCAAGAAAGGTCGTCAGGTACTGCTCGTCGCGGGCGACGTCTACCGTCCTGCCGCAATCGACCAGTTGAAGATTCTGGGCGAGCAAATCGGCGTACCGGTCTATACCGAGGAGGGCAACACCAATCCGGTCGAAATCGCCGAGAATGCGATAAAGCATGCCCGCACGAACGGTTTCAACGTCGTAATCGTCGATACCGCCGGTCGTCTTGCCGTAGACGAGGCGATGATGCAGGAGATAACGGCGATAAAAGCAGCCGTGAAGCCGAGCGAAACGCTGTTCGTGGTCGATTCGATGACCGGTCAGGATGCCGTGAACACGGCTCGCGAGTTCAACGAACGTCTCGATTTCGACGGCGTCGTTCTCACCAAACTCGACGGCGACACCCGCGGCGGTGCGGCGATTTCGATTCGCTCGGTCGTGAACAAGCCGTTGAAGTTCATTTCGAGCGGCGAAAAGATGGACGCCTTGCAGGTGTTTCATCCCGAGCGTATGGCAGACCGAATCCTCGGCATGGGCGACGTCGTTTCGCTCGTCGAACGTGCGCAGGAGCAGTACGACGAGGAGGAAGCACGCCGGCTAAAAAAGAAAATCGTAAAGAACCAGTTCGATTTCAACGACTTCATCGCCCAGATAAACCAGATAAAGAAGATGGGCAACCTCAAAGACATAGCCTCGATGATTCCGGGCATGGGCAAGGCATTGAAGGATGTCGAAATCGGCGACGACGCATTCAAGCAGACCGAAGCGATTATCGGGTCGATGACGCCGCAGGAGCGCGAGCATCCGGAAATCATCAACGCCCGCCGTCGCGAGCGTATCGCCAAGGGTTCAGGCACTACTATGGCGGATGTGAACCGACTGCTCAAACAGTTCGATGACACCCGCAAAATGATGAAGATGGCAGCCGGCGGCAAACTCCGCATGCCGAAAATGCCGAGCGGAATGCCGTTCAGGAGATAAGGTTGTCAGACGATACAAAATATGGCGGGAGTTTGATTCCCGCCATATTTGTTTTAAGGTCTTTAAGGTCCTTAATGACTTTAAAGTCGTTAAGGATTCCGACAACAATCCTACCCCGACAGCCTCAAAAACATTAAAGACCTTAATCGACCTTAACGACTTTTATAAATCATCGCCGTTAGGCATATTATCCCCATTTTCATAAAATATTACAATCCGAAATCCATCATATTCATCGGAAATCATAAACCATACAGTACCGTTTATTGATTTATCGACAGGGATAAAATCCGCTTCATAGCGTTTTTTATACAACGTTATCCCATGCGAGATATTTTCATCGTCAGGAATTTCTTTTCCTGCCACATATGAATATTTTCCATTGCTCATGAATTGATTATAAAGAGTATTAAATCTTATCCTAACAGTTGCCTCATCTCTTATCGGATTAGAATTCAATACACATATTCTACTAACCTTATTTTTATTAGTTTGAACTGAAATATAAACGCTTTGTCCATTAAACTCTCCTTCAAGTATATCATTCTTCACATCGTAAGTGTAACCTTTATTCTTCAATGCACTAATCATTTGTTCCTTGCTACCATCGATAGGTATTCCGAGGAATTTCATAGTATTTTGTCCGAATGAACAAAACTGGACTGCAGCCAAAAAGGCAAGTAAAATAATCTTTTTCATAATATTAAATTTTTAATTGGGTTGTCGATAAACCGAAATAAAAAACGCGGACAAATTCTTTATCCGCTTCCGAGGTCTTGGACTACCCACTAATAAGATGAAAGAAATGTCCGCGCCGTAGAACAGCGCGAACATCAACTTTAAATCTTCATTAGTATTCCAAAAGTGTCCAAGTTTCAGAAGCAAGAAGAAAAGCCGATGCGCTTTTATATGTAAATGCCGACGCTTTTAGTGCGTGAACGGCACAGAATGCGATTCAAGTAGAATACAAATTCCGTTTTTTAATGCTTCATAGGCGAATAAGTTTGGTTTTACTGTTGCAAATATAAGAATAAATCCGATTAAATTCCTACCTTTGCGATATAATTATACATGTACAACCGATGCACAAAAGCGGATTCGTCAATATCATAGGCAACCCCAACGTAGGCAAGTCCACACTTATGAACGCGCTCGTCGGCGAGCGTCTGTCGATAATCACGTCAAAGGCTCAGACCACACGCCACAGAATCATGGGAATCGTAGACGGCGAGGATTTCCAGATAGTCTACTCCGATACGCCGGGCATTCTCAAACCCAACTACAAGTTGCAGGAGTCGATGATGAAATTCGTGCGCGGAGCGGTCGCCGATGCAGACATCATCCTTTACGTAACCGACACCGTCGAGGAAATCGGCGAACGTTCGGCAGAGATATTGAAGCGGGTGCGCGAAAGCGAAGTGCCGACGATAGTCGTAATCAACAAAATCGACCTTACGACACAGGAGGCATTGGAATCGCTCGTCGCCAAATGGCAGGAGATTCTGCCTGCGGCGCGGATAATCCCCGCATCGGCGAAAGAGGGATTCAACATCGGCGGAATATTCGACACGATAGTCGGCATGCTGCCCGAAGGCGAGCCGTTCTACCCGAAAGATACGCTGACGGACAAGACGCTGCGGTTTTTCGTGTCGGAGATTATTCGCGAAAAGATATTGCTCAACTACGACAAGGAGATACCCTACTGCTGCGAAATCGAAATCGAGAGTTACAAGGAGGAGCCGACAATCGACCGCATCGCCGCAACAATATATGTAGCCCGCGATTCGCAAAAGGGAATCGTCATCGGACATAAGGGCGAACGGCTGAAAAAGGTCGGGCAACAGGCTCGCGAGGACATGGAGAAATTCCTCGGCAAGAAGGTTTTCCTGCAACTTTTCGTCAAGGTGAACGACGACTGGCGCAACAACGAGCGGCAGTTGCGCAGATTCGGTTACGAGCAGGAGTAAAAAACAGATTACGTCATATTGAGCGAATGCGAAATATCTTAATCAGATTCTTCGCTACGCTCAGAATGACGAAAAACATAAAAGACAAACGAAATAATCGGATTTGATAACCCGTTATCTATAAGTCATGGGCAGAAAAATTTACGTCTTCATACTCGGATTGCTGCTGTCGGGCATCGTAGAATGTTCGGCGCAGTACAACCGGGACTATTTCTTCTGGGTAGGGCGCAAGCACATGATGGACAACGATTTCAAGGAGGCTATACGGACGCTCAACATCCTGCTGCGCTTCGACGACGATGCCTACGAGGGTTATTTCCTGCGCGGAATCGCCAAATACAATCTCGATGACCTGTTGGGTGCGGACGCCGATTTTACGATAGCGATAGAGAAAAATCCGGTATTCACGACCGCCTATACCTACCGCGCCATAACACGTTCGCGGCTCGGAAATTACGACGATGCGTTGAACGACTTCCGCGAAGCGATAGACCTGCGTCCCGATTTGCCGAATCCCTATTTCAGCCGCGGCGTAACACGGCTGCTCAACCAGCAGTTCGCCGAAGCGATAACCGATTTCGACAACTTCATCAAGTACGAAAAAAAGGTTGCCGACGCATACATAAACCGCGGCGTCTGCTATCTGTATCTGAAAGATACGGTACGCGCATACGATAATTTCAATCAGGCGATACGCACCAACCGCGAGAATCCGAACGGATACAACCGGCGCGGCACACTTTACATGCAGCAGCGCAAATTCGCCGAAGCCGAAGCCGATTTCGACAAGGCGGTCGAGTGCGACACGACGTTCCTGCTTTCGTACTTCAACCGCGCGCTCGTCTACAACGAGACCAACCGTCCGATGCAGTCGCTAGGCGACCTCGACAAGGTTCTGTCGCTCGATTCGACGAGTTCGATAACCTATTTCAACCGCGCGATAATCCGCTCGCAAATCGGCGATTACAATCGTGCGCTCGAAGATTACGACAAGGTCGCGCACTACTCGCCGGACAACGTGCTGGTCTACTACAACCGCGCACTGCTCTATTCGCACCTCGGCGAAATCAAAAAGGCGATTGCCGACTACTCGAAGGCAATCGAACTCTATCCCGATTTCGCGAACGCCTATCTCGGTCGCAGCAATCTGCGCCGTCTGTTGCGCGATATGTCGGGGGCTAACAGGGATAAGCAGATAGCCGAACGCAAAATAGCCGAGTATCGCTCGCGGTTGAGCGACAGCACATATTCGATATACGCCGACACGACACGCCGTTTCGACCGTCTCGTTTCGTTCGACAGCAAACTTGCCGGTTCGTCGTTCAAACGCATCGCCACCCGCAAGTCGGGCGACGACAAGATGACGCTTCTGCCGCTTTTCCGCTTCACCTACATGCAAGATGATTCGACTCGCACCGAACTGGCTACCACGCGGTTCCATTCGCAGCGCGCCGAAGATTTCATGGAGAAAATCGGCAATCCGCTGCTGCGCATCTCGCGCATGGACACCAACATCGCTCCCGATTCGCTGATTGCCATGAACAAACGCTGCAAGCAAAAGAGCGGCTCGGGCGACGAATCGTGGATTTCGCTGTTCGAACTCGCCATCACCGAATCGCTTATCAAGCAGTATACCAATGCCGTGAATACATATACGGTCGCGATAGAGCGCAATCCTGCCAATCCGTTCCTCTATCTGAACAGGGCGGCTACACGGGCTGAAATGATAGACTTCATATCGTCGATAGACAATGCCTATCAGCGCATATCCATCGAGAACGACCCAGCGAGCCGTCTGCACAATTCGCACACGCGCAATTACGACTACGACGAGGCTATATCCGACCTTAACAAGGCGATAAAACTGCACTCCGGATTTGCCTACGCCTACTACAACCGCGCGAATCTGCTCGCATTGTCGGGCAAACTGCCCGAGGCGTTCGACGACTACACGAAAGCGATAGAGCAGAATCCGCATTTCGCGGAGGCATACTACAACCGCGGACTGATACAGATATTCATGAAAGATACGCGCAAAGGCTGTCTGGACATCTCCAAGGCGGGCGAACTCGGAATAGAGGAAGCCTACGACGTCTTGCGCGTCTATGCCGACGAATAATTCGAACTTAAATTTATAAATTATGACAGAAATCGTTACAAAAAAACTCAACGACTACGCATGGGCGCGGTGGACGGCGTTGACGCTGATAGCGTCGATGATGTTCTTCGCCTACATGTTCGTGGATGTGATGGCTCCTATCAAGAGTCTGCTCGAACCCGCCTTGGGTTGGAGTTCGACCGCTTACGGAACATACCGTTCGGCGGAGTATTTCCTGAACGTATGGGGATTCCTCATTGTCGCCGGAATCATTCTCGACAAATGCGGAGTGCGCTTTACCGGAACGCTGTCGGCATCGTTGATGCTCGTCGGCGCATGTATCAAACTCTACGGCATCAGCGACATGTTCGCCGGTTCGGCTCTCGAATTGTGGCTCAACTCGTGGTGGACGACCATTCCGGCAAGCGCGAAAATGGCATCGTTCGGATTCATGATTTTCGGCTGCGGATGCGAAATGGCTGGAACGACCGTATCTAAGGCTCTTGCAAAGTGGTTCAAGGGCAAGGAGATGGCACTGGCAATGGGATTGGAGATGGCTATCGCCCGTATCGGCGTCTTCTCGATATTCTCGCTCTCGCCGTGGATTGCCGAGAAGATGGGGTCGGTCGTGGTTCCGGTCGCATTCTGCACCGTGCTGCTGCTCGTCGGACTTATCTTCTTCCTCGTATTCTGCGTACTCGACCGCAAGTTCGACAAGCAGTTGGAGGCTGACAAAATCAAGGAGGACGCATCGGACGAACAGTTCCGCATCAGCGACATCTGGATGGTTCTTTCGAGCCGCATATTCTGGGTGGTAGCGTTGCTGTGCGTACTCTATTACTCGGCTATATTCCCGTTCCAAGCCTACGGAGCAGAGATGTTGCAGTGTAACCTGCACGGCATTTCCGCCAAAACGGCGTCCAATATCTTCCGCTGGTTCCCTGTCGGAGCGGCAATCATCACACCGCTTCTCGGCATCTATCTCGACCGCAAGGGCAAGGGCGCGACGATGCTTATCTGCGGTTCGCTGCTGCTTATCGCATGTCATCTTATCTTCGCATTCGTCGTTCCTGCAACCAGCAGCAGCCTGCTGGCATACGTAACCATCGTCGTTCTCGGAATCTCGTTCGCGCTCGTTCCTGCCGCCTTGTGGCCGAGCGTACCGAAGATTATCGAGGAGCGCGTACTCGGAAGTGCATACTGCCTTATCTTCTGGGTTCAGAACATCGGTCTGTGCTTCGTACCGCTGCTTATCGGCAATGTTCTCGATTCGTCGAACCTTAACAATCCTGCCGTCATCGCGGCAAAGGCAACGATAGAGCAACTCAAAGCCGAGGGCGTGGAGTCGCCGGACGTATTCATCCCTTACGACTACACCACCCCGCTCGTAATCTTCGCATGCTTCGGAGTCGCAGCATTGGTAATCGCAATATATTTGAAGGTACTCGACAAACAAAAAGGCTACGGTCTCGAAGAGCCGAACATAAAATAATATTTGGTAACTATATACAACTTTACACCGAATCAAGTTACTACATGTATTCAGATAACCGACGGTCGTGGTTCTCACGGCAAAGCCTCGTACACAGATGTTACCCACCCCACAAAGTCCCCCGCCTATGCGGGGGACTTTGGTCGGAACCCGCATAGACATACGGTTTTGGAATACCGTTAGTGTAAAATTGTATGTAATTTCCTAATATTTGTATCGTAACTAAAAACGGCAACGGAAATGTCCGCTGCCGTTTTTAGTTGAACCGTATACGCTAACCTCGCGCGAGGTTGTAAACCTCCACTATCTTGTCGCACATCGCACGCCACGAAAAACGCTTGCGTTCGTGAACGATATTTTCGGCGAAACGTTCCAGATTGCCGTTTTCGTACAACTCCTCTATCGCTCGTGCGACACCGTCGGCAGTAGGCTCGCACACATACCCCACTTTGTCGTCAGGAACAATCTCCGACAGTCCGCCCACGTCGGTTACTATCATCGGCGTACAGAAGTTATAGGCTATCTGCGTTACGCCGCTTTGGGTCGCGCTGCGGTAAGGCAGAACCACGGCATCGGCTGCCGAAAAGTAATAGCGCACCTCGTCGTCCGGAATAAAACGGTCGTGCAGTATCACGCTCTCGCCGAGCGATTCGAACATCGGTTCGTATTTCTCGCGGTCGTCGTAAAACTCGCCGGCAACAATCAGCCGCAGTCCGTCGCGACGAACCCGATTCCATGCCGAAAGCAGAATGTCCAGCCCCTTATATTCGCGGATAAGCCCGAAAAAAAGCAGGTATTGCTCGTTGGCATCGATGCGCAGATGGCAGCAGGCTTCGGTGCGTTCGACGCGCGCGCCGAAATTCTCGAACATCGGATGCGGCGAAAATACCGCAGACGCATCGGTATACCGTTTCAACTCGCGGTTCACCTGCTCGGACATATAGACGAAACCGTCCACCGCGCCGAGATAGTAGCGGTTGAACGGTTTGTCCGTAACGTGATGCTCGTGCGGCTCGACATTGTCGATTTGACACACGACCTTCGTATGTCCGTTGGAACGCGCGATACGGGCGACAGTACCGAAACACGGAGCCATGAACGGCGTCCAGTATTTCATCAGTATCATGTCCGATCGCTCGCGGCGCAAGCGCAGCCCGAGATTGACCCAATTAAACGGATTGCAGGTGTTCATCACCCGCTCGATATACAGATCCTGCGGAGCAGGGGTATCGACAGTCTGACTTTTGCCCGGGAACAACAGCGAAGGGTATTGCAGCGAGAAGGTATAAATCTTCACCTCATCTCCTCGACGCATGTATTCTCTTGCCATAGTCTCCATAATCGATGCCAAACCGCCCCGATAAGGATGTGCCGGACCTAAAATTACGATTTTCATATCTTCTCGCATAATTGCCCGAACGCACATGGCGGGAGCGGAATCAAAGACAACCTTCGATAATCCGGCAACGCTGCGCAGATAGCAGGCTCGATAACTTTGTACAAAGATACGAATAAGTCGAGGGCAAAGCAAAATTTATTTTGACTTTGCCGAGCGAGAGTATCTAAGGCGAAGCCAAAGATAGAAAAATCCGATGATTAAGCCCCTATTCTTCCTTGAATTTATGCTCCTTGACGACCTCCTTGCTGTGGGCGACGGACTGCAATGCAAGATACTGTACGCCGTAGTCCTTCATATTCTGCAATTCGGTGCGGAAAATATCGAGATGCTCCTCCTCTTCCGCCGACATGTTCTGGAACAGACGGTGCGTCACGGCATCGTCCTCGGCGGAACACAGACGTGAGAACTCGTTGTAGGAATCGACGGTACTCTGTTCGAGTTTCATCGAAAATTCGAGAGCCTCGCCTACATCATGGATTTGCCGGGTCTTGAACTGCTGATTCATGTTCACGTCGCCTTCGAGAAAGAGAATGCGCTCGGCGATATGCTCGATATGGCGCATCTCGGCAATCGAGATGCCGCGCATCAGATTGGACAAATGTTCATATCCCGCATCCTCGAAGATGGTGTGGAAATACATGTATTGCAACGTCGTGGCAATCTCTTTGCCCAACGCATCGTTCAATCGGTCGATACTTTTCTGATACTTATTGGTCTGTTCCATAATAAAAAGGTATTTGCACGGAACAAAGCAAATAAAGTACCAAAACCTCTAACGCCACTCCACGGAAGCACGGCAGGCGACAGTTCCGTCGTCGGTCTTTATCTCGAACAGCGACGTTTCGCCGCGCTGTACGTATCCCACGGTCAGTGTCTGTCCGAGACGGGATTCGTGTATGAAATGAATATCCAGACGCAGCGGACGGTTCTCTTTGAGCAGGTCGATAGGCAGCATGTCTATCATCATGACGATGTAGCGCATCGTATTGACGTGGCAGTTGAAATCGATGTCGCTGTAAACCACCTTGTGTTCGGTAAATTCGGTCGGCTCTACATCGAGAATCTTGTGCGGCGTATCGCACGGCGACGGGGCGTCACACAAGTACGGCTGGCATATATCCTTAATCTCGCTCAACCCGACCGGAACGCGCTTGACATAATCTATCAGACACCATTGCGACACTGCCCGGCAGAATATTTTGCCGGCTTTGTCCGCCACCTCGAAATTACGTGTGGACAGCACGCGACCGTTCTCGTTCACCCAGGTGCGCACCTCTATGTCGGAATACTGCTCGGGGCGATAATCGAGTTCGATAGCCATGCGCGACAAAACCCACGCCCGGTTGTCCTTCGACAAAACGTCCACACCGAATCCCTTGCGCTGGGCATCGGTTCCCGCGGTATTGAGCAGATAACTGCCCATCGCCTCGATAGTCGCATTAAGCGTAAAATCGACGCATTGAGGTTCTATTCTGTAAAAATACGATGTTTTTTTCGCCATAATTTTCCGTTTTACGAAGCCGGCACGACATGCCCGCGTCGGCTTCAATATTTGCAAAGGTAAAATTTATCGGCGAGATACGCAATTTCCGCACCGTTTTAGCGTTAATTGAAAATGAACGCGCGAGTAATCGGACATCGTTCTAAATTATTAGTAAAGATTTGGTATTACGAATATTTAGTCTTATATTTGTACACGGGTTAATGTGTACATCGCAACAAAACAGAAAACGTATAACATTAAAATTGAGGAGGAAAGATTATGGGAGTGGTAGTAAAACTGGCATCGGTAATGCAAAAACGTCGGATTTCGCTCGGCGAATTGGCGGAAAGGGTCGGCATAACACCTGCAAACATGTCCATTTTGAAGACAGGCAAGGGAAAGGCGATAAGATTCTCGACGCTCGAAGCGATTTGCCGTGAATTGAGATGCCAGCCGGGTGATATACTCGAATACGTGGACGATTGACAAACAATTTCATTTACATAAAAAGACAAGTATGAAACGCTTTTTTACGCTTGCATCCGCACTTTTCATTGCGGCTGCAACAATCGCTCAAACAGCGAGCGTTCAGCCCGTCATTCCGGTGATACCGAATGACCCGGCAGTACGCAAAGGGACGTTGGAGAACGGAATGACATACTACATCCGCCACAACGACAAACAGAAAAATCTCGCCGATTTCTACATCGTACACGACGTCGGCGCAATTCAGGAGAACGATTCGCAGCAGGGTCTGGCTCACTTTCTCGAACACATGGCATTCAACGGCACGAAGAATCTGCCTGGCAAGATGCTCATCGAATATCTCGAAAAGGTCGGCGTCAAATTCGGTGCGAACCTCAATGCAAGCACTTCGTGGGACGTTACTCAGTATCTGATGCGCGACGTTCCGACCGTTCGCGAAGGCATCGTGGACAGTGCGCTGCTGGTTCTCCACGACTGGTCGAATTTCATCGCTCTCGAACCAAAGGAAATCGACTCCGAACGCGGCGTCATCATGGAGGAGTTGCGTACCCGCGACAACGCACAGTGGCGTTCGATGGTTCAGTTCCTCAAAGCGCTTACCAAGGGGACGAAATACGAGCATCGCAACCTTATCGGCTATCTCGACGGGCTGAAATCATTCGACCACAGCGACATAAAAGACTTCTACAATACGTGGTACCGTCCGGACTATCAGGCAGTAGTGGTTGTCGGCGACATCGACGTGGACAAAGTGGAGAACAAAATCAAGACCTTGATGGCGGACATCCCCGCTTCGCCAGCCGACGCACCGCAGAAAGAGGTTATCGTAGTGCCGGACAACAAGGAACCCATCATATCGATATTCACCGACCCCGAGATGCTCGAAAGCAGCGCGGCCATATACTGCAAGCACGAGGCTATGCCAAAGGATATGAACAACACCATTCTTTATGAAAAGGTTTCGCTCATCAACTCGCTCGGAAGCGCAATGGCTAATGCCCGTCTCAACGAAATCGCGATGAAGCCGAACGCACCGTTCACTTCGGCATACATGTTCAACGGCGGTATCGGCATCTGCCCTACTCTCGAAACGCTCGTAATCAGCGTCAATACCAAGGACGGCGGACTGGCTGCCGGTTTGGAGGCGGCATACACCGAATTGAAGCGCATCCGCGAACACGGATTCACGGATGGCGAATTCGAACGTGCGCAGAACGACGTTCTCCGTCGCGAGGAGCGTGCATACACCAACCGCAACGACCGCAAGAATCAGGAATACGTTTCGCGCTACATCAACAATTTCCGCCGCAACACTCCGATTCCGGATGCCGAGACCGAGTGGAAACTCGATAGCGTACTGATTAAGACCATCTCGCTCGCCGAAGTCAATCAGTTGTTCAAGAACTACATCCACGACGACAATCAGGTAATCTCGATTGAAGCGCCAATCAAAGAAGGTGTGGCGAATCCGACCGAAGAGGACGTGAAGGCGATTATCGCCAAAGTAAATGCGGCGACCGTGGAGGCATACGCCGACAACACCGTCAAAGAGCCGCTTATCGCAAACGAAAAGGCTCTCAAAGGCTCGCCGGTGAAGAAGACCGCAGTAAATGAGATTCTCGGCACGACCGAATGGACGCTCAAAAACGGAATCAAGGTAATCGTAAAGCCTACGACATTCAAGGCTGATGAGGTTATCGTGAACATCCGCTCGCACGCCGGAATGTCGGCACTCAGCGACGAGGACTACCCTACCGCAAGTTTCTTCTACAACATAGTAAGCAATCAGGGAGTATCCAAGTTCTCGGCAACCGACCTGAAAAAGCAACTTTCGGGCAAGAGCGCACGTGTAATGATGATTCCTAGCGACTTCATGACGCAGATGGTCGGCAGCGGTTCGCCGAAAGACCTCGAAACGCTGTTGCAGTTGCAGTATCTCTACTTCACCGAGCCTCGTTTCAACAAGGACGATTTCGATGTTACCATCAACCAGTTCCGCAGTTATGTGGAGAATCTGAAAACCAGTCCTGACTACATTGCATCGAAGGAACTCACCAAGACTCTCTATGGCGACCATCCGCGCAAGCAGACCATGTCGCCGGAACTGCTCGACAAGATTTCGTTCGACCGTCTGCCAGCCGTTTACAAGCAGTTGTACTCCAATGCCAAGAACTTTACCGTAACGATTGTCGGCAATGTGGATTTGGCGACACTCAAACCGCTCGTAGAGAAATACATCGGTTCGCTGCCTGTAACGAAAGACAAACTCGCGAGAGTCGATGACGGCGTAAGACCAGTAAAGGGCGTCGCCATCAATGATTTCAAGGCTCCGATGCAGCAGCCTAAGGTCGGTGTTTACCGCGTATTCACCGGCGAGATTCCTTACACGCTCGAAAATCAGGTCGCAATGACGTTCCTCTCGCAGGCGTTGAGTTCGCGCTACCTCATTTCGATTCGCGAGGAGAAGGGCGGAACTTACGGTGTAGGTGTACGCGGCAATATCCGTCCGGATTTCGAGGGCAACTATATGCTCAACATCATTTTCGACACCAACGAGGAGATGGCGGACGAATTGAGCGAAATCGTAATGGTCGAACTGAAAAAGATTGCCGAAGAGGGTCCGCTCACCGAGGATGTCGAGAAGACACGCCAGTTCCTGCTCAAAAACTGGAAGAATCAGATTGAGGACAACCAGATGTGGCAGAATTTCATCGACGGCTACTATTATCGCGGAATCGACCAGATTTCCAACTACGAGAATGTCGTAACGAACCTTACCAACGCTGATGTTCAGGCTTTGGCAAAGAAGATTCTCGAAGACAACAATATGACATACGTCGTAATGCGTCCGGAGAAGTAATCGGATAACGATTTCAATTCGCACACTCCCGCCGGCAGAAAGCCGGCGGGAGTTTTTGCATCATTACCCCACAAGCAATATAGGTAATATAGGTGTTATAGGAGACAACCTATTCTACCTATTCTACCTATTCTACCTATTCTACCTATTCTACCTATTCTAC